>Ga0163144_10007574_pt1 | contig 23768 bp, 18 predicted proteins | sample OliLak19BULKMAT1_FD_123175 | JGI IMG/M metagenome (GOLD analysis project Ga0163144, IMG submission 123175) | Freshwater microbial mat bacterial communities from Lake Vanda, McMurdo Dry Valleys, Antarctica - Oligotrophic Lake LV.19.BULKMAT1 | ecosystem: Environmental > Aquatic > Freshwater >...
CAGAACGTTCTGAGAATAACTCGTACGGAAATGCAGGCGGCCAAGCATATCGATAGTGCGTTCGTGAAGTCCTTGGATGTTGACTTCCTGGGCGGCTTCCTCGCCTTTTCGGCGAATGAACGCTTCGATTTGTTTCTCCGTTGCAGCGATGATTTCTTCGATGCGAGTCGGATGGATTCGCCCGTCAACAACAAGTTTTTCAAGAGATTGCCGCGCGATCTCGCGCCGTACGGGATCGAAGCCGCTTACGATCACAACGCCGGGCGTGTCGTCAATAATGAGGTCGCATCCCGAGACCTTTTCGAAAGAGCGAATGTTTCGTCCCTCGCGTCCGATGATTCGTCCTTTCATATCATCGCTGGGGATGTCAACGGTGCTCGTACTACTCTCGGAAGTTTGAGCGGACGCATAACGCTGCATGGCGACGAGCAAGATGTCCTGAGTCTTTTGCTGCGTGATTTCAGCAACTTTCTTTTCGTGTTTCAAAATCACGGAGCCGAGTTCGCCCTGCAGTTCCTTTTCGAGGATGGACATCAACTGTTTTTTTGCTTCGTCGGTCGACATTCCGGTGAGACGCGTTAAATCCGTTTGCTGCTGTTGGATGAGCTTTGTGTAAAGTTCATTCTTGCGACCGACATCTTCCATGCGTTCGGTCAGTTTGCGTTGCGTATTTTCGACGAGCTTTTCTTGTTTGCGAGCATCCTCGGATGACTGCTTAAGCAGTTCTTCTTTTCTTTCGAGAGCCGATTCCCTCTTTCGAAGTTCGTCCTTAATCTTTTGGTTGTCGCTATCCGATTTCGATTGTAGCTGGAGGAGTTTTTCCTTTTTTTCGAGTTCAGCGGACTTGGTCTGATTGTCGCAATCTACCTTGGTTTGTTCCAGTAACCGCTTCGATTGATTTTTGGCGTCGCGTCCTTGCAAAACGTTGATGCCGTACATGATCGCAGCCCCGAGAATGGCTCCGACGGCAGGGAGTATCCATCCCGTAATGGCGTTTGGGGGTACTTCCTGTTGCTGAGCAAACAGAACGAACTGGCTCGCACTTTGGGAAAGAGAACAATAGGATGAGACAAGCACGTTATTTCTTTCTGTTATTAAACAGAGAGCAATGCACCATGCGAAAGACGAGTGAGCCGGAATGGGTTTGCTGCCCGATCAACTCTGCGAGAACGGCGAAAAATCCAGAGTCGTTTTCACTGCGCGCATCGACCGTAATCGATAAAGTTGGTCGAGCAAACGAAGGCACAACTCGCATTCGACCATCCAAGGATCGGCAAACGATCCTTGGAAAGCACAATTGCGTCTGTTATTGAGTTTTTCGGTAGTCCAATCAATTTTGGAGCGTCATTCCAGAAATTCTAGAATGGAACGCCCTGAGGCAAATAGTAACACACCGACTGCGGTCCGAAAACGACTTCCCAGAAAACAGGATCGAAAATCGACCGCAAAGCAAACTTTTGATGAGTTCCAATTCCGTCAAACGTTCAGGCACCGTTCCGTGAACGTTCAGGCACAGCGAAACACTTTTCGATAAATCGGCGAAACGCTATAGTGTGGACAAAATCGTCGAACACATCTTTTCGCTTTCAATGCTAACAAACGCGCCTTTCCGCTGTGTCACCCTCTATTCTTGTTACAGGTTACGGCGGTTTTTTGGGGAGGGCGGTTTGCCTGGAGTTATTGAGTCATGGTTTTCGTGTTCGTGGAATAGCTCGGGGCAATTATCCTGAGCTTGAGGCTTTGGGTGTTGAATGTGTTCAAGCATCCGTGACAAGCATTGCTGCTTGCGATACCGCTTGCCGAGGGATGGACGGAGTTATTCACACGGCTGCTCTTGCAGGTGTTTGGGGGCCTGCTCGCACCTATGAAGACATCAACGTCCGCGCAACCGACAATCTCCTCTTATCTTGCAAAAAGCACGGAATCGGTGCTTTTGTCTTCACCAGTTCTCCTTCGGTCACGTTTGACGGGACGGCTCAGTGCAATATTGACGAAAGCGTAGGATATCCCAAGCATTGGCTTTGCCACTACCCTCGAACCAAGGCCATTGCGGAGCAGCATGTTTTGGCCGAAAACAGCTCCGGCGGGTTCTCAACGTGTTCGCTGCGTCCTCATTTGATCTGGGGGAATGGCGACCCCCATTTGATTCCCCGCGTGATTGAAAAATGTCGCAGCGGCAGGCTTCGACGAGTCGGTGATGGCAAAAATCTGATCGACACGGTCCATGTCGACTTTGCCGCAATAGCACATCGTTTGGCGATGAATCGTATGCTGGATCACGACCAGAACGCATCTGGACGAGCTTATTTTATTACGGACGGAGAGCCAGTCCAATGCTGGGATTGGATCACCACGATCCTGAAGTCCGCCCAGATGTCGCCGCCAACGAAGAGCATCTCGTTTCCAGCCGCGTATCGTTTAGGGTGGATTTTTGAGACGCTGTATGGGTTGTTGCGGATTTCAAGCGAGCCACCGATGACCCGTTTTGTTGCCGCTCAACTCGGTGTGGAGCACTATTTCAACATAAGTTCCGCACGAGACCGACTGGGCTACGTGCCAATTGGCAACCGGGCGGAGAGAGTTGCAGAGCTTTTGGGCTTGTGAAACCAGGGGGGCTTTCTCATACTATTGCCTCGAATTATCCAGAAAATGGGTTGAGCCACATCTTGCAGCGTAGTGAGTTGAAACGGCCGCGGGTTACCGATGGCCGTTTGTTTTTTGATGCGACACAATCGCGTCGATCGGACTCAACCAATGCGACAAGCGATTTAAAACCGCAATGACTCGCAATCACCTTTTGCTTCGAGCGATCGCTCGGAAATGAGTATGAAAGTATGGGACGTTATACAGGCCCCAAGGCCAGAGTGAATCGACGCTTCGGAGCATTGCTATACGAAAGCGCGGGTGCCGTCCGCGCTTACGAAAAGCGTAGCGAACAGCCGCCAGGCATGCACCCAAAGGGGCGACGAACCAGCAATTACGGCACCGCGTTGTCCGAGAAGCAAAAGATTAAGTATTACTACGGCCTCGGCGAACGCCAGCTCCGTCGATATTTCGACGATGCCGTTCGCAAGAAAGGCAACACCGGCGAAACGCTGTTGCTCATGTGTGAAAGACGAATTGACAACATCGTTCGTCGCATCGGTCTAGCAAAAACACGACCACAAGCGCGACAGGGTGTGGTTCACGGTCATTTTAAAGTCAACGGCGTCAAGGTTTCGAGTCCTTCGTATGTTCTTCGTCCCGGTGACGTGATCGAAATCCGAAACAACGAAGCGGTTCGAAATCTCTACCGCGGGATTATTGCAAATAGTTCACCTATCCCGTTGGATTGGGTAACTTTTGACAGTGAAGGTCTTAAGGCAACGATCCAAGGCAATCCTGGCCCAAGCGATATTTCGCTACCAGTGAATGCTAACATCGTGGTCGAATTCATGTCCCGATAGTTTTTTCAGCTTGTTGATCATCTCATGCATTCTCCTGTTGTCGTTTTGGGCGGTGGGCCTGGTGGTTACGCGGCGGCTTTTTTGGCTGCCGACGAGGGCCTAGAGGTCATTCTCGTCGAGTCGGAGTCGAGGCTCGGCGGAACATGCCTGTTGCGCGGATGTATTCCATCCAAAGCATTATTGCATGTAGCCAAAGTGCTCGGTGAAGTGCATGAGATGAGCGAAGATTGGGGCGTGGAGTTTGGCGCCCCAAAGATCGATGTCGAAAAAGTTCGGGCTCGAAAGGACAAGGTCATCGATACGCTAACTGGCGGCCTGGGCCAGCTTGCAAAGCGTCGCAACGTCAAAATCATCAAAGCTCGCGGCAAATTCGAGAACTCAACAACTCTGTTGCTTGAAGGGGACGACCCGTCCATTCCAGAAGGGCGCAGAATAACTTTTGACTTTTGCGTTGTTGCAACGGGCAGCGTTCCTGCAATGCCCCCCTCATTTAATATCGGATCGAGTCGCGTGATGGACTCCACCGGTGCTTTGGCATTGGTTGATATCCCAGAAAAGCTTCTTGTTATAGGTGGCGGTTATATCGGACTTGAGATGGGTACGATTTATGCCCAATTAGGATCCAAGGTAACAGTCGTTGAGTGGACGGATGGCCTATTGCCTGGTGCCGATCGGGATTTGGTCAAGCCGCTTCACAATCGACTGAAAAAGCTGTTCGACGAACGAATCTATTTGAATACGAAAGTTGGTTCGGTTGCCGAGGTAGATAATCAAGTTGAAGTGACATTTGAGGGGCCGGGGAAGTTTGGCCATGAGCGATTTGATCGTGTGCTTGTAAGCGTAGGCAGGCGGCCCGTCAGTCAAGGCTTGGGTCTTGAGAACACAAACGTCCAAGTGAATCCAAAGGGATTTATCGTTTGCGACAACCAACAGCGGACGAACGATCCTCACATCTTTGCAATTGGGGACGTAGCCGGCGACCCGATGCTTGCGCACAAGGCGAGTCATGAGGCCAAGGTTGCGATTGAAGTGATCCTTGGTAAACCAGCGGTCTTTGACAAGGCGGCCATTCCCGCAGTCGTGTTTACAGATCCTGAGATCGCTTGGGCTGGTCTGACAGATGATCAAGCAAAACGCGAAGGACGCAAAGTCGACATTGAAGTCTACCCTTGGGCAGCAAGCGGGCGCGCTCAAGCGATCGGGCGAACCGACGGTTTTACGAAATGGCTCATCGACCCCGAGACGCATCGTGTGCTCGGCTGTGGCATCGTCGGATCGGGCGCTGGCGAATTGATTGCCGAAGCGGTCTTGGCGATCGAAATGGGTTGTGAAGTGCGTGACTTAACCGAGTCGATCCACCCGCACCCGACTCTAAGCGAAACGCTTATGAATGCCGGTGAAATGCACTTCGGCACAGCGACCGAAATCTACAAGCCAAAGCGCCACGCGCATTAGATATGAACTCAAGCCTTCCGTTCGGGCTCTTCAGTTTCTAATCGTAGGGTAGTCCCTTCCGTTTTTGGGGATCTTGATTTGCAGGTGGCAGGGCGTCCATTGGCACTGTCCGCGATTGAGACCCCAGCCAGCTTGTCTGGTTGGTGAATAAGCTTGGTAGCCAAATAGCGTAGTTGAAAGATCCCCCATTCACGCATCGCGCCGGAGGCGGGATGCGTGAATGGGGAGAGCAGTGGGGCCTTTGCCTTAGCTACTAAACTCCTTCACCCACGGCCAAAGGCCATGGGGGTCGTATAGCAATTGCGGTATTTGAAACCGGAAGGAACTTCCGGTTTTTGGCACCAGTCAGCCGTATCGTAAGCGAGTCTTAGCCACGGTTGTCGAACGTGCAAATTCTGATATACTTTCGACTTGCAAAAACAGCAAAAAAACCCTGCAAAAACGCTGGTAAAATGCGATTTTGCGAATCGCGGTTTTTGATGCAGTTCGATTCTCTATTCCGAAATGGCTTTCCCAGTGTCGAACGTCCCTCCAGATGATGATTTTGATGCCAATGATCCGGCCTCGCTGCCATCGGCAGGCGATGACATTCCTGGCGGCAGCGGAAGCAGTGGTGGTGGGGAGCGGTTGATCGAGGAATCGATCGAAAACGAACTTCGCAATAGCTACTTAACGTACGCCATGAGCGTTATTGTCAGCCGCGCACTGCCGGACGTCCGCGACGGACTCAAGCCGAGCCAACGACGTATTCTTGTTGCCATGCACGACCTGAATCTCACTCCCGGTGCTCAGCGTGTCAAGTGCGCGAAGATCGCTGGCGATACGTCGGGTAACTACCACCCACACGGTGAAGCGATCATTTATCCAACCTTGGTACGCATGGCCCAAGAATGGAACATGCGGCACATGCTGATCGACAAGCAAGGTAACTTCGGTTCCATCGCCGGTTTGCCCGCCGCTGCCATGCGATACACCGAAGCCCGTTTGGCCGCACCTGCTGCCATGATGTTGGACGACATTCGACTCGATACAGTCGACTTTATTCCGACTTACGACGAACGGCGGACCGAACCTGTCGTGCTTCCGTCCAAGTTCCCGAACTTGCTCGTCAACGGTGCGACGGGAATTGCAGTCGGTATGGCGACTAGCCTGCCACCCCACAACCTGCGTGAAGTCTGCGCGGCATTGATCAAAGTCATCGAGGACCCAGAGGTTTCGATTGCAGAAATCTGCCAAATTATTCCTGGTCCCGACTTCCCAACTGGTGGCATTATCTGCGGTCGGTACGCCATCCGACAAGGATACAACACCGGCCGATCGACCATCGTGATGCGAGCTCGGGTCGATGTCGAAGAGGGCAAGAAAGCTAGACTGATCGTTCGCGAGATTCCGTATCAGCAGTTCCGAGATCGGGTCATCGAACGCATCGCCGATCTGGTGCGAAGCGAACGCATTAAAGGTATTTCCGCCATTCGCGACGAGAGCGATCTCAAAGAGCCTGTTCGAATCGTTATCGAAATCAAACAGAACTCCGATCCACACGTTGTTCTCAATCAACTTTACCAGTTCTCATCGTTGCAAGAGTCTTTCTCAATCAACATGCTAGCGCTCGTCGATGGCAAACCGCGAGAGCTGAGCATCAAGGAGCTGCTTCAAGAGTTTATTCGCCATCGATTCACTGTCATTCGGCGTCGAACTCAGTTTCTGCTGGCTTCTGCGAGGAAACGCAAGCACGTGGTGGAGGGGCTGTTATTAGCGCTCGCCAACATCGACGAAATCATCATGCTCATTCGCAAGAGTCGGACACAAGCCGAAGCGAAAGAAAAGCTGATGGGGGTAGAATGTCCCGCGGCCATGATGGAACGTGCGCTCGGTGACCGAGGCTACGCCGACTTCCAATTGGAACGGGGCAGATTAGATGTTTACAAATTGACTAGCGTTCAAACGGATGCGATCCTGCGAATGACGCTTGGGCAATTAGCGGGCTTGGAACAAGAGCGACTCACCGATGAACACACATCGATCCTCACCGAAATCGAAAAGTTTCTTGTGATCTTGAGCGACCCAGCCAATATCTACGCCATCATCAAAGCCGACTTGGAAGAGATCTCTCGCAAGTTTGGAAACGATCGACGAACCGTGATCGATGAGGAGGAGTTGGGCAACTACAACATGGAGGATTTGATCACCGAAGAAACCATGGTGGTCACAATCTCGCATCAAGGGTACATCAAGCGCATCCCGGCGACGACGTATCGCGCCCAGAAACGTGGGGGCAAAGGTATCGCCGGTCTGCGTGCTGAAGAGGAAGATCCTGTCGAACATCTATTCATCGCCAGTACGCATGCTCACTTATTGTTTTTCACCAACCAAGGAAAAGTCTACTGGCAGAAGGTTTGGGAGATTCCGCAGATGAGCCGCGAGAGTCGCGGTCGAGCGTTGGTCAATTTGCTGAACTTGACTCCCGAAGAAAAAATTCGCGACTGCGTTTCGGTCCGCGATTTTAATCTGCCAGGACACTTCCTCATGATGGCCACCAAGAAGGGCGTCATCAAGAAGACCGAACTGGAAGCGTACAGTCGCCCAAAAAGGGGTGGCATCATCGCGATCAAGTTACGAGAAGATGACGAACTGGTCGACGTGGTCGTCGCCAAGCCGAACGACCAAATTGTTCTGGCGACTGCCAACGGTATGGCCATTCGATTTGCGGAAAGCAACGCACGCTCGATGGGCCGAAACACTTCCGGAGTAAAAGGCATTTCGTTGAAGAAGGGTGATGAGTTGGTTGGCATGGTCGTTGCCGATCCGACCGCAACGTTGCTGACCGTGTGCGAATCGGGATATGGTAAGCGAACGACGTTTGGACCCGGTGATGAAATGGCTGGCAAGGAAGTTGCCTCTGTGGAAGACGAAAACGCTGAGGACCCAGTAGCTGAAGAGGAGGTTCCTGAAGAACCTGAAAGTGAATCCGAGGACCTCAATTCCGCAAACCGGTACCGAACGCAGCGACGCGGTGGTAAGGGTGTTATCGATATCAAGACCACCAAGCGAAACGGTCGCGTTGTTGGAATCGTACCAGTCAGCGATGGCGATGAGTTGATGATGATGACCGTTCGGGGCAAGATCCAGCGAGTTGCTGCCAAGGACATCAGTGTGATTGGACGCAACACGCAAGGTGTTCGCATCATGAGTTTGGACGAGGGGGATACGTTGACCGCGATCGTGCGTGTTCCACCTGAAGACATTTCGGAATTGGAGGTTGCTCAGCCAACTCCAGTTTCGGGGACACCCGATCCGAGTTCTCTGCCGACCGAATCCATCGGAAACGACAGCCAAACGGATGAGCCAGATTCGGATGAGCCAGATTCGGATGAAGCGTCCATGAACGACGAAGGTCAGGGCTGAATGAGAATGACTCCTTGACGAACACTCAGCCAGATTCGTTGCTGATTTTGGTTTGCACTTACAATGAACGCGATAATTTGCCGACGTTGTTTGAGCAGATTGAGGCTTGCGTCCCGAATGCACGGATTCTGGTGGTGGATGACAATTCGCCCGATGGGACGAGCGATTGGGTCGAGCAGCAGCTGCGGCTGAAGCCTTCGATTTCCCTCATTCGCCGAAGTGGCAAGCTGGGTTTGGGTACTGCTATTCGAGCCGGTATGGAGTTCGCGATCGAGAACGGTTTTGAATGGCTTCTGAATTTGGACGCAGACCTCAGCCACAGTCCTAGTTCCATCCCAGCGATGTTGGCTAAGCGTGAGGGCTCGGATATTGTTGTGGGTTCTCGCTATGTGGCGGGTGGCGGAATGGAGGGCTGTTCGTGGCGCCGCGTCTTTGTGAGCAAATGCGCGAACGCTTACGCACGGCGGATCATAGGTTGGTCTGTCCGCGATTGCAGTAGTGCATTTCGGTTGTACCGAGTGAGCAGTCTAAAGATGTTAAAGCTCAGCGAACTAGTAGGAACCGGCTATGGTTTTTTGGAAGAAGTGCTTTGGCACTTGATCGATAAAGGGGCACGACTGCATGAGGTCGGCATCGTTTATACTGAAAGGCGCGAGGGGAAATCCAAGATCTCGATTAAGGAAGCCCTATCGACAATCGGCTCAATCCATCGCGTTGCAAGATTGCAAAAAAGCCGCAGGCGGAAGTAAAACGGTGGATTCAACTGCTTTCACCCACGTCACTCAATGGTCGCACAAAACAACATGAACAAAAAGCCAACGAAAAGGAAACCCGTTGCCGAACCGAAACCCAATCCAGCATTGCTTACTGGGGTCTGGACCAAGGAGGTAGTGGAATTGTTAGGCACGATATCGGACCAAGAGATCGCAAAGCGGATCGGTCGAACCGATAGCGCTGTGAATATCAAGCGACGCATTTTAGGTATTCCCGCATTTGGCAAGTCGACGAGCGAGAACAAGTATCGATGGTCGAAAAAAGAGCTGGCCATGTTGGGGAAATTAACTGACGCGCAGGTCGCTCGCGAGACAGGGCTAACAAGTGGTGTCGTCGCAGCCAAGCGTCGAATCTTGGGAAGACCGATTGCAGGCGGCAAAACGAGTCGCCGACGCAATTGGACCAAGAATGAAATTTCCAAGCTCGGAAAGATATCCGACATCGCTTTTTCAAAACAATTCGGAATCAATCGACGGCAGGTAAGAGAAAAACGATATGAGCTGGGTATCGCTGCCTATCAACCCAATCCCGGAATCAAGCCATGGGACGAGACGATGCTCCGGGATATCAAAAAACTCAGTGCGAATGATTTCAAAAAGAAGCATGGGATTACGCACATGCGTTTAACCGCACAACGAATCCGTCTCGGCATTCTAGCGAGAAAACAAAGATGCAAATGGACACCTGAGCTAGAAAGCGAATTGTTGTCGTTTGGTGCGGAAGCGTTTGCAACCAAATATGGGATAAGCGTCCTGGCGGCCAAGGTCAAACAAAGAAAGCTAATCGTTGCAACTTCGAAATAGTGACGAATTTCCAACAAAAACAGGACGCGAGAAAGTGACTCTCGTGCAGGCGTTGCAAAAGAGGAGTAGGATATGGACTGGTTTCGCTGCTGCTAGCTTCGAAGCCGATTCATTCCCTCCCGCCACCCAAACTTCGTTCTGTGGTGGTCCAACCCCATGAGGCGCTGATTATGAGTTCGAAAAAATGTCCTGATTGCAGCACACCGTCGAAGCAAGTTCTGGCTCGACGCGGTTTTCTACAAGCCGCGGCCAGCATCGCCGTGATTCCAATGGCGGCCAGAATGGTCCATGGCGCACCCGCTTGGACAGGTAAAGCCGAAACGATCGTAGGTGAGTTTCATACAAGCTTATCGGCACAACAAAAAGCTGAAATTTGCAGGCCGTTCGCAGATTCTTTGCGGAGCAAGGTGAATGCGAATTGGCATGTTACCAAACCATTGATCGGTAGCGATTTCTATACCGTCACCCAACGCGAAATGATCGACAAGATCGTGCGAGCTGTTACGAGCGAAGAAGGACACGAACGCTTGCAACGACAAATGGACGACGATGACGGCGGCCTCAGCGCGTATAGCGTTGCTGTTTTCGGAAATCCAGCAGCCGGTGACTTCCAGTGGCTATTGACGGGCAGACACCTCACCTTGCGCGCCGACGGAGACTCCTCTCCGAAGACTGCTTTTGGTGGCGGCATGGTTTACGGCCACGGTGAGGAATCGAGTGCAGCCGACAACATCTTCTACTATCAAACCAAAAAAGTGAACGAAGTCTTTGCCTCTCTGGACAAGGATCAAGCCAAGTCAGCGTTGCTGTCATCGGCGGCTCCGAAAGAAACCGACATTCGCATCCAAGGAGCGAAGGGGAATTTTGCGGGGCTTGCAGTTTCCGCCATGAACAAGGAGCAGCAGCTATTGGTCAAGGATTGCCTAAAAACGTTGCTTGCTCCGTATCGTAAAGAAGATGGCGATGAAGCGATGAAATTGATCGATACAGCTGGCGGAATAGAACAATTGCGTTTTGCGTTCTATCAACAGGAAGATCTTGGCAAAGACAAAATTTGGGACGTCTGGCGAATCGAGGGGCCAAGTACAGTTGTGCATTTCCGAGGTGCGCCACACGTTCATGCGTACATCAATATCGAGCTAGTGTAAGTCCCGGTGGGTATCTGATCAGAGTAGTGAAACCGGAGCTATTACCTTGCGGCTAGTGCACAACCCTTAGTTGTACGACGCTCCGCGTCGTTGAAATCACGACGCGGAGCGTCGTGCAACTAAGTTTGCCAACCCAAGGTTACCAAAAGCAGTCTGTACGTGTGCGTTAGTCCTAACGCTCGCGATTACCCATTCGTTCCCTAAGGAGTCTGTAGATGCGTCGATTGGTCAATGTTGCTTATTCAAACTCAACGAACCTTCCCCTTTATCACGTGCTGTTCGTTCTGACCATCTGCATCTTCGCTGGAACAGCTCGTTCGCAATCAACACTTTCCAGTTCGATCGCTGAGACCGTTGAGCCACTGCTCAAGGGCTATCAAGGCGATGTCGCGGTCGCGGTTTATCACTTTGAAAGCGACACGCATTGGTCCGTTCGCGGTGATGTCGTCATGCCGACTGCAAGTCTGATCAAGTTGCCCGTCATGATTGAAGCGTACCGCCAGGTTGCCGCTGGTAAGGTCAAGTTAGACCAACGCATCGAAGTGAAGAAGGACGACATGGTGCAAGGCTCCGGTATCCTAACCAGTCACTTCTCTCCCGGGACGACTATCACTTTGAGAGACGCGATCCGATTGATGATCGTCTACTCCGACAATACCGCTACGAATTTGGTGGTCGACGCAATTGGATTGCCAGCCACCACCACTGCGATGAAGGAACTTGGGTATCCAGAGACTCAGCTCAATGCCAAGGTTTTTCGTCGCGACGTTTCGATCGCACCCGAGAGGAGTGAAAAGTATGGTCTCGGCAGTACGACGGCAATCGATATGGTCAAAATGGTGACCCAGCTAAAACGAGGCGAGCTCGCCAGTCCGGGATCGACCGAGGCCATGATCGATCATTTGATCAACTGCGATGATAAATCAAGGTTTCCATTGCTATTGCCGACAAAGGTCAAGGTAGCGCACAAGACGGGTTCGGTAACTCGCGTTCGGACCGATGCTGGACTGCTCATGGGACCTGGGTGCACGATCGCGTTGTGTGTACTCACGGACAACAACAAAGACATCCGATGGACAGATGACAATGCAGGGAACAAACTCAGCGCTGACATCGCCAAGTCTGTTTACGATTTGTTGGCACCCAAGTCAAACGACAAAGATACTGGCACGGGTGAGGCCAAGTCGATGCGGATCGGCGCGATGGGGGATCTTGTTGAAGCTCTCCAGCGAACTCTCAAAGCAAAACTTTCGCCACCTAGCAACATTTCCGTTGATGGTGATTTCGGACCAGCGACAGAAGCGGCCGTAAAGGCATTTCAAAAACAGGAGAAAATCGAAGCGAATGGTATCGTTGACGAGGCAACTTGGAAGTTGCTCGGCCCGCTGATGGAGCAAGACAAACCTGTACTGTCCCCCCAAGTTGTGAACGCCGAAAAACTCGACAAGCAACCCCTTGACGATGTATTAGGTCCACCTCAGGTCACTTGTACAGCCTGGGCGATCGTCGACCGAGGTAGCGGTGAGCCGGTTGCAGGGAACAAATCAGAGGTTCCCATGCACTTCGCTAGCACGACCAAAATAATGACCGCTTACGTTGTTTTGAAGCATGCGGCTTCGAATCCTTTGGTACTGGACGAGTTGATGACTTTTTCGAAACGAGCGGATGATACGGTGGGCTCCACAGCAGGAGTTCGAGCCGGCGAGACTTTAACCGTCGGCGAACTCCTATATGGACTTTTATTGCCGTCCGGCAATGACGCTTCGGTAGCATTGGCTGAGCATTTCGGTCGCAAGTTTGTCAAGACGGACATGAAGCTGGATGACGCGCAGTCGTTCGACCGCTTCATTGAGGAGATGAATTCTGCGGCTCGAGAGCTCAAGATGCTGCAAACCAACTTCGTCAATCCACACGGGCTAACCGACAAGACGCATCTAGCGACCGCAAGCGATTTGGCTCGATTGGCAAGAGCCGCATTGGATGTGCCGCGTTTCCGAGACTACGTCACTTGCCGACAACACGGCTCTGAGGTGACGGGCGTGGGTGGATACAAACGCAATTTGAAATGGGAGAATACCAATCGGCTGTTGGGTATTGAGGGTTACACCGGGCTAAAGACAGGGACGACCGATGCAGCGGGTGCGTGTTTAGTCTCATCAAGTCAACGAGACGGACGCGAGTTAATTGTCGTCGTGCTCAATGCGTCGAGTTCGGACGCCCGTTATGTAGACGCTCGCAATCTACATGCATATGGCTGGCGAAAATCGGCGAGTCGATAAGAATTCTCGCGGATCGTCAGTGCGTTAGATCGAGGCGGCGTTCGTGTTCGAGTAGCCATTGCTTGATAGGCAATCCGCCGCCGAACCCGGTCAACGCCCCGTTGCTTCCAATGACTCGATGGCAAGGCAATACGATAGGCAAAGGATTTCGTCCATTGGCAGCTCCCACCGCCCGGACGGCCTTGGGGGAATTGACCCGTTTGGCAAGCTCGGCGTAACTCCACGTTTCGGCATAAGGGATGTTGGCAAGCGTCCGCCAGGTTCGCTGTTGAAACTCGGTTCCAGCTAGGCTTATCTCCAACTCGAACTTCTTGCGTTCGCCTGCGAAGTACTGCAGAATTTGTTCGCGAGCAACCTGCGTAACGCTACGATCTTTCTTCCAATTAATTACATGGACGGGTTCGTGTTTGTTGCTTTCAAATAATACATAACGCAAACACGTCTCATCGACCGCGACTTTCAACATTCCAATCGGAGTCTTAAACTCATCGAACCACATTTTTCTCTCCTCGGGCTTTATCGCCCGCTACGCTGTTGGCGGCATCCCGCACCCACCCTAACGCTAGCTCTGGACGACAGCGCAAACAATGACGATAGCCCGCGGTGGCGGCGGCAGCAGCGGTAGGGAAGTAAGTGACATTGCTTTGTTTCGGAGTTGGTGCGGGACAAGCGGGTCGGCAATAGATTCCGATGCTTCGAACGGCCGTAAAAAACAGTCCGTCAAAGCGAGAGTCCTTGGCTGCGCGAGCGTGATCACAGAGTGTTGGCGATGGGATATTCGGTTGTAGCATACCGATATCATACGCATAGTGAGCAAACGATACTCGTCATTTTCGGACATCGCTACACGGCACACGTCGATTATTTCGTGGTGACTCTATCATCGTCCGCTAAAATGGAAGCCGTGCCGGAGGATATTGCGGCACAACCTTGATCGCGGCGAAAGGCGAAAGCCGCCGAATTTATTTCGGCGGATCGTTACGATCAGCCTACTGAGGGTAGGTTGCTAAGGGGCGGTCGATCAATAAATTGGACCCCCGTGAGCTTGCTCACGGGTGAACGAGTTTTGAAATTACATCTCCTATCCTACGTAAAGTCACCATTCTTCCACTCGCTCGCCGCCATTGGCGGCGAGCGAGTGGAAGAATGGACGGGTGGCGGGGTTTCGGCGTGTTTTAACTCGCAAAACTTGGGCTCATGCCAGACAAGCGGGCATGGGGCCAAAGCACTTTGAAGTTGTGGGGTATAAAGAGGCTTCCAGCCTGTCATTTTCAAAGCGACAGGCTGGAAGCCTATCCCACTAATTGATCGAGAGATCCTCCGGTCCGAACTGATTTGGTTCTGTTGACGTCTCGGTAATTGAACGATTGAGGACAATCGTTCTACTCTGACCATCCACTTCGATTATTTCTCGGTGTCCTGAATGCGGTGATCAACGAGAACTATCAAAGAATCACAGCGATTTCGCAACCGACGTGCGATAGGCTGACAGAGCGGGAATGATGCCTGCCAAAATCCCAATTACGATCAAACCGGGAACGATGAAGGGTTCCTGGACAGAATTAATACTAAAGAAGTTGATGCGAACGCCCGTCGCCCTTTCGGTCCAAGTATTACTCAGCGGCCCAACCGCATGGCCTGCTATCCATCCAATCGCGCCACCCCCGACTGCGATCAAGACAGACTCGACCAATATGATGCTCGTGATGTGGTCACGCGAGGCGCCTAGGGCTCGCATTACCGCAATGTCTCGCTTGCGTTCGCTCATGCTATTGTAGATACCCACTAGAATGCTAATCGCGCTGACGAGGCATACCAGGCTGGTGATCGCCAGCAGCGCCCATTTGATCGGCGACACGAAGAAGACCAACAACCCGCTAATCACGCTGATGGGCGAGACGGCTTGAGCGAATGCCGTTTTGTTAACACTTTGCTGAAGTCCGATACCTCTTGGCCCCTCTAGTTTCACGAGGATGGCCGTCACCTCGCGGCGATCGATAGGCAGTCTTGTTTTCGATAGCCGCGTGTCTCGTTCGGGTGCATTGGCTGTCCCTTTGACTTCCGTACCAGACCGTTCATCGCGGTCGGGAGCGACGTGCCCCTCGAGCAAGTAGAAGCCTTCGATGTTGATAAAAGCCCCTCGGTCGTTGGGAGTCCCTGTTGGCTCAAGAATACCAACAACCCGGAATCCGTCGTTGTGTTGCGCGCCCCCAGCTGCACCGTGCGAAGCAAATATCTCACTCCCGATATCGAGATTCATTTCGTAGGCGACTTGAGAGCCAACCACTGCTTCAAAATAGCCGTTGTCGTCCGAGTAGTCGACGAAGTTCCTGCCTTTTGAAAATCGATAATCGAGGTCATCACCATGCTTGAGCAAATTGAAGTAATCGGGGGTCGTTCCAATACAACGAAAGGAACCGACATAGTCTCCCATACATAGCGGTATCGCAAACCCACCCTTCATGAAGAACGAATACAACCCGTTGCGATCCGGTTCTGGCAGATCGCCGCCGATGCGTTGGTATTCCTTTTGCCTTTGGTCACCGGGCAAGTACTCCATGTAATACGAGTACTTTACGTTTTCGACGGGTTGGCTCAAGAAGAAAACGGTGTTGAATGTAAGCTGGATATCGCTTCCTTTTGCCCCGACAATTAGGTTGTAACCGACGTTGCTGGTGCGTTCAAACGTTCTCTCGATGACGCCAGAGATTGTCAAAACGAGTACGACAAGCGCTACCCCTAATGCCATCGAGAGCATGGTCAAAGCAGTGGGCAGTTTACGATAGGTGAGGTTGCGAATAGCAATGGAAAACAAGTTCATCGTCTTGAATCTTTTCGAAGTGTTCTTATGGATCGGGTGTTACGATACGATCTGCGAAGGCACGATTGATTTGTTCGAGCCTTTCGACCCGTTCGAATTGACCGGCGATTTCGTCACTGTGTGTGACCAGCAAGATCGCTACCAATTCGTCGCGGCACACCTCTTTGATCAAGTCGATAATGCGCTTTTGATTTGCAGGGTCGACGTTGGCAGTTGGTTCGTCAGCGAGCAGCAATCGCGGTTTGTTTGCCAGCGCCCTCGCGACTGCGACACGTTGTTGTTGCCCCACGGAAAGCTGGCTTGGGCGATAGTGCATACGGTCTGCGAGCCCCACTTTTGATAGTAGCTCTTTGCCTCGCTCTGCACTCAACTTCTTCCTCGCAAAGGTCATTCCAAGCCGGACGTTTTCCAGAGCCGTGAAGGCAGGAAGCAGGTTAAAGGACTGAAAGACATAGCCCATCTTGTCCGCCCGAATCCGATCTCGCCTCGACTCAGAAAACGCTGTCAACTCGGTACCGTCCAGTCGAATCGAGCCGCTGTCGGCGGTCACGATTCCGGAGATGATGTGCAGCAACGTAGTCTTTCCGCCACCGCTCTCACCGCGTAAAACAACTTGTTCGCCCTGAGCTATGTTGAGCTGCGGGATATCCAGTATCAGCAATCGATTGCCCGATGGCTCGGTGTAGGACTTTAACAGATCTCGAATTTCTAACATGGAGTCATCGTATTGGACTGGGTTGTGTCAGGGAAATCTCAACTACGAACGCGAGTCGGGGCCAGTTCAGTTTCCGTCGTAGTAATGGCTAAGCGTTTCGATCGAAGCGTTTGCTCTTCATGATGCGGTCCATTTCGCGACCTGCGTCGGCTTTCTTGAGCGTTTCGCGTTTGTCATGCAGTTTCTTGCCTTTGCAAAGCGCGATCACGCACTTGGCTTTGCCTCGTTCTGCAAAGTAAACGCGAAGTGGCACCATCGTTAAGCCTCGCTCTTTGGATCGGCCTACGAAACGAAGCGGTTCGTTTTTGTTCAGCAGTAGTTTTCGGATGCGTTTTGTCGGATGGTTCCAAATGGAGGCTTGCCGATACTCCTCAATCTCGCAGCCGACCAACCAGAGTTCGCCGTTTTTGACACGAGCATATGCTTCCTCGATTGAGCATTTTCCGTTGCGTAGACTTTTGACTTCGCTACCATGCAAAACGATGCCGCATTCAATCGAGTCGAGGATTTCGTACTGATGCTTGGCTTTGCGATTGTCGGTCACCATTTTGTGCGTGGGAGCGCTCACCTTAGCCACGACGGCCTTGGAGTCCTTGTCTTTCGGCTTATTCGGCTTGGGCTTAGTAGGTCCCGTTGGTTGAGCTTTTTTCTTGTTCAATGTCTACCTGCTCACGTTTTCTTTTTGCGATGGGAACTCAAATACAGCAAACGTCGCGTTGAGCTCGTTTTGCGAAGGATATAAAATTGGGAGCAGTGGCGGAATCTGCCCTTGCACACGGCGGTCCAACAAAACATAGCGGATTCCGTACTTGGCGTGCAACGCCCAGAGTTTTTCATCGGTCCACGGCTGCAGTTTCTTTTCGCTGTCAAATTGGTAAGCGTCGGCCAGTCTCTTGCTCCACTGAACGACTGCTTCCGCGTTTTGCGGTGCATCTTTCCAACAGGCCAATTCCGCTCGGCCCGCGCGCCATTTAAACGACTGCTGACGACGCGGCGTCAGCCACAGCGAACCTGGCTCCGAGTTCGTCTTAATCCAATCGCACACTCGCACCCAGTCCTTAAACTGCCTCAGCTGTTCCGCGTCCGAATCGGACTTGGCCACAAAATGAGCTTTGTCGCCCGCAGGTATCAGCTCATTCGAATTCGATTCAAATCGGTAACCCAGCAGAACGATTCCAGGAATAAATGCACAGGCACCTACAACGCAACGCGACGCAAACGTGTAAGGCGTGAATCGTAATCGCCCAAAAGCAAACGAGACCGCCAACGCGCCAACCATCATTGGCATAGCGACGTCGTTCCAGCGAAACAAGTAAAAGCGAAGCAACTTGGAGGCTTGCGCTGGAAATGCTCTGCCGAAAAGATAATCGACAAATAGTCCGACCATCGCCACAGCGAAACCAAACAAACTCCATCCGATGATAAGCCTGAGCCCGCGGGGTAGCGATGCGAATACGCCTGTTTTCGAGTTATCGTTCGGCCGACCATCCCATTTCGATCGCGATGCCATCCACAGCAACACGCAAGCACATGCCAATAGAATTCCAAAATCCTGCCAGCGAACGGTGCTAAACCGACTTGGCGCCAAATGATGACCAAGCCGGGTGTATACCTGTTTTACGGCGCTTTCGCTCGCCAGCACGGGATCGGTCCCCCAGTCGATGGCAAGTGCAGGCACAACTCCAATGAGGACTCCAATAACGCACAAAGACCATCCCGGAGCATGTGTTGTAAACCATCTGCGGATGGAATATCCGTCCAGCAACAGCGAAACAGTCGCGACGCTGGCAATCACCCAGATACCGGTAACAACGTGATAAGCGGATGCTCCACCGAGCATCGCCCACGCCAAAGTCCATCGACGCCTGATCGCGAAAGCAAGGCCCGCAAAAATGAAGGCGTAAGCGATTCCTTTGGATTCACAGCCTCCCACAACCCATTCACCAGCCCAATGTCCGTAATGCAATCCGGACAGCCAAACGAGCCCCCAACAGCTTGCTTGCAAAGGAATAGGCGGTTGTCTGTCCGTTTTCTCTTCGCCCTGCCAGAGAGATCTGCCAAGCATTGTCCAACCAAGGGCCAAAAAGATCCACGTGACAAATCGTCCGGTCCAAACGGCCCAATGCATAGGGGTACATTGGGTAAGATAGCCAAATGTTGCAAAAAAGAGCCAGTGGGCGTCGCCCGACTCGAGAAACAAGTCCCCTTTCCCGAAACTGTTGTCCCAGAAATGGGCAGCTTTGGTCCAGTAGTGCGGCTCGTTGATGGCTGGCACCGAGCTGCCTGCATAAAGAAAAAAAATGCAGAAAACGCAGATGAAATCGACTAAAAACGAGTTCGCCCAATTCGATTTGAATCCGATGGCTTCGTTTTGCCCCTTGTTTAGAATTGGAGTTACGGGACTTGTCATGCGGATGTTGGCGGTTCGTTTCGTTTGGATTGGCAGCAAGGTTCCACGGGGGGGGAACACTAGGAAGAATGGGAAAAGAATAACGATCAGAGCACAAACGACTAGCAACTACGGAATTTTCCGGAAAATTTGCTTGACAGCCCTTCGTTTTTCTTGACTGTCACGGAGTGGCACTTAAAGTTGATAGGAACTGATTATGCGTGTGGACACTAAGTTTGGTCGTTGAGTCTCAGCGTTGTAAAGCAGTCTACGAAGTTACAGGATCAGGAGATGGGTATTTTGCCCTAGGATCGCAGGAAGGGAAGTCATGTTAGTATTATCGAGAAAAAAGAACGAGAGTATTGTTATTAACAATGAGATCACGATTGTCGTGGTCGAGATTCGGGGGGACAAAGTTAGGCTTGGGGTAGAAGCCCCCAGAGAAGTGCCAGTCCACCGTCGCGAAGTGTTCGATGCTATTCAGCGGAATCTAGAAACGCAAGAGTCCGAAAAGACGGAACAGACCGAAGAGTCGTAACGCGAACTCCGGCGTGCTGCAGAATTTGAACGGTTTTTTCTGATTGAACCGTTCGAGTTGGAAAAGCGGTGCAGCGTTCGGCTTGACAGAAATTATCTGTCTCGTACACTTTCGCCACGCTTCAAGGCATAGCCAGCAGACATGCGGCCCCGTCGTCTAGAGGCCTAGGACACTGCCCTTTCACGGCGGTAACACGGGTTCGACTCCCGTCGGGGTCATTAGGTTAACTTTTACAGCACATCGTGCACCATCAGAACCCAGCAATTCGCTGGGTTCTGTCGTTTCTAGACTTGGCACAGTTGGCTCCACCCACCTCTCACCGATAGAATCACTCATGTTTTCGAAGCAAACCTGCGTTTTTGTAATACTGTTCCACATCGTGTTCGCTCCTCAATTGTTTAGCGAACCATTTGACGTTGGCGTTGGTCGCAGAATCATTACGCCCAACCCACTCTTGCCCGTTTCCGGTGGCATGGGGCCAACGGCTCCCGCAACGGAGAAGCGTGGCGAACTTAGCGCTCGAGCAATGGTATTGAGAAGCGGCCAGACCACCGTCGCATTCGTGGCCTTGGATTTGTTAGGGTTCCCATCGGTGCTGTGCGATCGCGTTCGAGCGATGGTGCCCAAAATTCCATCCGAAAATATCTTGATCGGTTCCACACACACACACAGTGCGCCGGATTGCTATGCATTTCCAGACGGAAGCGGTGGCCATACCGGCGATCTCAAGTACATCGATTCGGTTTGCAAGAACGCGGCCGAAGCGATCAATGAAGCTATCGAGAACCTCCGACCAGCACAACTCAAAATCGGTACGGGCGAAGCGAAGGGCCAGATCGCTTACAACTACTACGCACCTGACCTCTACGATAGAAGGATGAGTGTCATCCAAGCCGTTGAATCCGACGGCAAAACCATCGCGACGCTAGTCAACTATGCGATCCATCCGGAGGTGCTTGGATCGAGACTTGGCATTGTCAGTCCAGACCTGATTGGGCCATTGCGAGATCGATTGGAATCGGAGGCGGGGGGAATGGCGATGTTCATGAACGGCGCCCAAGGTGGGATGGTCACTGCTGACAATCGGCTACTCGACAAGCCAAAGGATCCCGTTCGTGGTTATTGGCAAGACGCAAGAACCTGGGATGAGTGCCAACGGATCGGAAACACGATGGCAGACGAGGCGATTCGAATCGTTCGAGAGGGCTCGTTGCAGAAGGATCCAGTGCTGCGATGCACATATGCAGACGTAACATTTCCAGTCGACAACGAAATACTTTGGATGGTAATCAAAGGCTCGCCATTAAAGTATCCTCACAACGCCGACCGAAGCATTACGACCCGAATCAATCTCGTTCAATTAGGTGATGCGCAGATTCTGACGATCCCCGGCGAAGCTTTGCCAAACATCGGTTTCTATCTGAAACGCAAAATGCATGGCAAGCACAATCTATTGTTCGGCCTCACAAACGATGCCTTTGGCTACATCCTGACCAAAGTTGATTTTGACAGCTTCCCTCGCTATGAATATGTGAGCCGAACATCGCTGGGCGAAATGACAGGTGAAATACTGATTGAACGCTCGCTAAGGCTGATCGAGGCGCACTAGTTAGAGCTGTTACCGGGGAACATTTGCATTTGGGAAAAACAACAATGACATTCGCTTTTCATTTCATGTTACTAGCGGCTCTGATTGTTACTGGTTCGTGCGCCAACGCGATGGACGATTCGGCCCAAGAGTCTGTCCAGGTTGTCCTTCAACTATCGGCGACACCAGACGGTAACTCTGAGTATTTTGTTGCTGGTAATCTAGCCGCGATTGGAAGTTGGTCGCCCGATGGATTGCGATTTAAGCGAAATGCAGAAGGTCAGTTTGTTGCGACCTTCACCGCTCCATCGGATGCGATAATTGAGTACAAGTTGACAAAGGGAACTTGGGGAACGGTCGAGAAAGATGCCAAGGGAGGTGACATCGCCAATCGTCGCTTGAAAGTTCAGTCCCAACCCAATGGGCTACCGCAACGCATTGAAGTGAGTGTTCCTGCGTGGGGCAGCCAAACGGCTGCCAAAAGTACGGTGACTGGGACATTGATTTTGCATGAAGCATTTGGGTCTACAAATTTGAAGAAACCAAGAACGATTGCTGTATGGTTGCCCCCAAATTATGCGGACTCCACAGATCGCTATCCGGTCCTCTATCTGCATGATGGCCAAAATCTTTTCGATGCAAGCACGGCGGCGTTTGGAACGGAATGGAATGCGGACGAAACGGCCACGGAACGAATCGAGCGAAAACGAATCTCACCGGTTATCTTGGTGGGAATCTGGAATACCCCGGATCGCATTATGGAATACACTCCGACCTTTGACAAATCGATTAGGGCAGGCGGTAACGGGAGGGCCTATGTCCATTTTTTGGCCGAAGAGCTCAAGCCTTTTATCGACAAGAATTACCGAACGAAACCTGACCGCGAATCCACAGTGATTGGAGGCTCTTCGTTGGGAGGGCTGATATCCTTGTACGCCTGCGAAAAGTCATCGAGCACCTTCTCTGGATGTGCAGCGATCTCTCCTACACTTGGATGGGATGACGAGGCATTTTTGAAAGGGTTTGAGAATTCTGCGGACTGGGTCCACTCAACCCGCATCTGGCTTGACATGGGTTCCAAAGAAGGAAAGAGCCACGAAACGCAGACCAACAGTTTAGAAAGGGTCAGCAGGTTTGCGGACACGTTGAGAGGCAGTGGCAAGGTACACGCCAAGGATCTTCATTTTCTAACAATAAGTGACGGTCAGCACAACGAAGCAGCGTGGAGCAAGAGATTTGGCGATGTGCTTGAGTTCTTTTTCCGTACCGAGTAGGTCCGCAGCTGCGCCGACCAGAAAGCAGCGTCGGCACATACGGTGAAGCGACCACAGCGCAAATTAAAAGATACCTCGCTTCCCAGTTTGATGCAGATTGATGCAGATTGATGTGCGGATGATGTGGTGACGCAACGGGTGGTTGATCGTCCGGTGCGAAAGCCGCCGAATTTATTTCGGCGGATCGTTACCATCACCCTAGCAAGGCGCAACACGTGCCTGGGCAACAGGTGCCTGGCACCTGTCGGCAACAGGTGCCTGGCACCTGTCGGCCCTCAATTGTGAGTGGGTGCCTCGTAGATGCAGGCCCGAAGTGCCATAATCTGCAATGTTTTGGTGTCTCTCTTTCGTTTTTTGGTTGTAAGCATCAATCAGGTGATTGCAGTTAAATCGAGGACGACCATAATCAGACCCTTGCTTGAAATCCTTTCCTTTCTGTTGGAGTCTATCACGATGCGATGTTTATCTCTTGCTTTGCTATTCTCAATTGCAACTTCCGCCGTCGCCGCGGATGGACCCAAGATGGCGCCACCCGAGTCGAACATGCAGGTCATTTTTAACGGCAAGGATTTGGATGGTTGGGACGGAGATCCGAAGCTTTGGAGCGTTCGAGATGGCCTCATCCACGGCGAGACCACCGCCGAATCCCCCGCAAACGGCAACACGTTTTTGATTTGGAAAAAGGGAACAACCAAGGATTTCGAGTTGAGACTCTCGTTCCGTTGCAACGCAACCAACAACTCAGGAATCCAATACCGATCGAAACACATTACCGACGACAAAGTAAAGAACGCTTGGGTTGTTCGCGGATACCAGCACGAACTTCGCAACGAAGTTAAGTTCCCCAATACATCCAGCTTCATTTATGACGAGGGTGGCAAGCGAGGACGAATCTGTCTCGTGGGTGAAAAAGCATCTTGGGAGGCCGGTGGCAAGAAAGTTGAGTCGAGCACTCTAATCGATCAAGCGGGATTCGAAAAGTTGATGAAGCTCGATGATTGGAATGATGTCATCATTATTGGTAAAGGTACAAACGTCCAACATTACTTGAACAATCAGCTGATTCTCGATTTCACCGACAACGAACCTAGCTTGGCGTTGCGAGAAGGAATCATGGCAGTACAGCTTCACGC
>Ga0163144_10007577_pt1 | contig 23761 bp, 27 predicted proteins | sample OliLak19BULKMAT1_FD_123175 | JGI IMG/M metagenome (GOLD analysis project Ga0163144, IMG submission 123175) | Freshwater microbial mat bacterial communities from Lake Vanda, McMurdo Dry Valleys, Antarctica - Oligotrophic Lake LV.19.BULKMAT1 | ecosystem: Environmental > Aquatic > Freshwater >...
CAGACTCGCCCGAAAACGAATCCAACCCGCGCACATCATCGCATGGTCACTCTGGCGCAGAGCTCACCAGGCGGTCGCTCAGCGCGCGCACTGTAAAGAAACACGGCAACTGTAATGCTAAGGGGTCGACAACGCCACGGCGAGCCCTGGCATCGGGCCGGCTCAGCATGCGGCCATGCGGCCGGCGTCACTTGCGCCATCCAGACGGCCTGTGTACAACCCGCGCCGTCAAAGCCGGCCGGGAGAAATCCGGCCGGTCTCCTTGCCGGCGAGACGCCGGCTAGGCCCGTGCGGCTCGAACGACCGGTTGGAAGATCGGAAAGTCGCAGCGGCGGGCCGTGAAACAGCCAGAGGGAGTCGTCTATTCATGCCGTTCTATGAGAACGTGTTCATTTCGCGTCAGGACATTTCTTCGACCCAGGTCGAAGCGCTGACCGAACAATTCGCCGGCATCATCACGCAGCATGGTGGCCAGGTCACCAAGCGCGAGTATTGGGGCCTGCGGAACCTCGCTTTCCGCATGAAGAAGAACCGCAAGGGCCATTACGTGCTCCTGAACCTCGACGCCTCACCGGCCGCGGTCGCCGAGATGGAACGCAACATGCGCATCAACGAAGACGTGCTCCGGCAGATGACGGTGCGCGTCGAGGCTCTCGAGGAAGGGCCGTCGACGATGATGCAGCGGCGCGACGAGCGCGACAGCCGCGAGGGCCGTCGGACCCGTGATTATGAGCCGCGTGAGCGCGAGGGAGTTGAGTCATGAGTTCGGCATATCCGTCAGCCGGCGCCGGCGAAGGCCGTGACTCGGGCGAAGGTCGTGGTGACCGCGAGGGTCGTGGCGATCGCGATGGCCGTGGCGGCGCAGGCGGTGGCCGGCGTCCGTTCTTCCGCCGTCGCAAATCCTGCCCGTTCTCAGGCCCGCACGCGCCGAAGCTCGACTACAAGGACATCAAGCTCCTGCAGCGTTTCCTTTCGGAGCGCGGCAAGATCGTCCCGGCGCGGATCACGGCCGTATCGAACAAGAAGCAGCGCGAACTCGCCCAGGCGATCAAGCGCGCCCGCTTCCTCGGCCTGCTTCCCTATCTGTTGGGCTGACGTGAGCAGCGGTGGCGGCGTCCGGATGTGGCCGTCACCGCCCTTGCGACACTGATCCATCAACACGATGACATGAACGCGATGACATGAACACGATGAACGGACGCTCGATAGCCATCTCCATCGCCGCAGGCGTTGCGGCGGCGTTGCTGACGCTGTCTGCGCTTTCGTTCTCGATTGGCGGCATCCTGCTGTCGAGCCTGGCGCAATTGCCGCTGTTTCTGGTCGGGCTCTCGATCGGCGTGCATTCGGCGGCGATTGCCGCTGCGAGCAGCGTGGCCATCGCCTCGATCCTGATCCGCTTCGAGTTCGGCGTGTTCTTCGGTCTCATCGTCGCCGTGCCGGCGATCATCCTGGTTCGCCAGACTCTGCTCACGCGTGAGAGCGCAGATGGCAAGACGACCCTCTGGTATCCGCCTGCGGGCCTGCTGCTGGTTGCGCTTGGATTGACGATTGCGGTGGCGATGACGGCGCTACCGACGGCGGTCTGGCCTGAGGCCGATCAACTCACGCGCGCGCGCAACGTCTTGGTCAATCTGCCGAGCGAATTCCTGCCCGCCGACATGACTCCCGAGGCGATCGATCGCATGGTTCGACTGTCGCTGTCGTTCCTGCCGGGCTTCCTCGGCATTGGTTTCTTCGTGCTCCTGATCGTCAATGCCGCCTTGGCGCAGTTCATTCTCGTCCGCACCAATCGAAATCTGCGGCCGACGCCACAGCTCCAGGATCTGGCGCTGCCTAGCTGGTTCGCGACAGGCGCCGCCGTCGCAGGAATCGGCGCCCTGTTTCCTGGCATGGCCGGAATCATCGGTGGCAATCTCGTCCTGATCTGCGCGGTCGGTTTCGTGTTCGCCGGGCTCGCCGTCGTGCACGCGATGGTGCGCGCATGGCAGGCGCGGGTTCCCGCCTTGATAGCGCTCTATGGCGCGCTGTTCCTCATCGCTCCCACCATCATCGTCATCGCAATGCTCGGCATTGTCGAACCTTGGGCGAGGCTGCGCGAACGTTTCGCCGGCCCCGCCCCGTCCTTGTGATTTTCCGTAGCACCGACCCCGGAGACCGACCATGAGTGCAACACAAGTCATCCTCCTCGAGCGGATCGAAGCCCTCGGTCAGATGGGCGACGTCGTGAAGGTGAAGCCAGGCTTCGCCCGCAACTTCCTGCTGCCGCAGAAGAAGGCCATGCGCGCGACCAAGGAGAATCTGGCGTATTTCGAGAAGCAGCGCGCTCAGCTCGAGGTGCAGAACCTCACGCGCAAGGGCGATGCCGAGAAAGTCGCGGAGAAGATGGGCGTGATGAGCGTCGTCATCATCCGGCAAGCCGGCGAGACCGGGCAGCTCTACGGGTCGGTCAGCAACCGCGACGTCGCGACGGCGATCACCACGGCTGGCTATACGGCCGACCGCCGACAGGTTCTCCTGCACGAGCCGATCAAGACACTGGGCATCCACAGCACGCGGCTGGCGCTGCATCCGGAAGTGACCATCGAGGTCCGGGTCAATGTCGCGCAGTCTGAAGACGAGGCGAAGGCCCAGGCGGCAGCGAAGGCCCCTGCCCCCGTCGCTCAACCCGCCGCAGCCGAGGCCGCATCAGAGGGCGAGGCCGTCGCGGCCACGCCGGAATCGCCCGCCGACGCGCCCGTCGCGAAGCCGAAGAGCAAGAAGGCAAAGGCGGAAAAATCCGCCGAGGCCTGACGTCGCTCCGCCGGGCCAGTTCCCCGCGTCGCGCATCTCAGACGCCGCCCGGTTCGCGCCGGGCGGCGTTTCGATTCGGTGCGCCGGCGGCTCGTGCGAAATGCGGCGGCGCTTTACAGCCCGGCGCCACGGGGTGTCAGATCGCAGGCTCTACCGCACAGGGACCGACGACGATGTGGCTATTGAAGACGGTTTTCCGCCAGCTGGTCACGCATGGCGCGGTCACCTTCGTCGCGCCGAATGGCGAGCGCAGCGTCATCCGAGGCGCCAATCCGGGTCCCGAAGTCGTGCTGTGCTTTCGCGATCTCGCCATGGCGCGCGCCCTCGCGGTGCATCCCCGGCTGAAGCTCGGCGAGGGCTACATGGATGGCCGGCTCTGGGTCGAAAACGGAGAGATCTACGACTTCCTGGATTTCGCCGGAGCGAACAGTGAAGTCATCGACGGCGGCACTTGGCTGGACGTCGTCAACAAGTTCCGCCGACTCTTTCGTCGCGTGCTCCAGTACAATCCGATCGAGAGAGCCAAGAAGAACGTCGCCCATCACTACGATCTCTCGGCGCGGCTCTACGACATTTTCCTCGATCCCGATCGGCAATACTCCTGTGCCTATTTCAGGTCTCCCGACGATACGCTCGAGGTCGCGCAGGAGAACAAGAAGCGTCACATCGCGGCCAAGCTCCTGCTCACACCCGGCCAGTCCGTCCTCGACATAGGCTCCGGCTGGGGCGGCCTTGGCCTGCATCTGGCGCAGGCCGGCGCGGGACGGGTCGTGGGCGTGACGCTTTCGGAGGAGCAGCTCAAGATCTCGACCAAGCGCGCGGCGGAGGCCGGGCTGGCGGACCGCGTGGAGTTCCGACTCCAGGACTACCGAACCGAAACAGGGCGCTACGATCGCATCGTCTCGGTGGGCATGTTCGAACATGTCGGCGTCGGGCATTACCGCGAATTCTTCGACAAGCTGCGAGAATTGCTCACTGACGATGGTGTCGCCGTGATCCATGCGATCGGCCGCTCGGACGGGCCCGGCGTCATGAACGCGTGGGTCGACAAGTACATCTTCCCCGGCGCCTATGCGCCGGCGTTGTCGGAGATCCTGCCGATCATCGAGCAGAGCGGGTTGATCGTCACCGATATCGAGATCCTGCGCTTGCACTACGCGCAGACGCTGCGCGAATGGCGCCGTCGCTTCATGGCCGCACGCCAGGAAATCCTCGGGATCTACGACGAACGCTTCGCTCGGATGTGGGAGTTCTACCTCGCGAGCTGCGAGATGAGCTTCCGACGCTGGGGGTTCATGGTGTGGCAGGTCCAACTCGCACGCAAGATCGGCGCCGTGCCGACGACTCGCGACTACATCGGGGATTGGGAGCGTGGCGATCAAGCGACGAAGCCGAGAGCGTGACGACGCATTGTCGCGCGCGCTATGAACGCAACTCACAGGCTGGGAAATTTCCTCTGTTGCACCCCTGATGCGTGCAGCGTATCCGTGGCCGCCTCATGGCCGAGACCAAACCAATTTCAATTGCCGCGAGTCGGCGCATCGACGAGCCGCAGATCGCGCGCACGCCGCCGGTCAATTTCGAAGCGGAGCAACAGCTCCTCGGCGCGTTGCTCGCCAACAACAAGGCCTATGACCGCGTCGTCGAATTCCTGCTGCCGACCCATTTCGCGGATGACCGGCACGGACGGATCTTCGAGGCCATCGGTCAGCTGATCACGCGGGGCATGGTCGCCAATCCGGTCACGCTGAAGACCCGCTTCGAGCAGGATCAGTCGCTGACCGAAATCGGCGGCGCGCAGTACCTGGCGCGTCTGGCGAGTTCGGTGGTGGCCGTGGTCAATGCGGTCGACTACGCCAAGCTGATCCTCGATCTCCACATGCGGCGCGAGCTGATCGCCGTCGGCGGCGATATCGTCAACGACGCCTATGCGGTCGAGGACGACATCACCGCGCGCGAACAGATGGAGGCCGCCGAGCAGAAGCTGTTCGAGCTTGCGAGCACGGGCCAGCAGGAAGGCGGCTTCAAGGAGTTTCGCCATGCGCTCGGGGCCGCGATCGACATGGCCGAGCAGGCCTACAAGCGCGACAGCCATGTCACGGGCGTCACGACGGGGCTGGACGACCTCGACAAGAAGCTTGGCGGCATGCACCCCTCGGATCTGCTCGTCCTCGCCGGACGTCCGTCGATGGGCAAAACGGCGTTGGCGACCAAGATGGCCTTCTCAGCCGCCCTCTCCTACAAGGAACGCATCGCAGAGGATGGCTCGCGCGAAGTCGTCGAAGGTGCCAAGGTGGCGTTCTTCTCGCTGGAAATGTCGGCCGAGCAATTGGCCACGCGATTGCTGTCGGAAGTGACCGAGATTCCCTCCGACAAGATCCGCCGCGGCGAAGTGCGCGGCGAGGATTTTCCGCGCTTCGTCGAAGCTGCTCAGCAGCTCCATCGTCTGCCGCTCTACATCGACGACACGCCGGCGCTGTCGATCTCCGCGCTGCGCACCCGCGCGCGCCGCCTGGCGCGAACCACGGGCCTGGGGCTGATCGTCATCGACTACCTGCAACTCCTCACCTTGCCGTCGAACATGCGCTCGGAGAATCGCGTGCAGGAAATCTCGGCGATCACCCGCGGTTTGAAGGCGATCGCCAAGGAGCTGAACGTCCCCGTGCTCGCGTTGTCGCAGCTCAGCCGCGCGGTGGAGCAGCGCGAGGACAAGCATCCGCAGCTCTCCGACCTGCGCGAATCAGGAACGATCGAACAGGACGCCGACGTGGTGATGTTCGTTTTCCGCGAGGAGTACTATCACGCGCGCGCCGAACCGGCCCGACGCGAGGCGGAAGACGAGAAGAAGTACAACGACCGCTACGAAGCCTGGCAGCAACGTGGCCAGGAGATCCACAACGTCGCGGAAGTCATCATCGGCAAGCAGCGTCACGGCCCGATCGGCACGGTGCGGCTCTTCTTCGACGGCGCCTATACCAAGTTCGACAATCTGGCCGGCGGCGACCGTTTCCAGGACGAAGACGGCGGTTGAGCGGATGAATTCAGGCGCGGCGCGTGCCTCGCAGAGCCGGCTCGAGATCGATCTCGGAGCGATCGTCGCGAACTGGCTCAGCCTCAAAGCCCGGCTGCGCCCCGGCGCGACTTGCGCCGGCGTGGTCAAGGCAGACGCCTATGGTCTCGGCGCCGCCCGGATTGGGCCGGCGCTGGCCCGCGCGGGCTGTCGTATCTTCTTCGTCGCGCAGCTTGGCGAGGGCATCAGGCTCCGCCCGGTCCTTCCGGCCGGCTGCGACATCTTCGTCCTCAACGGGGTCTTGCCCGGCGAAGCGCCGGAGTTTCGCGCCGCTGGACTCCACCCCGTGCTGAACGACCCGGCTCAGATCGCCTTGTGGTCGGGTTATGCGTCGAGCGTCGGGATAGCGCTGCCGGCGGTGCTCCATGTCGATACCGGCATGTCGCGGCTCGGCCTCAGCCAGGGCGATGCCCGGCGCGTTGCTGCGGATCCTGACGCGTTGGCGGGGATCGAGTTGCGCTTCGTCATGAGCCATCTCGCCCGCGCCGAGGAGGAGGTGGCCATGAACGCCACCCAATTGGCGGAATTCACGATGGCCACAAGCCTGTGGCCCGGTATTCCGGCCTCGCTGGCGAACAGCTCCGGGATCTTTCTTGGCAACGATTTTCACTTCGATCTTGCACGCCCCGGAGCCGCGCTATACGGGATCAATCCCATCCCCGGACGGCCGAATCCTCAACTTCCGGTCGCCATGTTGAGCGCGCCCGTGCTGCAACTTCGCGATATCGCCCCGCCTAGATCCGTCGGCTATGGCGCGACTTATCAAGCGGCGGGGCCGACCCGGGTTGCTACCATAGCGTGCGGTTACGCGGATGGCTGGCTGCGTGGGCTTTCCAACCGCGGCGGCGCGGTCTTCGCCGGACAAACTCTTCCGTTCATCGGGCGCGTCTCCATGGATCTGATCACCCTCGACGCCTCGAATGTCCGGGATCTCGCGGTGGGCGATCACGTCGAACTGCTCGGCCCTGCCCGTCCCGTCGACGCGATCGCCGACGAGGCCGGCACGAATGGCTGGGAAATCCTGACCCGGCTCGGCAGTCGCGCCGCACGCAGCTACCGGCCGGCATGAATCCGCTGGCGACCATCGGCCGGATCTTCCTCGCTTTCCTCGCGAGCGTCGGCCGGATCGCGCTCTTCGCGGCCACCGCCATCTCGCATTGCTTCCGCCCGCCCTTCTATCCGACGCTGGTCCTGCGGCAGATGCGCGACATCGGCTATTTCTCACTGCCAGTCGTCGGCCTCACCGCGCTGTTCACCGGCATGGTGCTGGCGCTGCAGAGCTTCACCGGCTTCGCGCGGTTTCAAGCCGAAGGCGCCGTCGCGACCGTCGTCGTCCTGTCGATGACGCGCGAACTCGGGCCGGTGATTGCCGGGCTGATGGTGGCCGGAAGGGTCGGCGCCTCGATGGCGGCCGAGATCGGCACCATGCGCGTGACCGAGCAGATCGACGCGTTGATGACGCTGTCGACCAATCCCTTCAAGTACCTCGTCGTGCCGCGCTTGATCGCCGGCCTGACGATGATGCCGGTGCTGGTCCTGGTCGCCGACATCATCGGCGTGCTCGGTGGCTACCTCGTCGGCGTCTACAAGCTCAACTTCAACGCCGCCGCCTATCTGAAACAGACGGCGGATTACCTGCAGATCATGGACGTCGTGTCCGGGCTGGTGAAGGCCGCGGTGTTCGGCTTCCTGGTCGCTGTGCTCGGCTGCTTCCACGGCTATCACTCCGGCGGCGGCGCGCAAGGTGTCGGGCGCGCCACCACGAATTCGGTCGTGTCGTCGTCGATCATGATCCTGATCGTCGACTACATGCTGACCGAGATGTTCTTCGCCACGCGATGAGCGACCCCGCCAAGATCGCGGTGCGCGGCATCGCCAAATCCTTCGGCCAGAAGCACGTGCTTGCCGGCGTCGATCTCACCGTGCGGCCGGGTGAATCGCTGGTCGTCATCGGTGGATCGGGGACCGGAAAATCGGTCCTGCTCAAGATCATCCTCGGACTGATCAAACCCGATGTCGGCTCGATCACGGTCGATGGCGAGGAGACGGTCGGCCTCGACGCCCGCGCGCGCGAGCGCGTGAACGCGAAATTCGGCATGCTCTTCCAGAGCGCGGCCCTGTTCGACTCCCTGTCGGTCTGGGAAAACGTCGCCTTCGGCCTCATCCAGGGCCGCGGCATGGCGCCTGCCGAAGCGAAGCAGCACGCGATCGAGAATCTCGCCGCCGTGGGATTGCCGGCCGACGTCGGCGCGCTCTCGCCTGCCGAGCTCTCCGGCGGCATGCGCAAGCGCGTCGGCTTGGCGCGAGCGATCGCGACGCGACCGGAAATCATCTTCTTCGACGAGCCGACCACGGGGCTCGACCCGATCATGTCCGACGTCATCAACGACCTGATCATCGGCTGCGTGAAGACGCTCGGCGCAACGACGGTGTCGATCACCCACGACATGCACTCCGCGCGCAAGATCGCGACGCATATCGCCATGCTCAATGGCGGCAAGATCGTCTGGACCGGACCGATCGCCGAACTCGACCGCACCGGCAATCCCTACGTCGAGCAGTTCATCCATGGTCGGGCCGACGGCCCGATCAAGATGCAAATCCGTGCCTGAGCGCGACGATGGCAAAACGTGAGAGCCGCCATGTCTGCCAGGCCTGCGGTGCCGTCCATACCAAATGGATGGGGCGTTGCGAGGCATGCGGCGCCTGGAACAGCGTCGTCGAAGAGGCGACCGAGTCGATCCAGCCCAAGGGGCTGGGCGTCAAAGGCGGTCGCGCATTGACCTTCGAGGCGCTCGAAGGCGAATCCCCCAGCCCGCCACGCGCGCTGACCGGGATTCCCGAGTTCGATCGCGTGCTCGGCGGTGGCCTGGTCGCAGGTTCAGCCGTGCTGGTGGGCGGCGATCCGGGTATCGGCAAATCGACCCTCCTGCTGCAGGCCGCCGCCGCGCTGAGCAAGAACAAGCGCATCGCCTATATCTCCGGCGAAGAAGCGATCGATCAGGTGCGCCTGCGCGCCGCACGGCTCGGCTTGTCGAAGGCAAAGGTCGCACTCGCCGCGACGACTTCCGTGCGCGACGTCCTCGCCAGCCTGGACGCCAAGGATGCGCCGGACGTCATCGTGATCGATTCGATTCAGACCATGTATGTCGACACGCTGGACTCGGCGCCCGGAACGGTCGCGCAGGTCCGCGCATCGGCGAGCGAACTCATCCGCCTCGGCAAGAAACGCGGCGTCGCCATCCTGTTGGTGGGCCATGTCACCAAGGAAGGCTTGATCGCCGGCCCGCGCGTGCTCGAGCACATGGTCGACACCGTGCTCTATTTCGAGGGCGAGCGCGGCCATCATTTCCGCATCCTCCGCGCCGTGAAGAATCGCTTCGGCCCGACCGACGAGATCGGCGTCTTCGAGATGACCGATCGCGGTCTCGTCGAAGTGCCGAATCCTTCGCAGCTCTTCCTCGCCGATCGCCGCGAGGATGTTTCGGGCGCGGCCGTGTTCGCGGGCATGGAAGGCACGCGACCGGTACTGATGGAGATCCAGGCGCTCGTCGGTCCGCCCGTTCAGGGCACGCCACGGCGAGCGGTCATCGGCTGGGATTCGAGCCGGTTGGCCATGGTGCTCGCGGTGCTGGAAACGCGCTGCGGGCTCGTGTTCGCAAATCACGACGTCTACCTCAACATTGCCGGCGGGTTGCGCATCACCGAGCCTGCCGCGGATCTGGCCGTTGCGGCGGCTCTGATCTCCGCGCTCGCAGCGCGGCCGGTGCCGGCCGATGCCGTGGTCTTCGGCGAGATCGGCCTGGGCGGCGAGGTCCGCGCCGTCAGCCAAGGCGATGCGCGCCTGAAGGAGGCGGCCAAGCTTGGCTTCGCTCGCGCCTTCGTGCCGACCGGGCGCCGACGCGAACGCAATGGCGGCACTGGCGCGATCTCGATCGTCGCGATCGATGATCTCGGTCAACTCATCGCCCGCCTCGCGGGTGGCAAGGGCGCCAGCGGGCGCGCGCAATCGGAACAGGCGGAGACGCGTTCATGAATCCGGTCGATCTCGGCGTACTGGGCGCCGTCCTGCTATGCGCCCTCATCGCCCTCATCATGGGCTTCGTGCGGACCATCCTCGCCCTGCTCAGCTGGGCCGGCGCCGGGCTCGTGACCGTCTGGGGATTTTCCTACGTCGCGCCCCATGCGCGCGAATACATCGCACCAGCGCTGCTCGCCAACATTGCCGCCGGGCTCGGCGTCTTCGTCGCTGCCCTGGTCATCTTCTCGGTCATCAGCCACCTGCTGTCGTCGCTGGTCCGCGGAAGTCCGCTTTCGTATCTCGATCGCACGCTCGGGTTCGTACTCGGCGGCGTGATCGGCGCCGTGCTGGTGGCCCTGGTCTGGCTCGGCGCATCGGGGTTCATGGAGAAGGACAAGCGGCCGGAAGTGCTGCAGACGGCGCGCACGTTGCCCTTCGTCGATCAGCTAGCGGAATTGATCCGCGGGTTGCTGCCGCCAGAATTGCGCGGCCAGCCGCGCGATGCGAATGACGAGCCGACCCGCAAGACCCGCCAGGCCGATGCGTTCCGCGGCGCCATGGAAGCCTTGAGCTCGCCGACCCCACGCAATCCTGCACAACCCGGCGATACCGGGTATAAGCCCGATGAACGCCGACGTTTGGACAATCTGTTCGAGACGCGGCAGAGCGCTCCTGGCGCGCCTGCTCCGGGCGCGCCTGCTCCTGGAGGAACCACGCGATGAGCGAATTCCCCGCGCTGACAACCAATCCTTTCGATGACGACAAGCTGCGCGAGGAGTGCGGCATCTTCGCCGTGCATGGCCATGCCGATGCGGCGGCGCTGACCGCGCTCGGCCTGCATGCCCTCCAGCATCGTGGGCAGGAAGCCAGCGGGATCGTCACCTCGGACGGACGGCAATTCCACAGCCACCGTGCGCTTGGCCTGGTCGGCGATAACTTCAGCGCGCAGCGCGTGATCGACGCGCTCCCCGGACAACTCGCGATCGGCCACAACCGCTACGCGACGACTGGCGAGACGATCCTGCGCAACGTGCAGCCGCTCTTCGCCGAGTTCGATTTCGGCGGCTTCGCGCTCGGACACAACGGCAATCTGACGAATGCCGCCTATCTGCGCCGCGTGCTGGTGCGCCAGGGCTGCCTGTTCCAATCGACGACCGACACCGAAGTCATCCACCACCTGATGGCGCGTGCGCATGGCGACGTCGAGACGCGGCTGCTCTCAGCGCTCAACCAGGTCGAAGGCGCCTACTCCCTGGTCGCGATCTCGCAGAACCGGATCATCGGCGTGCGCGATCCGCTCGGCGTGCGGCCGCTTGTGCTCGGGCGGCTGGATGATTCCTGGATCCTGGCGTCCGAAACCTGCGCCCTCGACATCATCGGCGCCCATTACGAACGTGAGATCGAACCGGGTGAGCTCATCGTCATCGACGAGGGCGGCGTTCGCTCGAGCAAGCCGTTCGGCCGCGCCACGCATCAGCGCTTCTGCGTCTTCGAGTACATCTATTTCGCGCGCCCCGACTCCGTCGTCGAAGGCACATCGATCTACGAAGCACGCAAGCGCATCGGCATGGAACTGGCGCGCGAGAGTCATGTGCCGGCGGATGTCATCGTGCCAGTGCCGGATTCCGGCGTGCCCGCGGCACTGGGCTACTCGGAAGGCGCCGGTCTGCCCTTCGAGCTCGGCATCATTCGCAACCACTATGTCGGCCGCACCTTCATCGAGCCCACCGATCAGATCCGCCATCTCGGCGTGAAGCTCAAGCACAACGCCAATCGGGCCAAGCTCAAGGGCAAGCGTGTCGTGCTCGTCGATGATTCGATCGTGCGGGGAACCACGTCGAAGAAGATCGTCGAAATGGTGCGTCAGGCCGGCGCGGCCGAGGTGCACATGCGCATCTCAAGCCCGACGATCGCGCATCCCTGCTTCTACGGCATCGACACGCCGCAGCGCGAGAAGCTGCTCGCCTTCCAGTACGACGTCGCCGGCATGGCGCGCTTCATCGGTGTCGACACGCTCGCCTTCATCTCGATCGACGGGCTCTATCGCGCCATGGGGCAGAAGGAGCGCGACAAGGCCAGTCCGCAGTATTGCGATGCCTGCTTCACGGGCGAATACCCGACGCGCCTGACCGATCAGGAATCCGCGGTGACCGAATTGCCGCTGCTGCGCACGGCATCGCCAGCAGCATGACGCCGCCGTCGGGACGGCTCGCGGGCCGCGTCGCGGTCATCACTGGCGCCACGCGCGGCATCGGTCGCGCGGTCGCACAGCGCTTCGCCGAAGAAGGCGCGCAGATCGTTGCGATCGGACGTTCCGTTGGCGGCCTCGAGGAACTCGACGACTCGCTGCGCCAGCTGGGCGCGCCCGCGTCGCTGCTCGTGCCGCTCAATCTGGCCGAGCTCGATCGCATCGACCCGCTGGGGCCGCAGCTCTTCCAGCGTTTTGGCCGTGTCGACATTCTCGTCGGCAATGCGGCGCTGCTCGGGTCCCTTGGCCCGATCGGCCACCACGATCCGGCGCTTTGGGACGAAGTCTTCCGCGTGAACGTGCACGCGAACTGGCGCTTGATACGCACGCTCGAACCGCTGTTGCGGCGCGCCGATTCCGGCCGGGCGATCTTCGTGACCTCGGGTGCGGCCACCAAGCCAAACGCCTATTGGTCCGCCTATTGCGCCAGCAAGGCGGCGCTCGATCAGATGGTGCGCGTCTGGGCCGCGGAACTCGACGGCAGCGCCGTGCGCGCCAATCTCCTCTCGCCGGGAGCGACGCGCACGACGATGCGCGCGAATGCATTCCCCGGCGAAGATGCGATGACGCTCAAGCCGCCGGAGGCGCTGGCCGATCTCTTCGTCGACTTGGCCTCCCCGGCGTGTCGCCGCCACGGTGAAACCGTCACCTGGAGCGCATGAGCGCGTCGACCGCGACGATCCGTCGGCTCGAAGAACTCGGTTTCAATGCCTGGCCCGCGCTGCAGACCATGGTGCAGGACGGCTGGTTGTTTCGCTTCGCCGACGGCTATACCAAGCGTGCGAATTCGATCAATGCATGGATGCCCGGCGAGACACCGATCGCAACGCTGATCGCCGATGCCGAAGCCGCTTACGCTGCGCGTGGTCTGCGCGCGATATTCCGGCTGACGCCACTCGCGCCGGCCGCGCTCGACGCCGAGTTGGACGCGCGTGGCTATGCAATGCTCGACGAAACTCTCGTGCAATGCGCCGAGCTGCCGACCGAAACCGCGGACGATCCCGACATCGAGATCGTCGATGCGCCTTCGCCCGCATGGCTCGGCGCCTACACCGCGTGCAGCGGATTGCGCGCTGGCGACGCACCGACGCTCGAACGCATGCTGCGGTCGATCCCGGCGCCGTCGGCGTTCGTGGTCTTGCGTGTCGACGGCGCGGCACAGGCGTTCGGCTATGCCGCGTGCGAGCGCGGCCATGTCGGCTTGTTCGACATCATCACCCATCGCGACGCGCGCCGCCGTGGATTCGGTCGCCGCGTTGTCACGCGACTGATGCGCTGGGGGCGGCAAGTCGGCGCAGGACAGGCCTATCTGCAAGTCGTCGCCGCAAATGCGCCTGCGCGGCGTCTCTACGGCGAGTTGGGATTTCGAACGGTCTATGGTTACCACTACCGCGTGGCGCGGACGTGAACCGCAGCGCGCACGGCGTGTTGCACGTCAGGCGGCTGCGACGCGATGGCTTGGGTCAATGCTTTCAACGCCCCGCGAAGTTCATAGACTTGATCGAGCAACGACAGCACGAGCGGAATCATATCTTCGGGCGTGTCGAGATCATGGCGCAGTTCGTAGATCAGACGCACCCGCGCGACGTCGATATCGCCGAAGATCCAGACCTCGTCGATCCCTTGCGACGGTTGCACCCAGCGATGGGCGACCCAATTCTCCAATTCCCTCACGTCGAGATCCGGGAACAGAGTCGCGACGGCATCGAGTTGCATCACGATGAAACCACTCCTTTGCGCGGATCGGCCTTGGTCTGCGGTGTCCAGCCCTTCAGGAACGCGGCGAGTTCCGGCTCGTCGCCCGGCGGCAGCACGAGCTTGAGTACGACATACTGATCGCCATCGCCGATCCCGCGCCCCTTCAGGCGCAGGCGCGTCGTCTGCGTCGAGTTCGGCGGGATTGTCAGGCTGACGGGTCCTTTGGCCGTCGGCACATCGATCTTCGCACCGAGAACCGCTTCCTGGATCGTAATCGGCAACTCCAGGATCAGGTCGTTGCCGTCACGGTGAAACGCGGCATGAGGCACGATCTGGACCGCGATCAGCGCGTCCCCAGCCGTGGCCTTCTCGCCGACCCCGGGCATGCCCTTGCCCTTGAGGCGCAGCATCTGACCATCGGCGACGCCCGCTGGAATGGTGACGTCGAGCATCTTGCCGTCGGGCATCACGACACGAGTCACCGTGCCGCGCGCCGCATCCAGAAATTCGACAGTGAGCTCATACCGGACGTCGGCGCCGCGCACACGTGAACCGCGGCGCCCTTGCGCAGCGAAGGCTTCGGCGAAGAGGTCGTCCAGACCGACCTCATCGAAGGCGTCGGCGCGGCGATACTTGGCCCGACCGGCCTCTTCGGCGAAGTCGCGGTAGAAGCCCCGCGGGTCGACACGCTCGGCGCCGCTCGCATCGATCTCGCCGCGATCGAAGCGCCCGCGCTTTTCCGCATCGCCGACAAGCCCGTAGGCGCTGGCGATCTCCTTGAAGCGCAGCTCGGCGGCCGGCTTTCCGGGATTGAGATCGGGATGGTGCTCCTTGGCGAGTTTGCGGTACGCCGTGCGGATCTCCGCCTCGGTGGCCGTGCGGGCGACGCCAAGCACTTCGTAGGGATCTTTCATCGCTTGAAGATGCGCCCCCAACCCCGCTTTCTCAACCGCCGCGCCGTGACGCGGTTCAGCGTCGGTACTGCGGCCGTGACTTCGATTTCGGCCGCGATTTCGGCTTTACCTTGGGCTTCTGCCTGACCTGAGACATGCGCTTGCTCAGGTTCTTCGGCGCGGTCTTGCGTTTCGCCTGCGCGGCAGGCTTGCCCTTGGAGGCGACGCGCGGCTTGCCGCCCTCGTCGACATACGGGTTCTCCGTCTGCCGCAGCACGAAGCGGATCGGCGTGCCCGGCAGGTCGAACGTCTCGCGCAGGCTGTTCTCAAGATAGCGCAGGTAGTCGTCCGGCAGCGCGACGAGCTTGTTGCCGAACAGCGCGATCGTGGGCGGGCGCGTGGTCGTCTGCCGGCAGAAGCGCATCCGCGGTCGCCTCCCCTCGACGATCGGCGGCGGATGTGCGGCGCACACGCCTTCGAGCCAACGGTTGAGCTTGGACGTCGACAGCGTCGTATTCCAGACATCGAAGGCGGCGAACACGGTCTTCAGGAATTCATCGAGCTTGCGGCCGTGCAGGGCAGAAATCGTCGCGAAGCGAATGCCGCGGACCTGCGGCATCGAGATCTCGATGCGATCGCGCAGCTGACGCAGCGCCGCCTGCGGGTCGTCGATGAGATCCCATTTGTTGACCGCGATGACGAGTGCACGCCCCTCGTCGACGACCAGACGCGCGATCTGCAGATCCTGCTTCTCCAGCATCTGCGTGGCGTCAAGCACCAGCGCCGCAACCTGGCATTCGCGAATGACGCGCAGGGTGTCGCTGACCGAAAGCCGCTCGAGCCGGTCGTCGATACGCGCCTTCTTGCGCATGCCGGCGGTATCCACGAGCCGGAGGCGGCGGCCTTGCGCCCGCCACTCGGTCTCGACCGCATCGCGCGTGATCCCGGGTTCGGGCCCGGTGAGCATCCGCTCTTCACCCAGCAGCTTGTTCACGAGAGTCGATTTGCCGACATTCGGCCGCCCGATGATCGCCAGGCGGATCGGACGTTCCTCCGGCGGCAGAAGCTTGATGTCCTCCTCGAGCGGCGCGTCGTCGTCCTCGACCGTCGCGCCGGCTGGGGCGAAGGGACGCAGCGCATCATAGAGATCGGCCAGTCCCTCGCCATGCTCCGCGGAGAGCGGGATCGGCGTGCCGAAGCCCAGGCTATGCGCCTCACCGAGGCCCGGAACGGCAGCATGGCCTTCGCACTTGTTGGCGACGAGCACGACCCGGCAATCGGAGCGGCGCAAGACGCGCGCGAAATCGCGGTCGAGATCCGTCACCCCGGCGCGCGCATCGACCACGAACAACGTGACATCGGCTGTGGTGGCGGCAGTCACGGTCTGGCGACGCATGCGCGCCTCGAGGCTCATGTCGTCAGCGTCCTCGTATCCCGCCGTGTCGATGATCCGCAATCGCAGATCACCCAGGATGGCGCGACCCTCGCGACGATCGCGGGTCAGTCCCGGCGTGTCGTCGACGAGGGCGAGCCGCCTGCCCGTCAGTCGATTGAATAGCGTCGACTTGCCGACATTCGGCCGCCCGACGATGGCGATCGTCAATGCGTTTCGCGTGTCTTCGCCGGGTGCGTCCTGGAGCGTACTCACCGCAATGCAACTAGATCGCCGTCGTCGGTCACGACATACATGCTCTGCTTGGCGATCGACGGCGGCAGCGAGACGCTGCCGGGCAGACGCAAGCGTTCCTTGATTTCGCCGCTGGTCGGCTCGAGCGTGACGGCCTGTCCAAGCGAGCTGAACACGATCAGACGATTGCCGGCCATCGTCGGGCCGGTCCAGACGATGCGCCCCTTCTTGCGCTGCGCATCCGTGAAGCTCTCCAGCTGCTGCACCCAACGCACGCGCCCGTCACGCCGGCGCAGCGCCACGACTTCATTGTCGACTGTCGTGACGAACAGGAAATCCCCGGCAAGCCAGGGCGTGTGCAGGCTTCCGATGCTCTGCTCCCAGAGTCGCGCGCCGGTACGCAGATCGATGGCAGCCACGACGCCGCCATGGCTGATCGCATAGACGACGCCCTTCTCGATGACCGGCAGGCCGCGAACATCCGACAAAGCCGAGATCGCATCCGTGCGCAGCGCCCCGGCCAACGCCTCGGTCCACAGCACGCGGCCATTGTCGGCGCGCATGGCGAAGATCTCGCCCGAAGAGAACGAGGCGATGACGATATTGCCTTCAATGGCGGGACTCGATGCGCCAAAGAGTCCGGCCGCCTCGGTGATGCCGGCCTGCGCCCAGAGTTTACGACCAGACTGCGCATCCAGAGCATGGATCTGATTGTCGACGGAGATGCCGAACACGCGGCCACCAGCCACGGCCGGGCCCGAGCGAAACGGCGCCGTCAGGGTCGTGCGCCAGACTTCCTTGCCCGTCGTAGCCTCGACAGCGAGCATCTGCGCTTGGCCTGTCGCGACAAACAGCATGTTCTCGCTGATGGCGACGCCGCCGCCGCCGCCCGTGGATCGTGAACCGCTGGCCTCGACATCGATGCTCCAGATCCGTCCGCCCGTCGTCGCATCAAGCGCCGAAAGACGTGTTCCCGCATCCAGCGCATAAACGCGGCCATCGGCGATCACCGGCGTGCTGGTGACGCGGCCGTCGCGCGACACACCGGCGCCGAGACTGGACCGCCAGACGACTCCGATCCCCGACACGGCAAGATGCTGCATCACGTGGTTGGGTGAACCGCCCGGCTGCGGCCAGGACTCGTTCGTCACGGCGGCCGGCACGTCGACCACGACATCTGCAAGCCTTGGATCGGGATCTATCTTCGTCTCCCCGGCCAGCACCGCCTGCCGGTCACCTGGGAGCGGCGGCTTGGGAGGCGCGCCGAAGTAGCGATCGAAAAGATCGCACCCGCCGAGGGTAAGTGCGAGGACCAGCAGTGCAGCGGCAGAGCGCAGCGAAGTCGTCATCAGCTGCCGATCGCCTGGAGCATTTCCGCTGCGCGGGCCCGCGAACTCTGCGGTGCGGCCGCATCGTCGGCGATCTTGGCGTAGAGTTCCTTGGCGCGATCGGCCTTGCCGGCTCGCAACGACGCAATGGCTGCGACCTCGTAGGCGGCGAAGCGCCACGGCGATGTCCCTGTCGTCAGCCGGGCCAGCATCGCATCGATCTCCGCGGCCGGTACAGTCTCCACACTGGCCAGGGCGCCAAGCACCGCAGCGGCGTCGCGCAGATCCGGGTCTCCCGAGGCGTCGTTGGCAATGCTCCGATAGATCGCGATGGCGCCGGGGAGATCCCCGTTCCGGGACTTGAGTCCCGCATCATAGAGCTGGGCCAAAGCGCGGTACCCCGAGCGGCCGTCATGGGCGAGCGCGTCAAGAGCCGGCGACGCGGCCTTGATGTCACCCGCCGTCGCCTTCGAAGCAGCCGCGAAGAACCTGTCGCCCTCCGCAGCCGCTTGCTTGTGTTGGTAGTCGGTCCAGAACGTCCAACCCGCGGTGGCCAGAACCGCGGCCACAGCGGCGCCAAGCACGTAGTTCCCATAGGCCTTCCAGAGCCTCTCGGCCCGGTCGCGCTTCAGGTCGTCATCGACTTCATTGAAGATGTCTGCCACGGCGTACTCGTCTGAAACAGGGGACCCTTAAACTTCAGGTAACATACCGACGGAGACCCGGCCGCGCAAACCGAGACTCGATGTCAGCATCACCGGAGAACGCATTGAAACGGCGCGACTATCCACACACGAAGGCAATGCCAGGATGCCTCGGCTTAAGCGTTGCTTAGGCGCTGGCGCCTAGGCTCGCCCACCATGTCGCCACGTATCATCATTGCAGTACTCGCGGTCTCGCTGCTCGCTGCATGCCAGAACATCCCGCCATTGGTCGGCTTGGGGCTGATCGAGAACAACAATTATCGTACCTCCGGCCGCAGCATCTCCGGCTGGGCGATGTCGGCCATGAGCGATCAGGATTGCGAGCCGATGCGCGTGTTCGAGCGCGCGGAAGTCTGTCGGGAGCGTCCGCCCCCACCGCTCGAGCCTCTGTGCTATCGCACGCTCGCCGCGGTCACGTGCTACACCCAGCCCAACGCCGCGCTGTCGATCAACCAGCGCTTACCCGCGGCTGGACAGCCGCGTTGAGATTAGCCAATTTTCCTCCCCGGAGGTCGGACCGTCGCTGGCGCCGACGACACCTGGGGGTAAATGGGTACACTCGTCCGACTTAAAGACGTCCAACAGGCGCGCGGCGCCCCGTTCTTCGACCGGCGCGAGCTGCGAACCATACTGGCGCTCTATTCCGAACGTGTCGCGCATGGCGAATGGCGCGACTATGCGATCGACCAGCAACAGCGCTATGCCGGCTTTGCCGTGTTTCATCGAGCGAATGACTGGCCCCGCTACATAATCGCGAAGTTCCGCCCGGGCACCTATCGTCAGGGTGATTTCGTGCTGTTCGCCGGACCTGTGCGCCTCGCACATTCGCGCACGATCGACGGTGTCCTGAACAAGCTGCGCGCCGACCTCGACGCGAAGAGATAGCGCCGCCGTATCGCCCTAGTGGACGGCGCCGCTGGAGTGCGCGCGCAGCAGCCTGATCTGCTCCTGCGCTGCCTCCATCGAATCCGTGCCCTCTCGGCGTTCATGTCCCGAATTGTGCCGGGCCGCAACCTGAGACAGCTCCAATGCCTGGAGCAGGAGTTCAGCAACATCGAGACGTTGCTGGTCACAGGCGTCGTTGAACGCCAGGAAGATCTTGTCGCTCAGGCGGCGTGAATCACTCATGCGCGCGACGCTAGCGGCGCAGCGCTTAACGAGATCTGAAGCCTACTCCTCACGAAACCGGGATCCCTTCCGCAAAGTCGAGATTGCATCGAGACATTCGATGACGGTCCAAAGCGCAGCTTGTGCTTGACCGTGCCGCGCAGGAGGTCCCCAGATGCAGCGATGAAGACCGTGCTTTCGATCCAATCCTGGGTCAGCTTCGGCCACGTCGGCAACGCCGCGGCCATGCTGCCGTTGCAGCGTCTGGGCGTCGATGTCTGGGCTATCCATACCGTGCAGTTCTCGAACCATACCGGCTACGGCGCGTGGCGCGGCCAGGTCTTCGACGGTGCGATGGTTCGCGAGGTCGTACAAGGCATCGAAGAGCGCGGCGTACTCGCGCGATGCGACGGCGTGCTCAGCGGCTACATGGGCGATCGGGCGATCGGCGATGCCATTCTCGATGCGGTCGCCCGGGTGCGGCGCGCCAACCCGACAGCACTCTATTGCTGCGATCCCGTGATCGGCGATGTCGATCACGGCGTCTACGTGGCGCCGAGCATTGCTGAATTCATTCGCGAGCACGCGGCGCCCAGCGCCGACATCGTGACGCCGAATTTGTTCGAGCTCGAATATCTCACCGGCATGAAGGTCAATTCGCTGGACGCTGCGCTGGCCGCTGTCGATCGGCTCCATGCCGCCGGCCCGCGCGTGATCCTGGTGACGAGCCTCGTGCATGGCGATACGCCGGCCGATGAGATCGAGTTGCTTGTCTCCGACGGCGATCACGCCTGGCTTGCCACCACGCCGCGGCTGCCGGTCTCCGTCAGCGGCGCCGGCGATGCGATCGCCGCATTGTTCTTCGTCCAATACGCGCGCACGCGCGCCGCCGATGTCGCCTTGAGCAAGGCCGCGAGTTCGATCTTCGGATTGATGAACGTGACGGCGCAGGCCGGTGGCGGCGAGATTCGCCTGATCGAAGCTCAAGATGAATTCGTATCGCCGACTCATATCGTGCGAGTTCGAATGGTGCGATGAGATGTCATGCTTCCAACCGAACAGCAGGAGAAGCCGATGATGAAGCGGATCGTTCATGCCGCATGTGTCGCGCTCACGCTCGCCACGTCTCACGCGTGGGCCGCCGGCTTGCGCATCGGTATTCAGGAAGATCCCGATGCGTTGGATCCGGCGACGGGCGGGTTCTTCGTTGGTCGCGTTGTCTTCGCCGCGCTCTGCGACAAGCTGATCGACATCGATCGCGATCTGAACTTTGCGCCGCAACTCGCGACCGGGTGGACCTGGTCCGCGGACAATCTCTCGCTGACATTGAACTTGCGGCGGGGTGTCGTGTTTCATGACGGGGAGCCACTCGATGCCGCCGCCGTAAAAGCGAATCTCGACCGTTACAGACTCGCCCCCGAGAGCCGGCGCAAGGCCGAGACCAAACCGATCAGCGATGTCGAGATCATCGACCCGCTCACCGTCCGGCTGCGCTTGGCGGCGCCTTATGCCCCGCTCCTCGCGGTGCTCGCCGATCGAGCGGGCATGATGATGTCGCCCAAGGCGATGGCCGCACTCGGGGACAAGATCGGCTCCGCGCCGGTGTGCGCGGGGCCGTTTCGCTTCGTACGCCGTGTCGCGCAGGAGCGCATCGAACTCGCGCGTTTCGATCGCTACTGGAATGCGGCGGCGGTGACCCTGGACTCGCTCACCTACATGGTGGTGCCCGATGGCACGGTCCGGCTCGTGAATCTCCGCGCCGGCGCGCTCGACATGGTTGAGCGCCTGGTCGCCACGGATATCAAGACCGTACGTGCGGATGCACGCTTGCGTCTGATCACCTCGCCAAGCCTCGCCTATCAGGCCCTCGTCATCAACACGGCGAACGGCCCGCGCGCCGAATCACCGCTGGGACGCAATGCGAAGATCCGCGAGGCGCTCGATCTCGCGCTCGACCGCGATGCGATCAACCGCGCAGTCTTCGATGGTGAGTTCCTGCCCAACAATCAGTCCGAAGCACCGAACTCGCGCTTCTTCAACGCCGCGCGCCCGGCACAAGCGCGCGATGTCGTTCGCGCGCGCGCACTTCTCAAGGAGGCGGGCGTCGAGCGCGTGAGCTTCACGCTCACCGTCATCAACAATCCCACGGACACCCAGCTCGCGCAGGTGATCCAGGCGATGGCGGGCGAGGCCGGATTCGACGTGCGCATCGAGGCGCTCGAAGCGGCGGCGCAGGTCGCGGCGACAGGTCGCGGCGATTTCGATGCGGCGATCCTGCCCTGGAGCGGCCGCGTCGATCCCGATGGCAATATCGCCATCTGGATCCAATGCGACGGCTTCATCAATTTTGGAAAATACTGCAACAAGCGTATCGATGATCTGCTGGCCGCGGCACGCGCGACCAGCAATGTGACGGCGCGCCAGGCGCTCTACCGCGAGATCGCGGACATCTATCTCGTCGATCGACCGCTGCTGTTCCTCTATCACGCCAAGTGGCTATGGGCAGCGACCGATCGCCTCGATGGATTCACCCCGATCGCCGATGGCCTGATTCGCCCGCAGGGGGTCAGGCTACGCGACTGACCGATCGACCGTGCCTCTGGCTCGATCGGAGTGCAGGCGTGATGGGGCATGGTCAGTTCTGTTCGTTCGCACGCGCTCACGGAATCAGGCCAGGAGCTGACGGACTTGTTGGTCGCCCTGGGCACCTGGGGGCAGAAATGGCTGCCGAGGCGCGTCGAATACGAGGATCTCGATCTGGAACTGTTGCTCGGGAACCGTTGCTCGTCGATATGAAAAGGCGCGTGCGGTTTGAAGCGCTGGCGCAGGACCCGATTGTCGTCCGCTTCGAGATCGATGGGTATCGGCCGCGCTTCATGCTGTCAAATCGCATCCAACGCAAACGTGGCGGTCTGGCGTCGATGCGCTTTGCCGCAGATCAGCTCAGGTTCGGTTCTTGAAACGCCAGCTCGTGTTGCCGGTCTCGGAGATGTCGCAGTGGTGCGTCAGCCGATCGAGCATGGCGGTCGTCATTTTCGCGTCGCCAAACACCTGCGGCCAATCGGCGAAGGCGAGGTTGGTTGTGATCAGCAGCGAGGTGTTTTCATGGAGCTTGCTGATCAGGTGGAACAGCAACTGACCACCGGGCTGGCTGAACGGCAGATAGCCGAGCTCGCCGATGACAACGATGAGATCATCGCGCAGCAGTTTTTCGCATAGCCAGCCGCTGCGACCGGCGGCCTTTTCCTGCTCCAGCTTATTGACGAGATCGACGAGGTTGAAGAAGCGCCCTCGCGCGCGGGCGCGGATGACCGCCGAGGCCACGGCCGGCGGCACGCGCGTCCACACGGCCTGCGGGCTGCTCATGCACGCCAGCCTCGTGGTCAAGCTCGACGGCCTGCCGCTGGGCCTGGCGACGGCCGAGTTCTGGACGCGCGACAAGTTCAAGGGCACGGCGGCGCTCAAGAAGAAGATCGACCCGACCCGCATGCCGATCGAAGAGAAGGAAAGCGTGCGCTGGCTCGAGAGCATGCGCCAGTCCACCGCGCTGCTCGGACGAGCGAGGCGGATCGCGTCCATATTGGCGACCGCGAGAGCGACATCTACGAACTGTTCCGTATGGCGATCGAACTCGGCACCCGCTTCCTGGTCCGCACCTGCGTTGATCGTCTCGCCGGGGCGGCGATCACACGATCGCCGACGAGATGGCCGAGGAGCACGGAAAGGGGGGCCATCAAGTCGAGCTGCGCAACGCCAACGGCGACGTCGATGTCGCCACCGTCGAGGTCAAGTACAGGCGCATTCTCGTGCAGCCGCCGACCGGCAAGCGCACACGCTATCCCGCGCAGCTCCCCGACCGTCATCCACGCCACCGAGCGCGGCACGCCCGCTGGCCGGCCGCCGATCGCCCGGAAGCTCATCACCAACATCCCCGTCGATTCGCCCGAGGAGGCGATGGAGAAGCTGCATTGGTACGCGATGCGCTGGAAGATCGAGACCTTCCACAAGATCCTGAAGTCCGGTTGCCGCACCGAGGAAGCCAAGCTGCGCACCGCCGAGCGGCTGGTGAACCTCGTCGCCCTCTTCTGCATCCTGAGCTGGCGCATCTTCTGGCTGACGATGCTCAACCGCGCTGCGCCCCAGGCGCCGGCAAAGCTCGCGCTCACCGCCACCGAGATCGCGGTCCTCGACGAGATCGCCAAGCGCAAGGGACGAGCCTCGCCGCGCCACGCGACGATCGAGACCCATCTCATCGCGATCGCGCGTCTCGGCGGC
>Ga0163144_10007578_pt1 | contig 23759 bp, 23 predicted proteins | sample OliLak19BULKMAT1_FD_123175 | JGI IMG/M metagenome (GOLD analysis project Ga0163144, IMG submission 123175) | Freshwater microbial mat bacterial communities from Lake Vanda, McMurdo Dry Valleys, Antarctica - Oligotrophic Lake LV.19.BULKMAT1 | ecosystem: Environmental > Aquatic > Freshwater >...
CCAGGTTGCTGACTCTGATAGTTCATGCGAGTATATTGTAAACCAATATTTAATTTTTTAGTCGCAGCATAATTTACTGATGCGTAACCCGTATTTATGCTATACCTGCTATTGTTACGCCAACCATCGGCATTACGGTGGTGAAAATATCCGTAATAAGATATTTTTTTATACGTTCCGCCAATGGCATTATAAGAATTAAACAATCCGTAAGAACCAGTAGTTTGCTGCGTTTCAAAAACAATGGGTTTAGTTGGATCACCTTTTTTAATTACATAGTTTAATAATCCGCCAAATTGTGGTCCGTATTGTAATGAAGCTGCACCTCTTACAACTTCAATAGTACTAACAGATTCCATTGGCGGACTGAAATAAGATTCGGGATAACCAAATACTTCTGATGAAATATCATAACCATTTTGGCGAACATTAAATTCCCATGAACGGTTTGGACTCAATCCTCTTGTAGATATCCCCATTTGAATTCCAGAGCCATCATTCTCCCAAATGGTTACTCCTGGTACTTTAGCGAATATTTGTCTTGGATTGTTAGTAGAAAGATCCGCATCAAGCAAACCCACTTTTACAACTTCGTTCTTTTTCCCAGAATAAATAATAGTACCCTGAATTTCGGGCAATCGTTCAATTTCATTTTTATAATTCAGTTCAGATATTTGAACTTCGTTCAAATTAATTCCTTTTAATGAGTCGTTATTTTGGGCCACTGAAAGCTGAGCAGATATTAAAAAAGTTAAAGTTGCTAAATTTATTTTCGAGTTAATCATGTTTATTAATTTATTACAAATAAACTATTTAGAACAATTCTAAACAATACCCAAAAAAAGGTATTTTTCTTAGTTGATCAAAAGCTAATTTTTTGCCTAAAAAAAATAAAACATTCGTAAAGCCACTTATCGCAATCGAAAAACATAAAATTAGCTTGTAATTTATTATACTGTAAGGCGTGATTTATTTTTTGTGAAAATACAAGTTTATAATTTTCAAACTTTTTTAATTTAAGTCTGCAGACTTGTTTTTTTTGCATGTTAATGTTAGGATAAATGTTTTGTCAAACCATTACTCAATAGCATTGCTCAAATTGTAAATAAAATATTTCTTGATTTCAATAAATATTTATTTTATGGAATTCATCTCTACCATTTATACTTCGTTTACATTCAATTTAATGTGCTAGTTTACATCTACAATTGGTATTAATTAGACAGTAAAAATGTAAACGTTTACTGTGAGATAAGTATTTAAAAATTTTTAATTAGAAAATAAAATGTGAAAGATGTAACAAATTGCATAACCGGTGTAACAATTTTTGCATCAAACATCCACACCTTTGTAAAAGAAAATTCTTAATAATTAAACTAAAAAACAAATCTATAAAATGAAACAAATAATTTTAAAAACAGGTTTTATCATAGCCATATTTTTTGCCACCATAACTTCCACGTCTTGTGATGAAAATGTGAATGGAAAAGATTCCAAGGATTTAGCTGAGGATAACAATGATGCAAAATTTACGAGCGCGATGGAAGAGGATGCGGAATACTTAGTATCTGCTGCCGAAATCGATATGGAGGGAATTGAACTTGGACAACTAGCCCAAAAAAACAGCACAACGCCTAGTGTAATTCAGTTAGGAAAAATGATGGAAGACGACCACACCAAAAGTTTAAAAGATTTACAAACCCTAGCAACAAAAAAACAAATTACAATTCCTTCAACGCTTACAAACGACAATAAGAATGCCTACGACAAAATAAAAAATAAATTCGGGTATGATTTTGATAAAGAGTACAGTAATATGCTTGTAGAAGAACATAAAGACGCAATCAACAAATTTGAAAAAGTGTCCACAAAAGCAAAAGACCCTGATATCCAATCTTGGGCGGTCACGTTTTTGATTTTATTAAGATCCCATCTTGATCACTCAATTGCTTGCCAACAGCAGTGTGAAAAAATGAAATCTAAATCCTAAAATAAAGAACATTTTAAAATATCAACCCTTCAAAGGTTATAATAAATATGTTAAGTCAAACCCTTGAAGGGTTTTTATACCAAAAAATAATTATGGTTTTTAATTAGGAGTAAATTGGATTTATAATTTAATTTTTTAATTCTAAATCATTAGGAACAAACTTCTTAAGATTTTTAATTTTTTCTAATTGCGTTTTTATTTCTGTTTCATCGCCTGCAATAACCAATTTATAAATTGTAGGTGTAAAATATTTTTTAATTACTTTTTTAATATCTTCTACTCTTAAATTTGCTAATTCGATTAACACGTTTTTACGGTTATTAAAATCGTAAACCAAAGGGTTATAAAAATCGGCAATTTCTTCAGGATATTCCATACCTAATAAATCGGTTTTGTAACGTGTAATTTCGTTATCAAATTGCTGTTGGGTAAAATTAGCTAATGCAAAATTTTGAAGTGTTTTATCAAACAAATTAATGGTGTTTAATACTTCATTATTACGAACCGAACAACCAATATTGATAAGGTTTGAAAATTGAGTTTTTAAATGGCTGCTACCAATAGAATAGGTTTTGCCACCTATTTCTCTAATCTCTTTAAAAAGTGTTTGATTAAATAATTGGTTGGCTATTGTAAAAGCTAAAAAATCTTTATCTGTTATTGCGGGCGCAATTTTATTCCACTGCAAAGCACATTGTGTGGCGGCAACACGGTTAGCAAAATAAATTTGTTGCTGTTTTATGATTGGATAGTCTAACGATACGCCGTTGGTTTCGCCATAAGTAGATTGCCAAGCATTAAAATTAGTTTCGATTATTTTTTTTAGTTCGTCGCTATTAAAATTACCACATACAATTATTTTGGTGTTTTTAGGCGTGTAATTAAATTTATGAAACTCTATTAATTTTTGTGGTGTAATTAACTGCAGTTGTTTTTTATAAATGCTTCTGCCTAAAGGGTTATCAATACTATAAATACTAAGACTAGAATAAATTTGCGCAATTTTACTAATATCCATTTTTGTGGGATTATTATAATCAATTAAGTACGAAACATATTGCGCCACTTTATCTTTATCAAACAAAGGTTGCAACAGTGCGGCACTCATTAAATCAAAAGCGGTATTGGCATCTTTACTTAAAAAATTTCCTTTAATGGTTGTGTAATCATAATTTGAAGAGGCTTTAATTTCTGCACCAATTGCAAAGGCTTTATCGTTTTGCGCTTCTTGTGTATATTTTATATTTCCATCTAATATTAAATTGGCAGTAATACTATTGTAGCCTTGCTGATTTGGGGTTTCGTTTTTTTTACCGCTATTTATTATTAACGAAACGTTTATGGCTTCTATTTTGCCGTATTTAATAAAGTAAATTTTTAACCCATTTTTAAGCGTAAAATTTTCTATAGTTGGAATCTCTTGCGCTTTTATTAATAAACTGTTACAGAAAATTAAAAGTAGAGGGAATAATTTTTTCATATTTTTTTTTATTAAATTGTATTGTAAACCCTAAAAGGGTTGCCCCATTCTATCACTATAACCCTGTTAGGGTTAGTTAAGTTGTTTATTCAGTTTCTATAGGTTTAATATTTATTACTTTTAAATTTTCGGGGTTAAAATACGTTTGTGCTATGGTTTTTAAATCATTAGGTTTTATTTTTTTATACTCTTCTAACTGTGCATTATACTTATTATAGTTGTTAAAATAATATTCGGCAAAACCAAGTTGCGCGTTTATTGCGTTATTTGAATAATTTGCAAATGCAATGCTAGTTTCCAAATTGGCAATGTAATTTTTTAAATCTTCTTCATCTAAACCCTCAGCAATTATTTCGTTAATTTGCTTATTAATTAGTTTTTTTACTTTTGCATTACCAATACTTGCTTGCATAATAACATCAAATAAGGTGTAATCACTATACATGCGCGAATCATATTGCCCACCTTGAATTTGATATGCTAAATTTGAATTTACAATACTTTTATTTAGTAAGGAATTTGTATTGCTAAACAATACTTCGCTTAATAAATTAAAGGCATAATAATCTTTATGCCCAAATGGTGGCGAAGGAATTATGTAAGAATATATTTGAACTGGAAAATCAACGGTCATTTCCTCGCTTGAAATGCTATGTGTAAAAATATCAACTTCGGTTTTTTTAGTATTTGCGGGTAATTGTTTTTTAATGCTACCAAAATGTTTTTCGCAATATGCAAATATGTCGGAGGCTTTTACGTTGCCTGTTATAACTACAAATGCATTGTTTGGGCTATAATATTTATCATAAAAATCTTGACATTGTTTGGTAGTAAAACTGGTTATTTCGCTTAAGTTACCTATTACATCAATTTGATAGGGATGTTTATTGGGATACAAAGTTTTGTAACGTTCGCTATTTAGTCTGCTGTACCAATCGTTTTCGCCTAAGCGTAATTCTTCGCCAACCACTTCGCGCTCGGTATCTAAAATTTTTTGGTCTAATATTAAATTTTCCATTCTGTCGGCTTCCATCTCAATTACCGTTTCAATATTTTTTGCTGGCACTTGCTCGTGGTACACCGTTCTATCAAAAGTTGTATATGCATTTTGGTTGCCGCCAATTTTATTTACTACATCAAAAGGTTTGTTATCGCCAGTAAATTTTTTACTTCCTCTAAACATCATGTGTTCAAATAAGTGAGCCATTCCACGAACGCCGTCCCATTCATCTTTACTCCCAACCCTATACCACACTTGTATTTCGGCCATAGCATTCGTATTTTTTTCGCATACAATTATTTTTAAACCGTTGGCTAAGGTTTTTGTTTGAATGGGATAATCAATAGCTTCTGCTGATAAAGTTGCTATTACTAATACAAATAGTATTTTTATTTTTTTCATCTTTAATTTTTTTACACTTTTAAGAACCGTTATTCTAAATATATACTTTAGATTATGTAATTTTTTAACACATTGCAACATAGGCTTTTGTTTAATAATTAAGTTAGAGATTAAAATAGCAAATTAAAGCGTAGCTTCAGTTCTATGATTATCTAAAATATAAATCTTATATTCCTTAATCAGTTAGCCGTCGTATCTATCTTTCTATGTGTTAAATTTTTTATTTTTTAATATTAGATTATTTAATTAGTATAATTGATATTATTTTTTTAAAAACTTAAATTTATTCCTATGGTAAAACCTTGGTTAAATTTTGTGTTTGGGGCATAGCCGAGCACATAATCGATACGAATGACTTTAAATATTTTTTCAATTCCAAAATTTACTTCGTAATAATAATTTAATTTATCGGTAGCTAAAAAATGTCCACCAACAACTTCTTGTATTTTTAATTTTTTTATTAAAGGTAATTTATTAATAATAAATCCATTAAAATGATGTTCTGCGTGGGCTTCGGTAAACCACTTGTTTGTGCTAAATGTATAATAAGGTAATAATTTAAAACTATTTAAATAATCGGCTGTATTAATAATTGTTTGATTGCCTAAAAAATGATTGTAATCTACAAAAAACATTTTTTTAGAAGTTAAAAACGCGCCTCCTTTTAAGTTATAACTAAAATTACCAAATAGCCCTAGTTTAATATTATCGCTTATAATTGTAGAAACTAAGTCGTAATTAACTACTGCACCTAAGGTCGCAATAGCTTTTTTATATCTGATAGATAAACGCGGATATTTACTACCACTAATTATTTTTTGATGTGGCAATGTATAATATTTTTGTTTAAAACGAAAACTAAATCTTATATCAATGGTAAGGGCGTTATTAATTTTAAATAAAGAATCGTGTGTATTGGGATAAAGAGGATCATTACTTGTAAAAAGTTTATTTTTATCGTCGTAAGTAATAAAGTTAGAGCTATTTTTTAAGGAGCTACGTTCAGCATATTTTAAAATAGAATTAAGATAAATACCATTAATTAATTCGGTAAAATAAGTGGCTTCTAAAGCTGTTTCTTTATACAACTTCATAAAATTATCGTTAACGTAAAGACTATAAATGCTATTAACACTTGAGCTGATAGGCTCTTGTTGATTGTATTGTTCAACAATTGATTTTATAGAAATACTATAATTTGAAAATTTTTCAGGTTTAAATAAATAATTAAAACCCAATTCGCCTCCCCATAATTTATTTGAAAAGCCATAACGCGATTTGCCAACAATGCTATATCTTCTAAAATCTTCGTAAGATTTATTTATTGTAAATTTATAACTTAAGTTATATCCCTCTACGGTGTTGTATTGAAAACCATTAGTAATTATGCCAGGTAAACTAATGCTAAAATTATTTTTAGTAATGCGGTAGGTATAGCCTAAAATTAAATTTGAAAATTTAAATTTATTACTTTTTTTATCCACCGAATCTTTATATTTATCAGTATCGGTTATTTTAGCAACACTATCTTTTTCTCGGTAATCGTTTGTCTCTTCAGCCGTTAAAGGTACGGCGCGGTTGGTTGTCCAATAACTTGAATCTTTTTTATTGGCATCTTCTTCAACTTTTAACACTTCGTTTTTAAAAAACTTTTTAGGGAAAATTGGATTTAAGTCATACTCTTTTATGTTAGCGTTAAAGTAACCATTGCCTTTAAAACCAAAGGCTTTAAAATCGAAGCCAAAATTTAGGGTAACGGGCATCCAAATACTATCGCCCAAAACAGGTGAGTGTATTTGTTTAATATAAAGCGTATCAACAAAATCTATTTTTGCATCTTTGGTCAACATTAAATCGGCACTTGTAATACGCCACGTACTATCTTGAATATAAATAATACCTCTAAAACATGGATCGGTTTTTCGTTTAGGAACTACTTTTATTTTATTTATTAATTTACCCTCGCCCATTACTTTACCAATTAAATAAAAGCGATAATATAAAAAAGCGTTCTCGCTAATAGGCGATGCAAAAGGTCGATCGCTTAAATTACCCATTTCTACAAGATTTTGGTAAAAATTTACCTTCATATCTGTTAATTGATTAAAGCTAAAGGCTTTATTATCGCCGCTAACTTTACTACTAAACATCACTTCTTTTTCGTTATCGGTTTTTTTAAAATTGTATTTGCTTTCGCTTTCGCTTAAATACACTACGCCTTTCATATTGTTGGTATCGCTTGCGCTACCGCCCGATAACTTTATAAGTTTAGCAAAATTTTTAGGCAATTTACTAATGCGTTGCAAGCCTTTTATGTAGGCTTTGCAGGTATATGCATCTAGCTGATTTAGGTAATATTTGCGTTTTTTAATAGCGTTTCTAATTATAGCAACGGCTGGATCTTCGCCAGCTTTTACTTCTATTTCTTTAAGGGCAATACCGTCTGAAGTTAATAAAATGTTTAGTGTTTTATCGCCAGATAATTCTATTTTTTCGGTGCGCTTACTGTAACCAACGTATTGGTAAACGATCTCGTAAGAACCCGCAGACAATTTAAGGGTGTACATGCCGTTAACATTGCTGTTGGTACCTTGGGTGGTGCCTTTTACAATAATGGTAGCAAAAGGGAGTGCTTCGTTTTTATCGCTAATTTTACCAGATAAAATAAAGTTTTGGGCATTAGTTATTAACGATAAAAAACAGATTACTACTATACTAAACTTTTTCATTATTTGCTGTAAGACGCATATGTAACCATAAAGTTACAATTAATTTTTATTTTTTATCAAAGCCCATAAAAGCGTAATTAATAATATTTGCGCCCATTTTTAGAGCTTTGCCTCGAGCCTCCTCACTATCTTTATGTATTTCGGGGCTTTCCCAACCATCGCCCAAATCGCATTCAAAATCGTAAAAACAAACTAAACGCCCTTTGTATATTAAACCAAAACCTTGGGGCGCTTTATTTTCGTGTTCGTGTACTTTAGGTAAACCATTTTCGAAATTAAATTTTTGATGATAAATTGGGTGATTAAACGGTAACTCTACTAAATCTAATTCGGGAAATACTTTTTTTAATTGTGGGCGAATAAATTTATCCATACCGTAATTATCGCTTACATGCAAAAAACCACCCGCTATTAAATAATTACGCAAGTTTTCGGCTTCTTGATTATTAAAAATAACGTTGCCATGCCCAGTCATATGCACAAAAGGATAGTTAAAAATTTCAGAGCTACCAACATCAATTGTGGCTTGCTCGGGATTAATACTCGTTTTTAAATTATCATTACAAAATTTTATTAAGTTTGGTAATGAAGTTTCTAAATTTGCGTACCAATCACCACCGCCATTATATTTTAAAACGGCTATTTGATAGGCAAAAGGAACCTTTAGTTTAAAAGAAACTAACAAAATAAATGTACACAATAAACACAATTTGCGTATAAAACGTTTTATTTGCATTTTATAAAATTACAATAAAATTAAACAATTTTTAAAAGTTCTTGTTTTATTAGTGGTTATAAATTAAACAATGTCGCAACGCCTATCAATAAAAGAGTTAGAAACGCTTTCGGGTATAAAAGCCCACACATTGCGTATTTGGGAACAGCGATATGGTATTTTAAAACCCGAGCGTACCGATACAAACATACGCTATTACAGTAATGCCGACTTAAAACGTATTTTAAATATATCGTTACTTAATAATAATGGATATAAAATATCTAAAATAGCTGAATTTAGTTATGACGAGTTATTAATTGAGGCAGAAAAGTTTTTAAATAATTTTACAAAAGAAAGTTATCAAATAGAAAACTTAACGCTGTGCCTAATGGACTTAGACGATGAGCGATTTGAAAAAACAGTTAATAGTTCGGTAATACATTTTGGCTTTGAAAACACAATGGAAAAAATATTACTTCCGTTTTTGCGTCAAATGGGTAATATGTGGCAGGTAGGGATGATAAACCCGGCACAGGAGCATTATATTTCTAATTTAATTCGACAAAAATTAATTGTAAATATTAATAATTTAACCCCAAACCCTATACAAAACCCTAAAACTTTTTTATTTTATTTGCCAAGTAACGAATTGCACGAAATGGGCCTACTATATGCCAATTTTTTGTGTAAAAGTAAAGGGTATAAGTGTATTTATTTAGGACAAAGCGTGCCTCTTGAAGATGTGGTAACGCTTAGTAATTCAATAAAGCCCGATTATATAATTTCAGTTTTTACTTCAAAAATGGTTGATTTTGATTTAAAGGACTATTTAGGCATTTTGGCAAAAAGCATACCTACTTCAAAATTTTTATTTAGCGGACGGCAAATTATGATTGGCGGTTACATTGCTAACGATATTAATGAGCGTATAAAGTTTTTTGATGATTTTAAAGATTTTAAATTAGAATTATAATTTTCGTTTACGTAATTGTAAGAATTCAAATTTCGTGCTTACATTTACAATTAAATGGAATATGAAATAAAGCCACAAAACAAATTTAGTATTGGCTTAAACGAACTTTGGGAGTACCGAGAACTTTTTTACTTTTTTACATTACGAGATATTAAAGTAAAATATAAACAAACCGCTTTAGGATTTTTATGGGCAGTTTTACAGCCATTGGCAATGGCACTTTTGTTTTCGTTTTTTTTAGGTAAAGCAATTTCCAATTATACCAATATGCAAACGCCTTACCTTGTATTTGCATTAAGCGGTTTAGTGTTATGGGGCATATTTAGCAGCGGCATCAGTAGCGCAGGAAACAGCATGGTAAGTAATGCAAATATTATTAAAAAAATTTATTTTCCACGTTTAATAATTCCAATATCAGCTGTACTTGTTGGGGTGTTTGATTTTTTTATGGCTTTTATAGTTTTTATAATTTTTTGCTTATTTAATAATGTTTCATTTAATTGGCAAGCATTTTTTTATTTCCCTTTGGCAGTAATATTAACCAGCGTAGCTACGTTTGGAATTGGCACATTTTTAGCAGCATTAAATGTAAAATATCGCGATTTTAGATACATAATCCCTTTTTTAGTGCAGTTTTTATTGTTTTTAACCCCAGTAATTTATCCAATAAGTATTACTACAAATATTTATTTAAAAGTTTTAATGGCTTTAAACCCAATGACAGCGCCATTAGGTTTTTTTAGGGCTGGTATTGGGGTTGGAACTATAGATATAACGGTTTGCGGCTTGAGCGTATTATCCTCACTAATTTTATTTATTATTGGCTTAGTTTATTTTAGAAAAACTGAGGCTTACTTTGCTGATTTAGCTTAATAATTTGTATTTGACGTTAACGCTACAAAATGTTGGTTTTTTAAATATTTTCTATTATACAACATCGGTAAATTTGTTTCCAAATCTAATAGCTTACCACCAGCTTGTTCAAGTATACATTGTCCTGCAGCGGTATCCCATTCCATAGTTGTACCATAGCGAGGGTACTCATGTGCTCTGCCCTCGGCCACCCAACACATTTTTATACTACTACCAACATAAATAGTATCTATAATTGCATGTTGTAATTTTAGTTTTTCAATATGCGAATATACCTCTTTACTTAGGTGTGAGCGACTTGCGACAATTGTATAATTTTTTGGTAAAGGATTTAATGGTAATTTTTTTGCTTTATTAATTAGTTCATCTATTACATTCGTGTTTGAATTTAGTATTGCCAATACATCGTGTTTATCTACTTTAAAACTGCCCAAACCTTTACAAGCAAAATATAAATCTTTAAAAACAGGACAGTAAATAACGCCAATTACAGGTTGTTGATTTTCAATTAGTGCAATGTTTACAGTAAACTCTCCGTTTCTTTTTACAAATTCTTTTGTGCCGTCTAATGGATCTACAATCCAAATTTGAGACCAATTTTTTCTGATAGAGTAATCGAAGTGTTCATCTTCTTCGCTTAAAACTGGAATATTAGTTTGTGCTAAATATTTTACAATACAATCGCTGGCAGCTTTATCGGCTGCAGTTACAGGTGTATCGTCGGCTTTAGTTTCAACAAAAAAATTAGTTTCATAAATTTTTAAAATTTCGGTACTCGCAATAATTGAGGCTTCTAAAGCTAATTTTAAAAGTGAATTATAGTTCATCTAATACTTTATTTAAAATTACATTTATTTCTTTTGCTTTACTCAAAACCATTGTGTGCGTTCCCCCTTCAATTTTAATACAATTTTTAATTTTTTTGCACAACAATAAATTATCGTTTGTGCCATGTATTTGAATACTATTTGTTTTATTATCTATCGTTTTATCCCAATTTAGAATGTAACTAACACAATATTTAAAATAATTTTTGGGCATGCTATTAATCATTTCTAATAAAGTACCGTCAAACGATTTATCAAAGCCTAAAAAACGCCGTTTTGTTTTTGCTAGGTATTTAATTAAACTATCGGGAATTAATTTATACAGGGGAATTAATTTTGAAATTTTTAATAGAAGCGGAAATTCCTTATTTGTTTTACACGACGAAATTAAAATTATTTTTTCGGCAGAGATAATGTCTCCAATTTCAGAGCAAAGCATACCTCCAAATGAAACACCAATTAAATAAAAAGGTTTAGAAGCATCTATTTGTTTTAAAAACTCCTTAGCGTAATCTTTTAAAGAATATTCTTTTTTTGGTAAAGGCCAATCTAAAACTTTTAATTGGTAATTAGGAGTTGCAATATTTTGAAATAATTTGTCGGTTGCGCCAATGCCAGGGATTGCATAAATTGTTTTCAATTTTATTTTTTTGCGGTCGAATTTTTAAACGTTAGTTTATTTCGCTCATTCATTTCTAACATAGCAGCTAAAATTAATTGAGAATAATTTTGCGAAGCATTTTTAAATTTAGCAGTATTTGCATGCCAAATATTATAAATTATTTTTATATCCCCTTCGGTAGGCATAAACGTAAACAATGCTTTTTCAACATTATATGACCCTGCATGGTAAACGTGCATAACCAAAAGTTTAAACCACAATTCATTTTCGTTTTGGTTAATTATGTTTAATGAATCTAAAATTTGATGTACTTTTGGAATACATATTTTTTTAATTAAACTACTTGCTGCGTAAGCGCTGCGCTCAAAATCGGCACGTTCATCAATTTGTTTATTTACTTTTAAACCAAATAGTCGTGCTACTTCTTTCATTAACTGAAACGAACCATAAGCCCCTGCATTTGATTTTTGTAATTTATTTGGACTTTCAATTAATAATATAGCCTGCGCGTACCAAGGGTCAGCCCCGTTTTCGATAAAGCAGTGAATGCCTTTATTAAAGTTTTGAGAAGTTTTGTCAAAATCGTAAAAAAACTTTTTACCTGTAGTTAATAATATTTTATTGGTTGAATCTAATTGCTTTGCAAAGCGAACGCTATCTCTGTAATAATTTTTTATGGAATCATTTTTTGAATTCCACGTTTTAATATGAATTTTATGCAGAACTTCGCGCGAGGATGCCACATTTATAAGCGCACTATCTTCATTAAGTTTCATTATGTGTCTCCAAAATTTTACCTGAGGAACTGTGTCAATTTTTAAAGCGTATAAATCGTTATCAAACACATAATTTTCGTTTAAAACAGTTTGCGGATTAACTACTCCAATAACCTTCGAACATAAATCTTTACTACAATAAGATTTTGTTAAGGAATCTTTTTGAATAATAATTGTTTTGGTATTTTGGGTAGTGTTAGTATTTGCAGGATTTTGACAAGAGTAAAAAAATATAGTTAGAAGTATTAAAAAGCGCATATTTAAAAGTAATTATAATGTGTTAACTAAAATTAAAACATACGTTAATTTATTACAACAATTTGTTAATTATTTTTTCAACTTCTGTAAATGGATTAATTATTTGTTGAAATTTAAGAGCATTTAATTTTTTCTCAATTGAATTTTTCTCGTAATACTGATTTATTATTTTTGAATCTAATAATTCTTTCACTAATTCAAATTGCTGTTGTTTTCGTTTTGTAAAAAAATAATTATTTAGCGTTGTAAAATTTTTGTATTCATTTATTAAATCGTAAACTTCTTTAATGCCTTTTCTTTCAGTACTAGAGCAAGTTAGTACTTTTGGTATCCAATTACTTTCGGTTGGTGGAAATAAGTGTATAGCATGCGCATATTCGGCTCTTGCCATTTTTGCTTTTTCAATATTAGAGCCATCTGCTTTCGTAATAACCAACGAATCAGCCATTTCCATAATACCGCGTTTAATGCCTTGCAACTCATCGCCTGCACCGGATAACATTAACAATAAAAAAAAGTCGGTTAGTTTACTTACCATTGTTTCACTTTGCCCAACCCCAACGGTTTCTATAATAATAAAATCAAAGCCTGCTGCTTCACATAACAAAATAGTTTCGTAAGTTGCTTTAGCAACACCTCCTAATGTTCCGCTACTTGGCGAAGGACGAATAAAGACATTTTGTAGCGTAGATAATTCTTCCATACGGGTTTTATCGCCTAAAATGCTTCCCTTACTTTTGGTACTGCTTGGGTCTATTGCTAATACAGCCAATTTATGCCCGTTGGTAATTATTTCTTTACCAAAACTTTCAATAAACGTACTTTTACCAACACCCGGAACACCAGTAATACCAAGTCTAAACGAGATACCGCTTTTAGAAATAACCCCTTCAATAATTTTTTGGGCTAATTGTTGATGTGCTGTATTTGTAGATTCAACAAGGGTTATGGCACGACTTAAAATGGCAATGTTACTTTGTAAAATGCCATCAATATAAAATTGCGGTGGTTGATTATTTAAGTTTATAAGCAAAAAAATTAAACAATTAAAACCTCATAAGGCAACCCTAAACCAGTATGCAGAGCTTTTATAATGTTCAAAGATAAGCCTCTTTTATGGGATAAAAATTCGGAAACAATTCCTTTACTTCCAAAATATTGCACTAAATCTTTTGCTTTTAACTGATTTTCTTCCATTATATATTTTATAGCTTCAACTGGGCCTGGCGCTTCTATTGGAAAATGAATATCCTCATAGGCTGCAGCCAAGGTCCCTAAAATATCTAATTCGTTATAATTTTCGGAACCTTTTTTAGGATTTGATATAATTAACTCATCAATTCTATTCATTACTTTTTTGTAATCGGCTTTTGTTTTAATCGGCTTTATCGGATTCATTTTTTAAATTATTTTTGCGTTAATTTTATCATACTCAGCGTGTGTTCCAATAAACCGAATATAAATTTTTTGTCCATCAAAAAAAACGATTGTAATTAATCTAAAGTTATTTCCTTTAATGTTAAAAACAACTTTATTATTTCCAAAATAATCGGCGTAAGGAAAATCATTTTTTAATTCATTAATATTTTTCCATTTCCCATTTATAATCTTTTGATACCATAGCTTTAAACCAATTTTAGAATTGGAATGTTTTTCCCAATACAAAATTAAAGTTGCCCTTGATACTATATGCATTATACAAATATACTAAAAAGTTCTCAAATCACGAACTTTTAGGAAATTATTCAAATCTTAAATGTTTAACCGATATACCTTTGTTTTGAAGTTCTTTTAACGAATCAATACCTATTTGCAAATGGTTAATTACATAATCTGCGCTTACTTTTTTATCACTTTCTTCGGTTTTTACGCCTTCGGGTATCATTGGTTGATCGCTTACTAACAACAACGCTCCCACTGGTATTTCGTTGTGAAAACCAACGCTAAAAATGGTGGCAGTTTCCATATCAATTGCCATTGCTCTAACTTCACGCAAATAATCTTTAAATTTCTCATCGTGTTCCCAAACTCTGCGGTTAGTAGTATAAACCGTACCCGTCCAGTAATCTAAACCTTTTAAGCGAATGGTGTATGAAATTGCTTTTTGTAAATTAAAAGAGGGTAAAGCAGGTACTTCTAACGGTAAATAATCGTTTGATGTTCCTTCTCCTCTAATAGCGGCAATTGGTAAGATTAAATCACCAATTTGATTTTTCTTTTTTAAACCACCACATTTACCCAAAAATAAAACCGCTTTTGGTCCGATAGCAGTTAATAAATCCATAATGGTAGCCGCCATTGCACTACCCATACTAAAGTTAATAATTGTAATGCCATTGTGTGTGGCACTTTGCATAGGTCTGTCAAATCCTTCAATTTCAACATTATTTAGTTCGGCAAACATTTTTACATAGCCACCAAAGTTGGTTAACAAAATATATTGTCCAAAGTCTTCTAATTTTTTACCAGTGTAGCGCGGAAGCCAGTTATTTACAATTTCTTCTTTAGTTTTCATTTACAATTTTTTTTGTACAATTTTAATATCGCCCTTCTTTTTTAGCACGCAAATGCTCGCCATGCAATTTCCAAACTCTTAAAACTTTATCAGTTAATATTTTTATATCTGTATTAAATGATTGGCAGCAGCAGTTTAAGCTAATTTTTTCGTCTTTTAAATCAACATCAATTTTAGGTAATTTATCGTGAATAGGGCATTTAATTCCCTTTGTAGCTTCGTTTATTTTATCTTGAAGAGATTTAGAGATTTTTTTCAAAGAAATTATTTTAAACCAAATTTAAGTTTAAAAAAATTAGTGCGCAATTATTAATAATTATGAATTATTTTTTAGACCCTCGCTTTAAAAACACCGAGCAAATAAAAGCGCTTGTTAAACCAATTAACATAAACGAAAATAATTTACCAGTGGTAGCTTTAAAGGCCGAAGTTTCGGATAATTGAATTTGTTCAATGATTATTTTTTGATAATCTTCAACTTTAATTTTTACGTTCGATTTTAAAAATTCCATAAACTGTTGGCTTTTGTAATATTCAATGGCTAATTGCTTTCCTTTCCATTCAAACTCAATATAGTTATAAACGCTTAATAATACTGCACTAACTGAAAAAATGGTAAGTGCAATGCGCATAGCTTCTTTACCTGCAATAATACCGTAATTATCATTATCGCGAATGTTTTTTATACCAATAATGTAAAACGGAATAATTAAAAACACAGTTGTTATATGTGCAAAATAAAAACCAAATTTTGTAGAATAATATCCTCCTAATAAAACAACTAATTTAAATATAATTACAAATATGCAATATGCCACCCCATATATTAACGCTTTTTTATTCATTATTTTTTATTCAAATGCCCTAATCTGTAATTTAACATTTTTCATTCAACATTTATTACCCGTTCATACTAATTAAAAACTCTTCGTTGCTTTGAGTACGACGCAATCTATCTAACAAAAATTCCATTGCCTCTTGCGGATTCATATCGCCTAAATGTTTACGTAATACCCACAAACGCGTTAAAGTTTCTTTATCAATTAATAAATCTTCGCGGCGGGTAGATGACCCTAATAAATCAATAGCAGGATAAATACGCTTGTTTGATAATTTACGATCCAACTGTAACTCCATATTACCAGTTCCTTTAAATTCTTCAAAAATTACCTCATCCATTTTACTCCCAGTATCTGTTAATGCGGTAGCTAAAATAGTTAATGAGCCTCCGCCTTCAATTTTACGAGCGGCACCAAAAAAGCGTTTTGGTTTGTGTAAGGCATTTGCATCTACACCACCAGTTAACACCTTGCCACTTGCTGGCGATACGGTATTGTATGCACGTGCTAAACGGGTAATGCTATCTAACAAAACAACTACATCATGTCCGCACTCTACCAAACGCTTGCTTTTTTCTAAAACAATGTTGGCAATTTTTACGTGTTTTTCGGCAGGCTCGTCAAAAGTACTTGATATTACTTCAGCTTTAACGCTGCGTGCCATATCGGTTACCTCCTCGGGGCGTTCATCAATAAGTAAGATAATTAAATATACTTCAGGATGGTTATAAGCAATGGCATTTGCTACATCTTTTAACAACACTGTTTTTCCTGTTTTTGGTTGCGCAACAATTAATCCACGTTGGCCTTTACCAATAGGCGCAAACATATCCATTACGCGCATACTCATATTTTCTTGCGGATGCCCGGTTAACTTTAATTTTTCGTAAGGAAATAATGGTGTTAAATATTCAAACATAACACGGTCGCGCACAAAACCAGGTTCGCGCCCGTTTATTTGATCAACTTTAATTAATGGGAAATATTTTTCGCCTTCTTTTGGTGGGCGAACTCCTCCAGTAACAACATCGCCTGGGCGTAAGCCAAATAATTTTATTTGCGATTGCGATACATAAACGTCATCCGGAGAGTTTAAATAATTGTAATCTGAACTTCTTAAAAAGCCATAACCATCGGGCATAGTTTCTAAAACGCCAGTTACTAATACAATGTTATCGAAATTATAATAAACTTTTTCGGGTTTTTTAATTTCAATGGGCTCGTCAATTGGCATACCAGTTGCCGAGTTTTCGTCAGATTGGTGTTCTTCAGATGTTTGATGATTTTCTTCGGTTTCAGATTCTTTTTCGGTGGCTATTTTTTCTTCTATTTTTACCTCTTCAACAATTGGTGTAATTTCGTGCACGTGATGTTCTTCATCATGATGCACTGTATGACTTTCCGATTTATTTTCTTCGGCTATTGGGTCTAATTTTACTTTACGCGGGCGTTTTTCTTTTTGTTCTTTAGGCAATTTTTCTTGGTTGCTAACTTCTTTTTTATGAAACTTTTGCAATACAGTTGCTGCTAATTCGGTATTTGCCATTTGTGCCTCAACAATTTGTAACACTAAATCGCCTTTGGCAAGGCCTTTGGCATCAATTGAAAATGCTTTTGCAATTTCTTTTAATTCGGGCAAGGTGCGCCCGCTTAAATCCATAACTTCAAACATAGATTATAGTATAAATTAATACAAGTATTTTAATTTAATTTTAATATTTTTTTTGTTGGTTGTTTTACTACAAGAAAATGTAGTTAAAAGATAACGATGCAATATTAAGGAAATATTTTTGAATAAAAAAATTTAAATTAAAATAACTTATTCCACCCAACTCTTATAATACATGCCATCATCAATTGCCATAGCGTCTTCGGTAACCATTAATGGGCGGAAGGTATCAATCATTACGGCTAATTCCTGAGTTTCTTTATGCCCGATACTGCGCTCCATAGCGCCTGGTGCAGGGCCGTGTGGAATACCTTTTGGATGTAAGGTAATATAACCCTGTTTGATATTATTGCGGCTCATAAAATCACCGTCAACATAATACAACACTTCATCACTATCAATATTGCTGTGGTTGTATGGTGCAGGGATTGATAGCGGATGGTAGTCGTACAAACGCGGACAAAAACTACAAACAACAAAATTAGCGGTTTCAAAGGTTTGGTGTACTGGTGGTGGTTGGTGAATACGCCCTGTAATAGGTTCAAAATTATGTATAGAAAACCCCCAAGGGAAGTTGTAACCATCCCAACCTACAACATCAAAGGGATGAGAGGCATATACCAATTCGTGCATCACGCCTTCTTTTTTTATCTTTACAATAAAATCACCTTTTTGATCATAGGTTTCTAATTCGGTTGGTAATTTATAATCACGTTCGCAGAAAGGAGAATGCTCTAATAATTGTCCTTGACTGTTTTTATAGCGTTTTGGCGTGTAGTAGGGGCTATAACTTTCGCAAAACAACAAGCGGTTATCAGTAGTTTCAAAATGTAATTGGTAAATCATTCCTCGCGGAATTATTAAATAATCTCCGTATTCAAATTGAATGTTGCCCATAAAGGTTTTTAAAATGCCTTTTCCTTTGTGTACAAAAATTAATTCGTCGGCATCGGCATTTTTATAAAAATAGTCTGTTTGGCTTTTGGTGGGGGCAGCAAGGCTAATAATACAATCGCTATTTAATAATAGTGGTTTACGGCTTTGCAAAACATCTTCATCAGGTTTAATATCAAAACCTTTTAATAACAAGGCTTTTATATTTTTGCCAATAGCAATTTTTGGTTCAACGCTGTAACTTTTTAAAATTTCTTTTACTTGTGTAGGTCGGTGTGTATGGTAAAGCAATGATGCCATGCCGTGAAACCCCTCGGTGCCAAATAATTGTTCGTAATAAAAATTACCAGCATCAGATTTAAAAATGGTGTGGCGTTTTTGTGGAATTTTTCCTAATTGGTGGTAGATTGGCATTGTAGGCTATTTTATTAAATTATTTAATATTATACATTAAGTTAAGTTTTCTGTTTGTGTTAAATTTCGAAATAATACTTACATTTTATTTAAATGATTAATTTTGTAGACAATTAAATTATGGGAATTTTTTAATAGTCGCTTTTCTAAGTAATTTATTTTTAAGTGAAAATAAATAGGGATTTTGCTCAATTAGATTCATAGTTTTTTGTATTTCCTCGAAAAAAATCAGAACCTAAATCTATTATTAATGTTTCATACCATATTACCGATTCTATAAATTCTTTTTCGGCGTGAGGGTAAAAATTAATAGAATAATTATCGCCCATTATTTATTTTTTTTCAACATATTTTGCTTTATTAAATACCTCATCTTTGCTTTTAGTTTTTGCTTTGCCAATCTCTGTTTCCTTAGAACGTTTTTGCATTACTAAAGTAAATTATTTTGTCCAAATTTCGTTACAATGATTAATATTTTCTTCTAATAAGTTATATATTGCTTTTAATTTTTTTTTCGTCGGCAAAGTTGATGTACTCTGCAATTTTCTGTCTTAATGCAAGTGTGGTCATTGTATTTAATGGTTTAAATTTACTTTTAAAGATACATTATTTTTTAATATCTCGGCAAGATTAGGTCTTAATCTACTTTTATAAACGGCTAAACATTCGGGGCCATTTTTTACTCGGCCTTTTCGTAAGGCGCGCTGTTCTTCTATTGGGAGTTCTATAACACTTGCACACTCTGGGGTACAGCAACCTTTCATTTTTTCGGCACAAACACCGCATTGTATAAATAATAAATGACAATCGTCGTTTTTGCAATTTACGTGAGTATCGCAGGGTTTGCCGCATTGGTGGCAGTTGCTTAAAACCTCTTCTGTTATTCTTTCGCCAATTCTTTCGTCAAAAACAAAATTAATACCTTTAAATTTGCTCTTCAAATTTTGTTCTTTAATTTCTTTAGCATATTGTATAATGCCACCTTGTAAATGATTTACATCTTTAAAACCATGATGTTTAAAATAAGCGCTAGCTTTTTCGCAACGAATACCGCCGGTGCAATACATTACCACTTTTTTATCTTCTTGTCCTTTTAAATGTTCAATAACCAAAGGCAACTCTTCTCTAAAAGTATCAGCATCAGGGCAAAAAGCTCGGTCAAATTTTCCAACTTCGCTTTCGTAATGGTTGCGCATATCAATTACTATTGTGTTTTTATCCTCGATAGCGTTATTAAATTCAAAGGCGTTTAGATATTTTCCAGTATTGCCCGGATTAAAAGTGGAATCATTTATACCATCCGAAACAATTTTATTGCGAACTTTTATAATTAGTTTGTAGAAAGATTTTCCGTTTCCGTCAACAGCATATTTAAATTGTACGTTTTTGAAATAAGGAATTGCAAAAACATAATTTACAAAATTTTCCCACTCGCTTTCAGGCACACTCATTTGAGCATTTATGCCCTCGTTGGCTAAGTAGATTCGTCCGAAACAATTTAATTCCGTCCATTTTTTAAATAACTCGTCACGCAATTGATGAGGGTTTTCTATAGAAACATAGCGGTAAAACGAAATGGTTTTACGGGCAATTGTTTCCTCTTTTAAGCGTTGCTTAAGAATGTTTTTATCAATTCTATTTCGTAGTTCAGCCATAATGATAGATATAATTGCAGGTTATACTATTTGATAATTTTATTGATTAAGGTAAATTTTAAAGGTCGTTTAAATCTTTATTTAAAAGACTTCTATAACTTTGAATAGTTTTGTCCATTTTTGGATAATTATTTAATTTAAAATTGTAAGCCACACTTTGTAAATAATTAAATATACTTGCTAATTCCTCAATAGTCAAATTTGCATATTAAGCACTTTCTTTAAGTTGATTTTTAAAGTTATAGGCTCTGTGTGCTGTTCTATCTAATTTTATTCGCATAAATTATAAATACTAAAAATTGTTGAATTGACTAATTGCGAGATTAACTAATTTTAGTTACGTTTGCAAAGATACTAAATTGTTATAAATATAGCTATGGCAAACACTACCGAAAAAGTTTTAATAATTGGCGCAGGCGGACAAATAGGCATAGAACTTACCGAAAATCTTTCTAAAATTTATGGCAATAATAATATCGTGCCATCAGACTTAAAAGATAATACAATTTATAAAAATAATCCTTACGAAAAGCTAGATGCACTTAACAAAACAGCCTTATTTGACGTTGTTAAAAAACATAATATTACTCAAATTTATCATTTGGCGGCTATGCTTTCAGCAACTGGCGAACAAAACCCCATGTTTGCTTGGAAATTAAATATGGAAAGTCTGTTTCATGTTTTAGATTTAGCAAAAGAAAAACACATTAAGCAAATTTATTGGCCAAGTAGTATTGCGGTATTTGGGCCAACTACACCACAACAAAACACTCCACAATACACAGTAATGGAACCAAGTACCATTTACGGTATTAGTAAACAGGCTGGAGAACGATGGTGCGAGTGGTATTTTAACAAATTTAATGTAGATGTTCGTAGTTTGCGCTATCCAGGATTAATTGGTTGGAAAAGTGCTCCGGGTGGCGGCACAACAGATTATGCAGTTCATATTTTTCATGAGGCATTAAAAAAAGAAACTTACGAATGTTTTTTAAGCGAAGATACTGCCTTGCCAATGATGCACATGGAAGATGCAATTCGCGCTACTATTGAGTTGATGCATGCACCAGCCGATAAAGTTAAAATTCGCGGTAGTTATAATTTAGCAGGTATTAGTTTTACACCAAAACAAATTGCTGACGAAATAAAAAAACACATTCCTAACTTTACAATTACATATAAAACCGATTTTAGGCAATCCATAGCCGACTCTTGGCCAAAAAGTATTAACGATAACGAAGCTAAAGCTGACTGGGGTTGGAAAGAAAAGTATGATTTGCCAAAATTGGTTGAAAATATGCTTTCTAATTTAAACCAATAATATCTAAATTATTTAGCAATTAATTTACACAAGCGGTTTGTAATTGGTTTGGTATTTAATTACTTTTATTTTCTAAAATCATTTAAAATGAAAAAATCAATATTATTTTTAATTACGTTATCGTTATTTGTAACATCTATTAAAGCTCAAAAATGGGTTGATATGATGCATAACCCAAACGAAAATTTTTACAATGTTGTTGCAGAATTTGATGCTTATTGGAAAGATAAACCTTACGAACGCGGACATGGTTACAAAGCTTTTAAACGTTGGCAGTGGTTTATGGAGCCTCGTGTTTATCCAACTGGCGATTTAAAATTCGCTTCACGAGGGTATGCGTTAGAAAAATATAACGAATTTTTGGAAGAAAATGCGCAATTTAAAACTATGAGTACTGCTGCAATCTCAGCTACAACTGCTAATTGGTCGGCACTAGGGCCTTTTGGTTCACCAACAGGTGGTGATGCTGGTCGAATTCAAACTATTTGTTTAAAGCCAGGCGACCCTAATACTATATATTGTGGTACTGCGGCAGGAGGTTTTTGGATGAGTAGTAATGGTGGTACAAGTTACACAACTACAACAAATCAAATAGCATCATTAGGCGTTTCGGGTATTGTTGTAAATCCCATTAGTACAAATATTATTTATATTTCAACTGGCGATAAAGATGCTGGCGATACCTACGCAACTGGAGTTTTAAAATCAATTGATGGCGGTTTAACTTGGAATAATACTGGCTTAGTTTGGACAACTTCCCAGCAACGCCGTATATATCGATTATTAATTAACCCAATTAACCCAAACACGTTAATTGCAGCTACCTCAAATGGTATGTACCGTTCGTTAAATGCTGGGGCAAGTTGGGCATTGGTGGCAAGCGGCAATTATAAAGATGCCGAATACCGCTCTGGCGACACTACAATAGTTTATGCGGTTAATGGTGCAAGTATAGCAAGATCAACTAATGGCGGTGCAAGTTTTACAAATATAACTATTGCTACAGGTCTTACTACTGCTCGAATGAGTATAGCTGTAACGGCCGCAAACAACAATTATTTATATGTTTTAGTTAGTAATACATCAAATGGTTTTGGTGGTTTATACCGCTCTACAAACTCTGGCGCAACTTATAGTTTAATGAGTAACAGTCCTAATATTTTTGATTGGAGTACGAACGGAAGTGGCGCAGGAGGACAAGGTTGGTATGATATTGCAATTGATGCTTCGCCAACAAATGCTAACGAAATTATCTGCGGTGGTGTAAATACTTGGAAATCTACAAACGGTGGTTCAACTTGGGTGCTAAATACACATTGGTATGGAGGGGGCGGAAAGCCATACGTGCATGCTGATTTGCATTGTGTATTATATACATCTGGAACTACTTGTTATTTAGGAACCGATGGAGGAATAGCTCGCACTACTAATAGTGGCGCATCTTGGACAACTATTAACGCTCAAATGAATATCGCACAAATTTATAAGTTAGGAAATTCGGCAAATAATGCTGGTAGAGTTGTTACTGGGCACCAAGATAATGGCAGTAATTTATCAAATGGCACTGCCTGGAGCCAAATATATGGTGGCGATGGATGCGATTGCTTTATTGATTGGGGAAATAACAATAACATAATAGTTTCTTATGTTAATGGCGATTTTCAGCGCACAACCAACGGCGGAGGAAGTTGGACAAACATCGTAACTGGACTTACAGGAACAGGAGCTTGGGTTGCACCAATAGTGCAGCATCCAACGCAACAAAACACCTATTATTGCGGCTATCAAAACGTATTTAGATCTA
>Ga0163144_10007579_pt1 | contig 23755 bp, 33 predicted proteins | sample OliLak19BULKMAT1_FD_123175 | JGI IMG/M metagenome (GOLD analysis project Ga0163144, IMG submission 123175) | Freshwater microbial mat bacterial communities from Lake Vanda, McMurdo Dry Valleys, Antarctica - Oligotrophic Lake LV.19.BULKMAT1 | ecosystem: Environmental > Aquatic > Freshwater >...
GGGCACAACCTGCAGGAGCACTCGATGGTGCTGGTGCGTGGTGGCCGGGTGAAGGACCTGCCCGGCGTTCGATACAAGATCGTCCGCGGTTCACTGGACACCCAGGGTGTCAAGAACCGCAAACAGGCACGCTCGCGTTACGGCGCGAAGAAGGAGAAGAGCTGATGCCCCGCAAGGGCCCCGCGCCGCGGCGACCGCTGGTCGTCGACCCGGTCTTCAACTCCCCGCTGGTCACGCAGCTGGTCAACAAGATCCTGCTCGACGGCAAGAAGTCGGTCGCCGAGCGGACCGTCTATGGCGCGCTGGAAGGCTGCCGGGCCAAGACCGGCAACGACCCCGTCATCACGCTCAAGCGGGCTCTGGACAACGTCAAGCCGGCGCTGGAGGTGCGCTCCCGCCGGGTCGGTGGGTCGACCTATCAGGTGCCGGTCGACGTCCGCCCGGCGCGCTCCACGACGCTCGCGCTGCGCTGGCTGGTCACCTACTCCCGCGCCCGCCGCGAGAAGACCATGACCGAGCGGCTGATGAACGAGCTGCTCGACGCCAGCAACGGCCTCGGTGCGGCGGTCAAGCGCCGCGAGGACATGCACAAGATGGCCGAGTCCAACAAGGCTTTCGCGCACTACCGCTGGTAGTCCGCTCATTCTTCGTTCCAACTGAGGACAGAAAGGTCTCATCGTGGCTCAGGACGTCCTGACGGACCTCACCAAGGTCCGCAACATCGGGATCATGGCGCACATCGACGCTGGCAAAACCACGACGACCGAGCGCATCCTGTTTTACACCGGTATCAACTACAAGATCGGTGAGGTTCACGACGGCGCCGCCACCATGGACTGGATGGAGCAGGAGCAGGAGCGGGGCATCACCATCACCTCCGCCGCCACCACCTGTTTCTGGCAGGGCACGCAGATCAACATCATCGACACGCCCGGTCACGTCGACTTCACGGTCGAGGTCGAGCGCTCACTGCGTGTCCTCGACGGCGCGGTCGCCGTTTTCGACGGCAAGGAGGGCGTGGAGCCGCAGTCGGAGACGGTCTGGCGCCAGGCCGACAAGTACGACGTGCCGCGCATCTGCTTCGTCAACAAGATGGACAAGCTCGGCGCCGACTTCTACTTCACGGTACGCACGATCATCGAGCGGCTCGGCGCCAAGCCGCTGCCGATCCAGCTGCCGATCGGGTCGGAATCCGAGTTCGTCGGCGTCGTCGACCTCGTCGAGAATCGCGCCTACACCTGGCGCGGGGACACCAAGAAGGGCGAGGACTACGCGACCGAAGAGGTCCCCCACGACATGGTCGACCAGGTCGCGGAATACCGCCAGGCGTTGATCGAGACGGTCGCGGACGCGGACGACGAGATCATGGAGCTCTACCTCGGTGGCGAGGAGCCGTCGGTCGCCCAGATCAAGGCCGCGATCCGCAAGATGACCGTGGCCAGCGAGATCTACCCCGTACTGTGCGGGTCGGCGTTCAAGAACAAGGGCGTGCAGCAGGTGCTCGACGCGGTGCTCGACTACCTGCCGACCCCGCTGGACGTCGGCTCGATCCACGGTCATGCCGTGAACCACGAGGAGACCCTCGTCGAACGCCCGCCGGCAGCCGACGCCCCGTTCTCGGCGCTGGCGTTCAAGATCGCCGCTCACCCGTTCTTCGGCAAGCTGACCTACGTCCGGGTCTACTCGGGCCGAGTCGACGCCGGCGCCCAGGTGGTCAACGCCACCAAGGGCAAGAAGGAGCGCATCGGGAAGCTGTTCCAGATGCACGCCAACAAGGAGAACCCGGTCGACGAGGCGCGCGCCGGCCACATCTACGCCATGATCGGCCTCAAGGACACGACCACCGGCGACACGCTGTGCGACCCGGCCAACCAGGTCGTGCTGGAGTCGATGACCTTCCCCGACCCGGTCATCAGCGTCGCCATCGAGCCGAAGACCAAGGGCGACCAGGAGAAACTGTCACTGGCCATCCAGCGGCTGGCCGACGAGGACCCGACGTTCCAGGTCGAGCTCGACCAGGACACCGGCCAGACGATCATCAAGGGAATGGGCGAGTTGCACCTCGACATCCTCGTCGACCGGATGCGCCGCGAGTTCCGGGTCGAGGCCAACGTCGGCAAGCCGCAGGTGGCCTACCGCGAGACGATCCGTCGCGCCGTCATCAAGCACGACTACACCCACAAGAAGCAGACGGGTGGCTCGGGGCAGTTCGCGAAGATCCAGTTCAACATCGAGCCGCTGACCGATGCCGAGGACGGCGTGACGTATGAGTTCAAGAACTCGGTCACCGGTGGCCGGGTGCCGCGCGAGTACATCCCGAGCGTCGACCACGGTTTCCAGGATGCGATGCAGGTCGGTGTGCTCGCCGGGTACCCGATGGTCGGGGTCAAGGCGACGCTGACCGACGGCTCCGCGCACGACGTCGACTCCTCCGAGCTCGCCTTCAAGATCGCGGGCACTGCCGGCTTCAAGGAGGCGGCGCGCCGAGCGGACCCCGTCCTGCTCGAACCGATCATGGCCGTCGAGGTCCGGACGCCCGAGGACTACATGGGCGACGTGATCGGCGACCTCAACAGCCGCCGTGGCCACATCCTGGCCATGGAGGACATCTCCGGCGCCAAGCTAGTCCGGGCGCAGGTGCCACTGTCGGAGATGTTCGGATACGTCGGCGACCTGCGGTCACGCACCCAGGGCCGGGCGATGTACAGCATGCAGTTCGACTCCTACGCCGAGGTCCCTCGGAACGTCGCGGACGAGATCGTCAAGAAGGTCCGCGGCGAGTAAACAGCTCGCGCACCACCCGCACCACACTCACGAGACAACCGGACAGACACCCGGCCAGCGAACCGGATACAACCACCAGGAGGACCCCCGTGGCGAAGGCGAAGTTCGAGCGGACCAAGCCGCACGTCAACATCGGCACCATCGGTCACATCGACCATGGCAAGACGACGCTGACCGCGGCGATCACCAAGGTGCTGCACGACAAGTACCCCACCCTAAACCAGGCGAGCCCGTTCGACTCGATCGACAAGGCTCCCGAGGAGCGCGAGCGCGGCATCACGATCTCGATCGCGCACGTCGAATACCAGACCGAGACCCGGCATTACGCGCACGTCGACTGCCCCGGTCACGCCGACTACATCAAGAACATGATCACCGGTGCGGCCCAGATGGACGGCGCGATCCTCGTGGTCGCCGCCACCGACGGCCCGATGCCGCAGACCAAGGAGCACGTGCTGCTCGCCCGCCAGGTCGGCGTGCCCTACATCGTCGTGGCACTGAACAAGGCCGACATGGTCGACGACGAGGAGATCCTCGAGCTCGTCGAGCTCGAGGTCCGCGAGCTGCTGTCGCACTATGAGTTCCCCGGCGACGACCTACCCGTGATCCGCGTCTCGGCGCTCAAGGCGCTCGAGGGCGACAAGGAGTGGGGTGACAAGCTGCTGGAGCTCATGGATGCGGTCGACACCGCGATCCCGGAGCCCGAGCGCGCCGTCGACCTGCCGTTCCTCATGCCGATCGAGGACGTCTTCACGATTACCGGTCGTGGCACGGTCGTCACCGGCCGCGTCGAGCGCGGCATCCTCAAGGTCAACGAGGAGGTCGAGATCGTCGGTATCAAGCCGACCTCCACCAAGACGACGGTCACCGGTGTCGAGATGTTCCGGAAGCTGCTCGACGAGGCCCGCGCGGGCGAGAACGTCGGCCTGCTGCTTCGCGGCATCAAGCGTGAGGACGTCGAGCGCGGCCAGGTCGTCGTGAAGCCGGGCTCGATCACGCCGCACACCGAGTTCGAGGCCACGGTCGTCATCCTGTCGAAGGACGAGGGTGGCCGTCACAACCCGTTCTACTCGAACTACCGGCCGCAGTTCTACTTCCGCACCACCGACGTCACCGGTGTCATCACGCTGCCTGAGGGCACCGAGATGGTCATGCCCGGCGACAACACCGAGATGACCGTCACCCTCATCCAGCCCATCGCCATGGAAGAGGGCCTCCGGTTCGCCATCCGCGAGGGTGGCCGGACCGTCGGCGCCGGCCGGGTCGTCAAGATCCTCAAGTGACCCGGACCCGGCCGGCCGCTCGACAGGGCGACCGGCCGGGCCCGTTCCATCGGAGTGGATCCGGCTCAGGATTTTGCTCAGCCCGGAGTCTCTGGCATTCTGTAGCGGTTGCCTGCGGGCGCGTGTGAGCCCGCACCACTTCCCTGAATCATCTCCCCACCGCTCGGGTCTGTCCACGGATCCGACACACCCGACCGCGTGGTTCGGCGTGAGCAGCACATCAGAGTCGAAGCGATCTCAGTAAACGACAGAGAGAAGGCAGTGGCATGGCGGGGCAGAAGATCCGCATCCGGCTCAAGGCCTATGACCACGAGGTCATCGATTCATCGGCGCGCAAGATCGTCGAGACCGTCACCCGGACCGGCGCCAGCGTCGCCGGCCCGGTTCCGCTGCCGACCGAGAAGAACGTCTACTGCGTGATCCGCAGCCCGCACAAGTACAAGGACAGCCGCGAGCATTTCGAGATGCGCACCCACAAGCGGCTCATCGACATCCTCGACCCGACGCCCAAGACGGTGGACTCGCTGATGCGGCTCGATCTGCCGGCAGGCGTCGACATCGAGATCAAGCTCTAGGGACTCATCGTGACCAACGACAGGCAGGTGCGTGCCCTCCTCGGGCACAAGCTGGGGATGACCCAGGTCTGGGACGAGAACAACCGGCTCGTCCCGGTGACCGTGGTATCCGCCGCCGGCAACGTCGTCACCGACGTCAAGGCCGCAGCGGAAGCGGGGTATTCGGCCGTCCAGCTGGCCTTCGGCGCGATCGATCCGCGCAAGGTCAACAAGCCCATGACGGGCCACTTCGAGCGGGCCGGGGTGCCGCCGCGGCGTCACCTGGTGGAGGTTCGAACCTCCGACGCCGCCGAGTTCAGCCTCGGTCAGGAGCTGTCGCTGGACACCTTCGCCGCCGGTGACGTCGTCGACGTGGTCGGCACCACCAAGGGCAAGGGGACTGCCGGCGTCATGAAGCGACACGGCTTCAAGGGCCTCGGCGCAGGCCACGGCGTGCAGCGTAAGCACCGCTCGCCCGGCTCCATCGGCGCGTGCGCCACCCCGGGCCGGGTCTTCAAGGGTGTGCGGATGGCCGGCCGGATGGGCGTGGACCGGCAGACCACGCAGAACCTGACGATCCAGGCGGTCGACACCGAGCGCGGCTACATCCTGGTCAAGGGCGCGGTGCCCGGTCCCCGCAACGGCGTCGTCCTGATCAAGACCGCTGCCAAGGGTCTGCCCGTGGCGGTGCGGTCATGAGCGACGACACGACCACGACGACGGCAAGGGCGACGGACCAGTCCGGGCGCGAGACGACCCTGACGCTGGCGGTGCGGGCCGGTGACGGCTCCGAGGCCGGGTCGGTGGACCTGCCGGCGACCGTGTTCGGCACTCAGACGAACGTCCCGCTGATCCACCAGGTCGTGGTTGCGCAGCTCGCGGCGGCGCGGCAGGGGACGCATTCGACCAAGACCCGTGGCGAGGTCAGCGGTGGCGGCAAGAAGCCGTATCGGCAGAAGGGCACCGGCCGTGCCCGGCAGGGCTCGACCCGGGCGCCGCAGTTCGTCGGCGGTGGCGTCGTCCACGGCCCGCAGCCGCGCAGCTACGTCCAGCGCACGCCCAAGAAGATGAAGGCCGCCGCTTTGCGCGGAGCGCTGTCAGACCGGGCCCGGCACGGCCGGATCCACGTCGTGGCCGAGCTGGGCATCGACGGCGCGCCCTCGACCAAGGCCGCGTCAAAGGTGCTGGCGGACATCGCCACCCGGCGCAACCTGCTGCTGGTCGTCTCGCGCACCGAGGACACGACGCAGAAGAGCGTACGCAACATCCCGGACCTGCACGTGCTCTGGCCCGACCAGCTCAACCCCTACGACGTGCTGTGCAGCGACGAGATCGTCTTCACCCGCGCGGCGCTGGAGGAGTTCCTCGCCCGGGCCGAGGTCGGTATCAGTCGTGGCCCGGTGAAGACCTCGGCAGGGGTCACCCTGGAGAAGGAGACGTCATGACCGTCGACCTGACCAAGGGCGGTGACGAGGTCGTGGGGCGCGAGCCCTACAACATCGGCAAAGATCCCCGCGACATCCTGATCAAGCCGGTCGTCAGCGAGAAGTCGTACAGCCTGCACGAAGAGGGCAAGTACACGTTCATCGTCGACCCGCGCGCCAACAAGACCGAGATCAAGATCGCCGTCGAGAAGATCTTCGGCGTCAAGGTCGCGCGCAACGGCGTCAACGTCATGAACCGGCCCGGCAAGACGCGTCGCACCAAGAGCGGCACCGGACGGCGCAAGGACACCAAGCGGGCCATCGTCACCCTCGCCGAGGGCACGATCGACATCTTCACCGGACCGGGGAGCTGAGCCGGACATGGGTATTCGAAAGTATTCCCCGACGACGCCGGGCCGGCGCGGCTCCTCCGTCGCCGACTTCGTGGAGATCACGCGGTCCACACCGGAGAAGTCGCTGCTGCGCCCGCTGACCAAGAACGGTGGCCGCAACAACACCGGGCGGGTTACGACACGCCACCAGGGCGGCGGCCACAAGCGTGCCTACCGACTCATCGACTTCCGTCGCCACGACAAGGACGGCGTCAACGCGAAGGTCGCCCATATCGAGTACGACCCCAACCGGACCGCCCGCATCGCGCTCCTGCACTACGTCGACGGCGAGAAGCGCTACATCCTCGCTCCGAACCGGCTCAAGCAGGGCGACGTCATCGAGAACGGCGCGGGCGCCGACATCAAGCCCGGCAACAGCCTCCCGCTGCGCAACATCCCGGTCGGCACCGTCATCCACGCCGTCGAGCTGAAGCCAGGCGGCGGCGCCAAGATCGCCCGCTCAGCCGGGACCAGCGTCCGCCTCGTCGCTCGGGAGGGCGGCAACGCACAACTGCGGATGCCGTCCGGCGAGATCCGCAACGTCGACGTCCGCTGCCGCGCCACGGTCGGCGAGGTCGGCAATGCCGAGCAGTCGAACATCAACTGGGGCAAGGCCGGCCGAATGCGCTGGAAGGGCAAGCGGCCCACGGTGCGAGGCGTCGCGATGAACCCGATCGACCACCCGCACGGTGGTGGTGAGGGCAAGACCTCCGGTGGCCGTCATCCGGTCAGTCCGTGGGGTCAGAAGGAGGGCCGCACCCGCCGGCCCAACAAGGAATCAGACCGTCAGATCGTCCGCCGCCGCTCTGCCGGCAAGAAGCGCTGAGAGGAGTCGACCCGATGCCGCGCAGCTTGAAGAAGGGGCCGTTCGTCGACGACCACCTCATGAAGAAGGTGGACGTCCAGAACGGCGCCAACACCAAGAACGTCATCAAGACCTGGTCACGCCGGTCCATGATCATCCCCGACATGCTCGGTCACACCATTGCTGTGCACGACGGCCGCAAGCACGTCCCGGTGTTCATCACCGAGGCGATGGTCGGCCACAAGCTTGGTGAGTTCGCGCCCACCCGAACCTTCCGTGGCCACGAGAAGGACGACCGGAAGGGCCGGCGCCGCTGATGGAAGCTCGTGCACAGGCGCGCTACGTGCGCGTCACCCCGATGAAGGCCCGACGGGTCATCGACCTCGTCCGCGGCAAGCCGGCGACCGCCGCGGTGGAGATCCTGCGGTTCGCGCCGCAGGCCGCCAGCGAGCCGGTCCGCAAGGTCGTCGAGAGCGCCATCGCCAACGCGCGGTTCGCCGCCGATGAGCTCAACGAGCGTTTCGACGAGGGATCGCTGGTCGTCAGCACCGCCTTCGTCGACGAGGGCCCCACTCTCAAGCGGTTCCAGCCGCGCGCGCAGGGCCGGGCCTTCCGGATCCGCAAGCGGACCAGCCACATCACGGTCGTCGTCTCGGCGCCGGAACGCGACGAGGTGGTGACCGCCCCAGCCAGGCGCGCCACCGGCGGCTCGGTCCGCTCAGCGAACAGGAGGGCCCGCTGATGGGTCAGAAGGTCAACCCCTTCGGGTTCCGGCTCGGCATCACCACCGAGCACCGTTCGCGATGGTTCGCGGACTCCACCTCCAAGGGCCAGCGCTACCGCGACTACGTGAACGAGGACGTCCAGATCCGGCGGCTCATGACCAAGGGCATGGACCGCGCGGGGATCAGCCGGGTGGAGATCGAGCGCACCCGCGACCGGGTCCGCGTCGACCTGCACACCGCGCGTCCCGGGATCGTCATCGGTCGCCGCGGCGCGGAGGCCGACCGGCTGCGCAGCGAGCTGGAGAAGCTGACCGGCAAGCAGGTCCAGCTGAACATCCTCGAGGTCAAGAACCCGGAGGCTGACGCGCAGCTCGTCGCGCTCGGCATTGCCGAGCAGCTGTCCAGCCGGGTGTCCTTCCGCCGGGCGATGCGCAAGGGCATGCAGTCAGCGCAACGGGCCGGCGCCAAGGGGATCCGGGTGCAGTGCTCGGGCCGCCTCGGCGGCGCGGAGATGAGCCGCTCGGAGTTCTACCGGGAGGGCCGGGTGCCGCTGCACACGCTGCGCGCCAACATCGACTACGGCTTCCAGGAGGCCCGGACCACCTTCGGGCGAATCGGCGTCAAGGTCTGGCTCTACCACGGCGACAAGACCGCACGCGAGCTGGCTCGCGAGCAGGCCAGTGCGCCGCAGCGCCCCCGCAGCGATCGCGACCGGGGTGAGCGTGGCGGCCGCGACGGCGGCGACCGCCGTCCGCCGCGTCGCCAGACCGATGGCGGCTCCGCAGCGCCGTCAGCCCCCTCGGCGGCCGCGAACGAGGCCGCGGCCGTTGCTGCCGTCGAAGCGGCGGCCGTGCAGGCCGCTGCCGACACGCCGACGAATCCGACGGAGGGCTGACGAGCATGCTCATCCCACGACGTGTCAAGCACCGCAAGCAGCATCACCCGTCCCGGCGCGGCAACGCCACCGGCGGCACGGCGGTGACCTTCGGCGACTACGGCCTGCAGGCCCTGGAGCACGGGTACGTCACCAACCGGCAGATCGAGTCCGCCCGTATCGCCATCACCCGTCACATCCGGCGCGGTGGCAAGGTGTGGATCAACATCTACCCGGACCGGCCCATTACCAAGAAGCCCGCGGAGACCCGGATGGGTTCGGGCAAGGGCTCGCCGGAGTGGTGGATCGCCAACGTCAAGCCGGGCCGGGTGATGTTCGAGCTGGCCTTCCCCAACGAGAAGGTCGCCCGCGACGCCCTGACCCGTGCCATGCACAAGATGCCGATGAAGTGCCGCATCGTGACCAGAGAGGGAGGCGAGGCCTGATGGCCATCGGAAGCGCCGACCTGTACTCGGCCAACCTGCGGACCTTCGACGACGACCGGCTGGTCGAGGAGCTGCGCAAGGCCAAGGAGGAACTGTTCAACCTGCGGTTCGCCTCGGCCACCGGCCAGCTGGAGAGCCACGGCAGGCTCAAGGCGGTCCGCCGGGACATCGCCCGGCTCTACACGATCATGCGCGAGCGCGAGCTCGGGATCAGCACCCAGGAGGTGGGCTCGTGAGCAGCACATCGAAGACCGCGACCGCCGAGACTGCGACCGACGAGACCGTGGCCGACGTCGCGGTCGAGACACCCGCGACCCCGGACCGTGCCGCCGGCGCGAAGGCCGAGGAGACGGTGCTCGGCACGACCAACCGCGCGTCGCTGTCGGCTGCCGAGGAAGACACGGCCGCTGAGGACCGCGGACACCGCAAGACCCGACGTGGTTTGGTGGTCAGCGACAAGATGACGAAGACCGTCGTCGTCACCGTCGAGGACCGGGTCAAGCACCCGCTGTACGGCAAGGTCCTGCGCCGGACCAGCCGGGTCAAGGCCCACGACGAGAACAGTGTGGCGGGCGTCGGCGACCTCGTCCTCATCATGGAGACCCGACCGCTGTCGGCCAGCAAGCGCTGGCGCGTGGTGGAGATCCTCGAGAAGGCCAAGTGAGTACGGAGATGACCCTCACATGATCCAGCAGGAATCGCGGCTGCGCGTCGCGGACAACACCGGTGCCAAGGAAATCCTGTGCATCCGGGTGCTGGGCGGCTCCGGCCGCCGCTACGCCGGCATCGGCGACATCATCGTCGCCGCGGTCAAGGACGCCATCCCCGGTGGCAACGTGAAGTCTGGCGACGTCGTCAAAGCCGTCATCGTGCGCACCGTCAAGGAGCGCCGTAGGCCGGACGGCTCGTACATCAAGTTCGACGAGAACGCCGCCGTGATCATCAAGCCGGACGGCGACCCCCGTGGTACCCGCATCTTCGGCCCGGTCGGCCGTGAGCTGCGGGACAAGAAGTTCATGAAGATCATCTCGTTGGCCCCGGAGGTGCTCTGAGATGGCCGTCAAGAAGCAACTGCCCAAGCCGGCCAAGCCGATCCGGATGCGCCTGAAGAAGGGTGACCTGGTGCAGGTCATCGCGGGCACCCGCGCCTCGCGCGGCGGTGACCGTGGCAAGACCGGCCGGGTCATCGCCATCAACGCGTTGACCAACCGGGTAACGGTGGAGGGCGTGAACCGCGTGACCAAGCACGTCAAGCCCGGTCAGAGCGCCTCGGGTGCCAACCGTGCCGGTGGCCTGGTCCACACCGAGGCCCCGATCCACGCCAGCAACGTGGCCCTGGTGGACCCCAAGACGAAGAAGCCGACCCGTATCGGGATCCGGCTGGAGACCGCCGAGCGGGGCGGCCGGGAGCGCACGGTCCGGGTGCGGATCGCCCGCGGCTCCGGTGAGGACATCTCATGACGACGACCGACGAGACCACCACCACTGCTACTTCGTCATACGCGCGCGTCCGGCCGCGCCTCAAGGTGCGCTACGCCGAGGAGATCGCGCCATCGCTGCGTGAGGACTTCTCCTACGGCAACGCGATGCAGACCCCGCGGCTGGTCAAGATCGTGGTGAACATGGGCGTCGGGGAGGCGGCCCGCGACTCCAAGCTCATCGAGGGCGCGATCCGCGATCTCGCCTCGATCACCGGCCAGAAGCCGCAGGTCACCCGGGCTCGCAAGTCCATCGCCCAGTTCAAGCTGCGCGAGGGCATGCCGATCGGTGCCCACGTCACGCTGCGCGGTGACCGGATGTGGGAGTTCCTCGACCGGCTGCTGTCCGTGGCGCTGCCCCGGATCCGGGACTTCCGCGGCCTGTCGCCCAAGCAGTTCGACGGGCGCGGCAACTACACCTTTGGACTGACCGAGCAGTCGATGTTCCACGAGATCGACCAGGACCGTATCGACCGGGTCCGCGGCATGGACATCACGGTCGTGACCACTGCCACCACCAACGACGAGGGCCGCAGCCTGCTCCGCAAGCTGGGCTTCCCCTTCAAGGAGAGCTGAGCGAGAGATGGCGAAGACCGCCCTCAAGGAGAAGGCCAAGCGCAAGCCCAAGTTCGCCGTTCGCGGCTACACGCGCTGCCAGCGCTGTGGTCGGCCGCACGCGGTGTACCGCAAGTTCGGCCTGTGCCGGATCTGCCTGCGCGAGATGGCGCATCGTGGCGAACTGCCCGGTGTCACGAAGAGTAGTTGGTGATCACATGACAATGACCGACCCGATCGCGGACATGTTGACGCGGTTGCGCAATGCGAATTCCGCGTACCACGACAGTGTCGCCATGCCCTACAGCAAGCTCAAGGTCAACATCGCCGAGATCCTCAAGCAGGAGGGCTACATCGCCTCCTTCACGGTGGCCGACGCGGAAGTGGGCCGGACCCTGGAGATCGCGCTGAAGTTCGGTCCCTCGCGGGAGCGTTCCATCGCCGGGCTTCGGCGGGTCAGCAAGCCAGGGCTGCGGGTGTACGCGAAGTCGACCAATCTGCCGCGCGTCCTGGGTGGCCTCGGCATCGCCATCCTGTCCACCTCGACCGGCCTGCTGACAGACAAGCAGGCCGCCAAGCGAGGGGTGGGCGGGGAAGTCCTCGCCTACGTCTGGTGAGAGGAGAAGCCTGATGTCTCGAATCGGACGCATGCCCGTCGCCATCCCCGGTGGCGTCAGTATCGACCTGGACGGCCGTGAGGTCGTCGTCAAGGGCCCCAGGGGCTCGTTGCGGCACACCGTCGCGGAGCCCATCACCGTGGCGGCGCAGGACGGCGCACTGACCGTGGCGCGGCCCAACGACGAGCGGATGTCGAAGTCGCTGCACGGCCTGACCCGCACCCTCATCGCCAACATGGTGATCGGCGTCAACACCGGCTACGAGCGCAAGCTCGAGATCCACGGCACCGGTTACCGCGTCATCGCCCGCGGCTCCAACCTGGAGTTCGCGCTCGGGTTCAGCCACCCCGTGATCGTCGAACCGCCGGCGGGGATCTCCTTCACCGTCGAGAACCCCACCCGGTTCTCGGTGAAGGGCATCGACAAGCAGCAGGTCGGAGAGGTCGCGGCCAACATCCGCAAGATCCGCCCGCCGGAGCCCTACAAGGGCAAGGGCGTGCGCTACGAGGGCGAAGTGGTCCGCCGCAAGGCCGGGAAGGCTGGTAAGAAGTAATGCCCACCGTTGTCGAACGCAGCTCCCGCCACGGCGGGCGCAGCCGGATCGCTGCCCGGTCCCGCCGCCACGCCCGGGTACGCAAGCACGTCACCGGAACGCAGACCCGGCCCCGGCTGGTCGTCACGCGGTCCCTGCGGCACATCGTCGCCCAGGTCGTCGACGACACCACGGGCCGCACGTTGGTCTCGGCGTCATCCCTGGAGGCCGACCTGCGCGTCGCCGGCTCCGACAAGACCGGCAAGGCCCGCCGGGTCGGCGAGCTCATCGCCGAGCGCGCGCTCGCCGCGGGCGTCGAAGCGGTCGTCTTCGACCGGTCCGGCAACCGATACCACGGCCGCATCGCGGCAGTCGCCGACGGTGCCCGTGACAAGGGCCTGCAGCTATGAGGAGTACTGCCATGAGAAGTGCTGACATGACACCGACCATCGCCACCCCGATGCCGGCCCCGGCTCACGACGGAAGGGGCTGCTGATGCCCCCCGTGCGTCGTGGACCCGGCGGCAGCAGCGGCGGTACAGGTACTGCACCCGGCGGGGGAGATGCCCGTGGCGCCGGCGAGGGCCGGGGTGACGGCCGCCGTGGCGGTCGTGACCGTGGGTCCGACAATCGTCGTGGTGACTCCGCCGAGCGGACTCAGTACCTCGAGCGCGTGGTGACCATCAACCGCGTCGCCAAGGTCGTCAAGGGCGGCCGCCGGTTCTCCTTCACCGCGTTGGTCATCGTCGGCGACGGTGAGGGGACCGTGGGCGTCGGCTATGGCAAGGCGAAGGAGGTGCCCGCCGCGATCAGCAAGGGTGTCGAGGACGCCAAGAAGAACTTCTTCAAGGTGGCCCGGTTCGGCTCCACCATCCCGCATCCCGTGCAGGGTGAGGCCGCGGCCGGCGTCGTGCTGCTGCGTCCGGCCTCGCCCGGCACCGGCGTCATCGCCGGTGGCCCCGTGCGCGCGGTGCTGGAGTGCGCCGGCGTGCACGACGTGCTGAGCAAGTCCCTCGGCTCCAGCAACGCGATCAACATCGTCCACGCCTCGGTGGCTGCGCTGAAGAAGCTGGAGCAGCCGGAGGCGGTGGCCGCCCGCCGTGGGCTGGCCCTGTCCGACGTGGCGCCCGCGGCGCTGCTGCGCGCCCGAGCGGCGGCTTCCTGATGGCGGGCGCGAGTGCGGCGAGGCCGGCGTCGAAGCGGCTGAAGGTGACGCAGATCCGCAGCACCATCGGCGGTACCCACCCGCAGCGCGAGACCGTCAGGTCCCTCGGGCTCAAGCGGATCGGTGACGTCGTCGTCAAGGAAGACCGTCCCGAGATCCGCGGGATGGTTCACGCCGTGGCACATCTGGTCACGGTCGAGGAGGTGGAGTGATGGCAGGCGTCAGCACGCGCAAGACCGAGGAGACCCCCGCTACCCGCGACGAGCACGCGTTGAAGGTGCACCACCTGCGGCCCGCCCCTGGGGCCCGCACCGCCAAGACCCGGGTCGGGCGCGGTGAGGCCAGCAAGGGCAAGACCGCGGGCCGCGGCACCAAGGGCACCAAGGCGCGGTACCAGGTCTCACCGACCTTCGAGGGCGGTCAGACCCCGATGCACATGCGGCTGCCCAAGCTCCGCGGGTTCACCAACCGGTTCCGCACCGAGTACCAGGTGGTCAACACCGCCCGGCTGGCCGAGTTGTTCCCCGACGGTGGCACGGTGACCCCGGCCGACCTGGTGGAGCGCGGCGCGGTGCGCAAGGGCGAGCTGGTCAAGGTGCTCGGGAACGGCGACCTCGACGTCAAGCTCCAGGTCTCGGCGCACCGGTTCTCCAAGAGCGCCCGAGAGAAGATCACCGCTGCCGGCGGCAGTGTCACCGATATCTGACGAGGCCGTGACCGGGTGCTCGGGCGTCGCCCAGCGCACCCGGACGCGCCACGCAGCGGTGTTAGTGTCCGCATGAGCGCAGTCCGCCGTCTGCCGGTGCTGCACCGAACCGGTGAGGCTGGACCTTGCCAGGGCCCCGCCGGGGTTCGTGACAGGAGGTAATCGTGGTCAGCCTGGGCGCATTCGTGCGGGCGTTCCAAACCCCGGACCTGCGTAACAAGATTCTTTTCACGCTGGGGATCCTGGCGGTGTTCCGGCTCGGGTCGTTCGTGCCGACACCCGGTGTCGACTTCAGCAACGTGCGGCAGTGCGTCGCGCTGGCAGAGACCTCTGGGCTTTTCGGCCTGCTCAACCTGTTCAGCGGCGGTGCGCTCCTGCAGCTGTCGATCTTCGCGCTCGGGATCATGCCCTACATCACGGCGAGCATCATCGTGCAGCTGCTGACGGTGGTCATCCCGCGGTTCGAGGAGCTGAAGAAGGAGGGCCAGAGCGGGACGGCCAAGCTCACGCAGTACACCCGCTACCTTACGATCGCCCTGGCCATCCTGCAGTCGACGACGTTCGTTTCCCTCGCCCGGACCAACGCGATCTTCGGTGGCGTCGACTGCCCGCCCGTCGTGCCCGACGATCGCATGATCATCATCGTCATGATGATCATCACGATGACAGCTGGCACCGGACTCATCATGTGGCTCGGTGAGCTGATCACTTCCCGCGGAATCGGCAACGGCATGTCCCTGCTGATCTTCACCTCGATCGCGGCGACGTTCCCCAGCTCGCTGTGGCAGATCGCCCAGGAGCGCAGCATCGAGACGATGCTCATGGTCATCGCGATCGGCCTGGTCGTCGTGGCCCTGGTCGTCCTCGTCGAGCAGAGCCAGCGGCGCATCCCGGTGCAGTACGCCAAGCGCATGGTGGGGCTGCGCACGTACGGCGGCACCAGCACCTACATCCCGATGAAGATCAATCAGGCCGGCGTCATCCCGGTCATCTTCGCGTCGTCGATGCTCTATCTGCCCGCGCTGATCTCGCAGTTCGACCGCACGTCGCCCTGGGCGGCATGGATCGACCGATACCTCACCCGGGGCGACCATCCGCTGTACATCGCGCTGTACTTCGGCCTGATCATCTTCTTCACGTACTTCTACGTGGCCATCACCTTCAACCCGGAGGAGGTCGCCGAGAACATGCGCAAGTACGGCGGCTTCATCCCGGGCATCCGGGCCGGCCGGCCGACCGCGGAGTACCTGGACTACGTGCTCGCCCGGTTGACGTTCCCCGGGTCGATCTATCTGGGGCTGGTGGCCCTGATCCCCTTGATAGCCCTGATCCTGATCGGGGCCAACCAGAACTTCCCGTTCGGCGGCACCAGCATCCTGATCATCGTCGGTGTCGGTCTGGAGACGGTCAAACAGATCCAATCGCAGCTGCAACAGCGCAACTACGAAGGATTCCTTCGCTGATGCGCCTGGTACTTCTGGGCCCGCCAGGGGCAGGCAAGGGGACCCAGGCCAAGCGGCTGGCCGAGCGGCTGGACATCGTGGCGATCTCCACCGGGGACATCTTCCGGAGCAACGTCGCCGAGGGCACCGAACTCGGTCTCGCCGCGAAGCAGTACATCGACGAGGGTGAGTACGTGCCCGACGAGGTCACCAACGGAATGGTCGCCGACCGGCTGGAGGCCGACGACGCCCGGACCGGCTTCCTGCTGGACGGGTACCCACGGACCGCGGATCAGGTGCACAAGCTCGACGACGCGCTGGCCGTCCTGGGCGCCAAGCTAGACCGCGTTGTGGAGTTGTCGGTGCCGCGGGAGTCGCTGATCGACCGGCTGGCGCACCGCGCCGATGTCGAGGGGCGCAGCGACGACACCGTGGACGTCATCGCCCACCGGATGGACGTCTACCTGGCGCAGACCGCACCACTGGTCGAGACGTACAGCGCCCGCGGGATCCTCGTGAGCGTCGACGGCGTCGGCGAGGTCGACGAGGTCACCGAACGGATGCTTGCGGCGCTGTCCAGTCTCCAGTGAACCGGTTGCCACGACCCTTCGGCCGGGGCGTACACCTGAAGTCACCTGAGCAGATCCGGCTGATGCGCCGCGCCGGCCTTGTCGTGCACGACGCGCTGACGGCGGTGCAGGCCGCCATAAAGCCGGGCGTGACCACCTACGAACTGGACCGCACGGCAGCAGCTGTGATCGCCGCTGCGGGTGCCCGGCCGTCCTTCCTCGGGTACGGCGAGCCGCCGTTCCCGGGCGTGGTGTGCGCGTCGGTCAACTCCGAGGTGGTGCACGGGGTGCCGGGACCCACCGTGCTTGCCACCGGTGACCTGGTCAGCATCGACTGCGGAGCCATCGTCGAGGGCTGGCACGGGGACGCCGCCTTCACCGCCGTCGTCGGGGGCGATCATGCCGCCGACGATCGCGATCGAGCGCTGCTCGGCGTCACCGAGGAGGCGCTGTGGCAAGGGATCGCCGCGTTGCGGGTCGGCGGGCGGTTGGGCGAGGTGGCCAATGCCATCGATGACCACGTTACGGATGATCCCGCCGCTGGTGGCCGGCCGTGGGGCCTCGTCGAGGGCTACACCGGGCACGGCATCGGCACCGCCATGCACGAGCCGCCGGAGGTGCTCAACCATCGCTCGAAGGAACGCGGCATCCGGGTCAAGCCGGGACTGTGCGTGGCAGTGGAGCCGATGGTGACCGCCGGCAGCGCCGAGACCCGCGAACTCGCCGACGGCTGGACCGTCGTCACCATGGACGGGGGCCGGGCGGCCCACTTCGAGCACACCGTCGCCGTCCTCCACGACGGCCTGTGGGTGCTCACGGCGCCCGATGGTGGTGCGGAACGGTTGCGCGCTCTCGGTGCGAAGGTGTCCTCCGCTGCCGCGCCATGATGAGCGCGTGTCGAGCTGAGTCCCACGATGCGCGAGTCCTGGGTTCACCCGTTCGGTGCATGCCCACGTTTAAAGCATCGAGCCGGACCCGGAGCGGATTGTTGTCACCCATCGACTCGTCGCCGACGAGTACCAGGTGGCCGCCCGGTTCGGCCTGGGACAGGTGATCGTTGTCATGTGATGCCAGGTGGCCGCCGTGACGCGGCTGCATCATTGGCCGCGTCGGATGTGATAAGAACTGGAGGTGAAATCTGCCTAAACAGTAGTTGGGCGACCTTGTCGTCTCCCACGTTAGCGTGGCACCGTTGGCGACCTGAGTAGAGGGGAAGCTCATGGGTCATAATCATCGCCAGAAGGCCGTTGTTCTCGTAGGCGTCTTCCTAACAGCGATTGCAGTACCGGGATGGTCAGCCGTTGCCGCACCAGCGGTGGCAGCAGGGGCGGGGTCGCCGAGGGCACGACGACGCGAGTGTCGGTGAGTTCCGAGGGGATCCCAGGCAACGGCAGCTCCAACGTGAGCGCCATGACTCCGGACGGACGGTTCGTCGTGTTCGTGTCAGGCGCGACTAACCTGGTCGCCGGTGACACGAATGGCATCAGTGATGTATTCCTTCACGACAATGTCACTGGATTGACTGAACGACTATCCGTTTCTTCAGCCGGTGCTCAGAGTACGGATCCTTCCGGCGGTTATACGTCGGATGGAGGCATCAGCGATGATGGTCGTCTCATCGTTTTCAGCTCGCGGTCATCAGGCTTGGTGCCCGGCGACACGAACGGCACGTGGGACATCTTCGTGCGAGACAGGACTGCCAGGGTGACGCAGAGGGTTTCGGTCAATCCCAGCGGCGCACAGACTTTCTACGGGGGGGTGGACCCGAGCATCAGCGCCGACGGCCGGTATGTCGCGTTCGCGTCGCAAGCCGGAGAGCTTGTCTCGCCGCCGATAAACACCGGCCGTGTCCCTCACATCTTCGTGCGTGACATGTTGACGGGCGCTGTGGAGTGGGTGTCGGTACGACCGCCTGGTGTCGCAGAGAACCTCGGTACCTCGTACCTTCCAAGCATCAGTGACGACGGCCGCTACGTGTCGTTCACGTCCTTTGGCAACTATCATGTCCCCGGCGACACGAATCTGTGGGAGGATGTATTCCTCCGCGATCGAGGGACCGAAACAACGGAACGCATTTCGGTGGGTCCATCAGGAGCTCAGAACGACGGTGAAGTCGGTTTCGGGAACCCGATAAGCGGTGATGGCCGATATGTGGCCTTCGATTCGTGGGGCTCCGCTTTGGTGGCTGGCGACACCAATGACTTGCCCGACGTCTTTGAGCGGGATGTTTTGGCCGACGTCACGGAGCGAGTTTCCGTTGACTCGTGAGGTTCTCAAGCCGGTGGGAATAGTGGCGGATCGTATGTAAGTCCCGGGGGTTGAGTGGTGACGGTCGGTTCGTAGTATTCACATCCTGGTCTGACAATTTTGTGCCCGACGACGCAAATTCTCGAGCAGACGTTTTTCTGCGGGACCGAGTGGCAGGCACAACAACTCGCGTCTCTTTGTCCGACGCGGGAACGGAGGCTAACGACTATTCCGAGTCCTGGGACGCCTTAGTGAGCGACGATGGTCGAGTCGTTGTCTTCTCCTCGGTCGCGACTAATCTTGTGCCTGCGGACACCAACGGTGTCACGGACATCTTTGTCAGGACGCTGCCGCCTCCTGACAGCCGTGCTCCTGGCGAGGGGGAAGCTGGAGTTGCGGGACGCGACACGTTGTCGGTTGTTGCGACCGCATCAATGGGCTCGGACGGTCGCTTCCGGTTCTCGGTGCTCAGTGGTCCGAATGCCGGAAAGACGGTGACGTGTCGTCCGCCTGTACTGGTGGTGTTGCCGGGCAACTGTCCTGGCACGGGTCTTGCGTCGTTCGTGGACAACAGTTCGGCCACGATGTACCTGCGATCGGACCGCGCGCGAGTCGACGTCGTGCAGGTCCATGTCGACACCGATGGCGACGGAACGGTCGATGCCGGGGAGTCGACGTCGACCGTGCAGCGCCGCTGGTACGACCCCGTCGCGTATGGGGCGTTGGGTGATTCGTACTCAGCCGGTGACGGGGTCAGACCCTATGTTCGGCCGGGGACGCCGCGGGCGAACCTGCTCAGTGACGCGTCGCACTGCTCACGATCGGAGCGCGCGTACCCACAGTTGATCGGCACAGCGGACGCAGCTCCCGGTGGTCGCTTCTCCCGATTGGCGTCCCAGGGGTACGGGTCGCTGAGTTTCATCGCCTGCACCGGCGCCATCACCCCGAACGTCATCACCAGCCCGATCGGCCCGTTGCTGCCGGACGTTCAGGAGTTCACCTTCGACAACACGTTTGTGGACGGGTTTCAGTTGGACCTGCTCGCCGGCACGGCCGGGCCACGGCAGGACGTGGACTTGGTGACGTTGACGATCGGCGGCAACGACGCCTTGTTCGCACCGTTGTTGACGTTCTGCGCGCAGGCGAACACCTGCGAGAGTCAGGTCGCCGACTTCTCCGGCGGTCAACCCCTGGGGACGTGGATCAGCGGACGGCTGGCTCTGGTGGAGGAACGCCTCACGGGGACCATGCAACCGGTCCGGGCAGCCACAGCGGGTGATTCGACGGTCGTCCTGGTCGGGTACCCGCGAATCTTCGAGTACCGGGGGTCGCAGGACCGGGTGTTCTGCCCGCTCAGCGCCTCACTGTTCGGTGACGACGCGGTGTTCCTGGACCGGATCGCCGGTGACCTCAACACCAGCATGGCCCGGGCGGCGCGACGCGCCGGGGTGCACTTCATCGACCCGAGCGCCACCTTCGCCGGGCACGGCGTGTGCACCGGCACCCCCTACATTTACGGGGCGAACCCGATACTGATCCGGACTGGTGGCGGTCTGCTCGACTGGAGTGTCGGCCCCGGTGACGGCGCCTACCATCCCAACCAGGTTGGTCATCGCAAGGGGTACGCCGCTGCCATCAGGACGTGGGTCAACGACAGGTGGACGGCCGGGTCCTACCTCACCCGGACCGGACTACCGGCGAACCCCACCCCGACCGGCCCTGGACCCGATCCCGGGCTTGTCCTGCCCCGGGCCGGCTCGATCGCGGCCTTGGCCGAGGAGTCCACCGTCGCTGACTCCACCGGCGCAGCCCCAACCGCCGCTGCCCTTGCTACGGTCGAGGCGGAAGCTGACTGGGGGTGGGCCGGGTATGCCGTAGCCGGGGCGCCGTCCGGCTCGTGTGACGTCATCGCCGCCGGCGCCTCCTTTGACCTGGCCGCCGACGGGTTCACCCCTGGATCGTCGGTCACCCTCACCCTGGCCGGCGCAACGGTCACGACGTTGACCGCCGACCCGCAAGGGCGGGTCACCTTCCCCAGAACCGCACCCGCCAGCGCACCCGCCGACGGTGTAGCTCAGGCGTACCGGTTCACCGGCACCCGCACCACCACCGCTGGCACGGTGCCGGTCATCCGGGTGGCGCCCGTGGTTGTCTACCCCGACTGGCTACCGTGTGACGTCACCGCCCCCACCATCACCGTCACGTCACCCGGTCCGCCGGCCACCAGCACCGTCGGGGACGCCCTGACTATTGCGTACACGTGTGCCGACGTCGGTAGTGGCGGCGCGGCGCAACCCGCGGCCGCCTGCGAAGGTGATCTGGCGTCCGGAGACCGACTGGACACCTCCCGGGTCGGCACGTTCACAGTCGACCTGTTCGCCGCCGACGCCGCCGGCAACACCACCACCAGTCAGGTCACCCACACTGTCACCGCCGGAACGCCGCTGCTGGTGGTCACCGACCCCGCCACCGCCGGTCTGATGGGTGCCCTGTCCCAGGCCATCCTCCGCGACCTCGACACCGACCCCCTCACCCCCCGCACCCCCGCGTTCACCGTCGCCACCCCCAGCATCGGCGGGACCGGCGCCCTCACCATCCGCGGGTGCACCAACCCCACCCCCGCCACCACCGCCGACGCCCTGCTCGCCCTGGCCGGGCAGCCCTACACCGCCACCACCGGCCCGGCACCCGCCCTGACCCCCGCCTGCCGCCCCGACAGTGTCACCACCACCGGCGGCAGACCATGACCCGCGAGCCCACGCCCCGCAGATTTCCCCTAGTTGCCATGGCAGCGAGCCTCACCGCATGCCTGACAGTGGCCTGCTGCAGTTACACCCCAACGCCGTCATTGGAGGAGATATACGACAGGGTCCGAGCCATCGACGCCCGAGTCGCCGGTGAACTCGACCTGCCAATCGACCAACGCACCGAGCAGGTGCTCGACGGCGGGCCCAGCTGTCGAAACGGCGGTTGCCCCCGGATCAGCTCCTACTACATCCTCGATCCGCCCTACGACCCGCAGCAGTGCGAGACGTGGGCGGACACGTTGCGGGACTTGGGGTGGGGTCACGGCAGTCCCGATGGGTACGTCGACGAGCGGCCCATCATCAATGATCTCGGGCAACCTGGGAAACCCGCCTGCCAGGTCGACGCTCTTCACATCACCCTCAACGAGCGAGTCACGATAGGCACCTACTACGTCGATGCGGACACCTCAGGGATCAGCATGACCTCCTACTGGCGGATCTGACTGGGACAGCCGCGAGCGCGCCACCGTTGGGCGACGGCGATCACAGGGCGCGCCCGGCAGTACCAGTCAGATCCGCCACCGGCCGGTCATTCTGGGGCAGAAGGAGATCATGGTGATGCGGACCGCCACCACAGGCGGCCCTGCGCCCGCCCTGAATCGCCACGCCGGGGCGATTCAGCCTGTGGGTGCTGACGGCACCGGACGGGGGTGTGGGCCGGCTGCGTGCGCTCGGGGCGCCGGTGTCCGCCACCGCGGCATAATGGGCCGGTGACCGCTGCCGCCGAGACGTGGCCCTTGATCGTCGACCAGATGTCGCTGGCCGAATACTTGAACCTGCCTGGTGATCTGCGTGCTGAGATCGTGGACGGAGTACTGCGACCGATGACTCGTGAGGATCGGCGCAACCGCGAGATCCAGATCATGCTGCTACTGACGCTCCGCAGCCAGTGCCCCCCCCGGTACCTCGTCTTCCACGAAGAAGTCGTGGTCCTGTCCGAGGTGCCGCTGCTGTCGAGGATCCCCGATGTCGCAGTGATTCACCGTTCGCCGGAGGACCGCGGCAGGAGCAATCACACGGCTGCGGCGGATGTCCTGCTCGCTGTAGAGGTGATGAGCGGCTCGACGCGAAGCGCCGACCTCCGCGAGAAGCCGGTCGAGTATGCCCTGGCCGGGATCCCCGCGTTCTGGCGCATCGGGCTGGATCCGGATCTTGTGGTCGTCACCCATCGTCTCGTCGCCGACGAGTACCGGGTCGCTGACCGGTTCGGCCGCGGCGATGTGGTCGTGGACGCAATGCTGCCGTGGGCCGCGGTCCCTGTGGACGACCTGCCCGGCACCTACGCCTGACCGAATGGATCGACCTTCCTTGACCGATTTCCGGATCGGCCGATCCTGACGTATCCTTCGAGGTCGGCGCACAAGCCTTCGCTTGAGCTCACCCCCGCGGCTGGTCTGGGTGGCTCATGCGCGTCACCAGTGCGTCGAGACGAGCACGACATCGAAGTAGCACGATCAGGCTCCGGACCGGAGCACGAGGGATAGCGGAGGATATGGCCAAGAAGGACGGCGTCATCGAGATCGAGGGGTCAGTGGTCGAAGCGCTGCCGAACGCGATGTTCCGTGTGGAGCTGAGCAACGGGCATCGGGTCCTCGCGCACATCTCGGGGAAGATGCGCCAGCACTACATCCGGATCCTTCCCGAGGACCGCGTGGTGGTGGAGCTCAGCCCGTACGACCTGTCGCGTGGCCGCATCGTGTACCGCTATAAGTGACAGCCCACCGGACCTGCAGACCAGGAGTTGCACGGCCATGAAGGTCAAGCCCAGCGTCAAGAAGATCTGTGAGAACTGCAAGGTGATCCGCCGTCACGGCCGGGTCATGGTGATCTGCACCAACCTGCGCCACAAGCAGCGCCAGGGCTGAGCAACCGACCACCGATCTCAGTACCCGCTTCACCAACCACGACCGCTCACGCGTCACCCGACCCCGCAGTCGGCCACTGGGCCGGATGCGGACGACACCCCCGGCCCCGAGGCCGGGGACCACGGTTCGCCGTGGACCGGTGACGCACCACACCTCTGGGATGAACGAAAGGCACCGCCATGGCACGCCTCGTCGGCGTCGACCTGCCTCGTGAGAAGCGGGTCGAGATCGCCCTCACCTACATCTTCGGCGTCGGGCGCACCCGCGCGGCCGCGACTCTCACGGCCGCGGGCGTCGACCCGAACGTCCGGGTCCGTGACCTGACCGAGGATCAGCTGGTCGCGCTGCGCGACTACATCGAATCCCACTACCGCGTCGAGGGTGACCTCCGGCGCGAGGTGGCAGCAGACATCCGCCGCAAGGTCGAGATCGGCTGCTACGAGGGCCTGCGCCACCGTCGGCACCTGCCGGTGCGCGGTCAGCGGA
>Ga0163144_10007583_pt1 | contig 23751 bp, 21 predicted proteins | sample OliLak19BULKMAT1_FD_123175 | JGI IMG/M metagenome (GOLD analysis project Ga0163144, IMG submission 123175) | Freshwater microbial mat bacterial communities from Lake Vanda, McMurdo Dry Valleys, Antarctica - Oligotrophic Lake LV.19.BULKMAT1 | ecosystem: Environmental > Aquatic > Freshwater >...
CGGGCGGAGATGTTATTGTCAGACCGTTTTCACGCAGCGGTGGAAGAGCTGGTGGGGCGCAGCCTGCCTCACGGAGACCTGCGGCATTTTGTGCTTCCGGAGGATGTGGAGCGCGCGCGTGTGGTGATGCGTGAGGCGGGTGTTGACCTGGAGAAACCCGTGGTGGGCATCAGCCCCGGGGCCAACTGGGAGACCAAGCGCTGGCCGGCGGAGCATTTCCGTGAGCTGGCCGCACGGCTGCTGGCGCGCGGGTTCCAGGTCATCCTCACCGGCAATGGCGCGGAGGCGGGGCTGGGCGCGGTGATTGCGGCGGCGGGGAAGGGCGTGGTGGACCTGAGCGGAAAGCTGGACATTCCGGCGCTGGGCGGCGCCATCTCATTGTGCAGCGCGTATGTGGCCAATGACAGCGGGCCCATGCACATGGCGCGTGGATTGGGCGTTCCCACGCTGGCCATCTTTGGCTCCACGGACCCGGGTCAGTTTGCGTTTGATGGGCACGCGGTGATGTTTGCGGGTGTGGAGTGTTCACCCTGTTCATTCTTTGGGCTCTCCAGCTGCCCGCGCGGACACTTTGATTGCATGAAGACGCTGACGCCGGAGCACGCGTACCAGGTGATGGAGCCACTGCTGGACGGGAAGCAGCGGGGGTTTGTGCACGCGTGACGCAAGAGAGCCGGACCAGAGGTTTCACGCGGCCAGGAAGAGGACGCCGGGAAGTTCCCCGGCCGGCGACGACGATTTGCAGGTTGAACCCGTGCCCCGGCGAGGTCCACGCTGCCAAGTATGGCAAACAATTCCAGGCACTTGACGGAGCCTTCTGGCCACCTTGTCGATTGCGCGCCCGGTCAATCGTCGTTCCGGTGAAACGCCGAGCCAAACCGGCCAAACACCTGGGAGAGACCTTGCACACGCAACCCCACGCCGCCCCGTTGACCCACACCCCCCAGACCGTCCATCACGGGCGCACCATGGGACACGTCATTTCTGGGGATGGTACGCGCATTGAGTATGAACGTCTGGGACAGGGTCCAGCCCTGATCCTCGTCGACGGGGCCATGTGCAGCCGCGCGTTCGGCCCCATGCCCAAGCTCGCTCCGCTGCTGGCCCGGCAGTTCACCGTGTTTATGTATGACCGCCGCGGCCGCGGCGGGAGCGGAGACACCCAGCCCTACACACGCGAGCGCGAACTGGAGGACCTCGCCGCGCTCATGGAGGCCGCCGGCGGATCCGCGGCGTTGCTGGGATTGTCGTCGGGGGCGGCACTTGCACTTGAAGCGGCGGCCGGGGGGCTTCCGGTGACCCGCGTGGCCGCGTATGAACCGCCATACGTCTACCAGCAGTCCGGTGTTGACGGGCCGGACCACCTGGCCGCGCTCCAGCGGATGCTCGCCAACAACGAGCGCGGAAACATGGTGACCTATTTCATGAAGGATATGGTGAACGTGCCGGGATTTGTCGTCGTCATGATGCGCGTGATGTTCTGGATGTGGCCCAAGCTGAAAGCCGTGGCGCATACCCTCCCTTACGACACCATCATCATGGACGGGTTCAGGGTTCCCTCGGCGCGGTTGGCGCGCATCAGTGTTCCAACGCTGCTGATGCACGGAGGCAAGGGTCGGCGCATGTCGCTGCCATCGCCTTCGAGTCACCTGCGTTGAACGCATGGACGTATTGGAGGACCGCCGCCATCGGATCGTTTGAGGTAGGCATGACGGGTCTCCCATGTCTCCTGGGTGAGCTACCGAACACAGGTCGTACGAGCACTTTTCGCACCACTCCAACAGCGGTTTCAGGCCGGCAACAGGCAACTGTCCGCGCTTGGTGCCGGCTGGCTGACCGTTCAGGGGGTGCTGACGGCGTTGCCGCCGTCACAAGCGCTGCATCTGATCGACATGAAATCTCGGACCCACGAGACCAGGCCGCGTAGACGCCCACGTTGACCGTGCCGGGAGTTGCCCCCATCCTCCGCGCTGTGTACATGACCCGCGTTCAACCCCTTCCGAGGTAGAGTCCATTGCGCCTGTAATTCCGTGAACCGTCCCCGTCGCCAACGACGTTTTCCGGGCCTCCATCGCCCGGCCGGATTCCGGAGTTCCAGATGCCATGCAGACTGCGCGCACAGCGCTTGTGTTTTGCCCATGCGGACGCCGTTCCGCTGTTCTCTGACGTGTCCCTTGACCTTGAACCCGGCTGGACCGGGGTGGTGGGCGCCAATGGCGCTGGGAAGAGCACGCTGTTTGCGCTTGTCCAGGGCGCGCTCACACCCACCCGTGGGTTCATCCGCGTGGAACCCGCCACATCCCTGCTCAGACATTGTCTACAGGAAGTGGAACAATTGACGGATGATATTGTCACTTTCTCGGAAGCACGGGATGCAACCTCCCGCCGCCTTCATGGACGCCTTGCGTTGAAACCGTGGGAAATCCACCGCTGGGAGTCCCTCTCACCCGGTGAACGCAAGCGCTGGCAGATTGGCGCCGCGCTTTCTGCTGAACCCCACGTCTTGCTGCTGGACGAGCCCACCAACCACCTGGATGGCAACGGAAGAATGCTGCTGCTGGATACACTGAGGCGGCACCGCGGAGTGGGCCTCATCATCTCCCATGACCGGGTCATGCTGGATGAGCTGACCACCCGCACGCTCCGGATCCATGGCGGGGAAGTGACACAATATCCCGGTGGATATTCAGCGGCGCGGGCATTGTGGGAGGGAGAACTGGCAGCAAAGCGGATGCAAAAGGAGAAACTGAAAGAAACCGCACGCGGCCTGGGCCAGCGGCTGGGGGATGCGCGGCGTGACCACCATGCAGCCACGCTGCAGCGCAACACGGGGCGGCGGATGAAGGACAAGTATGACTCGGATGCCCGTGGTCTTGTTGCCAACTTTGTGGTGGAGCAGGCGCAGAAAGGGTTGGGACGGAGTGTGGCCACGCTGCGTCTGCAGGTGGAGAAAGCCCAGCAGAAGCTGGAAGAATTCCAGCTGGAACGTACCTATGGCGGGCACATCTTTGTGGATTATGAACGTGCGCCCATTTCTCCACTTTTCACGCTGGATGCCTCGCAGGTGAGCGCCGGGGACCATCCGGTGCTGGGGGAAGTTCATGTTGTCGTCGGACGGGAGGACCGGATCCGGATCACGGGGCCCAATGGTGCGGGCAAAACCACACTCATCCAGGCACTGATGAAACTGGCAAGAATTCCCCCTGACCGCATCCTCATCATGCGGCAAGACCTCTCCCGCGCGGACGCTGCGGTACTGCTGCACACCATCCAGACCCTTCCCCATGACCAGAAGGGCCGCGTGTTGTCCTTTGTTGCGGCGTTGGGTGTGGACCCGTCCCGCGTGTTGGCGTCCAAAGTTCCGTCACCGGGGGAAGCCCGCAAACTCCTGCTTGCGTTGGGCCTGGGCCGGCACGTGTGGTGCCTGGTGCTGGATGAGCCCACCAACCACCTGGACCTGCCGTCCATTGAACGGCTGGAGGCCGCGCTGGCGGGGTATCCGGGCGCCATCCTGGTGGTCACCCATGATGCAGAACTGGGGAAACGGCTCAGCAACGTGGAGTGGGAAATCCGCTCCGGACAACTCACCGTCCGGCATGATCTTCCGGGAGATCCGCAGTGATTTCATGGTGACTCTTGAACGCGCTCAGCGCTGGCCGTTGAGACCGGCAATAAACGTGTCTTCAAATTTTGCGCGGTCAATGCCCAGACACACCCGGATGCGTGCGCCGGCCGGGTCTTCTTTCACCCGGCCGGACTGGGGGCCTTCACTCTCATCCACCAGGATGTTGCGTTCATTGAACGTCCCGGTGTCCGGATGCAGCGCAATCACAGATGTGAGGGGATCCCAGAAGCAGAAGGGCGTGCTGGGCTTCATCAACGGTTTGATGCGGCGCAGGATGTGGTGCACCGCCTTTCCCGCGGGGGTGGTGGTTTCCAACGCCACGCGGTTGAAGAACGCGTCCGTCATGGGCAGCTGGTTGGTGGCATCCAAGGGGATGAGTGACACGGGCACGCCGCTGCCAAACACCAGGTTGGCCGCATGCGGGTCAATGTAGATGTTCCATTCCGCGTGGGTGTTTTCCGTCTTGATCATCTCAGACAGATTGCCCGGCACGTGGATGGCGCCGCCCATCACAAACACCATACCCACCTTGCGCTTGATGTCCGGGTGGAGCGTGAAAAGTTCCGCCAGGTTGGTGAGCGGGCCCAGTGCAATGATGGTCACCGGTTGGGTGGCGGCATCCAATTGACGTCGGAGAACCTCCACCGCGGTGTCCCCGGACGGCGGCTGCGCGGCGGCGGCCCATGAGAATCCAAAGCGAAAATCCATAATGAGCCGGATGTACCAGGGAAACTTCCGGCTTCCTTTCAGCGGTGTGGTCCGCCCGGCCGCCACGTCCACCGGACCCTTGCCGGCCAATGCACAGAGGCGCAGCGCGTTCTTCACGCCCGGGGACGCATGGGCTTCGCCGGTGGCGGCAATGGTGATGGCGCGCAGGTTCGCGGAGGGTGTGGAGCGCAGGAAACACAACGCCATCCAGTCATCCAAGGCCATGTCTGTGTCGACGAGAACAGGGGTGGGCATGGCCGGCGTCTAGCACGGGCGGCTTGTGGCGCGGCAATCGCTCAGGGGGCGGCTGCAGCCTGAAACGTCCCCGGCCTCTCCGCTTCCGCCCGGTTGAAATGCCAGTCCTCCGTCCCGGGTTGACCAGAACCCAGCGCACCCCTTCCGGGACGTTGACGCCGTGTTCGTCGTCGGACCGCGGCCAGAGGGACCCATGGCAACCTTCAGACGCCGGCGCGCTCCAGCCGCTGCGCGCACGTCACCCAAGCGGCGCCGGGCACAAGCCGCTCACCACCCGCTTGACTGGGCGCAACAGTACGCCGCGGGCAAGGCGCTTCGGGATGAGTGTCCTCGGAACCTGCACGCAGTGTGGAAGCCACCGTCCCACCGTTCTGACCCGTTGGAGATGGTCCAGGCCGCGGAGAAGGGACGTCTGCCGGAGCTCTTGCCACTGCGCCACGGCCGAATGGCCCGTTCAGCGTTCACCTTCTACCGCGGCTCTGCTCTGGTCATGGCGGCGGACCTTGCGTCCACTCCGGTGACCGGCGTGCGCGTCCAGGCGTGCGGAGATGCGCACCTCTGCAACTTTGGCGGGTTTGCCACACCTGAACGCCGCGTCATCTTCTCCATCAATGACCTGGATGAGACGCTGCCTGCGCCGTGGGAGTGGGATGTGAAGCGGCTGGCGGCAAGTTTTGTCGTCGCCTCGTTGGATGTGGGCCTGCGTGAAGCGGTGGCCAGGGACGCTGCGTTGAATTGTGTCCGTGCGTACCGCCAGGCCATGGCCGGGTACAGCCGGTTGAAGGCCCTTGAGCTCTGGTACACGTCGCTGAGCGCCGAGGATCTGCTGCCAACAATCAAGCACCCTGATCTTCGCGACCGGGTCTTGAAGCGCCTTCAGAAGGAGCGCCGCAAGAGCATTGCTGAGGACATCTTTCCCAAGCTTGTGGAGACCAAGGGAGCGGTGCCGTTCATCAAGGAGCAGCTCCCCACCATCTTCCACGCCGCGGGCTACGCACCAGGCCAGGTGCAGCAGGCGGTCCTGGAAGCGCTCCGGGGCTACCGGGAAAGCCTGCCTTCCGCCAACCGGGCACTGTTTGACCGCTATGAGCTGCGTGACGCTGCCATGAAGGTGGTGGGCATTGGCAGCGTGGGGACTTCCTGCTGGGTGCTGCTCTTCACCGCCGGTGATGGGGATCCGCTGTTTCTCCAGGTCAAGGAGGCGCGGGCCTCGGTCCTTGAGGCATATGCGGGTGCAAGTGTATTACGGAACCACGGTCTGCGCGTTGTTGACGGGTACCGTTTGATGCAGCCGGCCAGTGACATGTTCCTTGGGTGGACCTCAGGCCCCAGGCGGGACTTCTTTGTCCGCCAGCTCCGGGACATGAAGATCAGCGTCAGGGTGGAGACCTTTGGCAAGACTGAGATGGAGCTCTACGCGCACTGGTGCGGGCGGGCGCTTGCGCTGTCCCATGCGCGGTCCGGCAACTCGGCCATCCTGACGGGGTACATGGGGAAGAGCGCTGTGTTTGATGAGGCCGTGGCCACGTTTGCCATGGCCTACGCCAACCAGAATGAACGCGATCATGCGGCGATTGCCCGCGGGGTGAAGAAGGGCCTGCTGCGGGCGGCGTTTGAGATGGAGGAGCCGTAGCTGCTGCTTCCGCTATTTCAGCGCGAACACATTTGACTCACTGCGGTTGGGTATACTTGGGGCGTTTCTTCTCCCACTCACCTTCACTCCAGCCGTAGTGGCTGGTGTAGCGGTCCCTGGTTTCCGCCGGGAGGCTGCTCCACGGCGTGCCCTGCTGCAGCTCGCTGGGGTCCGTCCAGTAACCGGGGCCGGGACGGATGGACTCATACGCTTCATCCGCGGTGATCCCGCGAATGCCGACGCCAGCCTTGCCATTGACCTCCGCCCCCACCTTGCCTCTGCCCGTATCAACTTCAATTTCGCCCTTGCCGTGTGCGCCGCTGGCGGACCGCGCTTCATCCGGATTCAGCGAGCCATACGGACCAGCGCCAGCGCCCACCTTGACGGGGCCAACTTCCCGCTCGCCGCCCAGCGTCTTGACCTTCACCTCAACCTTGTTGCCTTCCTTGGTGACGCTGTGGCCCTTCACTTCCAGCTCAGCTTCTTTGTCATTGACGGCAACCTTCACGTTCTTGCCAATAGATTGTCCCGCGTGCGGCGTGCCGGACGCCTTGATGTCACCGCCGCTCTCCGAGCCCACCTGCGCTTCAACCTTGCCGCCCACACCAACGGTGGTTCCGGTCTTGGCGGTGTATTGGACCTTGGCGCCCACCTCCACCTCAACAAAGACGTCACCGGCGGGCTGGCGGCCGGTCATCTGGAACATCTTGGAGCTGGCCAGCTCACGGGTTTCCTTGTCACCGCGGGTCTTGGTGATGCGCTCATCCGCCCACTTGTTGGCCAGCGGATCACTGGTGTTGTTCTCATAACCCGGCTCAGTGCCCAGTGGATGTTTGGGCGCCCAGTGGCCCAGGTTGCGCATCTCTTCCGGCGTCTTCACCTCTCTGAGCGCGCCCTGGTACCGGTCCATATACTCCGAGTACCTGGTGTCATACTGTTTTGCCTCACCCAGGTTGTTCTCTGAGATTGCTTCACGCATCTCCGGCGGGAGGTCGGTCTTATTGTCATACAGCGTGGGCCCCTTGGGCGGGTTGAGCGGGCCGTCCGGCACCTTGACCTGGCCACCGTGGATGAAGCCCTTGCGGTTGGCCTGGTCCAGGAAGGCGCTGCGGGCTTCTGGCGTCATGTTGCTGATGTAGGTGTCCAGCTTGCCGTTGGCTTTGAGCTCTCCAAGCTGCGCGCGGTACTGGTCATCCGGCAGCAGCTCCAGCTTCTTGTGGACGTCTTTGACGTCAGAGTCCGTCACCGCCCAGTCCGTGACGCCTCGGGAGAGCTTGTCATTGATCTCCGCTGAGTTCCGTTGCGCCTGGGACTGCGTGGTGGGCACTGCCGGCTGGGCAGCCGCACCAAACGCGTTGGTGACGCCGGTGGGCAGCTTGGCGTTGATGGCCGAGCGCGCCAGGTTGGCGCCGGTGGAGTACGTGTGTTTGGCCGCAGCAGCTGCTTTGGTCTCCACGGTGACAGCCGCGGCCTTGACGGTGGTGGCGGCGCTGGACGCGGTTTCCTGGACGGCGGCGGCGGCGCTGGACGCGGTTGCCTTCACCGTGCTGACCGCGCTGGAGGCGGTTTCTTTGACCGTGTCCACTGCCGCGCCGGCCGTGTCTGCCACCTTGGTGGCGGCTTCACTGGCGGCGCCCTTCACGTCCTGCGCTGTCTCCACCACGGCGGTCTTGGCATCCTGGTAGGTGCTGGTGACCTTGCTCTTGATGCTCCCGAGAAGCGACATGGAAACTCCCGTTGGACAGTGGCTGAAGCGTGTATCGGGGGGTGTGGGAGCCGGGTTGCTCAGCCCCAACGTCCCACTTTCATGGTCCCGCCAGCCTTCATCTCCATGATGGTGTTCGCCGCGGAATAGCGGTTTTTGGACACGTACCCCGGCTCGCTGCTCCAGGTGACAGCGCTGCTGGTGACGCGTCCTTGCGCGTTGAGGGAGATGGTGACTTCTTCCGTGTAGTTGTTGACTTCACCCAGGCCGTTGGGCGCCGTGGCGCCGTCCGCGTCCTTCATGTCATCAAAACTTCCCACGCCCAGTGTCAGCGTGGAGACCTTGCCCTGCGCGTCCCGCTGCACACCCACCACGTTGATGGCGTGGTCGTACTTTCCGTCACCAGCGTGGTCCATGAAGATGAGGTCACCCACCATCAGGGACTGGACATCAATCTCCGGACGGGTGGTGTCACCACCATTGGCCAGCGCCGGACTCCAGGGGACAACCACGGTGGCGGCCTTGGAGACGCCATCCGCGTTGACGCCCGCGTAGCGCACATTCACGCCGTAGATCATGGAGTGTTTGGCATCCAGCTTTTGAAGCTCCACGGCGTTGGAGTACCCCGCGCGGATGGTGGGCAGGGATTCAAACCGGCTGAACAGGCCGCCCGGCCGGGCCGCGGTCATGGACGTCCATGAAGATGCCGGAACAGCGCCCTGGCTGCTGCGTGGCAACGGAAGCTGGACCTGCGTATCCACCAGCACCTTCTTGCGGAACTGGTCCATGAAGAACAGCGCCAGCGTTTTACAGTCACACTCTACGTGGTTCTGTTTGAGCACCGGCCAGTATTCGCTCACAAAGGTGCGGTAGGCGGCCTGGACCTCCGGATGTTTCCAACCCACCGGTTGGGACGTGTCCAGGACGCGGACCTTGGAGAGACCCAGCGCAGAAAAGTCTGACAGATATGCCAACGGACTGGCCGCGCGCGCTGCTGGAGTGCGCAGATCCCGCGTGGTAACCGCAACATCCAGTGCAGCCAGCGTGGCGGCGTCCACCACGCCCGTGGCGGTCAGCGGCACAGATTGCTGGAACTGCTTGATGGCCGCGTCCGTCCTGGCCCCAAATTGGCCGTCAGCCAGCGAGGTCAAAACGCCCAGACGTCCCAACGTATACTGGAGTGCAATCACCTGGCTGCCCGTGGCGCCTTTGGCCAGCGGCGCGGTCAATCCATTGGGAAACACCCGGGCCAGGGCCGCATCCGTGGGGCGCGCCGTGCTGCTGCCACCTGCGGGTGCGGCAAGCTGCTCAATGGCTGCCAACATCTGCGCCACCGCGCCCGCTGAGTTGACACTTCCCGCGTCCCCGTTGCTGTCAAAGCGGTCCACGCGGGTGAACAGCGCGCTGGCTTCCTGCGCACCCTCAATGACGCCGTTGGCGTTGAGGTCCGCACGCTTCACGTCCACGTTCACCAGGCGCGCGTCCGCCTGCGCGGTGGCAACGTCCAGCTTCTTGGAGTTCAGGGATTGCACAAAGTCACTGCGCTTCACGGTGGTCATAGGGCCCACCGTAGCACAGCGGTTGGCGGCGGAAAGCGCTTGCGCGCGCCGCGGTTCTCCGTGGAGTGTGGCGAGTCCCTCGACGGAGAACTCCATGGTGCGTTCCTTGTGTCTTGCTGCCGCGGTGAGCCTGCTCCAACTTTCCGTGGCTGCGGCGGCGCCGTCAGACGGCGTCATGAGCGGGCCCGGCGCCTTTGCAGTGAAAATGGTATGCGCCGTGAACCGGCCCAACGGCAGCGCCGCGCACCAGGTGGCCATCCTCTTGTCTGATGACGCTGGTGCCACCTGTCCCAACGTTGTCTATGACGGTCAGAAGAACGCGTTGCGGGACGGGAATACATTGATGTTCACCTTGCAGAAGGAACCGCAGCTTGGGCCCGGTGCCTTCACCACCAGGAACGTGGCGTTGTTGGGGAGCGCGTTGGAGGCGCGCAGCAGGCAGGAGCTGCCCAAGATGCCGGACCTCCCCAGTGACCGTCCGCCCACGGAAGCGGAGCTCAAGAAGTTCATGGCGGCCGCGGAGGCCATGCAGAAGTCTGCCCATGAACGGGAAGCGGGAGTGAAGGCGGATGCCACCGCAGCGGGGGGTCTGGTGACCGGCTCGGCGCTGATCTCCGTGGGCAAGAACGCCAGGCCGCGGCGGGACTTTCAGGACGTGGTGGTGACGTTGACGGCGTATTCGCCGCAGCGGGTGGCGGGAACGTTTGTGATCACGCTGCAACCGGTGGGCAGGAGCACCGTCAAGGAAGAGCTCAAAGGCAGCTTCAGTGCGCCGCTCACCGTGGATCCACGGGGAGACTGACCACTCAGTTGGGCATCTGTGTCAGGTCAAAGTGCAGCGTCACACGCTCTTCACAGCGGTCACATTCCGCAATCACCACCTGCATTCCCGCGTGGGTGGCCTCAGATGCAACATCCAATGTGCCGCCGCAGGGGCAGTGGTTCTCCTCGAGAAAACGGGAAATGGCGTGGAAGGATGTGATGGGTACCGCGGTGCCCCAGCTTGCGCCGGGCATGGTGTCCAGGGACTGGCGGACCGCTGACGCATCCACGTTCCGGGTGAGGATCCGGATGGCAAACGCCACCAGCGCGGCAACCAGCGCAAGGAGGATGAAGTCCGGCATGGCCCAGCATCTAGCACGGCCGTCCGTTCAGGGGCGGACCGCGTAGAGGGTCCGGTTGCTCATCTCATGCGCCCACGGGCTCTTCTCCACCACCACGCGGAAGCCGTGCCGCTCCAGAAGCTGCACTGTGGTGGGAACACAATCTCCCTCGTCATGAAGCTCCGCCGAGACCTGGCGCACCAGGGGCCAGTCTGCATCCGCAAGGCCGCGGAGCACGGCAAGCTCCGCGCGTTCCACGTCCACCTTGAGCAGGTCAATACGCGTCACACCGGTCTGTTGAATGACCTGGGACAACGTCACCGCGGTGCATTCAATCTTCTGCTGCGTGAACGTTGTGGCCAGCCACACATCTGAGTGGGCCACCAGATGGGGCGCGGTCTGCCGCAAAAAGTCCTTGGTGGCGGCGGTATCCCGAGCAACGTCCGCATGTTGCCCGGACATCATGGTCATGCCCGGATAGTGGTTCAGCGTCAGAGTTCCTGCCTGGTCACTGACCGCCACCTCATGCGCGCCGCCCGCCACCTTGTGCAGCGCCAGGTTGGCCTTGAGGACCTTGAACACATCCGGCACGGGCTCAAAGGAATGCACCGTGATGCCCGGCGCCACACGGCTGGCAAAGATGGCAAACAGTCCAATGTTGGCGCCCACGTCAAACACGCAGTCACCCTGGCGCAGCGTGACGCCGTGGCGCAGATAAGCGCGCTCAACAAAGATCTCCTGGTGCAGAAACTGGGTCTCTGTCCGGTTGATCTCAAACACGCTCAGGTCGCCGGGAAGCTGGAACAAATGCATGGGCGCCACGCTACCACACCACTCCGGTGACGGCCGCGCTCCAGCAGACGCGTGACCTGGACCGCCGCTGCGCTACATTTGCACGCATGTCCCAAGGGTTGCTGCCTGACCACGTCCGTCTGCACCTCCAGACCGCCGGCATTGATTGCACCACCATCCACCTTGCCGGTGAGTCTGACGTGGATGAACACGCCAACTACGGAACCCAGTGGCTCATCATCACAGACCAACGGTTGGTGATCCTTTCCGCCACCGGCGCGGTGCGGAGCAATCTTGCGCTGAAAAGTATTACAAAATCACATGTGGAATCTATGGTGGGGAGCAGCCGGATTGAGGTGGTGTCCCTGGGTGAGCACCTGGCGCTGATCCAGTTCACGCAGGCGCGCGCACCCTTCTTTGTCCGCGCCAGCCGCTGGCTTGAGAGCTACGCCAGGGACGGCAAGGCGCCCGAGCAACAGGAGAAGGTGGAGGAAGCGGCGCGCTGCGCCACCTGCGGTCTGCTGCTTCCTGAGGCCACCAAGGTCTGCCCCCGCTGCCTCAACCGCGGCCACGTGTTGCGCCGGCTGTTGCAGGCGGTGCTGCCCTACCGTTGGCGCATTGCGCTGATCATGGCGTTTCTGGTGCTGATGACCGTGGTGGAAATGGCCCCGCCGCTGTTGACACGGACGTTGGTGGACCGCGTGCTGCAACCGCCCGGTGATGAGGATCAACTGCTGAAGCTGGTGCTGGGATTGTTGGCATTGCGCACGTTGCACATGGGGCTGGGGATTGCCGGGATGCGGCTCACCAACCGGGTGGGCTCACTGCTGGTGACGGACCTGCGCTCCCAGATCTTCCGCAAGCTGCAGGAAATGAGTGTGCGTTATTATGACCGCGCGCAGGTTGGCGCGCTGATGACGCGGGTTGGCCAGGACACGGAAGAGCTGCGCATCTTCATCACCCACCTCACGCAGGGTGTGTTGCAGCAGCTCATGCTTCTGGGCTTTATTGGTGTCACACTCTTTGCCCTGAGCCCGGGCCTGGGACTGTTTGTGCTCATCCCCGCGCCCATTGTGCTGTTTGGGACCGCGCGCTTCTGGAAATACGTGATGCCCCACATCCACCGCTACTGGGCCGAGCGCAGCGCGCTGAATGCCACGCTCAATGCGGTGTTTTCCGGTGTCAGGGTGGTGAAGTCCTTTGCGCAGGAGCCCCGTGAGATTGCCCGGTTTGATGAGCGCAACCTCCGCCTGTTTGAAGCGCGCAAGGCCCTGGACCACGCGTGGATGACGTTCTCACCGTCAGTGGCGTACCTGTTTTCACTGGGCGGATTCCTGGTCTGGTATTTTGGCGGGCGGCAGGTCATCCGCGGTTTCTCGGCGACGGGCGCGGACACGGTGACGTTGGGAACGTTGCTGGCGTTTATTGCGTACCTGGCCATGTTCTATGCGCCGTTGCAGACGCTGTCGGGTGTCTCGGATTGGCTCACGCGGAGCCTGACGGCGGCCCAGCGCATCTTTGAAATTCTGGACCAGCCGGTGGAGGTGGAAGACGCGCCAGACGCCATCCAGCTTCCCACCGTGCGCGGCGAGCTGGAATGGGAACGTGTCTGTTTTGGCTATGACCGCGCCAACCCCATCATCCATGACGTCAGCTTCAAGGTGAACGCGGGTGAGATGATTGGCGTGGTGGGCCGCAGCGGCGCAGGCAAGACCACGTTGATGAACCTGCTCTGCCGCTTTTATGACGTCACGGATGGCTGCATCAAAGTGGACGGGCATGACGTCCGCCGCATTCTCACCCGGGATCTCCGCCGTCACATTGGTATGGTGCTTCAAGAACCCTTCCTCTTCCGCGGGACCATCCTGGAGAACATCTCCTACGCGCGTCCCGGCGCCACCCGTGAGGACGTGCTGGCTGCCGCCCGCGCCGCCAACGCCAATGACTTCATTGTCCGGATGCCGGAAGGGTATGACACCAGATTGGGCGAGCGCGGCGCCGGCCTCAGTGGCGGTGAACGTCAGCGTGTCTCCATTGCCCGCGCCATCCTCCACAACCCCGCCATCCTGATCCTGGATGAAGCCACCAGCTCCGTGGACACGGAGACGGAGAAGCTCATCCAGGACGCCCTTGCGGAGCTGGTCCGGGGACGCACCACCTTTGCCATTGCGCACCGGCTCAGCACGTTGGCCGGCGCGGACCGCATCCTGGTGATTGACAAGGGACGTGTGGCGGAGATGGGCACACCCGCAGAGCTGATGGAGAAGAAGGGCATCTACCACCGCCTGGTGACCATCCAGGACCGCATGGCCCGCGGCGGACACAAAAACCTGACCCTGGATGACGTCATGAAAGAGGCCGCGGCATGACCACACCCTTCACCCTGCACCGGGATGCCCACGGCATGTTGTGGCTGGAACCCGGCCACCTGCGCGTCAAGCTCCGCCGCACCTTCCCGCTCTCTGATGAAGGCAGGATGATCAGCGTGCGTGACGCCTCGGATGGGGACGAGAAGGAGGTCTGGTGTATTACGGATACTGCGCTGCTGGATGCCGCCAGCCGCCAGGCCGCGGAGGCCGAGCTGCGCGTGCGCTATTTTGTTCCGCGTATCCTGCGGGTTCTGGAGCTGGAGGAGCTCTTTGGATTTCTGTATTTCACCGTGGAGACGGACCGGGGGCGGCGCAGTTTTGTGGTGAAGGACGCCAGCACCGGGTTCACGCGGATGGGTGTGGATGGTGTGCTGGTGCTGGACGCGGAGGAGTGCCGCTACGTGATTCCGTCCGTGCGTGCGCTGGATGCGGGCAGCCGGGCGTTGGTGGATCAGCAGCTCTTCCTGACCGTCTGAGACGGCGTCACTGGTAGCCCAGCACCAGCCCCTTGGTGAGCAGGTACCAACCGTCCACCAGGACAAAGAGCAGCAGCTTGAAGGGCAATGAGATGGTGGTGGGATTGAGCATCTGCATGCCCAGCGCCATCAGGATGTTGCTGACGGTCATGTCCAGCGCCAGGAACGGCAGGAAGATGAGGAAGCCTATCTGGAAGGCTTCGGTCAGCTCAGAGAGAACAAACGCGGGGATGACAATCAGCAGGTCCTGGTCCGTGGCTTTCTTGGCGGTGTCGTCGTCACCGCGGAGGCGGTTGACCTGGGTGACAAACATCAGGCGGTCCCGCGGATGGCTGTGTTTCCTCAGAAAGACCACCAGCGGCTCACGGATTTTCACGGCCACTTTGCCCATCAACGCGGTACTGCTGTTGCTCCACAGGTCCACGTTGGCGGCGTTGGCCTCCTCATCCGCAAGCCGCTTCATCTGCAACGCCACCGGATGCATGATGTACACGGTCAGGATGATGGCCATCCCCGTGAGGATCTGCGTGGGTGGAATCTGCTGGGTTCCCAGCGCCTGCCGGATCATGGACAACACCACGGCAATCTTCACAAAACTGGTCACCATGATGACGGCAAACGGCAGCAGCGAGAGGACGGACATGGCCGTCATCATCTGCAGCGGATTGTTGGCCACCCCTTCCGCCTTGGACAGGTCAATGCCGCCCAGCGCGTTGCCGGAGCCCTTCCTGGCGCCCATGGCCAGCGCCGGAACAAGAATGACGGTGGCGGTAACCATCAGCAGGTGAAACAGCCGCAACGCCATGCGCCCCAGCGCAGAGTCAGGGCGCCACGCCTTCTGCCGCAGCAGACCGCGGCGGGCAGGGGGTTGGGTTGGGCTGGGGCTGGCCTGCATGATCAACCGCCACTGAACGTCCCCGCCGTGGCGCTGTCAACGGCAAAGAACGGTCAGGGCGGCGCCTGGGGCGGCTTTCCCTTGTCATCCAGCGCGTCCACGTCACCGTCCGCACCGTAGCGCCGCGAGAGGATGGGGCGGAGCCGGATGACCTCCTCACGGGCGGCCGGCGGCAACACCTCCATCACACTCTGGACGCCGGGAAAGCGGCCGGTTCGCGCGTTGGCTTTTCCGCCGTCAATCCACATTGCATACAACCTGCCGGTGACGGGGTTTTCATGCAGCGCCACCACCAGGTGGGAGCCGCGCACCTGGAAGCGGTGGATGGGATTGATCCCGTTGGTGGTGCTGATGACAAATTCAAACGCTGGTGACGTCATCACTGCCTGCACTTCCAGGTTCTCCATCTGGTTCACACCCGCTTGAGCACCCGGTACGCGTGCACGCGCCCATACTGCCCCAGGCGCGCCGGTGTTGCGCTGCGCCGCGCAGGATCCATCACCAGGAAGTCCCGCGCATCCGCACCCACCACCAGCAGCCAATGCGGCCGCTGCAGCCATCCCCGCCGGATCTGCACCATGGGCAGCCGCTGGTTGAGCAGGTCCTGTTCCACCACCCGTGACGAGAACACATGCCGGTACTGCGGTTGAATCCCCTTCTGGGAAGCCTTGAAGCGTGACCAGATGACGGACCCATCCCGCGTGTAGCCGTGCAGCAATCCCAGGCGCGCGTTGAGCTCGCCCGGTGTGGTGCGGACACCCAGGTGCCGCAGATTGGACGCCAGCACCGTCACCAGGCAGCCAGACTCCCGCAGCGTGGTGCGCGAGCTCCCCATGACGTCACTTCCCCAGGCCGGATCAAACTGGGTGTAGTGTATGACTTTAACTGGCGCAATCTGTTGGCGCGGAGCCAGGACCACGCCATGGCTGCGGATGCGCTGGACCAACCGCGCGTAGGCCGCACTGCTGGCGCCCAACGCCACCACCACACCCAGCACAAGCATTTTCAGCATGGCGTGAGCATGCGCAGCGGTTGTGACGGGAAGATGGCGTTGGTGGAGAGAAATCAGGACGAGAGATTGGCAATCCAGCGGCGGCGCAGGATGGCGTTCCGGTCCCCGTTCAGCACCGCCGCGGTCAACGTTGCTATGCGTCCTTGTGCTGCGGCGCCGCACCGTCCAGCGTCCGCTCTCCCACCGCGGCAAACAACCCATGCACCGCCGCCAGCATGTCAGACGCGCTGGGACGCCCCGGGAGCGTGTTTTGCTGCACGCGTTCCAGAGCCTGATCCAGGGTTGCTTCAAACACCAGGGACTCACCATGGCCGCTCACCAGCGCCATGGTGCGCACAATGGTGCGCACAACGTTCTTCTATAAAGACATGCCCAAAGCCACGGTCACCACCTGGTGGACGCGCGGTCCCAAGCGCTTCATGTCCGCCTGGATCTCGGTGCGCAACGTTGCATCCGGCGGAGCTGACGAGGGCAAGATGACCTGCAACAGGATGATGCCGGCCGGATGGGTGGAGCTGAGCGCATCAAGCTGGGGCGCCAGCCACCGCCAACGCTGTTGGCTTGAGGGTCCCTGCCAGACGCAGATGAGAGTGTTCCCCAGCGCGGTGGCTGCCACACCGTCTTTCACGTTGGTATTTCCGGCCATGAGAAACTTCCTGTGTGCACGCTACGGCACACACGCTGCGCCACTTGAAGTGGCCAGGGCCCGCGCCCGGTGATTTCTGAATTTTGATGGGCGCACGCTTGCTCAAAGGCACGCCGCTGAGGGAGTTCCGCCCTTGCAAGAAACGCCTTGTTGTTTGTGGCCTGCTTGTCTACCAACACGCGCGGCTCCGTCGAGATGAGGCCTTCCGGATGTATTCCCTGCTGGTGGCGGGATGTCTGACACTTTTGGCGGATGTTCCGCCTGAGCGCCCTTCAGCTGCGGTGTTTGCGCTGGACCTGGAAGAGGGTGTGGCGCCGGGCGCGGGCACGCCCATCACAGAGGAGCTCATCCGCCTGTTCACACAGAGCGGCCTCTTTGCGCGGGTGGCCGGCGCGGCGGAGATTGAAAGTGTCCTCAGCGCGGAGCGCCAACGGCTGCTGCTGGAGTGCAACAATCCCGGCTGTGTCGTCGAGATCGCCAGTGTCCTGGGCCTGGACTACGTGGTGGCCGGACGCCTGGGCAAGCTGGGTGAATCCCAGGTGTTGACGGTGCGGCTCATCAACGCGCGGGATGGCAATGAGGCCGCGTCCTTTTCAGAAACCTTGCCGGGTGGCGCAGATGAAGCGCTGCAACCGCTTCCTGCCGCCGTCACGCGCCTGCTGACGGACGGCGGCCTGTTGGCGCCGCCCCCCGCCCCCGCCGAGGCCACGCCGACGCTGCCGGAGCCGGCCGCACCCGTCACCACGGATGTGCCACCGCCGGAAGTCCCGGAGCAGCTCCCGGAACCCGCGCCCGCCGAGGTTGCTGAGCCGTCACCCCCCGTTGCTGACAGTGCCCCTTCGCCCGTCGTCACGCCGCCGTCACAAGTGTCCCCATTGACGCCCCGGCGCCTGGCCATGGCGGGTGGGACCGCGGCGTTGGCGTTGGGTGGCGCCGCCGTGGCCACGTCCGTGTTAGGTGCGCTGTTGGCGGGCGGCATGGCGCTGCTCAAGGTCACCAGCGGCACCAACGGTGCGGGCCAGGTGATGGCCGCAACGTATTACGCGGGGCTGGGCGGCGCGGCGTTGTTTCTCTCGGTGGCGTTGGTGCTGGCTGCGGCCGGCGTTGGCGCCTGGCTGGTTGGCCTGGTGGTGAGGTAAGAGTATGACTATTTACGCCGCAAGACACACCGCCGCCCTGGTCCTGCTTCCCGCGCTTGCCGGATGTTGGGATGCCATTCCTTCCCGCTGCACCTCCAACGCCAACTGTGAGCTCAATGAGCATTGCGCGGACGGCACCTGCGTGGTGGGGCCTGGCGGCACGCCGGCCAGTGTCTCCTCCTCATCGTCCTCATCCGGCAGCAGCGGCGCAGCCTCCGCGTCCAGCGCAACTTCACGTCCAGTCCTGAGCAGCTCCCGCGCTGCAAGCTCCTCCGGCGTCTTCAGCAGCAGCCAGCAGGCCAGCTCGGCGGTGTTTTCCAGCAGCGCACTTCTCAGCAGCTCTTCCTCTGAGGCCCCACCCTCCAGCTCCGTCCTCACGCCGTCCTCCAGCGCGGCGCTTTCCTCCAGCAACCAATCCAATGACGGCTTTGCGGGCGCGGTGGGCACGCAACATTTCACGGGCACCACCCCGTGTGCCGTCACAGCGGGGGACTGGAATGGCGATGGGCGCGCGGACCTTGCGGTGGCCAACTTTGGTGGTGACAACGTGGGTATCCTGCTGTCCGTTCCTGACGGCGGATTCCGGGAATCCATCAGCTACGCGGCCGGCACCAACCCGTATGCTGTGACCACCGGTGACTGGAATGGCGACGGGCTGGCGGACCTGGCGGTGGTGAACCACGGCAGCGGAAGCGTCAGCACGCTGCTGGGCGGCGGCAGCGGATTTTTCCAGGGGCGCACGGACCACGCCACGGGAAACTCGCCGCGCTCCGTGGCCACGGGGGACTGGAATGGCGACGGGCACGCGGATCTGGTGGTGGCCAACTACGGCAGCAACAGCCTGAGCATTCTGCTGGGCAGCGTGGACGGCGGCTTTCAAGGTGCCGTCAGCCAGGCGCTGGGAACGGGCACGCGGCCGCACTCGGTGACGTCCGGAGATTGGAATGGTGACGGCGTGGCTGACCTGGCGGTTGCGCTGTCCGCGCGCCAGCAGGTTGGGGTGTTGTTGGGAGACGGCAACGGCACCTTTGCTGAGCCCACGCTCTACACGGTGGGCACCAGTCCCTACGCGGTGACGTCCGGGGACTGGAATGGGGACGGCTGGGCGGACCTGGCCACCGCCAACCACGGCAGCGGTGATGTCAGCATTCTGCAGGGCGCGGGTGACGGCGGGTTTCTCCCGGAGGTTTTCTACACTGCGGGCACCAACCCCTCCTCGGTCACGTCCGGGGACTGGAATGGCGATGGAACCCTGGACCTTTCCGTGGCCAACCACGGCAGCAGCAACGTCAGCATTCTGTCTGGCGCAGGGGACGGTGGATTTGGCGCAGCCACCAGCCACCTGGTGGGACCCAATCCGCGGTCTGTGACGTCCGGAGACTGGAATGATGACGGGAAGCGGGACCTTGCCGTGGCCACTGCGGGCACGGGCGGCGTGACCATCCTGCGCAACACGTCACCCTGAGCCCGGAGTTCAGCCGGGTTTCTTGGCAAATTGAATCTGCAGGCGCTCAACCACACGGCCGTTGACCATGTGCTCTGAGACCACCTCTGCCGCGTCTTCCTTGGTGGGGATCCGGTACCAGACACCCTCCGGGTAGACCACGGCGGCGGGGCCGTACTCACACGCGTCCAGACAGCCCGCGGTGTTGCAGCGCATGCGCCCATGCAGGCCCGCTTCCGCCATCAGCTTCTTGATGGTGTTGCGGATCTCTGTGGAGCCCTTGCTCTTGCAATCTCCCTTGGGATTGCCGGGGTCCCGTTCATTCTCGCAGATGAAGATATGCCGCTCGAACTTGCTCATGTGTAGGCTCTCTCAAACCGGGCACGCTGATGCAAGAGCCAGCGCCGCGGGTGACGCTGATGCAGCACGCCGGGGCATACCCCAAGGCCTCTTCCCGGCCCCAAAGTGGAAGCGACGACGGACCTCAGGCTAGAAGGCAGGGATATGGAGCGGTTCGGAAGATATGTGCTGCTGGAACGCATTGCGTCAGGCGGCATGGCGGAAGTCTTCCGCGCCGCGGCGGTGGGTTCTGCCGGCTTCTCCAAAATGCTGGCCATCAAGCGCATGCTGCCGCATCTGCTGACGCGTGAAGATTTTGTCACCATGCTGGTGGATGAAGCCAAGATTGCGGCCACGCTGAACCATCCCAACATCCTGCAGGTGCTGGACCTGGGTGAAGCAGGTGGCCAGTACTTTGTGGCCATGGAGTTTGTGGCCGGCCGCACGCTGATGCAGGTGCTGGCTGCCGCGCTGCAGAAGGGCGTGCGCCTCCCGCAACAATTCAGCCTCTATGTGGTGGCGCAGGCGTTGGATGGGCTGGCGTATGCGCACCAGAAGACGGACGCGCTGGGCGCGCCCATGAACATCATCCACCGGGACGTGAGCCCGCAGAACATCATGGTGTCCTTTGACGGCACCGTGCGCCTGGCGGATTTTGGCATTGCCAAGGCGGCGCAGCGCACCACCACGGACACCGCGGCCGGCTCCATCAAGGGCAAACCCGGCTACCTGGCGCCGGAACAGATCACCGGTGACGCCATTGACCAGCGCGTGGACATCTACGCCATGGGCGTGGTGCTCCATGAGATGTTGTCCATGCGCCGCATGCGCCGCGGCAGTGATGATATGAAAGTGCTGCTGGAAGTCTTCAACGGAACCTATGCGCGCTTTGAGGAAACTGGCGTTGAGGTCCCGGAAGACGTGGCCAACGCGGTGTACCGGGCCCTGGAGCCCAACCCCCTGCACCGCTGGCAGACGGCGGGGGAGCTGGCGCGCGTATTGTATGACATTTTGCGCACGGCGCAGGCCACCGTGGGGCCGCAGCAGGTCAGCGCGTTGATGGGCACACTCTTCCCGGAGGACATTGCGGCAGAGCATGAAGCGCAGCAGCGCTTTGCCAACGTGATGCAGCAGCTCTCCCTGGCCAACACCATGGAGATCAGTGACATCATCCGGAAGGTGGCGGACGCGTCCGGCATGGCCGCGCCGGGTGACGCCACGGTGGTGCAGGAGCTCCCGGAGGCGCGCTCACGCAGGCCGCTGCTGGGCGCGGTGGCCGCGGCGGTGGCGGTGGCAAGTGTCCTTGGCGTGTTTGCATTCCGGGGCCCCGCGCAGGGCCGCCTCACCATCAGCAGCGAGCCGCCCGGCGCCTTCATCAAGGTGGGCGGCGTGGCGCGCGGCACCACACCGCTGACGCTGGAAGCGCTGCCGGAAGGTACGCTCACCGTGGAAGCTGCGCTGGAGGGGATGGCGCCGGCCAGCCAGAGTGCCGCGGTGACGGCGGGCGGGACCACCCACGTGGCCATTCGGCTGGCGCCGCGGGAGGCTGAGCTCCCCGTCACCACCACCCCGCCTGGCGCGGAGATCAAGGTGGACGGCAAGGTGGTGGGCCGCACGCCCATGACGCTGCGCCTGGGTGGGAGCAGCCCGGTTCTTATCAGCGTGGAGCTGCCCGGACATGCGCCCAAAGAGACGCTGGTGACGCCGGGCGCCGCACCCGCGCAGCTCAGCTACACGCTGGAGAAGGCGCCGGACGTGCACAAGCCAGCGGCGGGAAAGAAGGGGAAGGACCGCACCGCAGCGTCAGAAACCAAAGCCCACACGGGGACGCCGGCAACGCTGTCCCTGCAGAGCAAGCCCTGGGCAAAAATCCTGGTGGACGGTGTGGACACCGGACGTTTTACACCTGCCACCAACCTGGAAGTGAAGCCGGGCAAACACACCATCAAGCTCATCAACGACGACAGCGGGCTGGCGGCGGTGTTCACCGTCAATCTCAAGCCGGGCCAGACCCAGAAGATTTTCAAGGAGCTGAAGTAGTCATACTCTTGTTTGCGCCGTCACAGCGTCTGGCGCGCCACCAGCGCGCCTCCGCCGGCGCCCGCACCGGCCAGGCCCACCAGCAGCAGCGCGGCGGCGCCGGCCAGCAGCACACCGGCCAGCGGCACGGCCACGGTATACGCCGTCTGCAGCGAGGAGTAGTTGCGCCCGGCGCCCACCACGTTGGCGGCGTAGTAGTAGATGCCGCCAGCCAGCGCGCCGGACGCGCCGCCAAAGACCACAGCCAGCACCACGCCCACCCCCGCCGCGCCGGCCACCACCAGGCCCGCGGCTCCGGCAACCAGCAACGGCAGGCGCAGAGGTGACGGCGTGGATGGGGCCTGATCCGTGCCCTGCTCCGGCGAGGATGGCGGCGGCAGGAGGGGCTCAGGGTTGGGCATGGGAGGGGGCTTGAGCAGGGTGATGGCGCCCTGCGCCTGCGCCGCGGTGACCGGCACACTGAGCGGCTTGAGGGCATCACCGCTGCGGGCAATGGGCACTCCGTTGGCGCTGCGCGCTTCCACCACCAGCTCCACCGCGCTGGCCGCGGCCACGCGTTCCCAGAGCTGCAGGTCATCCAGCACGCCCTTGGCGGCCGCGTCCGCCACCGGAAGCTCAAACTTCCGGTAGCTGGTGTCCCCGGGCGAGCGGGCAAACACCATCACCGACGTGGCTTTCCCCGCGCCGGTGACCGTCACGCGCACATTGGCGCCTTCATCCAGCTCCACCTGGCCAAGCTGCACGCCAAAGCGCCGGTGGAATTCATCCGCCTGCTTCTTGAAGAGCGCGCGCAGGTCCGGCGGCGTTTCATACGGGTTGGGCTGGAAGAGCGGCTGCAGCTTGAGGACGGCGTCAAAGGCCTTGGTGGCCTCGCCGCGTTTGCCCAGAGCGTGGAAACACGCGCCGCGCAGCCAGTGGACCTGGACCACGCCGTCTTCCGTGAGCTCCGGAGACTTCTGGGATTCCGCCAGCAGGGCCAGCGCCCGCAGGTAGTCACCGTGCTCATAGTCATTCTTGGCGGCGGCCAGGGACTGCGGTTCCGCGCGGGCAAGGGAGGTGCACAGGAGCAACAGGCACACCGTGGCCAGGTTGATGCGCATCACCAGGTCTCCCGTGCGCCGCGGTCCGGCGCTGTTCCTGTGAACGAGCCCGCGGCCGGTCCGTTGAGGTCCCGCGGAGTGCTCCCACCGGAGTCTTTGGCCGGGCTGTCAAACCCCAGGCGGAAATCCCCGGACCCAGCCGCCACGTACAGCGGATTGCTGGTCAGCACGGACGCGTCCGCGTTGATGCAACCGGTGGCCGCATTCCCATTGAGCATGTGGAAATCCCGCGTGGCCCAGGACGCCGCGTTGCACACCACCGCGGTGTTGGTGTGGTTGGTGAAGATGTTGTTGCGCAGCACGTGGTCATTGTTGCCCGTGGCAATGGTGGTGTAGCGCACCCCAACACCGTTGGCGTGGAAGGTGTTGTTGACCAGGATGGTGGGGGCATCCGGACAGAGGGACCAGACGCCCGCGGTGTTGCCAAAGAACACGGACGTGCTGATGTCCGTCACCGCCGCCGCGCCGCACTGTCCATTGATGCTGATGGCCCCGTAGAGCCCCGTGCCGCCGGAGAACTCACTCTGGCGGATGGTGACGCGCCCGCCGGGATCACCCGCGCCGCCGCCGCTGAGCACGCAATACCCGTTGGAATTGTTGCAGTTCACCACGCGCGTGCGGTTGAGCGTGAAGGGACTCCGCACCACAAAGCCGCCGGTGGAGTCATGGTAATACACATCCTGTAGCGTCACGTCCGCGCCGGAGACGTTCCAGATGGCACCGCCGGTGAACTCCACGTTGGAGATGAGGATGGTGCCCGCAGTGAGCCGGGGTGCAAAATTGACCATCACCACGCCCGGCACCGCCACAATGTCCACGCCGTCACTGATGGTGGGTTCACGGCGGGCCACGGAGGTGGTGTCCGTGCCGGTGGGCGCGGTGACGGTGTAGGGCGTGTCAAACGTGATGAG
>Ga0163144_10007584_pt1 | contig 23750 bp, 19 predicted proteins | sample OliLak19BULKMAT1_FD_123175 | JGI IMG/M metagenome (GOLD analysis project Ga0163144, IMG submission 123175) | Freshwater microbial mat bacterial communities from Lake Vanda, McMurdo Dry Valleys, Antarctica - Oligotrophic Lake LV.19.BULKMAT1 | ecosystem: Environmental > Aquatic > Freshwater >...
GACCGCGGTCTGAGCGGCCTCAGGCGCCGCAGCGCGCGAGGTAACCCTGCGACGCGTAGGCGTCGACCTGCACGAGGTCGCGTTGCAGGACACGAGCCGCGACGACGACCTCCCGCTCGGCCTCGGTGATGATGCCCTGGCCGACAGCTGCGTCGACGAGGTGTTCGTCGCCGAGACGCGGCAACTGTCCCGCTGCCACCGCGGCGCGGACACGTTTCAGCGTGCCACTCGCCTTGTGCAGGAGCGCGAATCCGTGATCGAGGCTGCCGAGGCCCGCGGAGCTCGGCGGCGGGAGGTACATGTGCCGCGTGAGCCGCGAACGCAGGTCCACCGAGTCGTGCACGGAGCGCGCGATGTGCGCCTCGAGCTTGTCGGAGGGGCGCCTCTGGCGCCGCCCGAATGGGAACGCGATCCGCTGCGTGAGCCACGCGCTGGGTCGATTCGGCAAGTTCGCGAGCGTCGCGAGTAGCGCTGCTTCACACTCGGCCGCCGCGTTGAGCGCGGCCCAGCGCATGAGCGGTTCTTCGGCGGTGGGGCACCCGTCGTCCTCGAAGCGCTTGAGCGCGCACGAGCCGAGATACAGCTGCGCGAGCGCGTCGGCGAGGCGGCCCGTCAGGCGCTCGTGGCGCTTGAGCGCGCCGCCGAGGGTCGCCATCGCGGCCTCGGTGACGAGCGCGAACGCCGCCGAGAGGCGTGTGAACGTTCTGGCGTACGGCGCGGTCGTGGGGCTGAACGGCGTGCGCGCGAAGCGCCCGCCGGTCAGACCGAGCAGGAGCGCGCGTGTGCCCGTCGTGAAGCCGTGTCCGACGTGACCCCAGAAGGCCTTGTCGAACGCGACGAGATCGCCCGTTTGGGCCGCGCGGACCTCGTCGAACGCGAACGGGTGGCAGCGCAGGACCCCTTGGCCGAACACGATCAACGTGCGCGTGAGGATGTTCGCGCCCTCGACGGTGATCCCGATGGGGGCGACCTGGTAGGCCCGCGACAACACGTTGCGCGGCCCGCGGCAGATGCCGGCGCCCGCCATCACGTCCATCGCGTCGTTGACGACTGCGCGCATCTCTTCGGTCGACGTCCACTTCATAATCGCCGAGACGACTGAGGGCTTCTCGCCCGTGGCGACCGCGCCCGCGGTCACGAGGCGCGCGGCGTCCATCGCCCAAGTGCGCGCGTAGATCCGCGCGAGCTTCTCCTCGACACCCTCGAAGCGCGCGATCGGCATGCCGAATTGCTCGCGCACGTGGGCGTAAGCCGACACGGCGCGGCTCGTCATCTCCATCGTCCCGCACGAGAGGCCGGGCAGGCTCAAGGAGCGCCCCGCGGAGAGGCAGTCCATCAACATGCGCCAGCCCTGTCCGAGGCCACCCTCCTCGCCGATGACGCAGGTCATCGGCACGAACACGTCTTTGCCCGTCGTCGGGCCATTGATGAACTTGACGCCCAACGGATCGTGGCGCCGACCGGTCTCGACGCCCGGCAGTCGCACCGGCACGAGGGCGCAGGTGATGCCGAGGTCGTCCTCTTCGCCGAGCAAACCGTCGGGGTCATAGGCGCGGAACGCGAGGCCCAGGAGCGTCGCTTTCGGCGCCATCGTGATGTACCGCTTGTCCCAGTCGAGGCGCACACCGAGGACCTCCTTGCCCTCCCACTTGCCGCGACAGATGACGCCGCGGCTCGTGAGCGCGCCAGCGTCGGAACCGGCGAACGGCTCGGTGAGCGCGAAGGCCGGGACCTCCTCGCCGCGCGCGAGGCGCGGCAGAAAGAAGTCCTTCTGCGTGTCGGTCCCGTAGTGCAGGAGGAGCTCGGCCGGACCGAGCGAGTTCGGCACCATGATCGTGATGCCGAGGGTCACGTTGTGGCTCGAGGCCTTCGTGACGACGGCCGAATTGGCTTCGGGCGAGAAGCCGAGCCCGCCGTACTCCTTCGGGATGATCATCCCGAAAAAACCCGCGCTCTTGAGGTGCTCCCAGGTCTCGGGTGAGAGGTCGCCCGTGCGATCGACCTCGTCGGGATCACACAGGCGGCAGGCCTCTTCGAGCTCGCGTTGCACGAACCCCTGTTCGGTGATCGAGAGCCCGGGCGGGCGATGATCGAGCAGCGCTGACCAGTTCGGTCGTCCGGAAAAGAGCTCGCCGTCCCACCAGACCGTGCCCGCCTCGAGGGCGATGCGCTCGGTCTCGCTCATGCGCGGCAGCATCGCCTTGACCCTGGGGAGGAGGGGTTTGGTTAGGAGCTGGCGGCGCAGGCCCGGCAGGCCCGTGACGAGCACGAAGAGCAGCAGGGCGCCGAAGGCTGCGAGGAACAGCGGCTCGCCAGTGGCGCCGCGCGCGCCCCAGAAGGCCAGCCCGAACGCCGCGGGCAGCACCAGGGCGTGCCAGGCGCGGCCGGTATAGAGCAGCGCCAGCGACGCGACGACGAGGGCGAGGACGACGAAAGAGAGCATGGCCGGGGCCCTCGGCGAAGCCGGGGGTTGGGGGGCGCGAAAGGGGAGCAGGGGGCGGGCAAAGAGCCCGGTGCCTCATCGACCATTCCGCAGCGAAAGTCGACTGGGCAGGGTGCCGCGGGGGGGACCCTGAAGAGGGGCTATGGTCGCTCGGTTGCCGGAGGCAGGTCGCCGCCTCCAGATCGAATGGCTGGTTTGGGCCGAAACGGCGCCGCGTACCTGGTACCGCACGCCGATTCGACAACCGAACATGGGCTGCCGCAACGCGCGCCCCATCAAGGGTCTCGGCGCATCGACGCCCCCGCACTAACCGTCGAGCTGAAACTGCCGCTGAAACCAATCCGGACGCGAGAAGTCCCAATTGCGCTCAGCCATACCAGCCACGAAAACGGGATACAAAGCCTCAATCCCCCGCCGCGCGTCGGGGTCGAGCTCGATGTCAGCGGCATGTCTCGCGAGGGCCTCGGCTTCGTGCACTTCAAGGGCGCCTGGGTCGCGCACCAAGCCCCACGCGGCGCCGAAGGAGCAGCCTGTCTCTTGTTTGCGTTGGTGCAGCACGAGGTGCAGCGCATCGACGAACGGGACGAACGAGCGCTCGCTCGCGCCCCAGTCGAGGATCCCGACGAGCGCGCCGTCCGGGCGCACGGCGACGTGTTTGGCTCGCAGATCCGCGTGGTAGAGGGCGTTCGCGAGCGGGCGCCCGACGAGGGCTTCGCGGCCCTCGTCGACGAGCCGCATGAACGCGCGCCGTGTGCCCTCGTGGTGGATATGGGCCAGCGCGAGGGCCGCGCGCGCGCCGATCACGCTCTCGAAGCGCTCGCGCGTGACCTCGGATTGGTCCGGCTCGACGAGGCGCGCGATCGCGGCGAGCGTCTCCCGGAACATGCGCGCCGTCGCGACACGATCGCCCGTGAGGTCCGCGCCCGTGATGCCCGGGAGGCGTCGCTCGATGGTCAACTCGACGCCTGCGAGCTCGCCCGCGAAGAGCGGCGCGGGCACGGGCACACGCGGGTGGGTCGCGCGGAGCTCCACGAGCCACTCGTGGTGGTCGCGCGCCATCTTCGACTTCGTCGGTTGCAACGGGATGTGCAGCGTCCAGCGCCCAGAGAGGACCTCCTCGCCGCGACCCGGCAGTGCCGTGTGCACGAGCGCGTGGTTGCTGCGCGTCGCGACGAGCACATCGACCTCCGGGCGACCCGCGTCGAGTTCCGCTGCGAGCGCCGCACGCTGCGCCCCATCCTGTGTGCCGACCTCTGCTGCGCGCAGCTCGTCGTAAACGGCGTCGACCAGCGCCCTGAGGCGCGCCGCGCGCGGCCGACGTGTCGCGATGACCGCGAACGACGGCGTCACATGCGGAAAGAGCCCGAGGCGCATCCCGAGCAGCTTCAGTCGGTTCTTGCGCTCCCTGCGCCGCACGGTGAGGCGCGGCCCGCCGCGCTCGAGGGCGACGACGTGACTGAATTCCTGCGCAGAGGGATAGAGCGCGAATCCATGAGCCTCTGGCCAATCTGCGCGCACCGCGGCGATCGTGCCGCGGTAACTTCGCTCGCCCATCGCGGGCACGAGCGCGTTGCGCAGGATGACTCGCGGATCGCGCTCGAAGCGCCCGCGTCGGCCCAGAGAGCGTTTGTAGGCGAAGCGGTTGTCGGCGGCGACGAGCACGGCCTCGCGCGCGAGTCGCCGCAGCTCGTCCATCTCGAATCCGTACCCCGTCGCTGCGCACGGCAAGCCGCCCTCCATCACGACGAGGTCGAAGGCTCCGTCGCGGAATGGCAGCCGCGTGTTGACGCCGTGCAGAACCGTTGCGCACCTTCCAGGTGTCAGCGCGCGCCCCCGCGCGAGCGCGAACCCCGCGCGCTCGAGGTCGCGCTCGGCGACGGTCACGCGGTACCCGAGCGCCCCGAGCGCGACCACCGTGCCCGAGCGCCCGTCACCGACGAAGAGCGCCTGTGGCACCCCGCCCGCCTCTGCGCGCGGCGCAGGCGCCAAGAGCACGGGAGCGCCGCGGCTCTCCTTCGCGAGGAGCATCCACGCGTCGGCCTCGTCCGGCGACAGCTCGCGCAAGAGCGCTTCGAACGCCGCCTTGTACAGCGTGCCACCCCGCAGCGCCCGGAGCGCCCGACCGAGGGCGCTTCCGGTACGTGGCTCGCTTCGCTGGTCGGCCCGCTCCATGTCGATGAGCATTCCTGTCCACGCGGCGTTGGTCCAGCCAGGAGTTCCACTGGCGCACACATTCGGGCCGGGGGTGCGGTTCAGCGTCACGCTGCGCGGCAGCGACCCAATCGCTCGGATCCGGCGAGACACGCGCGCTCGCGGACCCTTGGCCCGCTGGGTCGCCACTCGATCTGCTCGCGCGCAGCTACGGCAGGCTACTTCCGGTGGGGACCCGCGTCGAGCTTCAGCGGCGCTCAGAAGCGTGGCCGGACAGCGCGACGGAGGACGAGAGGATCCTGTTCCCGCGGCGCGGCGATCCCAGCGACCTCCGCCGCTGGGTGACCGTGACCACGCCCGGCATCGTCTCGGTCGAGCATCTGCCGCCCGGCCAGTACAACCTGTTCGCGACGGATCGTGGCGCACAACGCCGCGGGCGTATCGACCATCGCGCGCGTGCGAGCGGCGCGGCCGCGCTCGAGCTCGTGGACTGAACCGACCTGGGTGGCGCGCTGTTCGAACGTGCGCGCGCCGGAATCTCGTCGGGCAGCGCTTCCCGGGCGCGGCGCGCGCCGCCATGCTCGTCAGCCATGGGAACTTCATTGCGCGTGGCGGCCGTCGCGCTCGACCCGGCGGTCGGCGCGGTGGAGGTGAATCTCGAAGCGGCGCTGCGCGGCCTCACGCGCGCCGCGGACGCTGGCGCGCGGGTGCTCGCGTTGCCCGAGATGTGGCCGACATCGTTCGCGCCCGCCGCGGACCCGGGCCTCGTGCGCGCGGGTGAAGAGGCCGTCGACACCCTCGCCGCGGCCGCCGTCGCGCGTGGTGTGATCGTCGTCGGCTCCGCGTATGCGGCGTCGTCGGACGGCGGGTGGCCGACCAATCGGGCGCACGTGCTCGGCGTGCCTGTCGCGTCAGGTTCCGCCCTTGGGTCCAGGCCCACGGCTGAGGACACCTCGCGCGAGTCACCTCGCGGCGCGCACCCGGGCTACGACAAGGTGCACCTCTTCTCGCCGACCGGTGAACCGGCAGCGTTTCGGGCTGGTACGACCCCGCCGCCCGTCATCGCGACCGATGTCGTGCGCATCGCGCCGATCGTGTGTTACGACCTGCGGTTCCCGGACCTCGTGCGGGTGCCCGTGCGCGCAGGGGCAGAGCTGCTCGTCGTCGTCGCGCAGTGGCCCGATGTGCGCGCCGAGGCGTGGCGCGCGCTCGTCGCGGGGCGCGCGGCGGAGGGGCAGTGTTTTGTCCTCGCCGCCAATCGGCGCGGCGCCGAAGTGGCGGGCTCGGGGCGCCTCGTCCTCGAGTTCTCCGGACACCTCGTGCTGGCCGCGCCCGACGGCGCCGTGCGCGTCGCGACCAGCTCGGCGTCGCCCGGGGACCTCGACGCCGGTCGCGACCTCTTGCTCGCGGACATCGACCTCCGCGAGGTGCATCAGATGCGTCGCGCCGTGCCGGTGCTGCGCGATGAACGACGCGAGCTCTATGTGCGCTTCGCTGCAACGCAGCGAGAATTCAGCCCGTAAAGAGGACGGGGCCCCGCTGCGCGGGGCCCCGAGGCTCTCTTCTCTCTTCTCTCTCGCTTCTCACCACACAGTCCCACTCGAAAGCGGGGCGGCGCGTGTTTTGACTACACAGGCGGCAATTTCTTGCGCTCGAGACGCCGATTTGTGGCTCGGCGATCTGCGCTCGGGATCGGGCCCGGCACATGCGTGACGCACCCTGCGTGCGAAGCGCTGCTCGATTCGACGCGCAGAAGCGCGGAGGGCAGCGGGTGGGGCGCGCTCGATGGCGCGCTGAGTTGTGCCCCGAATTGGACACAGAGGAGCGCAAGGGTCGTGAGCAGCATGACAGGGCCTGCCGTCCGGCAGTGCGACCTGTATCGACGCGGGGCATGGATCCCTTTAGGGCTCCAGTTCCAAATCCCGCGGCCCCGCTGGGGGGGCAGCTGCTCACCGTGAGTCCGGAGGCGCGGGGGAGCGCCCCGCCCGGCCTCGCCTGCGATCAGGGGGCCGCCGCCGGCAAGGCCGGCGTCTCGACCGCCTGCCAATCGAGCTGGGCGCAGTCGCCGTAGAGCGAATCGAGGCCGTAGTAGCTGCGCGCCTCTTCTTGCTGCAGGTGCACGACCACATCGCCGAAGTCGAGCAGCACCCACCAACCGAGCTCGAGGCCCTCCGCGCGCGCGTGCCGCTCGCCGGCGTGTTTCAACCGGTAGTGGATCTCTTCGTAGAGCGCCTTGACATGCGGCCGGCTGTTGCCGGTGACAACGACGAAGTAGTCCGCGACACGGAGTGTCTCGGCCACATCGTAGATCTGGATGTCGATGCCTTTCAACTCGTCCGCGATGCGGGCGATCGAGGCTGCGAGGACCTTGGCTTCGATGACGGGCTCCCTAAATGGGGTGGTAGGTGAAGTCGAGCGGCGCGGTGGCAGTGCCACCGCGCCGCATTCTCAGGATACGGCGTGAGCGCCGCGCGGGGGCGCCGCGCCGGTGATCACAGGAACCAGGGCAGGAAGACGAGGCCCACGACCGTCATCAGCTTGATGAGGATGTTGAGCGCCGGGCCCGAGGTGTCCTTGAAGGGGTCACCGACGGTGTCGCCGACGACCGCTGCCTTGTGCGCGTCGGACTTCTTGCCGCCGTGCTGGCCGCCCTCGATGAACTTCTTCGCGTTGTCCCACGCGCCGCCGGCGTTGGCCATGAAGATCGCCATCATGATGCCCGTCACGAGCGAACCCGCGAGCAGACCGCCCAGCGCTTGGACGCTCCAGAGGCCGACGAGGATCGGCGAGGCGACCGCGATGATGCCCGGCAGGACCATCTGCTTGAGGGCGCCCTCGGTCGAGATCGCGACACATCGCGCGGCGTCGGGTTTGCCCGTGCCGTCCATGATCCCGGGGATCTCGCGGAACTGACGGCGCACCTCGTCGACCATGGCGCCAGCCGCATTGCCGACCGCTTCCATCGTCAGCGCGGCGAACAGGAACGGCAGGATGCCGCCGATCAAGAGGCCGATCAGGACGTTCGTGTCCGTCAAGCCGAGGTCGAGCGTCACGCCGTCGCCGAGCAAGTAACTTGCCCGCTCACGGAAGGCCGCGAAGAGCGCCAGCGCCGTGAGCGCCGCCGAGCCGATCGCGAAGCCCTTGCCCATCGCCGCGGTCGTGTTGCCGACCGCGTCGAGCGCGTCGGTGCGCTGGCGCACCTCGGCGGGCAGGTGCGCCATCTCGGCGAGGCCACCCGCGTTGTCGGCCACCGGGCCGTACGCGTCGACACCCAGCGAGATCCCGAGGGTCGACAGCATGCCGACCGCCGCGAGCGCGACGCCGTAGACGCCGCCCGCCCAGTCAGAGATCCAGATCGCGACGCAGATCAGCGCCACCGTCGGCGCCACCGAGCGCATGCCGACCGCGAGGCCCGCGATGATGTTCGTCGCCGCACCGGTCAGCGACTTCTCGGCGATGCTGCGGACGGGGCTCGTCTCCGTCGACGTGTAGTACTCCGTGACCTTGCCGATGGCGACCCCGATCAAGACGCCCGCGACGATCGCGACGAGCAGCTTCCAGCCGACGACGCCGACGGGCAGCGACACCGACAGGACGAGCGCCGCCGAGCCGACGATCGCGATCAGCGACGCGACCATCAGACCGCGGAACAGCGCCGCGTGGATCTGGTGCTCGTTGGCGGCCTTGACGAAGTATGTGCCGATGACCGACGCAAAGATGCCGATGGCGGCGATCGCCATCGGGAGCCAGACCAACGTGCTGCCGTGCTCGACAGCATCGTCGGTCCCGACGAAGTAGGCCGTGGCCGCGAGCGTCATGGCGGCGACGATCGAGCCGACGTACGACTCGAAGAGGTCCGCGCCCATGCCCGCGACGTCACCGACGTTGTCACCGACGTTGTCTGCGATCGTGGCCGGGTTGCGCGGGTCGTCCTCGGGGATGCCCGCCTCGACCTTGCCGACGAGGTCCGCGCCGACGTCGGCGGCCTTCGTGAAGATGCCGCCGCCGACACGCGCGAAGAGCGCGATCGAGGACGCCCCGAAGCTGAAGCCGAGGACGTGCTGGAGGCCCATCGGGGAGAGCTGCGGCGCGTAGAGGTAGACAAAGAGCGCGAGGCCCAGCAACGCGAGGCCGACGACGCACATGCCCATCACGGTCCCGGAGCTGAACGCCACGTCGAGCGCCGCCGACAAGCTCGTGCGCGCCGCCTGCGTGGTGCGCACTGCGGCCCGCGTGGCGGTGTGCATTCCGAAGTACCCGGCGAGGGCCGACGCGAACGCGCCGGAGATGAACGCGATCGCCGTCTGTTGCCCGAGTCCCTGATCCGCGGGCGAAGCCCAGATCGCGCCCGCGACGATCGCGACGAACACCGCCAGCCACTTGTATTCCGCCTTCAGGAACGCCGCGGCGCCGTCTTGCACCTGCTTGGAGATCTCCTGCATCGTGGAGTCTCCGGCATCCGCGCGCATAATCGCGCCGTATTTGATGAAGGCGAAGACGAGCGCGACGAGCGCGGCGCCTCCTGCCACGTAGATGTGTGTCATGGGATCCGGGGAAGGAATCGGGGTCGGCTCGTGGCCCTGTCGTCTGCGCGCGGTGGCGACGCCGAAGCGCTCCACCGGCTAGAACGAGGGCCCCGTGGGGGGCCGAATGGCCGGGTTTTCGAGGCCAACAGGATAGGGGGGCGACCGGGGTGGTCAATGCGGAATCACCCGCGTCCCGGACCCCGACCCTCGAACGGCGCCGCCTCGGCGGCCGGCGGCAGCGGCGCGGCCTCGGCGGGCGGTGGCTGCGACACTGCGGCTGTTGGCGGCGGAGTGAGGCCGCGCGCCGGCCCTGTGGACGCCCGCCCGCCTCCGAGACCGCGGCGCGGCTTGTACCGGCGGGCGAGGTGGAACGTGATCACGAGCGCGAGGGCCAGGACGACGAACCCGAGCACCTGGGTGAGGCCCTCGACGTGGCGCTCGAGCTCCGAGATCGTCTCCCCGGAGTACCGCCCGAGCGCGACGAACACGGGCGTCATCAAGGCCGCCCCGAGGGCGTCGACCAGGATGAACCGGTGGTAAGGGATCCCGAGCGTCCCGGCCGTGAACCAAGCCGGCAGCCGCACCCCCGGCAGGAAACGGCACACGAACACGGCCCAGAGCCCATTGCGCTCGAAGTTGCGCTCGATCGAGCGCAGTCGCTCGGGGTGCAGAGCGCGTCGCACCACGCGTGACCGCAGCGCGCGCCGGCCGAAGCGGCGCCCGACAAAGTAGGGGATCGAATCGCCGAGGAGCGTCGCCACGATGCACACGAGCACGACGGGCACGAACTCCACCTCGCCGCGGTGGGCGAGGAATCCCGCCGCGAGCATCGTGATCTCCTCGGGCAACGGAAACCCGAACCCGCACATGAGCAGCACCACGAAGGGCGCGAGATACCCGGTGCCGAGGTATTCGGCGAAAGGCGGACCACCCTCACCCAGACCTGGCGAGCCGCCGAGCACCACCGGCGCCGCGGCCACCGAGATCGCGGCCGCGGCCAGGATCAAGGTGCGAACGAGGGTCGGTCGGTGCATGGTCAAAGGACGGATCGCGAACGCGGGTGCGGAGTCTAGATCGCCCGCTGCAGCGCTCTCAGCCACCCCCTTTATCGGACCGCGGCCCCTTTTGGCCTTTGGTCGCGGTCGTTCCCGGGCCCGCGGCGTCCCCTGCGTCCGCCTCGCTTGCGGGCGAGCTCTCTGTGGCTTCGTCCTCCCGCGTCGCAAGGTCGCCTGCCCCCCGCGCACGCACCCGGGCCAGCATCGAGAGCCGCTCGGCGGCCTCCGGGTGACCGTGACGCTCGGCGCGCTCGTACGACGCGCGCGCTTCATCCAATAGCGCCTCGGCGCCGCCCGGCCAAGTGAGGTCGCGCGCGGTCCGCTCTGCCAGGAACCCCGCGAGGTCGCCGCCGATCACCGCGAGCGCCGCCGGATCGACACTGCGCTCTTCACCTCGCCGCAAGAGGTCGAGGCCCGCCCGCGCCCACGCGGCGCGGCGCTTCGGGTCGCGCTCCATCTCCGCCGAGGACCGATCGAGGATCAGGTGCTGGCCGACGTCCAGCCAGCCCATCGGCGAGCGCGGATCGAGGGCGAGCGCGCGTCCAGCGAGGGTGTACGCGCGCTCCGGCTCCCCGCGCCGCAGCGCCGTGTTCCAACGCACGAGCTCGAAGCTCGACGCGAGGCTCGCGACCGGCCCGAGCCAGCGCACGAGCGTCGCGCCCTCGGTGGCCGGCCGCGCCGGCGGCGGCCACCACGGCCACGCGAGCAGCACCAGCACCACGCCGACACCGAGATTCCTGAGAACGCCGAGGGTCGAGTGGCGGCTCACGACGCGTGCCTCCATGAGCCGAGCGCCGCGCGTCCGAGCCCGAGCGCACAACAGCCGAGGAACGCGAGCCCGAGCCACTGATGCCCGCTCGGCCACTGCGGCAGGTCCCCGGCCGCCGCCGCGCTGAAGGCCGCCTCGAGCCCCGAGCCCGGCACGATCGTCGCGAACGTCGCGCCTCGAGCGGGCCAGAATTCGGGCACGAGCACCAACACGAGCACGCCGTACGCCGCGACCCCGAACACCGCGAGCGCGGGCGCGACCCAGGCTCCGAACGCCGCAGCGAGCACGATGCCCGCGACGACGAGCGCTAGGAAACGCGCCGCGAGCGCGAGCTCGACACGCCACGCGGCCGCGGGCGCGCCGAAGACCTCGATCGCGAACGGCGCGACGACGGCGATGGCGCCGAGCCCCGTCGCCGCGATCTCGATCGTCAGGCCGCGCCTTGTGCGGGCGTCCGTGTCGGACGTCCGGTCCGCGGCCCGCGCGTCCGGGTGCGGGTCGGCACGCGCGAGGGGCAGCTCGAGGAGCGCGCGGCGCGCGACACGCTCTGCTTTGCGCGCCAGGACCTCGACGTCGCCGCTCCCGAGTTCAACGCCGGCGCCAGCCCCGGCGGCCACGGTGAACAGGACGTCGCCGAAGGGCAAGCTGTCCGCGGTGTTCTGCACGCGGACACGCACGAGGCTCGCGGAGGTCCACTCGACCTCGGGCAACTCGTGGCGCAGCGACGTCCCGGGCTGCAGCAGCACATGGCGCTGGGGTCCGCCGTGGGCCATGAGCGGCCTGACTTCCGACGCGGGCAGCGCGCCGACGGCCGCGAGTGTCGCGGTGGTGCCGACTACCGCCGCGACGAGCGTCAACGCGCCCACCGCCGCGCCGCCGAGGCACGCGCCGAACGCGCGCGTCTGTCCGATGGGCCGCGCGCCGAGCCAATCGCCGTCACCTTGCCGCCAGCGCTGCGCGAGGCCGGCGCCGTGCACGAGCAGCGCGAGGCCCGCGAGCGCGAACCCCACCGCGAGCGCCGAGGCGCGGGTCGCGCTCGCAGCGACCGCAGCGCCACGATCGAGCTCGGCGAGGCCCGCGAGCACCGGCTCGGTGGCGCGCACGTCACCGAGCAGCGCAGCGGCCGCTGTGACCATGCACAGGATCACGACGAGCGGCCACGGCGCCGTGCGGCGCGCCTCGAGAGAGGCGAGCAACCACACGTCACGCATCGTGACGGGTCCCGTGGTCCCTCGAACGCGCGGGCCCGAGCGAAGAAGGTGAGGCAAGCGGACGATGCGGGGAATGCGACGACGCGAGCGACGCGTACAGCTGGCTCAGACCGCGGATCCCCGGGGCCTCCGAGGTGACCGTCGCGCCGCGCGCGCGGAGCCACGATTCGAGCTCTTCGCGGCCGCCTTCGTCGAGGCCCTCGACCTCGAGGCGAGTGCGCCCGGGCGCAGCGAGGAGCGTCGCGGGTGGGCCCTCGGCGACGACACGACCCTCGTGCAGGACCACGAGCTCGTCGCAGTGCCGATGCACATCGGCCGCGAGGTGGGAGGCCAGGACCACCGTCGCGCCACGCGCGCGTGCGCCGCCGAGGAGCTCGTCGAACACGGCGAAACCAGGCGCATCGAGGCCGGCGGTCGGCTCGTCGAGCAACACCAACTCGGGCTCGGTGAGGAAGGCCTGCGCGAGCCCGAAGCGGCGCAACATGCCGCGCGAGAACGCGCGCAATGGCGTCTTCTGGGCGTGTTCGAGTCCGACGTCGGCGAGGAGGCGCGCGCCGCGTGTCCGTGACTCCCGACGCGCGAGGCCGGCGAGCGCGCCGAGGAGGTCGAGCGCGGCCACCGCCGAGAGCTCGCCGGGGAACGGCGAGTCCTCGGGCAGGTAGGCGCTGTGACGCCGCGCGGTGGGGCTGCGCGGATCGCTGCCGAGTATGCGCAGGGTGCCCGAGGTCGGGCGATCGACCCCCGCGAAGAGCCGCACGAGGGTCGACTTGCCGGAGCCGTTCGGCCCGACGAGCCCGAGGAACGTGCCCCGCGCCACGGTGAGGTCGACCCCTGTGAGCGCCGCGCGCGAGCGCAGCCCGAGGCCCACGCGGAAGCGCCGCGTGAGGCCGCGTGCTTCGATCGCCGGGGCGGCGCCGCGCACGGGACGAGGTGTCTCGGCCGAGGCCCGCGCGGTCGGCGTCGCGCCCGACACGGACGAAGGATCGAACGGTCTCGGTGCCATCGTGTTCGCAGAGTCTACGTGGAGCGCTCTCCGCGTCGAAGGAGCCTGGCGGGCCCGGCGGGTATCATCCTCCGGCGATGCCGCGCCTCTTCGTGCTCTCCGGAGACGACCTCGGTCGTACCTTCGATTTCGAGGGTCCAGTCGTGCTCGGGCGCGGCCCCGAGGCGAGTGTGCGCCTGCGTACGACCTCGGTCAGCCGCGCCCACGCCCGCGTCGAGCCCGATCCCGACGGCCGCGGCTGGCGCATCGTCGACCTCGGGTCGTCCAACGGCATCACGCTCGGCTTCCAGCGCACGAAGTCCGCGCCCCTGCCGGACGGCGTGGTTTTCAAGCTCGGCGACCTCGAGATGCGTTTTCGCCTCGAGACCGGAACGGCGGCGCGCACACCTTCGGCGCCGGAGTCGCGAGTCCGCGAGGGACCGCGTGAGACGCCGGAAGGCGACGACGTCGACGATCACCTCGACGAGGACGAGCTCCAACTCGAAGGCGACATCCAGCTCGAGGGTGACTGGGAGGACGTCGCGACGCTGTCCACGTCCGAGCGCCCCGCGGCGCCGGTTCGACCAGCGCCGAAGCCGGCCGCGACCCCCGCCCCAGCCGCGCGACGGCCCGCGAACGACCCGCGCGCGGCGCGTCGGGCGGCAGCGCTCGCGGGCGCGGCCCGCGCAGCGACTCCGGCGCAGGACAGCGGCCGCGGGCGCCCCGTGCTCCAGTACCACCGCGTCCAGGGCGGCGCGGGCACCCTCGGCGCCGATCTCGCGCAGCGACCCTGGTGGCAACGCGCGGCGCTCTGGGCGCTCGCGCTCGGCCTGTTCGCGGCGCTGTCATTCGGCGCGCTCGAGCTGACCCGCAAGCTGCGGGCCTCGTCCGCGCCGGTGGTCATGCCCGACGGAGTCGAGTGACCGCCCGGTCGAGTGACGACGAAGTCGAGTGACCGCCAGGTCGACTCAGGGACCTCCGCCACCGGTCTTCGCCGCAGCGCGGACGAGCCCGTCACACCACGCGACCGCGCTGGTCTCCCAGCGAAACTCGAGGGCGCGCGTGCGGCCGCGACGGACCTCGTCGGGACCATGGGTGAGCGCCCGACGCACGGCGGCCGCGCAACCGACCGTGTCGCCCGGCGCGAAGAACTCCGCGGCATCGCCGATCACCTCGACGTGCGCCGGGATCGACGACGCCGCCAACGGCGCACCCGAAGCCAGCGCCTCGAGCGCCGTGATGCCAAAACCCTCGAGCTCGGACGGCAACACGACAGCCGCCGCCGTGGCGTAGAGCTCGCGCAGCGCCCATGCGTCCACCGCTCCGAGCAGCTCGAGGCGGCTCGCGACCCCGAGGTCGCGCGCGAGCGCCGCGAGTCGCTGGTCTTCGCCGGACTTGGCGAGGCCCGCGACGACGAGGCGCGGCAGCGACGTGTCGTGCGCGAGCGCTGCGAGCACGCGCCCGAGGTTCTTGCGCCGCTCGACGTGGCCGACGTGCAGCAGGAACGGCTCGACCGCGCCCACTCGCGGCAACGGCGCGAGGTGGTCGACCGCGTTCGGGATCAAGGTGATGCGCGCCTCGTCCAGGCCGAAGTGGAATGCGAGCCGCGCGCGGGTCGCGGCGCTCACGGTGAAGAGCCCCGCCGCGCGCCGGAAGGCCGGGCCGAGCACACGCGGCGCGAGCCAGCGACGCACGCGAGAGGCGCGCGCGTAGTCGAGGGTGCGCAGGTCGTGCACCGTGATCGTCACCGGCGCACCGAGGCGACGCGGGAGCGGGTGGTGGCCGAAGTGCACGAGGTCGAAGGCGCGACCGGCCGCGCGCGCGCTCTCGAGTACAGCCCGGAGCGCGCGCCCTTCGGAGGCTGCGCGCCGGCTCGTCGGCAACCAGGGCACGTCGCTCCTGTAACGCTCGACGCTCTCTGGGAGGTCGAATTCGATCGGCACACGACCCTCCAGGACCGCGAGCTGGCCCCCGCGCGCCGCGAGCAGGCCCGCGAGGCGCGGCAAGAGCTCGGCGTTGTGCCGCACGACGCCGCCCAGCGGTTGGCCGAGCACCGTGCCCGAGACCAGGACCCTCGGGCCCGCTCGTCCAGGAGTGGGGGCGAGGCTCAAAGCACCCTCCGCCAGAGCGCGACCAACTCGCTCGCCGTGCGCTCCCATGTGTGCTCGCCTGCGCGCGCGATGCGCGCGGCTCGCGCCGAGTCCTCTGGAGCGTGTGCTCCAATCTCGAGAGTGCCGCTCGCGAGGGTGCCGCTCGCGAGGGTGCCGTTCGCGAGGGAGTCCAACGCCGCCGCGAGCGCGCGCGCCGGGCCGCCGGGAGTCGTCGCGTCGAGGGACACCTCGACCGCGAGTCCCGCAGCCGTCGCGGCCTGCACGCTGCCGGCAGGCACGACCACGGGTGTGCCACATCCGAACGACTCGAGCACGGGCAAGCCAAAACCCTCCGAGCGCGCGAGCACGACCGTGGCCGACGCCGCGCGGTAGAGGCGCGCGAGCTCGTCGTCGGCGACGTGCCCGACGCAGCGCACCCCCGGCACGTCGTGGCCGGCGCCGGTCAGGACGATCGACCAAGGTGTGATCGCGGCCGCGCGTGCCTCGATCAGTAGCGCGAGGCGCTTCTTGTGACGCCCGCCGCCGACCGTCAAGACGAACGGCTCTGCGCCGAGCCCGAGTCGCGTGCGCAAATCACCCTCGTCTAAATCCGGCGCCGCGCGGAACACGGCCTCGATCCCGTACGGCACGTGCACCGCGCGCGCGCCGAGGCTCCGCGCCGTGGCCCCGTTCGGGCAGACGATAGCGGCCGCGCGCATGCGCGCGAGACGCGCCCAGGTCCGGTGCACGAGCCCGGCGTTCTCACGCTCGCCGTGACGCCACGGGAGCTCGTGGATGGTCGCGATCGCAGGGACGCGGGCGCGCAAGGGGAAAGCCGACACGAAGCTGTGGACCAGGTCGACTCGCGCGCGCTCGAGCTCGCGCACGAAGCCCGTCTGGCGCCACAGGGCGCGCCGCTTGCCCGAGCGCGCGGCACGCGGCGGCGCGATCGGCACAAGCTCGACGTCGCCGCGCGCCGCGAGCGCCGCCTGGGCGCCCAGGAACACCCGCGCGACTCCGGCTGGCAGTTCGGGTCCGAGGGGCGAGAGGTCGATCGCGACGCGCATCGACGGGCAGTCTATCTCTACCTCCAGGGACACCATGGGCTCCGAGGTGCCGGTGCAGTACCCCATGCTCGGCCGTTCGCTCGTGTCCGGTCCCCGTAGGCGAGGCCGGCCGGGTTTCGCTATTCTCGACAATCTATGCGCGCACACTCCATTGCTCTCGTCCTCGGCCTGGCGCCGTTCGTCACGGGTTGTTTTATCAGTCGCAACACAGTCAACACGCCGATCGACCCCGTGGCCGTCGCCGCGCTCCAGCCGAACGTCAGCACGGCGGACGATGTCACGCGTCTCCTCGGCGCGCCGCTCGAGGTCGTGCAGCTCGGGCGCCGCAGCGCGTGGCGCTTCGAGTACGAATTGGAGAAGCGCGCGGGCCTCTTTCTGATCCTGTTCGGCACCGTCGGCTCGGACGCCCAGTTCGATCGCGTGTGGATCTTCTTCGACGAGGCGGACCGCGTCACTCACATCGGCGCGACCTTCGACTCCGACGAGTCCGAGTACGCTCTGCCCGCATTCAGTTCAGCGCGGCAAGCGGGGGCAGGCAAGTGAGTCGGTCGCACCGGCGGTCCCTGACGCTCGTCGTGTGCGCGCTCGCGTGTGTCACCGCAGGTTGCCTCCAGGGTGACTATGACCGCAGCCGTGTGCAGCAGCCCCTCGTTCCCGAGGATGTCGCGGCCCTGCGCGGCGGCGTGGATGACCTCACGACTGTCTTGAGGTCGCTCGGCGCACCACTGAACGTGATCGAGGTCGGTGACGAGGTCGCGCTCGCATATGGCTGGCTCGACGAGACGAATTGGAACCTCTTGGCCCAGGTGCCGGTACCGGACACCGGCTCGTTCCAGGTGAGCTATGGGCAGGGCCGCCAACGGTTACCGGGGGTCGTGGTCTTCCTGGACGAAGCGCTCGTGGTGCAACGAGTCGAGCGTGGTGTGTTGCAGGATCTACTACCGAAGCAGCGCCTTCCGCGGCTGCTCGACGAGCGCGAGTGAGTGATTGGAGTCGAACACTCTTCCTCGCGACGTGATCATGCACCAAGCGCCGAATATGCATCGAGCGGCGGCCATGCATCGAGCATCGCGGCGAACCAAGGAGCACACTGCGTCATGACGGCTGCATCGCCAACCACTCCGCGATCGAATACACATTTGCCGACTGCCGCGTGTCCGCTCGACTGTCCCGACGCCTGCGGCATCCTGGTCGAGCGTGACCCCGCGGGGCACCTCGCCCGCGTGCGCGGGAATCCCGCGCACCCGTGGTCGCGAGGCTCCTTGTGTGGCAAAACGGCGGTCTTCCACGACGTGGTGCACGCCGAGAATCGCGTGCAGACTCCGCTCGTGCGGCGCGCGGGTGTCCTCGAACGCGCGACCTGGGACGAGGCCCTGGACGTGATCGCCGAGCGCATGCAGGGCGTCGCGGGCGAAGAGCTCTTGGCGCTCTGGTACGGCGGCACGATGGGCCAAGTGCAGCGCACGTTCCCGCTGCGGCTCATGCACCAGCTCGGCGCGACGTTCATCGATGGGACGATCTGTGACTCGACGGCCGAGGCGGGGTACCGGGCGGTGCTCGGACACGTCGTCGGGCCGCACCTCGGCGCGGAGCTGCCTCGGGCGGACCTCGTCGTGTTGTGGGGTTGTGACGCCGCGCGCACCCACCAGCACCTCTTGCCGCGCCTCAAGGAGGCCCTCGCGCGGGGCGCGCAGGTGATCGTGATCGACATCTGGCGCACGGACACGATGCGGCGCGTCGAGGGCTGGGGTGGGCAGGGCGTCGTCGTGCGCGGAGGCACCGACGCGGCCCTCGCCCTCGGCCTCGCGGCCCAGGCCTTCGACGAGCGCAAAGCGGACCTCGAGTTCTTGAAACGCGATTGCCTGGACGCCGCCGCTTGGCGCGCGCACGTCGCGGGTGCGTGGCCCGTGCCGCGTGTCACCGCGATCACGGGTGTCTCCGAGGAGGTCTATCGCGGGTTGGCCGCGGCGTTGTTCGACGCGCGCACGCCGCTGATCAAGACCGGCATCGGTTGGACACGTCGCCGCAACGGCGGCGAGGCGATGCGCGCGGTGTGCGCGCTCGCGGCGACGCTCGGGCACGCGGACCGTGTGCACTTCGAATCGTCCGATCACTTCGGGCTCGACAAGACCGGCGTCGCGCGGCCAGATCTGCGTCCGGCGCCGTTCCGCGGCGAGGGGGGGCAGGTCGTCGCGCCCCCGATGATCAGCCACGTCGGGCTCGGCGGCGAGCTCGCGACCGGGCGCTTCCGCGCCGCGTTTGTCTGGGCGCACAACCCGGTCGCGACGGTGCCGGACGCGGGTCGCGTGCGCGCGGGGCTCGCGCGCGAGGACCTGTTCCTCGTCGTGCACGAGCTCATGCCGACCGAGACCGCGCGGATCGCGGACGTCGTGTTGCCCGCGACGGCTTTTGTCGAGCACTCGGACGTCTACGCGAGTTACGGCCACCGCACGCTCCAGGTGGCGTGGAAGAGCTGCCGTCCGCCGGGCGAACAGCGCTCCAACGTCGCCACGTTCAACGCGCTCGGCAGGCGCCTCGGGTTCGATGCACCGGGGCTCTTCGACCAGGACGAGGACGTGCTCGTCGGCGAGTTCTTGGCCCACAACCGCGCGCGCTTCGACGCGGACGAGTACGGGCGCGCGGTGCGCGGCGAACCCGTCGAGCTTACGCCGCGGGTGTTCGCGGATCGCGGCACACCCTCGGGCAAGGTCGAGCTCATGGGGACCGCCGATGGACGCGCCCTCGGCCTGCCCGACTTTGTCGAGGACGACGCGGCAGGCAGCGGTCCCGCCTCGAGCGGGACATTCGAGCTGATCCTCGCGCCGTCCGTGGTCACACACAATTCGACCTACCTCTACTCGCCGCGCCATCGCCAACGGCTCGGGGCTCCGACTGTCTGGATGCACGCCGACGACGCGGCGGCGCTCGGCGTCGCGGTCGGCGGGCGTGTGCGCCTCGCCAACGAATTCGGGGCCTTGACGCTCTGTATGGAGCTCACGGACACACTCGCGCGCGGACAGCTGCGTATCGACGGTTTTGTCGATGTCGAGGCCGTCCCCGAGGGCGTCGGGCCGAGCGCTCTCGTGGCACCGAGTCTGAGCGATCTCGGCGCGGGGAGCTGCGTCTACAGCGCGCGAGTCCGCGTCGAGCTGGTCCTCTGAGGGCCCTCAGCGATTCGGCCGGAACTCGACGCGCTGGCGAAACGTGCCGGCGACGGCTCGACCGCCGTCGCGAGCGGGCTCGAAGCGCCACTTCTCGAGGGCGCTGCGCGCGAGCTCGTCGAGTCGCGGATGGCCACTCGAGCGCAGGACGCGCGCGGCCGAGACACGCCCTCCTTCGGTCACGTCGAGCTCGATCGTGACCTCGCCGGTCCAGCCGCGGCGGGCCCAGCTCGCGGGGTAATCCGGCAGCGGATTGCCGGTCGTGGTCGGGGTCGGGCCGAGCGCCACGGGTGGACCGTGCGGTGGATCGAGCGCCGTCGCGGGACTGTCCGCGCTCCGCTCGTCGCCGTTCGGTTCCGCTTCGGCGGTTTGGTCGCGCGCAGGTTCCGCCACGTCCGACTCGCTCGCTCGCGCTGGACGAAGGTCGGTGGTGCGCGCGATGCGCTCGAACGGCGCGCGCGGCGGGAGGAAATGCGGCGGCGGTGGCTCCGCGTCCTGGGTCGTCGCGAGCTCAGGGGGCGGCTCCGGTACGTCGTCGGGTACGTCGGCGGCCTCGCGCGGATCGGGTTCCTGCGGGTCGAGGACGTCGGGCTCCTCGGGTAGAGGAGTGTCCTCGGATTCGGTCTCGGTCGGCACCACGAAGAGCGGCGGATCTTCGACGGCGAGGGTGATCGTGAAGAGGCCCTGGGCGCGATCGTGCGCTGGGGGCCGCGTGCCGAAGTACCAACACACGACTGCGGCCGACACGACCGTCCCATGGACGACCAGTGACACCGCGAGGCTCTTCGTGCGGAGGGAACTCTCGAGCATCGGGGGCGACAGCATACGGCCTCGCCGAGTCTCCCCTGCGGCGGGCCGTCAAGGGTGTGAAGTCCACGTTTTTTGGATCGAGCGCTGAACCGGAGTGGGACAACGATCGTTGTCGGTGACTCATGCTTCCGCTCACGCTTATCTCGTCGTTAGCTGGCCTCTTGCCGCTGCCCGCGGATCACCTGCACGGTCCGGTTCTGGCCCCTGCGGTCGCGCGAGCGCCCGAAGTTCAGGCGGACGGAGCGGATTCCGGCCTCGACGAGGACCCCGCCGGCGATGTGTCGCCAACCCAGGCGGCTCCCGGGCGCCAGCGGCAGGCCCTCCCCGACTCGATCGTCGTCACTCCGCGGCGCCGTGAGACTCCGCGCAACGAGGCGCCGTTCACGATGCATGTGGTCGACGAGGAGCTCATAGAGCGGAGGGCGTACCGCACCCTGCCGCAGATGCTGCGCGACGTGCCGGGGGTGCTGCCCCAGGAGACCTCGCATGGCCAGGGGTCGCCGTACATTCGCGGGTTCACGGGGTACCAGACGCTGCTCCTCCTCGACGGTGTGCGCATCAACAACTCGGTGTTTCGCTCGGGACCGAACCAGTATTGGGCGACGATCGACGGGAGCTCGCTCGAGCGGCTCGAGGTCGTCAAAGGGCCGACGTCGGTGCTGTACGGCTCGGACGCGGTCGGCGGCACGGTCAACGCGCTCACACGCTCGCCATACATCTGGGACCGCGCGCTCGGAGGACGATTCTCGGTGCGCTTCGCGGACGGCGAGGACTCGGCGGTCGGACGGCTCGAGCTCGGCGGCGCCTTCGATGCACGCACGGCCTGGCTGCTCGGCCTGACCCTCAAGAACTTCAGCGACGTCGAGGCGGGCGGCTCGACGGGGCTGCAGCCGAACACGGGTTACGACGAATGGGCCGGAGACCTAAAAGTCGAGCACTTGCTGTCGGACACCTCGCGCCTGACGTTTGCGCACACGCGTGTCAGCCAGGACGACGTGCCGCGCACTCACTCGACCCGTGACGCGATCTCGTTCGAGGGCACGACGATCGGGTCCGACATCCGCCGTGATCTGGACCAGGACCGCACGCTCACGTACCTGCGGCTCGACACCGAGGACGAGGTGACGACCAGCACGACGCTCTCGTACCAGACCCAGGACGAGACCCAGTTCCGTACACGTAGCGACGGGCGCATGGACGAACAGGGGTTCGACGTGAACACGCTCGGCCTCGCGAGCGCCGTGAGCTTTGACTCAGGGCCAGGCGCTCTCACACTGGGGTTCGACTGGTATCGCGATTCGGTCGACTCGTCGTTGCAGCGATTCGCGTTGCAAACGCCGGCGGACGACATCCAGGGGCCCGTAGCGGACAACGCGACGTACGACCTCGTCGGGGTGTTCGCCGAACAGCAGCTGGAGGTCGCGTCGCGCACGGACCTGACTTTCGGAGTCCGCTGGACGTACGCCGCGGCGGAGAGCGACCAGGTGCGCGACCCGGTGACGGACGATCGCATCAGCATCGACGAGGACTGGAGCGAATTGACCGGCTCCGCGCGCTTGACCCACGCGCTCGACGAAGAGCGCACGACGCGCGCGTTCGGCGGCGTATCCCAGGGTTTCCGCGCGCCGAACCTCTCCGACCTGACACGCTTCGATTCGGCCCGCACGAACGAGTTCGAGATCCCCGCTGTCGGGCTCGAGCCCGAGGAATTCGTGCAGTTCGAGGTCGGTGTCGAGACCGCGCTCGACCGTTTCTCCGTGCTCGCGGCGGTCCACTACACGTCGATGCGCGACGTGATCCAGCGCTTCCCGACGGGCAACGTCAACGGCGCGGGCGAAAACGAGATCACCAAGGCCAACGTCGGCGACGGCGAGGTCTATGGCGCGGAGCTCGGGTGTGCGTGGCGCATGGACGACCGCTGGACTCTCTTCGGTGACGTCGCCTGGCTCGACGGCGAGATCGAGACCGTCGAGGTCGCGGGCAGCGCGCCCATCGAGGACCACATCACGCGCCTCCAGCCGACGACGGCGCATCTCGGCGTGCGCTTCGAGCCGCCGAGTTCACCCTATTTCGGCGAAATGCTGGTGACCCACGCCGCGGACGCCGACGAACTGTCGCTCTCCGACATCCGCGACACGAGCCGCATTCCGCCCGGCGGAACGCCTTCCTACACGGTCCTCGACTTGCGCGGCGGTTACTCGGTGTCGCGCGCCTTTGACCTCACGTTTGGCGTCGAGAACGTCACCGACGAGGACTATCGCATTCACGGTTCGGGCTCGAACCGAGTCGGGCGCAACTTCTACGTCGGCGCTTCTTGGTCGTTCTGACGAGGTCGCGCCGCATGTGAGCGGTAGATTGACGGCATGGTGGCGTCGACCGTATGTGTGCGACACGAGGACGTCTCGCTCACGTCCTTCGGGCCCGAAGGCGGCCGCCCGCTCCTGTTCTTCCACGGGTACGCGCGCCACCCGCTCGACTACCACCTGCCCCTCGAGGAGCTCGGACGGCGAGGGTGGCGGGTCGAAGCGCCGTTCCTTTTTGCGAACCATCGTCTGCGGCGGCCGCCCACGAGCTTCTGGGCCTGCGCTGCCCTCGGCCTTCGCGCACGGCGCGCGCTCATCGACGCGGGGCGCTTGGACGAGGGCGCGCCGCTCCTCGGTCACTCGACGGGCGGCGCTGTGGCGCTCGCGGTCGCGGCGCGCGAGGGTGGCGAGCTGCAGGCCGTCGCGGTGAACCCCGTGCAGCCCTCACGCCGCGGGGTGCCGTCGTTCATTTTTGCCTCCGGGCGCATGAATGCGAAATTGGCGTTGGGTCTCGCGGGCGAAGGCCGCATCGGGCGCCGCGTCCTGCGCGAGTTCGGCCTGCGTTTCTACGCCAATTGGCTGCGCGCGCCCGGCCGCGGGCTCGCGCTGATCGGAGGCCTCAGTCGCTTCCGGTACGAAGACCTCGCGCGCTGGCGTGGGCCGACGGATCTCGGCGAGGTCCGAGCGACAGTCCTCTACGGCCCCGGTGATGAGTTCTACCCTGCGTCGAGCGGCCTCGCGGCGGGCCTCGACGCGGTCTTCCAGAGCTCGAATGTGCGCGTCGTGGAAGGCGAGAACTCGCACGAGTGGCTCTTGATCAAGCCGCGCCGACTGGCGGACGAGTTCGAGGCCTGTCTCGCGCCCCGCGCTGCGCGCGGCTCGACCAGCTGATCGCAAAGCCCAGCCGGAGTCGGTGGCGGTCCTGTGCGCAAGCCCACGGGCCAACCAGAGCCGGCGCGGTGATCGCCTTCGTTTCGTGCCAACCCTCGAACGAAGGCGCAGACAGCGTGGTCTCCAGCCAGCTGCGCCCGAATGTGCTGCCCCGCGCGAACAACTGCGTCGCGTGGAGGGACGGCCGCAGCCAACCGGCCCCATCCAACCGGCCCCATCCAACCGGCCGCATCCAACCGGCCCCCTCCGACCGCCCCCATCCACCCGGCCCCAACCAACCGGCCACATCCA
>Ga0163144_10007585_pt1 | contig 23746 bp, 24 predicted proteins | sample OliLak19BULKMAT1_FD_123175 | JGI IMG/M metagenome (GOLD analysis project Ga0163144, IMG submission 123175) | Freshwater microbial mat bacterial communities from Lake Vanda, McMurdo Dry Valleys, Antarctica - Oligotrophic Lake LV.19.BULKMAT1 | ecosystem: Environmental > Aquatic > Freshwater >...
CGAACGGCGCGATGTTCATCGTCATCGACGCTTCAACCCGCTTCAACACCGAGATCGCCGCCCAGGGTGACATCGGCCTGCTTGAAAGCCTCAAGGCGGGCGCGGGTCTCAGCACCAACGTGCTCATCCAGCGTGCGAGCAGCGCGACGCTCGCAGAGCTGATCGTCAAACACGCGCGGGACGAAGGGACGACTCGCGAACTGCGTGCCAGTATCGACACGCTGACCGAATCGGGCTACCTCGAGATCCGCGATCGCAGCAACCACAAGGTGAAGGTCGTTCATCTTTCGCTCAACCGCCTGAGTGACATCACCAACCTGCCATTTTCCGGCTTTAGCGAAAGCGTGAACAACATCGCGACTTACTTCAACATCAAGCCAGACGAGGCTTATCACCTGTATCAGGCTGCGGACCTCATCGTGCGTGAGAAGTTTGAAGGGCACCTGACGCAGATGGGCCTTGATCTGGATGCTGCGAATCAAGTGACGAAATAGCGTTGTTAGCCGATGAGTTCGACTCACACCAAATTAATCCTCGCCAGTGGTTCACCGCGTCGTCGACAGTTGCTGGACGAGGCCGGCTACGCGTTCGAGGTCGTGCCTGCGGACATCGATGAATTGGACGTGCCGGCGGGGCTGTCACCGCGCCAGATCGCGACCTATCTCGCCGACGCCAAGGCACGCTTCATCGCAGCGAAATATCCGGATAGCGTAGTGCTAGCGGCCGACACGGTCGTGGCCTTGCGTAGCATGTTGCTCGGCAAGCCCACAGACGTCACCGATGCCCGGCGAATGTTGACGCTGCTGTCGGGTTCAACGCATCACGTGTCGACCGGTGTCGCGGTGTATGCCGGTGGCAGGGCGTTCGAGGCGATCGTCACGTCCACGGTCGCCATGCGGGTGTTGACCCGCGCCGAGATCGACACCTACGTCGCTGGTGAACAATGGCAGGGCAAGGCGGGCGGTTACGGCATTCAGGATGACGATCCGTTCGTCACGCGCATGGAAGGCAGTCATACCAACATCGTCGGCCTGCCGATGGACGAAACGCGCACCCTGCTGGTCGCTGCTGGCGTCTTCGGGTAGAACGTCGCACACGCTATTCTCATAAGGAAGGGAACAACATCATGGGCCAACACGACACGCTCAAAACACCAGGCGACACCAAATGGTTCACGCATGACCGATTTGGCCTGTTCATCCACTGGGGACTCTATTCGCTGGCGGCGAGGCACGAATGGGTGATGAACAACGAGAAGATTCCCGTTGAGGAATACGAGCGAAAATACTTCAAGCACTTCGATCCAGACCTGTACGACCCCAACAGGTGGGCCGACGCGGCGGCGCATGCGGGGATGAAATATTTCGTTATCACGACCAAGCACCACGAAGGCTTTTGCCTGTGGGACACGAAGCACACCGACTACAAAGTAACGAACACGCCCTACGGCAAGGACGTGCTCACACCGATGATCAAGGCGTTCCGCGAACGCGGGATTCGGACGGGTCTGTATCACTCGCTGCTCGACTGGCATCATCCGCAGATGGTGATCGACAAGCACATTGGCCCATATCGCGAACTATCGGAGGAAGACCGCGCCAAAATGAACGTCGGCCGCGACCAGAAAAAGTACGCAGAGTACTTATACAACCAGACACGGGAATTACTGACCGAATTCGGGCCGGTTGACGTGCTCTGGTACGACTTCAGTTATGTCAAACCCGACGGCAGTGGAAAGGGTAAAGACGACTGGGGTAGCGAAAAACTTTATAAGCTCATCCGCGAGTTGGCGCCCAACATTATCCTCGATGACCGCCTCGACTTGCCCGATGGCTGGGACGTCAAGACTCCCGAACAGTTCCAACCCGACAGTTGGGTAACGTTGAACGGCCAAAAGGTCGTCTGGGAAGCCTGCCAGACCATGAGCGGCTCATGGGGCTATCATCGCGAAGAGTCGAGTTGGCGCGACGCCGACCAACTGATCCGCACACTGATCGACTGCGTCGCAAAGGGAGGCAATTTTCTTCTCAACGTCGGCCCCACCGGTCGCGGTGAAATCGACGCGCGCGCGTTGAGCGTGCTAAAGCAGATCGGTGACTGGATGCACTATCACAGCCGCAGCATTTACGGTTGCACGCAGGCACCCGACGAGTTCCACCCACCGGCCGACTGTCACTACACCTACAACCCTGAGAAAAAGCGCCTGTACGTCCACATCACCGCTTGGCCGTACAAGAACATTCTCCTCCCCAACCTGGCCGGTAAGGTGGAATATGCCCAGTTGTTGCATGATGGGTCCGAGGTCCAACTGACCGGCCTGGAAGCCTGGCAAGCGCACTATTCGATAGGCGGAGATGCCAGTTCGCTCCCCATCCGCCTGCCGCAGGTCCGCCCGAACGTGGCCGTGCCGGTGGTTGAGTTGTTCTTGAAGTAGACCGGCGGCAGTCATCGTGCAGATCGTCAACCGGTGGTGCCTGGCCAGCTCGTTCACCACGGGCATTGACCTTAATGAGAATTCCCTGCATCCAATCCCCGCGCGACCGCATGCGCAGACGCTTTTTCGGAATCCTGCAATTCAACGCTCTCATTATCGGTTTTGACTTTTATTGGTTAAGACTTATATTATGTTGATGTGGAACGTCGAAATCACCGACGAATACGAACGATGGTTCCACTCGCTCGATGACGGTGAACAGGTATCGGTGGCTCAAAGCATCGCGTTGCTTGAAGCGACCGGACCAAGCCTCGGACGGCCCCACGCCGACGTGCTCCGAGGTTCCCGCCACGGCAATATGAAGGAACACTGAACGCAACACGCCGGCCGACCGCTCCGATCGCTGTTCATCTTCGACCCGCGCCGATCGGCGATCCTTTTGACCGGTGGCGATAAGACCGGCGACGGACGATTCTACGATCGAATGATTCCGATCGCCGACCAGTTGTACGACATGTACCTCGACGAACTCCGAAAGGAAGGGTTATTGTGATGGCCGGACACAAGAAGTGGCGAACATTGCTCAAGGACAAAACCCCGGACCAGGTGCACCGGATCGAAGAAGGTGCGCGTGCCCTGCAGAGCGAAATCCTCCTGGCCGAACTCCGCAAGATCGGCGACGTCACGCAGGTCGAACTGGCTGAACGACTTGGCGTCTCCCAAGCCAATGTCTCCCAGATAGAAAACCAGGACGACATCCAGATCAGCACCCTTTACCGACTCGTCAACGCGCTTGGCGGGTCCATCCGCATCACCGTGCAACTGCCCGCCGGCGAGTACACCATCGGTCAGTTTCGACCTGCTAACACCACCGCGACTAAGTGATTCCGGTTTGGCACGTCGTCGCCAATGACGTCGATAAGCGTTGCGTGCCGCGCAACGTGCATCGGCATACAGGCTCAGGCACCCTACCGCCAACGTCCTATAATGTATGTTATGTTAAGCTCGACGCACCCGGCCGTGTATTCGAGTTCATCGGTCCAGAGGTGAGCCATTCGTCCAGCAAACCCTCTGGTTGTGTTCGGTTCAGAGTTCGGGTGAAACCGGTGACACCAATGACAAGGCGGCTATCGCGCCACCGAACCCTGCGGCGAGTGCGATTGACCGCTGGACGCTGGCCAGCGTTGGTTCGCTTGCCAGATGGACCCGTTCGGCTGCGATGGGCGTCGTTGAACGGCGGTTACCGGGGACGGTTCCCGTCGTGTGGACGCGACAACTGATCACCGTCGCGAGCAAACCGGCGGTGCCGAGCGTGTGGCCCAGCGACGCCTTGTGGCTATACACCACCGGTCGTCGATCGGCGGTCGCGATGACGCATGCATCGATCGCAGCGAGTTCGATCGGGTCGTTAACGACCGTTCCCGTGCCATGCGCATGAACGAATTGGACGGATCGGTTATCAATGACGTGCCGAAGGACGTGTCGCAGCGCTGCGCCGGTCGGTTCGTTGCCGGTTAGATGGGCTGCGTCACCAGCCATGGCGAACCGTTCGATATGAGCGATAGGAGACCGATGGGTCGAAGTTCGCTCGAGGCAGACGGCGGCGGCGGATTCGGACATGACGAAGCCGGCTCGGGATTCGTCAAACGGTCGACAGCCATACCCCGGCGGGGCGAGAACGCCCAATCGTTGGAAACTCTGCACAAACAACGGGTGGACCGAGGCCTCGACCGCAACCACTAGCACGCGGTCGATCTCGCCACTATGGATCAACATCGTGGCGCGGATTAGTGCGTGTAAGCCCGTCGCGCAAGCTGCGGATAACGTCAATCGAGGCCCGGCGGTCATGCCAAGCGATCGCGCCACATGCGTCGCGGTTTCGGCCAAACCCCAACTTGACCGCCCTTCTGAAAATTGGTTTTTATCGGACGTGAAAGCGATGGCGGGGGAGATCCACTCGGCAATCTGCCCTTTGCTCGTTCCAATGACAACCGCGGTCCTATCACTGGTTCGCTCGGTGGACGTCCAACCGGCTTGTTCGATCGCCTGCCGGCCCACCTGTTCCGCCAAGGCGCTGGCGCGCGATTCGTCGGCCGTCGTTATGACGGTCAGCCGTGTGTGTTCGGAGATGTCGCGATCCCCTGCGACCAGATGTGCGAATGTGGAATCGACCGTTGCGCCCAAGGGCGTGATGAGCCCCAGGCCGGTAATGGCGGGAAGATCGGTCACGGGCACGGCAACGACGTCGCAGTCATCTTTTTATTGAATCGTGACATGCGCCTCTGGCGCATGTGTTCTGGACAATCCACGGGCCAAAGTCCCGTGTCACGGTGATGGCGACGGTCCAAGGGACCCTATGCCAGTGCTAAGAACCTTGGTGCAACCCAATGGTTCGTGCCCTACCGAGGGGTCACCGCAAACGCGTCCATCAGTGCTCGCACTTTGCGGGGCTTGACGGTCTGAGAATTGGGGTCATACATCAGCACCGCAACCTGGCCGGTGCGGCTGTCCAGGACGTACAGCGCATCGGCGCCGGTCTGCGTCTTGGCGGTGACGACGGAATAATCTCGGTCCTTGATCGCGACCTGCGCATTGGCGGGCTCGGACAGGAAATAGTTCGCCATCCCCAGGACAACGGCGGTCAGGGACAGGATGCCGATAGCGAAGTTCTTGTTCTGCATGGGAAGTCTCCCGGTGGTTTTAAGTAATCAGTCAACTCAGAGGCACGCCCGGTTACTTGCGCTTAGTTGCGCCCGTACCCAGGGCAGCACCGGCGTCGAACACGCGGTTAAGCTGCAGGGGCGTCATCATATTGATTTCGTTGCGCGGCTCGTCATAGCCCATGGCGCTGAGCGCGCCAGTGCTGACGTCGAGCACGTATACGACTGCGTTGCTACCCCCGGACAGGGCGCCGGGAATCAGCAGGTAGTCACCCGGTCGACGCGCCGCAGCCGCCTGGGCGTGGGCCGCATTGTCGGGGACAGCGCGGAACACGAACGTGCCCACAAGCACGGCGTTTACGATCACCAACAACCAGAGCACGGTCGATTTCATGATGCCTCCACAGAAGTTGATTCTCGTCTTCGCGTTCGGCCGAACGGGAAGACACACATGTTCAATTGAGAAGTCTAGTCCAGATGCGATCGCTTGGCGTCCTTAAAAAGAACACCAACGGCGAGAATGGCGAGCACCATCAGGAGCAACCACATCAGCGCGGTCGAATCGCCGAGCACGACCTTTTCGCTGCCGTAACCCTCGAGGCGAGCGTCGATCGGTGTGTCGACTTCCTGTGCCATAACGGTGCCGGTGGTAGACAGCAGCGACGCAAGACCCACCAGAACGACGGTCAAAAGCGATTGGCGGCGTTGACGGGTCATTGCATTCATCATAACCAGCTTTCAAGCGGGCGGGCAAGCGACCGAAAATCGGCCGCAGGCAACGCGACCGTTTCCCACTTGGCGCTACGGCGGCGCATGTGGTTCCGGTATTCCGCCAGGTCGATACCGAGTAGCAGATACCAGCGGTCCCGAAACTCGTACATACCGGGTTCGGGCGTGAGTGGCGCGTCGATCCAATACACGAAGCTCAGGATAGCGCGAAAACCGTCGCCGAAGACTTGTTCCCATTGCATCAGGTCGGTCACGTCTTGCTCGGTAGCCCAGGTTTCAAAGCCCGAACGGGCGTTCTTATTGCGGCAGGTCCGCCCTTTCACGTCGACGAGCAAGTTCGGGCCGGCCTTGCTGTAGACGACAAAATCGAAGCTCTTAAGCTGCGCATTGGCAAACAGGGCGCGTTTGGCTTCGTCGACGGGCACGTACGGCACACCACGATCGCGCAGGTATGCTTCGAACGCTGCCTCGTAATGGATCGATCGATCGGCCACCGGTCAAAACCCCACACTTGCCCTGTCGAACTTTATGTCCTGTCAAACCTTATCGCGCAATCGGTAAGGGCACCCGGCCCCGGACGGTCAGCGATGCCAACGCCCCACCGCCTGGCGTTTGAACTTTCGGCATGACGTTCGGCCGGTTCGACTTGCGCAGTTTGGTGGTCGTCCGCCGGCCGCGAGAACGCTTCTTGGCACGTTCTTTTTCCAGTTGTTGTTCGGCGTACGCCATCAAATGCTCGGCGCTGGTGAACAATTGCTCGAAGTCGTACTCACCACCGTGGTAGTCGCAGTTGTCGGTCGTGTACTTGCGACAGATGGCCGGTCGGGTCTCGTAGATGCCGCAGAGGTTGTCCTCCTGCAAATGCTTGCAGCGGTTGAGCACCCCGACGTACCACTGCTTCTTTTCGATGTAGACGACGATGTTCTGGTGGATGAGGTACCAGCGAACGTCGTCGTAATCCTTCCGGGTGGTTGGATTGTCGATGGGCAGGGAAATATAACGGCAGCAGAGCGCGGCGCACTGATCACACAGACAAGACATGCGGTGGATTCTAGCGTGTGGACCGCCAACCGTGCTAGAGTTGGCACCATGCGCGTCATTGCAGGTGAATTTCGAGGAAGGACCCTGCTGGCGCCAAAGACCGACGCGACGCGGCCGATCACCGACCGCGTGAAGCAGTCGCTGTTCGACGTCCTGTCGCCGTATATTGAGGAGGCGGTCGTCTACGACTGCTTCGCGGGGACGGGCAGCATGGGCCTGGAATGCCTCAGCCGGGGCGCCAAGCACGCGATCTTCTTCGAGATGGACCGCTCGGCTAGTGACATGTTGAAGAAGAACATCGCCCTGCTGAAGGTTGCCGACCGCAGCACGATCGTCGCGACCGACCTGTTCAAATGGTTTACTGGCAAGCCCGGTGCGGTACCAGCGAATCTGATATTTCTCGACCCGCCCTACCGATTTCTCAAAGAACGACCCGACGACCTGCGGGCGCTCGCGGCGGCGTATGCGGAGCGTTTTTTGAGTCCCGATGGCTTGGTCGTCTTCCGCCATGACGCCAAGGATTCGTTGGCGTTGCCCGCGCTGCACGAAACCGACGTTCGCGAATATGGTTCGATGACGGTAAAGCTGCTGCGTCGGCCGCCAACAAAGTAAGTCCTGACAGGTACAACAGTACGGAACACCGATGCCCGTCCCCCGATACCAATACTTCAACGCCAAGGACGCCGCCGTCGCGGGGTCGTTGCAATTTACGGCCAGACAGGTCGTCGAAGGGGTCATCACCGGTCAGCACAAAAGCCCGCACAAGGGGTTCAGCGTCGAGTTCGCCGAGCATCGCGAGTACACGCCCGGCGATGAACTGCGGCACCTGGACTGGAAAGCGCTGGCGCGGTCCGACCGCTATTACATCAAGCTGTACGAGCAGGAAACAAACCTGCGCGCAACGATCGTCCTCGACACCAGCAATTCGATGCGCTTCGCTGGCAAGATGGATTACGCTAAGCACCTGGCGGCTTGCATCGCGTACCTGCTGTCCACACAACAAGACCTCGCCGGCTTCGTCGCGATCGACGAGACCGCCCACTCGGAGATGCCACCGGGGTCATCACCGTCGCATCTGGATCGGCTATTCAAGGAACTCGAACGTTGTGAGGCGGGGAAGAAGACCGATCTTGCCCGTCAGCTGCATGCGCTTTCCGAGCGACTGCCCCGCCGAAGCTTGCTGGTATTGATCAGCGACCTGTGGACCGAGCCTGACGAACTTCGAAAAGCGTTGCAGCACCTGCGCTATCGCAAGCACCAGGCGATCGTCATCCACTTGCTCGATAAGGCGGAAACGGAACTGACTTATGAAGGGCAGATCACCCTCGAAGACCTCGAAAGTGGTGAGAAGCTGCAGATCGACCCCGCCGACCTTCGCGAAGCGTACGTGAAGCAGGTCGCTGACTACCTGCAACAGGTTCGGCGGGCGTGCAGTGACAGCAATGTCGAGTATCACGATCTGTATGTCGATCAGCCCTACGAAAAATCACTCGTTCGATTGATGACGCGCAGGAGATAGAAAAGGATTTGCCCACGAATCAGCACGAAGAAACACGAATCAGGAAATTGCAATCGCATTGCTGCATTCATTCGTGACCGTTCGTGCTGATTCGTGGGTAGCCATTTAGTAACGCATGTTCGGACTCGACTTCCTGTTCGCCGCCGGCCTGTTTGCCCTGCCCATAGCAGGGCTGCCGGTGTTGCTGCACCTGTTGTTTCGGAAGAAGTCACCGGTCGTTCCGTTCAGCACCGTTCGGTTTATCAAATCGAGTCTTCAACGGACCGCTGCGCGTCGCAAGCTGCAGCGATGGCTTTTGCTGGCGTGCCGTGCCCTACTGCTATTGCTGCTGATTTGGGCGATTGCGCAGCCGGCCCATCGCGTTGCGTCCAACTGGCTCGGTAGTGCCAAGAGCCCGATCGCGGTCATCGTGGTCGACACGAGCTACTCGATGCTGCTGAAGGACCAGGAAACGCCGCTGCTGGACAAGGCCGACGTCGCGGTTCAATCGCTGCTGCGCGAACAGTTGAAGGGCGCTCGGGTGGCGATCTTCGCGTCCAACCCACCGCCCACCGACCAGCCGGAGACGTTGAAGGAGGCTGGCGACCTGCTTGCGAACTGGTCGCCACTGCAACCCACGCCCGCGCCCAAACCGTTGGCCGAGCGCGTGACGGCTGCGACGAACTTTCTTGAGAAGCAGGACGCCGACCAGAAGTGGCTGTTCGTGGTGACGGATTTCCAATCCCGCGAGTTTCCGCGACCGATCACCCCGCCGGCTGACGTTCGTGCGGTCTTTCTCGACCTTCATGCCACCGATGCGCGATCGGCCGGCATTACCAGGATCGAGATTCGCCCGGATCACCCCATTCCCGGCGTGGGTAGTGAAGCGGTCGGTTCCGTTGCAGGTCGGGCAGGTGATTCGCGCGCGGTGACGACCCGCATCATCGACACCGCGGGCAAGGTGTACACGGAACTGACCCTCGTCGCGTCGCTCGATCGCAGTGGACGTGGGCAGGTGCGGTTTCCACTCAAATTGCCCGCAGAGCGATGGCTGACTGTCAGCGCGAGTCTGCCTGCGGGTGATGCATCGTCGTGGGACGACAATCGCACCCAGTTGCTGGAAGTCCCCCCCCGGCGGGTCGTGACGATGTTGACTGGCTCGCAGCCGATCCCCGCCGAGCGTTTCATGCGGCTGGCGCTGGACCCCTCCGAAGGCACCCAAACCGCCTGGCCGCTGCTGGTAAAGCCCGCCACGAGCATCGCAGCAGATGCCAAAGTCGTCGTTGCGGCCCTTACCAAATGGCCCGATGCTCCGACGGTCAACGCGCTGCGAGACTTCGCACGGGCTGGCAACACGGTCTTCCTGGCACTCCAGCCGGGCCTTGAGGAATCGTGGGATACGACACCGGCCGACGTCCGCGCGACCCTGGTCGAGCTGATGGGCGGCACGCCCGTGAAACGCGCAGCGACCGGTGAGTACAACCTGATCGCTGGAATGAGTTCATCGCTGATGGAAGGTTTAGCCGACCCCACCATGCAGTTGGCGACCGCGGCGGCTCGACGGTTCATTTTCTTAGATGGATTGTCCCCGGCGGTCGAAGTGCCCCTGTCGCTCGGCCGGGCCAGTGGCGCGGGGTCTGAACGCCTCGTCCCCCTGCTGGTCCGTAAGCCTGTCGGGGCGGGCCTGGCGTTCACGTTGACGACGCTGCCCGACCCACGGTTTACCAACCTGCCAACGCACCCCGTCTTCCTTCCAATGCTCGTTCGGGCTGCGCTGGCAGGTGGTGGTGGATCGACCCCGGCAAACGTGGAGATTGGGTCGCCGATCGTCCTGCGCGATCGATCGTTGGACGGTAAGTCGCAACTGGACCTGGAAACCCCGCAAAAAGAACGATTTGTTCTCCCCGCCAAACGTGACGACACCGGCACTTCGTTCACGTTCGACCGCACACAGTCCGCGGGTATCTATACGGTAGCGGCAACCGGTTCAACCGACCCGATCGCGTTGGCCAACGTGCAATTGCCTGGCGCCGAGGCTGAGCCCGACCGACGCGAGGCGTCAGCAATCGCATCCGGTGAGAACGTCGTTATCGCGCGGTCGGCCGAGGAATTGCAGACGAAGTTCGCGACGCTTTCCGAACCCGAACCGCGCTGGTCGATCCCTATTGCGATCGTCCTGATGCTGCTATGCGTGGAAGCGCTGATGGGCAGCGTCACGACCGCCTGGCGATGGCCGTTCGCCAGGACTCCCGCAAACGTCGCGGCGGCCTGACCATTTCACGAAGCGCACCGTTTGGCGTAATCTCTCACGCCGATGGCCGACTTACGATCATCCCGTGACGAAGCGATTATCCTGGTGCGCACTCTGCGCGGGGCAGGTCACGTCGCGTACTTCGCCGGCGGTTGCGTTCGCGACGAGTTGCTCGGTTTGACCCCCAAGGATTACGACGTCGCCACCGACGCGCCACCCGACAAAGTGCGGTTGTTGTTCCGCAACTCGCAAGCCGTCGGCGCCGCGTTCGGTGTCATTCTTGTCCGCATTAACCGCAGCCAGATCGAGGTTGCCACCTTCCGCTCCGATGGTGCTTACGAAGACGGTCGGCGACCCGCGAGCGTGCGGTTTACGACGGCCGAGGAGGACGCGCAACGCCGTGACTTCACGATCAACGGTATGTTCCTCGACCCGCTGAACGGTGAGGTGATCGACTACGTCGGTGGCCAGGCAGATCTGGCAGCCAGGCGACTGCGGGCCATCGGTGACGCCGCTGCGCGGTTTTCCGAAGATCACCTGCGACTGCTGCGCGCCGTGCGCTTCGCGGCTCGATTCAACCTGCAAATCGAAAACGCGACCGATGCGGCAATTCGGCAGCAAGCACCGTCGCTGGCTCGCATCAGCCCCGAGCGTATCGCCGATGAACTTAGGCGGATGCTGATCCCACCGACGCGCACTATTGCATACGCTAAACTAGTCGACCTCGGCCTTCTCAACGTCGTCCTGCGCTATCTGCCGGGCACGCCCACTCCGATCGATCTGACAACCAACCTCCTGTCGAGCATCACCAAGCTTGCCGACGAACAACCTATTTCCTTCGGGCTGGCTCTGGCAGCGGTGACGCTGCAGCATCGACTCGGCGCGCCCAATGGAACTTTGGAAATCCTGACCCAACCCAACGAGGTAAAGGTGACTTGCACTGCGGTGCGCAAGGCGTTGAAGATCAGCAATCAGGAGGAAGACAAGCTGGCTGGTGTGCTGTCGATCGGCTGGCTTCTGGAGGGCGTCCAACCGATCGCGCCCCTCAAGCGATTTTTGGCGAAACCGCACGCGGACGAAGCGAGGCAGATGCTTCGCGCCCTGAACAAAGGTATTGACGTCGAACCGCTGCTGGTCGAGTTAAATAAGACGGAAGTGGCTCCTCTGCCACTATTGACCGGTGACGACCTGATGGCAAACGGTTTCCGCGCAGGCCCGGCGTTCAAGCGTATCCTCGACGAGGTCTATAACGCCCAACTGGAAGATCGCATTGCAACAAAAGAGGCCGCGCTGGAGATGGCGGCAAAGTTAGCTTACTAGCGCGATGTCGAAAGTTTTGCTGCCCAGTCAACTCGGTATGCCGGCGAGTTAAAGTCTATTGCTTGCCCATCGCGGCAACGATCTGCTTGATGTCACCGATCTGCGTGATGCGCAGGCCAAAGTTCTCACCAACCTTAACCACTTCACCGAGGCCGATGGGCTTGTTGTTGATGAGCAATTCGAGGGGCTCTTCGCTACTTTTGAAGAATTCGATGATCGCGCCAGTGCCCAGCCGCATCACTTCCGACAGCAGCAGTTTGCGCTCGGCCAACTTAACAATCACCGGCACCTTCATGCGAAGAATGCGGTCGAGCTCGCCAGGGCTTTGGCGGGATCCGTTGCTTTGATTCGATTGCAAAAGCGGCACGAGGGCATCCTTGCTTCGTTGCACGATTCAGGAGACGCAAGAATTATCGGCAAGGTTTGCGCGTTCGCAAGAGAAAAGCTTCGTAACGGTTTTTGGGCTAGCCAACTCAGTGGCTGGCTCTTTCAAAGCGTTACGGATTGGGAAACGCGAACCCTAAACCTTCTTAATCAGCAACGATGCGTTGTGCCCACCGAAGCCAAAGCTGTTGCTCATGGCATACGTGACCTTGAGGTCGCGGGCCTTGTGCGGCACGTAGTCCAGGTCACATTCCTCGTCGGGGTTGTCGAGATTGATGGTCGGGGGGATCAAGTTGCGATCAACCGCCATCGCGAGGACGACCGCTTCCACGCCACCGCTGGCGCCGAGCAGGTGGCCAAGCTGGCTCTTGGTGCTGCTGATGGCCAGCTTCTTGGCGTGGGCGCCGAAGGTGTTTTTGATGGCCCGCGTCTCAGCGACGTCACCGAGTGGGGTGCTGGTGCCGTGGGCGTTGATGTAGTCAACGACATCGGGGCTGACGTTGGCATCTTCAAGGGCCAATTGCATGGCTTTCGATGCGCCAACGCCGTCTTCGTGAGGCGCGGTAATGTGATAGCCGTCACCGCTCATGCCGTAGCCGACGAGCTCTGCGTAGATCTTTGCGCCGCGCTTTTTGGCGTGTTCGTATTCTTCCAGGATGACCACACCGGCGCCTTCACCCATGACGAAGCCGTCGCGTTCTTTGTCCCAGGGTCGGCTGGCCTTGGTGGGCTCGTCGTTGCGGGTGGACATCGCGCGGGCGGCACAGAAGCTGGCCATGCCCAGCTCGCATAAAGCGGCTTCGGACCCACCGGCGATCATGATGTCGGCCATGTCCGTCTGAATGAACCGACCGGCATCACCGATGGCATTACTTCCGGTTGCGCACGCCGTCGCGACGGCAGTGTTGGGGCCGTTGATCTTGAAGATGATGCTTACGTTGCCACTGGCTGCGTTGACCATCAACCGGGGGACGGTGAACGGGCTGACACGCGACACACCGCGATCGAAAAGAATGCGGCTCTGTTCCTGAAGGGTCTCGATCCCACCGATGCCACTGCCGATCAGCACACCACAGCGATAGGAATCTTCCTTGGTGAAGTCGATCCCCGAATCCTTCACCGCCGAGATGGACGCAGCGACGCCAAACTGACCAAAGCGGTCGAGCCGCTTGGCCTCGCGCACATCAATGCCGTAGCTGGTGATGTCAAACTTGGTGCACTCACCACCGAAGCGGGTGGGGAACTTGGACAGGTCCCATCGCGTCACCTGTCCGATGCCGCTTTTGCCGGCACAGAGGCTTTCCCATACTTCATCGACGCTCTCACCAAGGCTGGTGACGACGCCGAGACCGGTAATTACGACGCGACGTTTCATGCTAGATAAGTTGCCAGTGGCCAGTTGCCAGTTGCCAGTTGCCAGTGCGGACGGTGCCGGAATTGTACTGGCAACTGACCACTGGCAACTGGCAACTTATTCAGTCAATACGTCTTATTTGCTGCCGTGTTCTTTGATGTAGTCGATCGCCTGACCGACGGTCTGAATTTTCTCAGCCTCTTCGTCGGGAATGGACAGTTCGAATTCGTCTTCGAACTCCATGACGAGCTCGACGGTGTCGAGCGAGTCGGCGTTCAGGTCGTTGATGAAATGCGTTTCACGGGTGATCTCGCTTTTGTCGACGCCCATTTGCTCGCTGACAATCTCGATCACCTTGGTCTCAATCTCTTCCATGGTCGTTCCACCTACCCTGAACTTTTCTGAACCCGTCCGGCAAACCCACGCGGGGCCGGAGGATCGGAAACTATAGCCGTACGTGCTTCATTTGCAACAACCACGCCGACTGCCCGACATCGGTCGGGACATTCAAATCATTTATCGCGCGACCTTTACGGACGCGCCGATCAGCCCATCACCATTCCACCATCGACGAGCAGCACCTGCCCGGTGATGTACCCGGCCTCTTCACTGGCGAGGAACGCGACCGCAGCGGCGATCTCGTTGGCCTCACCGAAGCGCTTCAGTGGGATGAGCTGTTTGACGCCTTCTTTGATCTTGTCATGCAGGACGTCGGTCATGTCCGTCGTGATAAACCCCGGGGCAACCGCGTTGGCCGTTACGCCCTTGCCGGCCAACTCGCGGGCGACGGACTTGGTCAGACCTATGAGTCCAGCCTTGGACGCTGCGTAGTTGGTTTGCCCAGCGTTGCCCATGACGCCCGCGACGGAGCTGATATTGATGATGCGACCCGACTTGCTCCGCATGATCGTCCTGGCGCCCGCGCGGATCGCGACGAACGCGCTCTTCAGATTCGTGTTGATCACCGTGTCAAAATCTTCGTCTTCCATGCGGAGGATCAGGCCGTCCTTGGTGATGCCGGCGTTGTTCACCAGCACGTCCAACCGGCCATGCTTTTCGGCAATGGCTTCAACGACCGCAGCAAGTGCCTTACCGTCACCAATGTCGCACGTGACGGCCTCGGCGGTGCCACCAGCGGCTTCAACCTCACCGACGATCGCGACCAGCTTGTCCATGCTGCGCGCCAGCGCGACGACGTGCAACCCGTCCTTGGCCAGGCGTTTGACGATCGCGGCGCCGATACCTCGGGAACCGCCGGTGACAAGTGCTACACGTTTTTCGGTCATGATCTGTTTCTCTTCCCTGACTATCCTGCGTTTAGCCGCTTTACTTGCGACGTGATGGACCTAAGCCTGAACCGTTAGCGTATCCGCCGTCGCCAAACTCTCAACCGGCAGCCGGCGATTGATGCGCTTCATCAACCCCGCCAACGTCCGTCCTGGCGCCAATTCTACGAACCGCGCATCGGTGATGGCGGCTAACGGGGTCATCGTTTGTTCCCACCGAACTGGTGAGACAATCTGCTTGACCAGTAGGTTTTTTATCTCCGCCGGTGCCGTGTGGGGTTGCGCCGTGACGTTCGAGTAAACTGTCGTCGTCGGGGCCGAGAACGTCACACGATCCAGCTCAGCTTTCATCCGATCGGCGCCCGGCTGCATGAGTGGGCTGTGGAACGCGCCAGCGACCTTCAACGCGATCGCCTTAAACCCTGCGGCCTCGGCGGCGGGCAAAACGCGTTCGCAGGCTCCCTTGCTGCCACTGACGACGATCTGCCCCGGCGCATTAAAATTCGCCGAGACCAACACCTCACTACCGGCATTCTCGGCGCACAGTTTGTCGATGGCCGCTTCATCCGCGCCCATGATCGCGACCATGCTGCTCGGTGACGCGACGGCGGCCTCCTGCATGTACCGGCCGCGCGCGGTCACAAGCCGAAGCCCATCCTCGAACGTGAACACTCCCGCCAGGTGCAACGCCGTGTACTCCCCGAGGCTCAACCCGGCATAGGCCGTGACGGACGTGGGGGCTATTTTCCCAGCGGCAACGGCGGCGCGATAACAGGCTACGGCCGTCACGTACAGCGCTGGTTGGCTGACGTCCGTCTTGTTCAACTGCTCGTCCGGTCCACCGAACGCGACGGCCTTGAGGTCGAAGCCGACGATGTCGTTAGCGGCGTCGAACGCCTCGCGCGCGTGCTGGGACAGCTCGTAGAAGTCTTTCCCCATGCCGACGACTTGAGCGCCTTGGCCGGGACAGAGGATGAAGGTGCTGGCTGGCATTGTTTCGTAACACGGGCGGCTCGCCCGGGCTTAAGGATCAAAAGGAAATTACGGGCGGGCCGCCCGTGGTACAACAGGATTACATTCGCACGACCGCATTGGCCCACGTCAGTCCTGCACCGAACGCGACGAAGACGATCGTGTCTCCCCGCTTGACCTTGCCGGCGCGCACGGCTTCGTCCAAGGCGATCGGGATGCTGGCGGCCGAGGTGTTGCCGTACTTGTCAATATTCACAAACGCCTTTTCAGGTGGAAGATTCAGTTTGTGCATCGCACTGTCGATGATGCGCTGGTTTACCTGGTGGGGGATGACGAGCGAGACGTCTTCTTTTGTCAATTCCGTCTTGTGGATCGCGTCCTCGATCATTTCTTCGAACCGCGTGACCGCGAACTTGTAGACCTCGCGGCCTTTCATGCGGAGGAACTGACCTTTGTTGTCGATCATGTCCTGATTGATCGGGTGCTGCGAGCCGGGCGGGCAGTTGAGCAGTTCCCAACCGTTGCCATCGGCATGCAGGCTGCTGTAGAGCACGCCCTGCTTCGGGTCCGTCCCACGCCGCATGACGGCCGCGCCAGCGCCGTCACCAAACAGGATGCAGGTGCCACGATCGGTGTAATCGGTAATCCGGCTGAGCGCTTCGGCACCGATCACGAGTACGTTCTGGTACAGCCCCGACTTGATGAACGCCGTCGCGGTGCTCATTGCGTAAAGGAACCCACTGCAAGCCGCGCCAAGGTCGAATGCGGGCGTGTCAGACAATCCCAACCCTTTAGCGACGAAACACGCCGAGCCAGGCGTCACCATATCCGACGTGATCGTCGCGCAGATGATGAGGTCCAGATCCTTAGGCGTCATTCCAGCGGCCTCGAGCGCCTTGTGCGATGCCTTCAGTGCGAGCGTCGATGTGCTCTCACCTTCACTGACGATACGGCGTTCCCGCATGCCGGTCCGCTGCACGATCCATGCATCGTTTGTGTCGACCATTGTCGACAGGTCGGCGTTCGTCAATCGCTTCTCGGGAACGAAGCTTCCGGTACCGGCGATGATGGCGGAGTATTGGGACATAGATAAGTTGCCGGTTACCAGTTGTCAGTTGCCAGTGAAGATGACGCATGCCAGCAGTCTCCTACTGGCAACTGGCCACTGGCAACTCATTCACTCTTCGCTGACGGGAATGCTCTTTTCGATCTTCTCGATAATCTTCTCGTTCACGCCACTGGTGTACAACTGCTTGCCGACGCGGATGGCGTTCATGATCGCTTTGGCTTCACTGCGGCCATGGCAGATCAGGCAGTAGCCACCGACGCCCAGGAGTGGCGCCCCGCCGTACTCCTGCCAGTCGTGTTTGGCGTAGATCTTCTTCATGATAGGCTGAAAATCCTTCAGCATGTCCGGGGCGAACTCAGCCAGCTCAGCGACGATCGTCTGAAAGAGCCCTTCGCTGATGCCTTCGGTGAACTTCAACAGGATGTTCCCGACAAAACCGTCGCAGATGACGACGTCGACGACGCCCTTGAAGATGTCCTTGCCTTCGACATTACCGATGAAGTTGATCTGCGGCTCGTCGCGCATGAGCTTGCGCGCGACCTTGACCATGGCGTTGCCCTTGGCGTCTTCCTCACCGATCGAGAGGACACCCACACGCGGGTTTTCAATACCGGCGACGGCGGTCGCATAAGCGGCGGTCATCATCGCATATTGTTCGAAATGCTTGGGCTTGGGTTCAGGGTTGGCCCCGACGTCGCAGACAAAGACGGGCCCGTGGAACGTCGGGAGGATGACCGAGATGCCCGGGCGGCTGATTCCCTTGAGCGTACGCATGCGCAACTGCGCCGCTGCCACGCAGGCACCGGTATTGCCGGCGCTGATGACGACGTCAGCCTCGCCCTTGGCGGCGAGCTTGCACATGACGGCGATGGAGCTGTCGGGCTTGTTGCGAATCGCTTCCACGGGCGAATCATCCATGCCGATGATCTGCGTCGTGTGGACGACCTTGTAATGCTTCTTCTGCTCGGGCGTCAGGGGGCTGGCAGCCAGACCATCGTTGATGATCTTCTCGTCGCCGACGAGCAGGATCGTGTCCTTCTCGTCCAGCAGGCCGATGGCGTTCCAACAACCCTTGAGAATCTCACCAGGCGACTTGTCACCGCCCATCACATCAACCGCAGCTCGCACTGGTGTCCTCCGTGCCCGTCTCTTGGCAGAATCGAAAAACGCCTGGTTAGGCGCTCTCTTCTTGCTCGACCGGCAGGGCGAGCTTCGGGTTCACGTAACCGCAGTTCTCGCACGCCGCGTGGGGCAGCTTGCTGGTGCCGCATTGCGGGCAGCGAACGTAATGGATCGGTTTGAGAGCCAAGTGCGAGCGGCGCTTGCGCTTACGGCTCTTCGAGTGTCGTTGGACTGGAAGCATGACTAACTCCTACAGCGCCGCCTGTCGACGCGAAACAGCGATTTCGATAGTGAAATCTGCGTTGGGGTCGACCGAAGCCGACCGGAAAAGAGGCAATACGTTAAGAATATAACGCGGTTCTGTCAAATATGGGGGACGACGAAGCCCTATTTAGCCTGAGGTTTGCCCGCGGTGTCTTCTGCGTGTTTCGTCCAGAATCGCAGAAAACGTTCACTGGGCGCGCCCAAGGCCAATCACTTTGCGCCGATCAGTTCTCCATGACCGTTCCCGTTGCCTTCGTAAGGCTCAACCTTCTGGGCGCCAAACCGGTCCCCCGTATGCGTGCGACCCGCTCGGAAGAACGGGACCCGATCCAGGACCTTCTCCTGGAACAGTTCCATGTAAAGATAGAGAACGGGCGTCACGTACAGCGTGATCAACTGCGACACGATCAACCCACCCACGATGACCAGACCCAGCGGCCGCCGGGTGTCACCGGCGGCGCCCCAGCCCATGGCGATCGGCACCGCGCCCATGATGGCTGCGAGTGTCGTCATGATGATCGGGCGGAACCGATCCATGCTGGCGTCGTGGATCGCGTCCATCGCTGTAGCGCCCTGACCGATCCGCTGGATCGCAAAGTCGACGATCATGATGCCGTTCTTCTTCACGATGCCCATCAGCATGAACAGCCCTATGAACGCGTAGAGAGATGCCTCCTGATTAAATATCCACAGGGTCATTAACCCACCCACCAAAGCCGTCGGCAATGTCGACAGCACGGTCAGCGGATGGATGTAGCTCTCGTACAGGATCGCGAGGATCACGTACATCACGAACACCGCGATCGCCATCAGGACGTAGAGGCTCTGCAGCGTTTCCTGGAACGTCAGGGCTTCACCCTGAAACTCACCGCGCAGGTGCGACGGCAATACTTCCTTGGCAACGGTCTCGATGTACTTCGTCGCATCCCCGATCGGCACGCCGGGCACGAGGTTAAAGTTAATCGTCACGCTCGTGAACTGGTTCAAGTGGTTGACCGCCTGGGGTCCAAGCACCTGTTCCCAGGACGCCACAGCAGACAGAGGGATGAGGTTCTGACCATCGTCACTGCGCACGTAGAGCAGGCCCAGATCTTCGGGCCGCTGACGGGCCGAATCGTCAACTTCAAGGATAACCTGGTACTGGTCGTCGGGCCGTTTGATGAGGTAGACGTAATTCTGGCTATACGCGTTTCGCAGCAGCGTCTCGATCGCCGCGGCCGACACGCCGTACGTCGACGCCTTGTCGCGGTCGATGTTAATCCGCAACTGCGGTGTGTTCATGTACAGGTCCGAGATGATCGGCGCTTGGAACATCGTGCCGGCCTTCTCGTACAACCGGCCCATGAGCGCGCCGGCGCCGGCGTACACCTCTTCGGGGTTCACGCCCGAAATGGCGTACGCAAACTGCCCACCCTGATTGCTCGTGGCGCCCGTCGAGATCTGCAGCACCGGTTGCGGCACCAGCACGCCGATCGCACCCTGCATTTGCATCGCAAACTGACCGGCCATGTTGGTCGTGACGTCCACGATTGTCGGGTCCTCGATCGTCTTCGGCTTCATGTCCGGGCCTATCGTCTCCATGGGTGGACGCTTGTAGGGGTCCTTCAGGAATGCGATCAGGAACCCCTGATTGGAACCGACGAACTGACCCAGCCCGGTCATGCTGAAGGTCATGTCGACCGACTTGTCCTCCTGCATGATGCGCTCGGCCTGTGTCTGGTACTGCCGCATCTGCTCAGGTGATGAACCTTCCTGCGCGATCAGCACGCCCATCGCGAACGACGAGTCGCCCACGGGCAGGAAACTCTTCGGCAGCGTCATGCCAAAATAGACGGTCCCCAGCAAGCAAAGCACGAAAATGATCAGCGAAATCCAGCGGTGTTTGAGAAAGAACCATAACGATCGACCATAGACGTCCAGCACGCGCTTTTCGACGCTGCCGATGACACGCTCGACCCATGTCTTCTTCACGTTATGACCGCGCTGACCGATCGCGCGGGCAGTCATCAGCGGGGTCAACGTCAACGACACGACACCGGACGCCAGAATCGCCACGACGATGACGACCGCGAACTCGCGGAAGATTCGACCGACGATCCCGTCCATAAACACCAACAGCAGAAACACCGCCGCCAGAGATAGCGTCATGGACAGAATCGTAAAGCTGATCTCGTTTGCTGACGCGATCGACGCCTGCATCGGCGTCTCACCGTACGCTTCCATTCGCCGCACGACGTTTTCGAGGAAGACGATCGCGTCGTCGACGAGGAACCCGATCGCCAGCGTCAACGCCATCAGTGACAGATTGTCGAGGCTGTAGCCAAACCCCGCCATGACGATGAACGTCAGCAACAGAGACAACGGTAGCGCGACGACCGGAATGAGCGTGTCGGCGGCGCGACCCAGGAACAGGAAGATCACCAGCACCACGAGCCCGAACGCGATGAACAGCGTCTCTTCGACGTCCTTCACGCTGTTCACGATCGTCTTGGAACGGTCGTAGATCGGGATGATCGTGACGTTGGCCGGAAGCGTCGCCTGGATCTCATCTTTCAAGCTTTTGACGGCCTGGGCGACGGCCACCGCATTTGAACCCGCCTGGCGGAAGACGGCCATCACGACCGTGGCCTTAGGCACTTCCTTGTCGCGCACCCAGAAGCGCATGTCGACCCGCTCATCCTGCACGGTATCAAGCGCCTCGGCGACGTCGCGCAGGTAGATCGGTGAACCGTCACGCATCGCTACGATCAGCTTCCCGTACGCTTCGGCACTGTCGAGCTGGCCTTGCGGCTGGAGCAGGAACGTGGTGTCGGGACCATCGAACTGACCGGCACCCTGATACGTTGTGCCCTGCCGAATGGCGTTGGCCAGGTCGTCCATCGTCAACTGGCGTGTCGCCAGCGCCGACGGGTTGGCTTTAATGCGGATGGCCGACTTCGTGCCGTACACGTCGACCTTCGAGACGCCCGACACGATGCTGATGCGCTGACCGACCTGCGAACTCGCCAGGTCGTACAACTGCCCGCGCGTCATGCTCTGCGAAACCAGCGCGATATACAGGATCGGCTCATCGTTGGGGTTACTCTTGCTGAATGAAGGTGGCGCGGGCAAGTCGACGGGCAGGTTGCCCGTCGCTGTACTGATGGCCGCCTGAACGTCGGTCGCCGCTGCGTCGATGTCCTTATCCAGGTCGAACTGTAACGTCAGATTGGTAAAGCCCTGGCTGCTCTTGCTCGTGATGAGTTCGAGCCCCTGAATCTGCATGAACTGCCGCTCGAGCGGTGTGGCGACACTGCTCGCCATCGTCTCCGGGCTGGCACCGGGGTAGCCGACGTTCACCTGGAGCACGGGGTAATCGACCGCGGGCAACGCGTCGACCGGTAGCGCGAGGTACGAGAGGATACCGAAGAAAATCGCCGACAATGTCAGCACGACCGTCATCACGGGACGACGAATGAATGGATCGGATAGACTCACGTGTAAATCCTCAGTCTAAGCAGCGGACACTCGCCGGCCCCTGTCCCGGGACTCCCGGAGAGGCTGGGTGAGAATGATTTCGAGCGACGAAAAACGCTCGCGAGTTGCAATCACCCTCACGCACCTCGCCCACAAAGTACGAGCGAGAGGGTCAGGTTTCGTCTTCTTACTGTGGTGGCGCGGCACCAGCATCCGCCGTCGCGGCTGGCGCGGTTGCCGGTTGTCCGGATGCCGGTGCACCCTGGGGGACTTGCGGTGGCGCAATGGCCACCAGACCACCCGGTTGCACCATCATCTGTCCAGTCACGATCACCTGCTCACCCGCTTTGACACCACTTTCGACGACCATGCGGTCGCCTTGGCGTTGGCCGGGCTTGATCTGACGCAGCTCGGCGATCATGCCCTTCACTTTTGACTTGTCCGGCTTTTCAACTTCACCCTCACGGGCGATGTAGACGAATGGCCCCTGCTGGCTGATCTGCTGGGCGCGCACGGGCACGAGCACGGCGTCTTTCTTCGTCGTCAGCACGAGACGCACGTTTACGAACTGGCCGGGCCAGAAGTAGCGATCCATGTTGGGTAATTGGGCGCGGAGCTTGACGGTTCCGGTCGTCGACTGAACCGCGTTATCGAGGAAAACGAGCATCCCCTCGCGAGCGCCGGCGGTGTTTTTACCGGGCTGAGTCGCCGGCGTGGGCGTGCCCAGCGCGTTCGTGATCTTGGCCGAGTCACCGGGAATATCGACCTGAACCTTGATGCCTTTCTCGGGGTCGCGCATGTCCAAGCCGCGTGTCGCAATGTACTTGCGGACGGTGCCAAGGTCGTTCTCGTTAATGGTAAACTCGGCGTAAATAGGGTCGAGCGACTGGACGACAATCAATGACCCCTCGTTCTCCTTGACCACGTTGCCGGGATCGACCAACCAAGCGCCGGCGCGGCCATCAATGGGAGATTGGATCTTTGTGTACTCCAGGTCGAGTGACGCCGTCATCACGGCTGCTTCCGAACTCTTCACCTGCGCTTCGGCGATCGCGACGTTGCTCTTGCGCTGGTCGAACTCCTGCTTGCTGACGGCGTTCGTTCCCTGCAGCGTCGCGACACGATCGTATTCCAAACTTGCCAACGCCAATGACGCCTGGCTCTGGGCCAACGCCGCCTGGGCTGACGCCAGCGACGCCTCGAACGGTCGGGCGTCGATCTCGGCGAGCAATTGGCCCTTCTTTACGTCCTCACCATCCTTCACATGGACGGCCGTCAACTTTCCACCCACCTGTGGCACGATCGACACTTCGTTGAGCGCGACCGTCTTGCCGATCTCGTCAAGATAGACCGGCACATCGGCGGCGACCGCAGCGATGGTGGTCACGGACGTCGGTGGCATTTCCATCACCGCCGGTGGGGCTTCCTTACCACAGCCCGCCAGCGCGGCGACGGCGAGCACTCCGCAAAACCGACTGGTCAGTATCGGACGTTGGAACAAAGTTGCCGAGAGAAAACGTTGCATAAGCAGAACTCGCTTCTTGGAAGGGTCGGCAATACTAGCCCCGGGCCAACCCGAAATCATCTTCCGTTACTCGTTTTAACCGAATCCGTACAACTTTTTCAGGTAAGTCCTGAGCAAAAGCGGTGATTCGATTCTCAATAGTAGCCGCCGCAACACCTGTAGTTCGTTGTTGCTCGGCGTACCGGCTATTAGTCCTAACCAGACGACAATCCGCACGACACGCTTACAACTGTGTTAGCGTCCAAAGGCCACACCCGAGACACTATACCGCGCGCCGGGACATTCGACAGACAACATCGGGGTCGCCTGCGAAATTTTAGAAAACGTGCAACAAACTGAGCACTGATGGACATGGGAGCGCTCGGATTCGAACCGAGAACC
>Ga0163144_10007586_pt1 | contig 23745 bp, 24 predicted proteins | sample OliLak19BULKMAT1_FD_123175 | JGI IMG/M metagenome (GOLD analysis project Ga0163144, IMG submission 123175) | Freshwater microbial mat bacterial communities from Lake Vanda, McMurdo Dry Valleys, Antarctica - Oligotrophic Lake LV.19.BULKMAT1 | ecosystem: Environmental > Aquatic > Freshwater >...
CGTTCGCACGTCTTCCCGCAGCCACCCCGGAGTTCGGCCCGGGAGAAGAGGCGCGCTGGCAGCTCGGCGTCATCGCGAGACTGGCAGGCCTTCCCTCGTTCGTGCTGAACGCCGGGCGGGATGTTCTCTCGGAACGCGGGGACGTCGCGCTCCTCCTGCGGGACGTGTTGTTCGCCGCACGGGCCGCGTGAGCGATGCCGGGTATCGCGTCGGGGATGGCGGGCAGGTCGTGAGGCACTTGCTGGTCCGGGCGTTGCGCCTTCTCTACAAGAGTCCGCGCGATTTTGCGATGGCCCTGTGGATGGTTGCGCTCATGGCGGCAAGCACCGCGCTCGTCCGCCTGACTTCTGTGCCCCATGCGCTTCGCCTGCTCGTCAAGAGCGCCAAAGCGGCGCGCCCTCTGAGCCCGGGAAAGATCGAGGGTCAGGTGGCGCTCCTGGACGCGGTTGTGCATGTCCTCAAGCGGAATGCGGGATTCCTCTCGCCGACTTGCTGGGAGCGAGCGATTGTGCTCCAACGACTTCTGGCCGCGTCCGGTGTCTCCACGGATGTAGCGCTGGGTGTGCGGCAGGCGTTGCGCGGGTGCGTCGAGGGTCACGCCTGGGTGGAACGAGAAGGTCGCCCCATGTTCGAGCCCATTGAACTTAGCTACCGGAAGATGGTTCTATTCTCGGCGCCTCGACGCGACGCGTTGTCCGCCGCATGGGTTTCGCGCGCGCGTGGCGCCTGCGTGTTTCTGGCTTTGCTGCTTGTGGCCGCGGATCTCCGTGCGGGTCCCGGTGCGGATGCTGCGAAGCCCGCATACAAGCTCAACGTTTCGAAGGGCGTGGTGACGCTCATGTCAAAAGGTGCGCTTGCCCGGGATGTGCTCGCGGATCTTTCGAAGCGACTCAAGGTTCCGATCCGTTTCTCGGCGAAGACAGGCGCGCTGCGGCTTTCTGCCAATTGGGAGAAGGTCCCTCTGGAAACCGTCCTCGCGTATTTGTCACCGAGGGTGTTCGTCGATCTTGTCTTCGATGGCTCGAATCCCGAGGGACGATATATGCAGATTCACCTCGCGGGCCTTGACGAGCCTGACCCCGCAAAGCCCAGCGACCTGGCCGGCCTCATGATCATCCGGGGCAACACCGAGACCGAGGAGGATGGACCGCTCACCGGCCCCACGCCTGCGCCGCCTGCGCCGGAAGATCCGAACGAGCCATTTCTGAGGGTGAATGTCGAGAACGACCGCGTGTCCGTGAAGGCGCGCCGTCAGACCGTGGCGGCAATCCTCGCGCAAGTGGCGGTCCTGGTCTCGGCGCCTCTGGTGACGCGGGGCGCTCTCGATAGCGAGCTGATCGACCTGGATTTCAACGGCGCGGCGCCCGAAGAGCTGCCCGCCCTCATCGCCCGGCCTAGTGTCGCAGTCCTGGTGCGTCGTGATCTCGGAAACAACGTTTCGCGCCTTCTCGAGGTACGTTTCGGCGTCGTCAAGCCGTAGCCCACATTCACGGATCGCTGTGGAGAAGGATGCTGACCGCGCTGATTCCGCATTCACCATGAGCGCCTCCACACAAGTTTTACGATTGAGCGGTCGTAGCTGCTCAGGCAGGCGGGACATGTCGGTCACCGTCGCGCGATCGCGACCTGTTCGACCAGCCAGTCCGTGACACGCTCGAATGGGTCGAAACCGAACGCGCGCGACGGCGGCTGGACGCTCCGCGGACGCCGGAATCACCGGCTCTTCGAGCTAGCGCAAAGTGAAGAGGGCCAGCAGAGCGCGGGCTTCCGCCGCGAAGGGAGGCAGCGAGAAGCTGGCGACGGGCCGCCCGAGGGCGTGGACGTCGATGCCGGCCACCCAGGTGGTCCCGACGCCTAGCTAGCGCTAACAACAAATAGAAAACGCACCCCCCGCGCGTGTCCACTCCTTCCAGTTGCTCGGCGCCAAGTAGCGGTACATGAGCCATGAGATGACCACCATCACGATGGCCGCCAGGCCCCACATTACGACGTGCATCAGACCGGCTCCTTCCCTCCGACCGCGTCGATGACGCGCCGAAGTCGCTCATTGGCCTCTTCGGCCACCGGTGCAACCGCGGCGTTGTCGACCATGGCGAACATGGCCTGCGGGTCGGCGATCGAAACGACGACGCCTCCTTCGTCCGTCTCCTCAACGACGACGTTGCAGGGGAGGAGGAGGCCGATCTGCGGCTCGGCTTCGAGCGCCCGATGAGCGAGGCTGGGGTTGCAGGCGCCGAGGATCACATAGCGACGGAACTCGACGCCGAGCTTCTTCTTGAGCGTTGCTTTGACATCGATTTCGGTGAGTACGCCGAAACCTTCACTCTTCAGCGCCGCCGTGACGTCTTCGATCGCCTGATCGAAGGTGACGACCGCGAGTCGCTTTAGGAATCCGTAGCGCAGGGTTTCCATGTTCTTGTTCTCCTCAGCCTTTAGGGTTGTTGTGGTGCTGGCTTCGGGTTCCGTCCTGAGCGGTCGAGGATTCTTGTTGCCCTCCTTCAGCGCCGGGCGAGGTCTTGAGCCTCAGCAGTCGGGCGTTGATGGCGACGATGACCGTGCTCGCCGACATCAACACCGCGCCCAGGGCGGGAGTCAGCAGCACGCCCCAGGCGTAGAGCACTCCGGCCGCCAGCGGGAGCGCAACCACGTTGTAGCCGGTGGCCCAGACGAGGTTTTGAATCATCTTCCGATAGGTGGCGCGGGAGAGCGCCAGAATGGCGACGACATCCAGGGGATTGCTTCGCACCAGAATCACGTCGGCAGTTTCGACCGCCACATCGGAACCGGCGCCGATGGCGATTCCCAAATCAGCCTGGGCCAGCGCCGGCGCATCGTTGACGCCGTCGCCCGTCATGGCCACGAGCACGCCGCGCGCCTGGACCTCTTTCACTTTCGCGGCCTTGTCCTTTGGGAGAACTTCGGCGAAATACTCGTCCAGCCCGATCTGGTCGGAGACCCACTTGGCCGTCGCTTTGTTGTCGCCGGTGAGCATCATGCAGCGGATGCCGAGCGCCTTGAGCGCATCGATGGCTTGCTTTGCCTCGGGTCGAACGATGTCGGCCAGCGCGATCGCTCCCTTGAGCTTGCCGTCCACGAGAACGAACACGACGGTCTTGCCCTGGGCCTGCAAGGGCTCCACGCGCGGGTCGCTAAACGCAATGTTCTGATCGCGCAGGTAGCCCGGGCTCACCACCTTTACGTCCTTGCCGTCCACGCGGCCCTCGGCACCTTTGCCCGTGATGCTCTTGAAACCTTCGACGGGCAGTTTGTCCTTTGAAGCGGCGGTGATGGCCTTGGCGATCGGGTGTTCGGAGTTGGCATCCACGGAGGCGGCGTACTTGCGCAGCGTTTCTTCGTTGATGTCCTCGTTCAGCATCAAGGTGTCAGTCACCCCGAATCGGCCCTCGGTGAGCGTGCCGGTCTTGTCGAAAATAATGGCCTTCAGATTTCGCGCGCTCTCGAAAGCAACCCGGTTGCGAATAAGCAGGCCGTTCTTCGCAGCCAAGGCCGTGGAGACAGCCACTACGAGGGGTACCGCGAGCCCCAGCGCGTGCGGGCAGGCGATGACCATCACGGTCACGGCGCGTTCGATGGCGAACGCGAACTCCTTGCCCATGACGAGGTTCCAGATCAGAAAGGTGAGGAGACCGCCGCCCAGGGCCACGACGGTCAACCACATCGCCGCGGAGTTCGCGAGGTCCTGGGTCTTGGATTTGCTCTGCTGGGCTTGTTTGACCAGGTCGATGACCTGCGACAGGAACGAATCCTTGCCGGTGCCCTTGACCTCGATGGTGAGCGAGCCTTCCCCGTTGATGGCCCCACCGATCACCTTGTCGCCCTTTTTCTTGGCGACCGGGGTGGATTCACCAGTCAGCATCGCTTCATCGACGGAGCTCTCGCCGTCGACGACCACACCGTCGGCCGGAATCTTCTCGCCGGGCTTGATCAGGACCTTGTCATCGACCGAAAGCTCGCCCAGCGGCACATCCTTCACGCTGCCGTCGGCAAGGACTTTGTGGGCGTCGGAGGGCATGAGTTTGGCCAGCGCTTCCAGGGCACGCGAAGCGCCCATCACCGACTTCATTTCGATCCAATGCCCGAGCAGCATGATGTCGATGAGGGAGGCGAGTTCCCAGAAAAACATCTTGCCGGCCAGACCGAACACGACGGCGCTGCTGTAGACATACGCCGTGGTGACGGCGACGGAGATGAGCACTCGCATCCCGGGCTGACGGGCCTTGACCTCCTCGACGAACCCCGTGAGAAACGGCCAGCCGCCGTACCAGAAGACCGCGGACGAAAGGCCGAAGAGCACGTAAAGGTCGCCAGGGAAACGTATGGCTTCGCGCAGGCCCACCAGCGACTGCAGCATCGGCGACAGCGCGAGAATCGGCAGGGTCACGGCCAGCGAGATCCAGAACCGCTTCCGGAAATCCGCCGCCATGTGAGCATGGTGGTCGGGGGCTTCGGGCGGCTCTTTGCCTTCGGCCTCGTCGGCCTTTGGGTCGGAGGGCTTCTCGGTGTGGTGCTCGTGTTCCTTCATGGCATCCTCAATTCACTTTGGAGAGCGGGCCGTCGGCCGCCGAGGCAACGTACGGAAAGACAATATTTCCGCGAACTTTCAGTCCGCGGAGGTGTCAAACGTGTGTTGCTTCGGTGACGGGTTTGCCCTCGGCCGCTGCGGCCCTGGTGCTCGTTCTAGCGGGCTTCGTCCTCGCGGGTCATCGTGCCGGTGGGCTCGAAGGCGGGCGCATCCTTCACGGTCTGCCGCGTCAGCTTGACCGGGACGGTGCCCTCTGCCCAGCTCACGCCTTCTGTTCACTGCGGGGCGACGAGCATCTGATGACCGACCCACCAATTGCTGGTGTCGACGATGCGGTAGCGCGCGACCCCGGCCTCGTCGTCCAGAGACAGGCCTTGATGTGACCGATGACGCCGTCGTCGGCACCGATGGCGTAGTCGTGAAGTAAAAGGTTCGCGACATGGTCTGGGTCCTTCATTCATAGGCTGATGTCCGGAACGGCCCGGGGCTCTTGGCGCAACGCCCCGAACCGGATGCCATGTGCCTCCACTGCGGGATTCTCCGCCCCCGGTGGATCGTTGTCTGTTCGCGAGCGCACGGATGGACGCCGAGTCGCGCTCAAGCTATGGACCAAGCGTTCTGCGCCATGCCTTGCGCGGTCGCTCCAGCCATACCCGGGATCCAACTGGTGTGCAACGGCTCGTATCACGTCATGGTCCCGGCGTCGCGACCGGGACTGCTCTCAGGATCGTTCCGTCGGGCGACCTTCGGTATCCACCAGGGCCTCGAATCCGGCGACTACGTCGAACAGTTCCTCGTCGATGGACGCCTGGCGCAGACGGTTTGAAGTGCTCCTGAGAGTCTCGAGCAACTCATCGATGTTCCGGTCGGCGCGCTCCATGGCCGCGAGACGGCTGGCGTTTTCGCTGTTCCCCGACTCGGCACAGGCACGGAAGAGGGAGATGAACAGATATTCGCGGACGAGCACCCGCAGGGTGCCCGTGCCCCCACCCATGACCTCGGGCAGGTTCCGGTTCGGCCAGGGGACGTCGGCCAGATGCTTCTGCCATTGCGCATCGAGGGGCAGCAATCGCTGGCTCACCGGCTCGTAGAGCGCCCCGGCCCGCGGCCGGTTGTGAAACACATACACGCTCGCATACCCGCCCCTCGGTCCATGCTCTTCAGTTGCGATCTGAATCTCTCCGACGAGGGGGGCAATGGCCTTCACGGAGCCGGGAACGGTGAACAGTCCCATCAGCGCGAGGCCCGCGTCCAGGAGGCGCGCGTGCACACGTTCACCGACCGCCCACACCCGCGGTTTCCCGGGCAGGGCCGCGAGGGTCTTGACCGTATGGTCGGCCACGACCTCGTTGAACCGGCCCACGAGCCCCTGGTCCGAGCCGAACACGATGGCCCCAATCGCCCCCGCGTCGGGGTGTGCGGTGGCTTCGGCCGTCACCGCGGCTGGCCCGCTTTCCCGAAGGCACGCGGCCAGCCCCAGCTCCACTGTCCGAAAGTAGTGGACCAGAGCCAGCACCGATTCCTCGTATTGCCCGATGCTCGAGGCGGCCAGGGTCTTCATCGTGCGCACCACGGAGCGAAGATCCCCGGCGCTGCTGATTTGTCTGCGCAGGCTCGCGGTGCCGTCGCTCATGACCTCTTGCCGGCTTTCGTCTCGGCTTCGGCCTTCGGTTCGACCGTCGGCTCGGCGTCCGCTGGGGCGTCGGGTTTGGACCCGCCCTCAGCCTCGCCGCCATCTGGTTTGGCCCCATCCGGTTCGACTTCTGTCGCGGGCTGAAACCGGGTGATCGATTGGCGCGCGCTCTCGACCATCGTCTCGCGGTCCTCGTCGCTCAACTGGTCGGCGGATTCGAGTCGTGTCCGCAACTCCTTTGGCAGGGCCACCGCCGCCGCCTGCACCGCAACCTCGGCCTCCGGCATCTGATCGAGCGGCACCAGGTCGAAGAGCCCCGCGCTCAACGCCAGCAGGACTCCGAGCTGGGCGGGCACGGATACGGGCGCAAACTCCGGCTGCTTCAGGCAGGCTCGGATCCGTTGTCCATGCTCGATGCTCTTGCGGGTGGCTTCATCCAACCGTGCCCCGAACCGGGAGAAGGTTTCGAGTTCCTCGAACTGCGCGTAGGCGAGCTTGAGGTCGCCCGCCACCGCGCGGTAGGCCACCCGTTGGGCCTTGCCGCCCACCCGCGACACGGATTTGCCGACATCCACCGCGGGCAGCACGCCCAGCTCGAACAGGGTCGGCGAGAGGTAGATCTGCCCATCCGTGATGGAAATCAGGTTGGTCGGGATGTAGGCGGAAATGTCCTGGGCCTCGGTCTCGATGATGGGCAGGGCGGTGAGCGAGCCGCCTCCGAGCTCGGGGCGCAGATGGGTGGCGCGCTCGAGCAGGCGCGAATGGATGTAGAAGATGTCGCCCGGGAAGGCTTCGCGGCCCGGCGGCCGGCGGAGCAGGAGGGACAGCTCGCGATAAGCGCGGGCGTGCTGGGTCAGGTCATCGTAGACAATGAGCACGTCGCGTCCCGCCTCCATGAAATGCTCCGCTATGCTGGTGGCCGCGTAGGGTGCGATGTAGGCGAGCCCGGGCGGATCGTTGCCCTCGGTCACCACCACGACGGTGAAGTCCATCGCACCCTTGCCCCGCAGGTTGGCCACCGCTTTCGCCACGGAGGCGGCACGCTGGCCGATCGCGCAGTAGACGCAAACTACGTCCCGGTCCCGCTGGTTGAGAATGGTGTCGATGGCGATCGCCGTCTTGCCCGTGCGTCGGTCGCCCAGGATCAGTTCGCGCTGTCCGTGCCCGATGGGAATGAGCGCGTCGACGACCTTGAGGCCGGTCTGCAGGGGCACGGTGACGGGTGCTCGGTCCATGATGGCCGCCGCGGGCCGTTCGATGGGCAGGCGTTTGGTTGCGCTCACCGGCCCCTTTCCGTCGAGCGGCCGCCCGAGGGGGTCGATCACGCGGCCCAGGAGCCCTTCTCCCACGGCTACGTCCATCACCCGGCCCGTGCCCTCGACTTCGTCGCCGGCGTGCAGGTCCGAGTATTGCCCGAGCAGCACGACGCCGATCTCGTCCTCGTCCAGGTTGAACGCGATCCCGAAGGCCCCGCCGGGAAAGGTCAGCAGCTCCTCGAAGCCCGCGCTCGGAAGGCCAGAGACTCTGGCAATCCCCGTGGACACGCTGGTGACCGTTCCCACCTCCCGCGGCGCCAGCTGAGGTTGGAACGTACCAAGGACCTCGCTGATCCCGTCGAACGCACGGTCGAAGGCACCCTGCAAGCTCAAAGGCGCGGCGCTCATTCGCTCTTGGCCTCGGCCTGGGGTGCCTCGGGCCTGGTCTTGGGCCTGGCTTGAGCCTTGTCCTTCTCCATCAGGAGCTCGCCGACCTCCTTTTCCAACGACGCGAGGTAGTCCGCGATGCTCCACGCCAGCTTTTGTCCATTCGACGTGAGCTCGATTCCGCCGACCAGGTCCGGCGCGGTCTCGAAACGGACCTGGATCTCAGCCGAGAACGTTTCGTTGAGCGCGTTCTGGATCGCCGCGCGCGGCTCTTCAGGCAGATCGAACGCGCTTCGCACGAGGGCAGGCTCGGACGCTGTCTTGAGGGCCTGAGCAAGACCCGCCTTCGCCTCTCTGTCCATCTCTTTCAGGCGGCGGGTGAACACCTCGACCAGGCGCTCTTCCAGGCTTGTGGTGGCGAGATCGGTCAGCGCCTTTCGGGCGATGGCGAACACTTCCTGCTGGGTTCTTCGAGCGATGGCCTGGTTCAAGGACCGGGCATCGTTGCGAAGCGCCTCCATTCGCTTGGCCTGCAGGGCATCGGCGGCCTTGCGCGCCTCCTCGAGCAGGTGATCCCCATGAGCCCTGGCTTCGTCCGTCGCCTGGCTTAAAAGGGTCGAGCGCTGCTTGTCGAACTCGTCGTTCTTGTGCTCGAACAGGTCGCGCTCCTTTTGCGCTTCGGCCCTCTTCGTATCGGCGTCTTTGAGCTCCGCGGCGATCCGCTTCTCGCGCGCGTCGATGGCGCCGAGGATGGGCTTGTAGAGAAAGCGCTTCATCAGCCATACCAGGATGAGGAAGTTGAGCGCCTGCGCGCCCACCGTGAACCAGTCGATGAGCACAGGGTTACTTTCCGGCGGTCTCAGCGATGACGTGATTCCAGAAGGGATTCGCGAAGAACAGGATCATCGAGACCACGAAACAGTAGATGGCCGTGGACTCGATCATGGCCAGTCCGACGAACAAGGTCCTCGTGATGGTGGCGGAGGCGTCGGGCTGCTGCGCCAGCGAGCTGAGCGCGGTCGCGACTGCCCTCCCTTCCGCCAGGGCGGGGGCCAGGCAACCGATGCTGGTGGTGAAGCCGGCGGTGCAGATCGACGCCACTGCGATGATCGTCATGGTATCCATGGTTTTCTCCTTGTTTGTCCGGCTGCGGCTTAGGTAGCGCGCGAAGCCTTCGGCCTCGGCTTTCGGGTGCGGGTTGCGGCCGCGATGTAGACCGCGGCGAGGATGCTGAAGATGTAGGCCTGCACCATCCCGGTGAGCAGGCCGAGCAGGGTCATCACGACGGGAAAGATGAAAGGCGTGATGGTGAGCAGAATGGCGATGATCATGGCCCCGCTCATCATGTTTCCGAAGAGACGGACAGCGAGCGCCAGCGTGCGCGAGGCCTCGCTGATGACGTTGAACGGCAGCATGATGACGGTGGGCTCGATATAAGACTTGAGATAGCCAGCGAGGCCCTGCTCCTCGATTCCGAACAGCGGTACCGCCACGAAGACGCACAGGGCGAGGGCGACCGTGGTCGAGAGCGAGCCGGTCGGCGGCTCGTAGCCGGGAATCACGGTGCACAGGCTCGCCAGGGCGACGAACAGGAAGAGCGTGCCCAGGAAACTCAGATACGTCCGCGGATGAGGGAGGCCGACCTCTTCGATCTGCTCCTCGATGCCGCTGACGATGATTTCCAGGAGGTTCTGCCAGGGGGAACGGGTGAGGTCCGTCGACAGCCTTCGCGTGACGAGTTTCGAACCGACGGCAAGTATCAGCATCAGGCACCAGGTGAAGACGATGGTGCCGTTGAGCTTCACAAATCCGTGCTGCCAGAAGACCAGTTCGTCGGGACTAAGTCGCATGGTCGGCCTCCGCGGCGCGAGGGGGTTGAGGCTCTCCGCCCGCCTTCATCAGTCGGGTGACGGCCGCCCGCGCGACGATGAACCCAAGCAGACAGGCCAGGAGACGTTCCCAGTGGCTGCCGGAGACCACGTAGAACCCCACCAGCACGGTGCCGAGCCTCAGCAGCAGGCTGCCCAGGAACCAGAGGGCCGGTTGCCTTGACGAGAGCGCTTTCCGGATCGTCCACCACAGGCCGCCAAAGAAGAGCACACCCAGCATGAGGCCCAGGGTCGCGGCGAGAAGCAGCTCCAGGGGTTCATTCATGGTCGCTGTCCTGTTCGTCCTTCATCGCCTGGTCTTCCTTCGCCACCCAGTGCCACGCGTTCAGGCAGCCGACGGTAAGCCCGGCCATCATCAGCGCCAGGGTCCAGGCGTGCTTACCGGGGCGGTGCTCGTCGAGCCAGAGGCCGAGGGCCGCGCCGAGAAGGGTTGGAACGACCACCGACCAGCCGACGAGCCCCATCATGCCCAGGCCGAACCAGACGCCTTGCGCGGAGTTGCGGCGAGCCTTCAGCTTGCGCGCGGCCTTGGCGCCGACCTGCTCCACCAGGGTTGGTCCATGCGGTGAGACTTTCCTGGTCGAGTCGTCATTCATGTTGAAACCTCGCGAAGCTCCTCAGTAGTCCTGCCTCCAGCTTCGCCATGACCGAGCGCACGCTCTCCTCGTGCTCATCCAGGGTCAGGAACTCGCGCTCCACCGAGTCACGCAATCGGGCAAGGTCCGTTCCGAAAAGCGCCCGGCGAACGGACACGATCACATCGGCGCCGGTCTTGACCAGGACGCCTTCATCCACGGCCACGAACACCTCACCCTCCGCCCCGGTTTCGTAGATCAGGATTCCCGGCGAAAGAGCCGCCACGCAGTCGCGCCGGTGTGGCAAGAGCCCAAACGAGCCCTCGCGCGTCTCGGCGACGATGCGCGATACACCGCTCTTTGCCGCGAAGACCTGGAAGGGGAGGAGAACCTTAAGATTCATGAGGGTCCTTTTCCTTCGCCTCGCTGATGGGCCCGATCATGTACAGAGCGCTCTCCGGGTAATCCTTGAACTCATCGTGCAGGATGCGTTCACAGCCGTCGAGCGCGTCCTCGAGGCTGACGAGTTTCCCGGTGAGCCCGGTGAACTGCTCGGTCGTGAAGAACGGTTGGGTGAGAAAACGTTCCAGCCGGCGGGCGCGGGCGACGACACCTCGGTCCTCGGACGAGAGCTGCTCGAGTCCCAGCATGGCAATGATGTCCCTAAGTTCCGCGTACTGCGCCAACGTCCGCCGGATCTCCTGGGCCAGAGCGTAATGCCGTCCGCCGACGATGCCCGGCGTGGCCATTGTGGAACTGGATTGGAGCGGGTCGATGGCCGGGAAAAGCCCTTCGCTGGCCCGCTTGCGGGAGAGCACGAGGGACGCGGAGAGATGCGAGAACGTGTGCACCGCCGCGGGATCCGTGAAGTCGTCCGCCGGCACGTAAACCGCCTGAATCGAAGTGATGGCGCCGGTATCCGTATTGGCGATGCGCTCCTCCAACCCCGACAGCTCTGTGCCCATGGTGGGCTGGTAGCCGAGCCGCGACGGCATCTGGCCCATGAGACCTGACACCTCCATGCCGGCCTGGATGAAGCGAAAGATGTTATCGATGAGAAGCAGCACATCACGATGCTCGTCATCCCGAAAGTACTCCGCCATGGTCAGCGCGGCGTGGCCCACGCGGAACCGACTGCCCGGCGGCTCGTTCATCTGGCCGAAGACCATCACCATGTTCGGCAGCACGCCCGCCTCCTTCATCTCGCGGTAGAGCTCCTCGCCCTCCCGACATCTTTCCCCGATGCCGCAGAAGAGGCTCACGCCCTGCTGGCGCCCGATCATGTTGTGGATCATCTCGGTGAGCAGCACCGTCTTGCCGACGCCCGCCCCGCCGAAAAGCCCCGCCTTACCCCCGCGCTCCAAAGGCGCAAGCACGTCGATCACTTTGATGCCGGTTTCGAAGATCTCGGACTTGGTTGAACGGCGCGAAAGCGGCGGCGGAGCCCGGTGCACCGAGCGCCACTGCACATCGGAGACCGCCCCTCCGCGGTCGATCGCGTTGCCAAACACGTCGAACATCCGCGAAAGGACCCCTCGGCCCACCGGCGCCAGGAGCGGCCCGCCCGTATCCTCGACCGGCATTCCGCGCGCGAGACCCTGGGTGGGGGTCAGGGCGATGCCGCGGACATGGCGCGAATCACGCTGCGCCAGCACCTCGAGAACGATGCGCCCTCCCTCCCCGGCCCGCAGCACCGAATAGATCGGGGGCAGATGCTGCTCGAACCGCACGTCCACGACGCTTCCGCGCACTGAGACGACGACACCCACATTCGCGGGCGCTCCGCCCGAGACGGCGCCGGTCAGCGATCCTCGCCGGGAGTGCTCAATAGAAGGAATGCTCATTCGCGCCTGGTTACTTCCTGGACATCCTGGTGATCGCGACCACCAGGAACACCACCAACAATAACCCGATGACCGTCCAAAGCCCCATGCCCCCGCCCATCCAACCGCCCATCCAACCGCCGCCATTGTTCATCATGTGAAATCCTTTCGTTAACTGCGAGCCGTCTATTGCCGTGAACTCCCATCCGCATTCCCAACGTCTCCTACCGCCTGATGCTCATGAGATCCTGGAAACTCATATTCAGGCCTTATCGCAGCAGCAGGATCATGCCGACCAGGGCCCCCAAGAGTGCCGCCCACAGTCCCAGGGCGATGCCGGTGGCCCTTACGGCCCGTTCCTTCTCCCACCAGGTCGCCGGGCGAATGCCCTGGGCCAGGAACGTCGTCACCCCGGCCAGGTTCACGCAGATCAGATTCATCAGAAACAGAGACAACGCGCCCATGGCCAGGGCCGGATGCCCGCCGCCGAACAGCAGCCCGAACGTCACCAGCGGCGGCAACAGCGCCACCGCCACCATCACGCCGATCAAGGTTGCCGACCCTCCGGTGGTGAACGCCAAAGCACCCGCGCAGCCCGACGCCAACGCCACCGCGAGGTCGCCCGGCGCCACCGCGTTGCGCGAGGCCACCTCGGGCGACTCCGGGTTCACCTCCACCAGCATGCCGATGATCACCGACAACACCATCGTCGTCGCAATCCCGGCCACGGCCGTCTTGAGCGCGCGCCACAGCAGTGACAAGTCACCCAGGGTCGTGCCCAGCGACAACGCCATGTTGGGCCCGAGCAGCGGCGCAATCACCATCGCTCCGATGATGATGGCCACGCTGTCGTAGTACAGGCCCACGGCCGCCACGACGGTGGACAACACCACCATCGTCAGATACACCGCGGTGCACTGCGCGGCATCCTTGATGTCCTCGTACAATTCCTCCCGGCCGATCCGCGCCGGCGGGTTTTCCTGCTCTGACGCTTGTCCCGTGGCGGCTGTAGGTTGCGGCTCGGCGCGCGGCAGGGTTGCCTCGACGGGCAGAACCAGCACCCGGTTGCCCTTCTCACCGGCGTAGCGTTCGTCCAGGAGATCGAGCACCCCTTCGCTGTGTTCCGCGTCCAGGAGAATCCGCACCAGCACTTCCCCTTCGGACAAGCGGAGTTGCCGGTGTTCGAGCACCTTGCGCTTCTTGAGAAGCTCGCGGACATCCGCCCCGTCTTTCTCGGGCAACACCATCTCGATCAAGCGCAGGGCCATCGCCGCGTCATCCCTTCCACTGCCAGTTGCGGATTTCCGGCATGTCTTCGCCGTATTTGTCGATGTACTGTTTGTGCTCAAGCAGCTTGCCCTTGAGTTGCTGTTTCAGGTGGAGTCCCTTGGCCCCGGTCTGCGGCAGCCGGTCGATGGTGTCCATCACCAGGTGGAAGCGGTCCAGATCGTTCAGCACCGTCATGTCGAAGGGAGTGGTGATGGTCCCCTCCTCCTTGTAACCGCGGACGTGGATGTTGTCGTGATTGGTCCGCCGGTAAGTCAGCCGATGAATCAGCCAGGGGTAGGCGTGGAAGGCGAAGATCACCGGCTTATCCCTCGTGAACAGCTCGTCGAAATCCCGGTCGGGGAGGCCGTGGGGATGCTCGCTTTCCGGCTGCAGCTTCATGAGATCCACCACGTTGACCACGCGGATCTTCAATTCGGGAAGGTGCTCGTGAAGGATGGACACCGCGGCCAGGGTCTCGAGAGTGGGCACGTCCCCGCAGCAGGCCATGACCACGTCGGGGGCAACGGCCTGGTCGTTGCTGGCCCACTGCCAGATGCCGATGCCCTCGGTGCAGTGCTTCACCGCGGCCTCCATGCTCAGCCATTGGGGGGCCGGATGCTTGCCCGCGACAACCACGTTGACATAGTGGCGGCTGCGCAGGCAGTGATCCATCACGGAGAGCAGGCAGTTGGCGTCGGGCGGCAGGTACACCCGCACCACATCCGCTTTCTTGTTGACCACGTGGTCGATGAACCCGGGATCCTGGTGGGTGAAGCCATTGTGATCCTGCCGCCAGACGTGCGAGGCCAGCAGGTAGTTGAGGGAGGCGATCCTGTGTCGCCACGGCAGTTCCGAGCTCACCTTCAGCCACTTGGCGTGCTGGTTGAACATGGAGTCGATGATGTGGATGAAGGCCTCGTAACAATTGAAGAGGCCATGCCGTCCGGTCAGGAGGTAGCCCTCGAGCCAGCCTTCGCACTGGTGCTCGCTGAGCATCGAATCCACCACCCGGCCGGTCGGGGCCAGGAACTCGTCCTGGGGGATGGTCTCGGCATCCCATTGGCGATCGGTGGCCTCGAAGAGCGCGCCGAGGCCGTTCGACATCGTCTCGTCCGGTCCAAACACCCGAAAGTTCCGCGCCTCGGAGTTGAGCTTCACCAAGTCGCGGAGAAAGGGCCCGAGGACCCGGGTGTCGCCGATGCCGCGCACTCCGGGGATCGGCACTTGGGCCGCGTAGTGCTTGAAGTCCGGCATGCGCAGATCGCGGAGGAGGGTGCCGCCGTTGGCGTGGGGATTGGCCCCCATGCGGCGCAGGCCCCTGGGGGAGAGCTCAGCCAGTTCGTTCTTGAGGCGGCCCTGCTCGTCGAAGAGTTCCGCGGGACGGTAGCTCAAGAGCCAGTCTTCCAGCAGCTTCAAGTGTTCGGGATGGGCGTTTGGCTGGAGGGGCACCTGGTGTGAGCGAAAGGCCCCTTCCACTTTGAACCCGTCCACAACTTTCGGCCCGGTCCAGCCCTTGGGCGACTTGAGAACGATCATGGGCCAGCGCGGACGCTCGAAAGCGCCGCCCTCGCGGGCCTTCGCCTGGATGGCCTTGATCGCCTCCACCGCGGCATCGAGCGTCTTTGCCATGGCCTCGTGCATGAGCGCCGGATCGTCGCCCTCAACGAAAAGCGGGCTCCAGCCATAGCCGCGGAAGAGCATCTCCAGCTCGTCCCTTCCAATGCGGGCCAGCAGCGTGGGACTGGCGATCTTGTAGCCGTTGAGATGGAGAATGGGAAGGACCGCCCCGTCGGTCTTCGGATCGAGGAACTTGTTCGAATGCCAGGCGGTGGCGAGCGGCCCGGTCTCCGCCTCGCCGTCGCCCACCACGCAGGCCACGACCAGATCGGGATTGTCGAACACCGCCCCGAACGAATGGCTGAGCGAATAGCCGAGTTCTCCCCCTTCGTGGATGGACCCCGGGCACTCCGGCGAGGCGTGGCTCGGAATGCCTCCGGGAAAGGAGAACTGGAGGAACAGCTTCTGGAGCCCGGCCTCATCCTCGGAGATGTTCGGATAGATCTCCGAGTAGGTGCCTTCAAGATAGGTGTTGGCCACCACCGCCGGCCCGCCGTGGCCGGGGCCGCAGACGTAGATCATGTCGAGGTCGTACTTCTTGATGACGCGGTTCAAGTGCACGTATATGAAATTCTGTCCAGGAGTCGTGCCCCAGTGTCCCAGGAGCATGTGCTTCACGTCCGCGATGGTCAGCGGCCGCTTCAGCAGTGGATTGTCGAAAAGATAGATCTGGCCGACCGAGAGGTAGTTGGCGGCGCGCCAGTAGGCATCCATCTTCTGGAGCAGTTCGGGTGCGAGCGTGTTGGTCTTCATGGTCTAGGCCTCCTGCATCGAGCCGAGGCCGAGGACGCGGCTGGCCGATCTCGCGATCATCAGTTCCTCGTCGGTGTGGATGATCCGCACCTTGACTCGACCCTGATCCGGTGAAATCAGCGTTTCGTTCTTCCCATTGCGATTGCGGTCCAGTTCGATTCCGAGGAATGCGAGGCCGTCGCAGATCCGCTCCCGGATGACCGGTGCGTTCTCGCCGATGCCCCCGGCGAACACGAGTGTGTGCAGACCGCCGAGAACAGCGGCAAACGATCCGATCCACTTCCTGGCCTGATAGCAGAAGAGTTCGATCGCTTCCGACGCACGGGCGTCACTGGCCTCGCGCGCGAGGAGGTCGCGCACGTCGGAACTCGTCCCGGAGACCCCAAGCAGGCCGGATTCCTTGTTCACCATCCGCTGAAAGTGCGAAGGAGTCATGCGCTCCGTGCGCGCCAGGTAGTAGGCCACACCCGGATCCAGGTCTCCCGTGCGGGTGCTCATGACCAGTCCGGCCGTGGGAGTGAAGCCCATGCTGGTATCGACGCTCCTGCCATCGCGTACGGCGGCAAGACTGGCGCCATTGCCGAGATGCGCCAGGATCACGCGGTTATTCACAGCCAGGGGATCGAGGCGGCCGAGCTCCTCCACCAGATAGGCGTAGGACAGGCCATGGAAGCCGTAGCGCTCCACGCCTTTCGCCTGATAGCGCCAGGGAATGGGCAGCAGCCGGGCGACCCGCGGCATGGTGCGGTGAAACGCCGTGTCGAAGCACGCCACCTGGGGCAGGGCGGGATGGCGCCGCAAGAACGCCTCGATGAGCCCGATCTCGAGGGTCAGATGATCCGGATCAAACGGGATGATGCGGCGCAGATCTGCGAGCAGCGCCTTCGTGATCCGCTCCGGCTCGGTGTGCCTCATCCCGTGCACGACGCGGTGTCCCACGGCCCTGACCGACGCGAACGCCGGCTGTACCTCCAGCCAGCCGAGCAGGAACTCTGTCGCCGTCAGGTGGTCGGCAGCGTCGTGTCCTGGGATGCCCTGCGGCTCCTTTGCCGAATCGTCGACGGTCAAAGTGGTTCCGCTCACGCCGATGCGATCGATCTTTCCACCGAGCCGCCTGCTCAGCGTTCCGCCGGCTTCGTATATCGCGAAGCGGATGCTGGACGAGCCACCATTGATCGAGAGGACGCCAGGGCCCGACTCACTCACCGGCACCCACCGCCCATAAGGTCCTTGGACCCGAGAACCCCCTTCGCTTTCGCGACGACATGCTCGACGGTAAACCCGTAGTGGGCCATCACCTCAGGCCCCGGCGCCGACGCACCGAAGCGGTCGACGCCGATAATCGCGCCGCCCGGGCGCACGTAGCGTTCCCAGCCGAACGGCGAGGCCGCTTCCACGCTGAGCCGGGCGTGCACCGCGGGTGGCAGCACGGCCTGACGGTACTCGGCGGACTGGGCCTCGAACAGCTCCCACGACGGCATCGACACCACCCGGCTGCGAATGCCCTCGCCAACGAGCTGTTGATGGGCGTCGAGGGCGATCGCTACCTCCGAGCCGGTCGCGATGAGAATCAGCTCCGGCGGTCCCTCCGCTGCGTCGACGAGGACATAGGCACCGCGGGCCGTGCCGGCGGCGGGGGCGAGGGCGGTGCGGTCGAGGATCGGAACCTTCTGACGGGTGAGTACCAGTCCGACCGGCCCGACCCTGTGCTCCATCGCGATCCGCCACGCCTCCACCGTCTCGTTCGCGTCGGCCGGCCGCAGCACCAGCATGTTCGGCATGGCCCGCAGACTGGCGAGATGCTCGACGGGCTGATGCGTCGGGCCGTCTTCACCGATCGCGATGCTGTCGTGGGTCCACACGTAGATCACGTGGGCCCCGCTCAAAGCGGCAAGCCGGATGCTGGGGCGCATGTAGTCGGAGAAGGTGAAGAAAGTGGCACCAAACGGCACGACACCGCCGTGATGGGCCATTCCGGTGAGGATCGCGGTCATCGCGTGCTCGCGGACCCCGAAATGAATGTTGCGCCCCGCGTATCCCCAGACCCCGCCCGCCGCTCCCTGCGTCGGCGGCGTCTGCCCTTCCTCCGGCACCTCCGAGCTCTGGAAGTCCCCCTTCCCCTTGAGCATCGTGCGGGTGGACGGATCGAGATCGGCCGATCCGCCGATGAAGTTCGGCACAGACTCGGCGAGTACCGCGATCACCTTGGCGCCGGCATCCCGCGTGGCCATGGGGCCGTCTTCGACCGTGAACTGCGGAAGCTTCGCGTCCCATCCCGGAGCAAGTTCGCCCGCCATCGCTCGGTCGAGTTCGCCCGCGAGATCTCCCACCGCGGTCCGATACGCCTCCATCGCTTGCTGCCAGGCGCTCCGCAGAGTCCGCCCGCGCGCGCGCACGTTGTCGAACTCTCGCCGCACCTCCTCCGGCACGAGGAAGCGCGCGTCCTCGGGCCAGCCATAGGCTCGCTTGGTCAGCCGGACCTCGTCCCTGCCGAGTGGTTCGCCGTGGGCCTCGCACGTGTCGTGCTTGTTCGGGCTCCCGAACCCGATGTGCGTGCGCGCCACGATGAGAGAAGGCCGCTTCTCGTCGGCGCGGGCCTGGGTGAGCGCCGCGTCCACGGCCGCGACGTCCATTCCGTCCACCTCGAGGACCTGCCACCCGCAGGCGGCGAAGCGAGCCCCGACATCCTCCGAGAAGGTGAGGTTGGTGGTGGCGGAGAGGGTGATCCGGTTCGCGTCATAGAGAACGATCAACCGGCCAAGATGGAGGTCGCCCGCGAGCGAGGCCGCCTCGGCGGAAACACCCTCCATCAGATCGCCATCGCTTGCGATCACGTAGGTGTGATGGTCGACGATGGAATGCCCCGGGCGATTGAAGGTGGCCGCGAGCCAGCGCTCCGCGATCGCCATCCCGACCGCGTTCCCAAACCCCTGACCGAGAGGCCCCGTGGTCACCTCGACCCCTGTCGTGACGCCCCTCTCGGGGTGGCCGGGCGTTCGGCTGCCAAAGCGCCGGAAGTGCTCGAGGTCATCGACGGTGAGCCCGTACCCCGTCAGAAACAGGAGGCTGTAGAGCAGCATGCTCCCGTGGCCCGCCGAAAGGACGAAGCGGTCGCGGTTCAGCCAGCCAGGGTCCAAAGGGTCGTAGCGGAGGTGGCGCGTCCACAAAACGTAGGCCATGGGCGCTGCACCCATCGGCATCCCCGGATGCCCCGATGCCGCCTCCTCGACCGCATCGATGCTAAGCGTGCGGATGGTGTTGATGCAGAGGTCGTCGATGGCGCTCATGCTCGGGCCCCCGCGTACGCCGGCGAAGACAGACTCCTGGTCGCGCCGCGCCTGGTATTCACCTGGCTCTGCATGGTCTCGTCCACTTTCTGTTCGGCTTCTCAATACCGATAGATCGCGGCCAGCCCCGTGAGCGTCGGCATGCGCTCGGCCGGCACCACCAGCACCTGGCCACCTTTCCCCACGACCAAATCGCCCAGATCGTCGAGGAGATCATCGACTTGTGGGTCGCTCGCATCTGCCAATGTGACCAGGCCTGAAGTGACGTCGAGCTTGCCGGGGATCTGGCGGTCGGCGTCGATCAGCAGCGTCGCCGCCCGCCCGCCCATCGCGGCCAGAGCCACCTGCGCGAGGTCGTCATGGCCCAGCGCATTGGCCTGCGCCCTCTTGAACTCATCGGTCAGGGACTCGGTGGTGAGCAGGGTGTTTGTCATGGGTTCTCCTTGGACTTGCGTTGTCGACTCTTTCGCGGTCATGGTTTCTCCGACTCGGCGCGATCCGGTTGGACCTTCACCAGCGTCTTGCGGATGGATGCCAGTTCCCGCCGACGCTTCGCACTGGTCTTGGGATAAGCCATTTCGAGATCCTCCAGGGTATCGAGGACGATGCGGGAAATGATCAACCGGGCATTCTTCTTGTCATCGGCGGGAACGATGTACCAGGGCGCGTCGTGGGTGCTCGTGGCACTCAGGCAGGCCTCGTAGGCCTTCATATACTTCGTCCAGTATCCCCTTTCGCGGATGTCCGAGGCGCCGAACTTCCAGTTCTTGTCGGGCTCGTCGATGCGTTCGACGAACCGCTTTCCTTGTTCGTCCTTCGAGAGGTGCAGGAATATCTTGACGATGCGGGTGCCGTTCCCGTGAAGGTGCGCTTCATGGCTCACGATGGAGCGGTACCTTGCGTCCCATATCGTCTTCGGGTCGACCAAGGCGTCAGGAAGCCCCTGGCCATCGAGGATCTCCGGGTGCACACGCACAATCAGCACTTCCTCGTAGTACGAGCGATTGAAGATACCGATTCGTCCGCGCTCGGGAAGCCTTCGCGTGGTGCGCCACAAAAAGTCGTGCTCCAGATCCTCAGCACTCGGCTGCTTGAAGCTGAACACCTCGCAGCCCTGCGGATTGACGCCGGACAAGACGTGCCGGATGGCGCCGTCTTTGCCAGCGGCGTCCATCGCTTGAAAGATGAGCAACAACGCATAGCGGTTGGATGCGTAGTGGAGCCGCTGCAGGGAACTCAACTCATCGACGTTGTCTGCCAGCTTCCGTCGATAGCGTTTCTTCGACTTCCAGTAGGACTTGACGCTGGTCGGCCACTCTCCGAGATTGACCTCGTCTCCTTCGTGCACGCGGAAGTCCTTCGACTTGATCTTCATCTCGATCCCCTCGGAGACGCAGTTGGCGGAGGCAGCAGCGGTCGCCCGCGATCAGCGCCAGCCGCGCCTTGTGGCGCCGGGATGGCGCAGTTGACGAGGTCGCCGATCCGCTCGACCGTGAGATCGGCCGCGGGAAAGGCCGCGACGTTGTTCGGATCGAGGGCGTAGTGGCCCTGGCGGGGAAAGATCGTCGTGAGTCGGTCCTTCCATGCCCGTTTCATCGTCGCGAGGATGCGCAGCTTGTCGTCCACCATGACGTAGTGCCGGGCCGGGTAGCGCTCGGCAACGGGCTTAGCTCCGCTCGTCATACTCACCTCCACCTGCAAGCGCCTGGTCCACGGCCGCTTGGGCTTCCGCCACGATGTGACGCAGGTGCCCCTCACCACGGAAACTCTCCGCGTAGATCTTGTAGATGTCCTCTGTGCCCGAAGGTCGCGCGGCGAACCAGCCGCTCTCCGCAACGACTTTGACCCCGCCGATCGGCGCGTCGTTGCCGGGGGCGCGGCTGAGGATGCACTCCACGGTCTCGCCGGCGAGCTGTGTGCAGCGCACCTGCTGCGGCGAGAGTGCTGCCAGTCGCTTCTTCTGCGCGAGGGTGGCGGGCGCCTCGATCCGGGCGGCGAAAGGCTCACCGAGCTCCTGGGTCAGCCCGCGGTAGATCTCGCCAGGATCGCGTCCCGCGCGGGCGGTGATCTCCGCGGCGAGCAAGCCTGGGACGATGCCGTCCTTGTCCGTCGTCCAGACCGTGCCGTCACGGCGAAGAAACGAGGCGCCCGCGCTCTCTTCTCCGCCGAAACCGAGCGAGCCGTCGAGAAGACCGCTCACGAACCATTTGAAGCCGACCGGCACCTCGTAGAGATTCCGGCCGAGCTTGGCAGTGACGCGATCGATCATCCCGGTGCTCACGACCGTCTTACCCACGCCCGCCTGCGGGCTCCAGCCCGTCCGATGCGCGAACAGGTGGCGGATGGCGACCGCGAGATAGTGATTCGGGGGAACGAGTCCGGCGCTCCGGGTGACGATCCCGTGCCGGTCGTGGTCGGTATCGCACGCGAAGGCGAGATCAAAACGGTCTTTCAGCCCGATCAGCCGCTGCATCGCGTAGGAGGACGATGGATCCATCCGGATGCGCCCGTCCCAGTCCGCGGTCATGAAAGCGAACGTCGGATCGACGGTATCGCTGACCACGGTGAGGTTCAGGCCGTAGCGCTCGGCGATCGCGGGCCAGTAGTGGACCCCGGCCCCCCCGAGAGGATCGACGCCCAGGCGAAGGCCCGCGCTGCGGATCGCCTCCATGTCGACCACGCTGCCGAGATCGCTCACATAGGCATTCAGATAGTCATGCCGGTGGGTCGTGGCCGCGCGCAACGCCCGCTCGACCGGCATTCGCTTGACCCCTTCGAGGCGGCCCCTCAGAAGCTCGTTGGCCAAAGCCTCGATCCGGCCGGTGATCGTGGTATCCGCAGGCCCGCCGTGGGGCGGGTTGTACTTGAACCCGCCGTCCTCCGGCGGATTGTGCGAGGGTGTGACGACGATGCCGTCGGCCAGGCCGTCGGTGCGCCCGCGGTTGTAACTCAGGATGGCGTGGGACACCGCGGGAGTCGGCGTGTATTCGTCGTGCTCCGCCAGCATGACGTCGACATCGTTGGCCGCGAGCACCTCGAGCGCACTGGCACAGGCCGGCACCGACAGCGCGTGCGTGTCGATGCCGAGGAAGAGCGGTCCGCCGATACCCTTCTCCGCGCGATGGCGGCAGATCGCTTGCGTGATGGCAAGCACGTGCCATTCATTGAAGGTCTTAGCGAACGCCGAACCCCGGTGTCCCGAAGTGCCGAAGGCGACGCGCTGCTCCGGGACCTCTGGATCGGGCGCCTCGGTGTAGTAAGCACTCACGAGTCGGGGCACGTTGACGAGGGTCGCGGGTGGCGCCGGTTTGCCGGCCAGAGGACTGATGTTCATGGCGCCTCCTCTCGGGCGAAAATGGTCGCCCACTCGCGGTAACGCGCGGCGATCCGCAAAACCGCGTCCGACCGGGTCGCGCGCTTCAAGACGTAGTCGGCGACCGCATCCCAGAAGGTCGTACGCCCAACCGCAAACCCGATGAACCCCGGTACCGCCGCGGCCACGCTCAGCCAGCGCACCACCTTCGCCTCATTGGCGCCCCGGCCGAGTACGATGCAGCTGACGTCGGGTCGACCGTCGCTGCGCGCGAGCGCCACGATTCGCTCGCAGTCCTCCCGGCGATCCAGACCTTCGACCTTCCACACATCCGGCTCGACGCCCGCGTCCTGCAGCTCGCGGATGGTGCGCAGCATCAGCTCCGGTCGGACCTGCAGGTCATAGGCCGCCTGGTCGCCGCCGACGCGATCCATCTGCGCCGGCGTCGCAGGCACCAGCAGCTCGAACATGAACCGCCGGTCCGTCGCCCGGCAGACGTCGGACAGTCGTACCAGTCGCGCCGTCTGCCGCTGGTTGAGGGCAGCATCGTCGCTCTCGGGGTTGTAGCGCACCAGGGCCTTGGCGAAGGTCGGATCGAAAGCGGCGACGTGCTCCGCGAACGCCGGGCCGTACTCGAAATCGAACTCGTCCGATCCGCTCGTCTCCGTGGACAGCGCCGTCGTGTACCCCTTCTCCCTCGCCTCGCGGAGGATGGAGGCGCCGAACTCCTCGTCCACGAGGATCCCCGCGCGGGAGGCCGACAGATCGAGGCCCAGGGCCTGCTGGAATCCTTCGTAGATCACCCGCTTGCTGTCGACCACGGCGGCCTGCTGGTCCGCGGTCAAGGGCGGTGTGAAGTCGAACATGCCGGTGACGTAGGAGTGCCGATGGTCGAACGGCAGCAGATACAGCGGCCCGCGATAGCCGAGACTCTTCATCCGAGGACGACCTCCACGTGCCGCTCTTCGCTCATCTGGTCGGCCTCGTTCCGCCCGCAGTATCAGCGGCGGGAAGCGGGCAGTCTGTACGATGAAACACATAGCGAGGCCGCCCGCGCCCACGCTTTGTCGTCGAAGTAGAAATCCTTCACGTGACCGATGTCGCCGTCCGTCGCGTGGATGGCGTAACCCTCAATATCCTTGACATTGCGTAACATTGTTTCTCCTCAATTTCCAATGAGCCGTGAGTCGTTGTGCTCGAGTTTCCTCACGTTCAAAGTAGGCGCGTATGCCCCGCAGTGTCGGTGCGCTGGCATACCATCGCCAGGGTCTTCTTGACCCCGTGACTGGGCAGTCAGTTCCGTGCCACGGACTTGCGACACGGGGCCCAGGCTCGACGATGACGTGATGGACTTTGCGCCGGCATCGACGCCGATCGTGCCCAAGGAGTTCTGACGCGGC
>Ga0163144_10007587_pt1 | contig 23743 bp, 15 predicted proteins | sample OliLak19BULKMAT1_FD_123175 | JGI IMG/M metagenome (GOLD analysis project Ga0163144, IMG submission 123175) | Freshwater microbial mat bacterial communities from Lake Vanda, McMurdo Dry Valleys, Antarctica - Oligotrophic Lake LV.19.BULKMAT1 | ecosystem: Environmental > Aquatic > Freshwater >...
ACCCCCGCGCCTCCAGTTGGGCCCGCATTAGGTGCCCACGGCGTGAACATTGGCATGTTCGTGAAGCAATTCAACGACAAGACGGCGCAGCTGAAGGGAATGATGACCCCGGTGGTCATCACGGTGTATTCGGACCGCTCGTTCGAATTCATCATCAAGTCCCCGCCTGCGGCCGTGCTGCTGAAGCAAGCTGCCGGCATCCCGATTGAGAAGAAGCAGGGCGGCAAGCAGATTCCTGCCGAGGAACTGGCCAAGAAATCCGGCAAGTATAAGGGCTTCAAGGTCACGAAGAAGCAAGTGAGCGAAATCGCCGAGAAAAAGAAGAACGACCTCGGTGCACGCGATGCGGATCATGCCGCTCGAATCATCGAAGGCACCGCCCGTAGCATGGGGCTAACGGTCGAAGGCTAAGAACAACTGGCCACGGGGGAGGGTTGACTACAAGTCAGCCCGCAGACCCCGGCCGAAAGGAAGCAAATGGCGACTGAACCAGCCGCGCCAGCGGTCGAAGAACCTGTATCGGCTCCCCTCCCAGAAGCGACTGCTTCTGCTACTGCTCCAGCAGCAGAAACTGCAGCCCCCACTGCCAGTAGCTCACCTATTGAGTCGGGTCCACGTAAAAAAAAGCGGGCTGGGGTACCTCCGCGTCGCGGCAAGAAGCTTCGTAACCAACTAAAGAATCAGAAGCAGCGTCTCATCAAAGAGGGCACGGTTCCTCTCAAAAAGGCTCTCTCGACCTTAAAGTCGATGAAGCGAGCCAAGTTCGACGAGACGGTCGAAATCCACATGAAGCTGGGCGTGGACACCAAGCAGGCCGACCAGGCGGTGCGTGGCTCTGTTCCACTTCCGCATGGAATTGGTAAAGCGGTTCGCATCGTTGTGTTCTGCCAGGGTGACGACGTGGCCAAGGCCAAGGCGGCCGGGGCGGATTTCGCTGGTGGAACCGATCTCATCCAAAAAATCCAGGGCGAGAATTGGTTGGACTTCGATGTCGCTCTCGCAGCTCAAGGCATGATGGGCCAAGTCTCGCGTCTCGGTAAAGTCCTCGGCCCTCGCGGACTGATGCCCACACCGAAGGCTGGCACAGTCATTGCCGCCAACGGCGATATCGCCGCCGTCATCAAGGAATTCAAAGCAGGTAAAGTCGAGTATCGTGCGGACGCTGGCGGCTGCGTTCACGCCGGTGTTGGTAAGCTCAGCTTCGATGAAGACAAGCTGGTCGAGAACATCGGGGCCTTCGTCGAGCAGGTGCGAGCTTCCAAGCCGGTTGGCGTTCGCGGCAATTACATCGATTCGATTTTTGTCTCGGCCACAATGTCGCCGGGAATTCGGGTGACCGTTTGAGCGGGTGATTTTGTTCCGACCACTGACCACTGACCACTGACTACTGCCATGAGCAAGCTCGTCAAGAACATGGAACTCGCCGCTTTGGAGAAGTCGTTCTCCGGGGTGCGCGACATGCTGTTGATCACGCCGGACAAGGTGGACTCGACCCTCGACTTCAATTTTCGCAAGAAACTGCGCGATAAGAAGGTCAGGGTCCAAATGGTCAAGAATTCTCTGGTGAAGCGAGTATTCGCCGCCCAGGGAGTTCAGGTCGCAGACAAGATGTGGGCTGGCACGACGTTGATCGCCTGGGGTGCCGACTCGATCAAGGATCTGTCCAAAGCAGTGGATGGCCTGATCAAGGAGATCGAGAAAAAGGATCCGAAGACCAAGGACAAGCTGAAGGTCAAGCTGGCGGTTGCGGATGGTCAGACCGTGACCATGGCGGCCGCGCTGACGATGCCGACGCGGCTTGAGGCAATTGGTGACATCGTTGCCATGATCCTGGGCCCAGCGTCGAGTATCGCGGGAGCATTGACGGGTCCGTCTTCCGAATTGGCCAGCCAGATTGCAACGATCGCCGCGAGAAAAGAAGAGCCGGCGATTGCTACGGCCTCCGAGACAAAAGAAGAGCCGGTCGCCTCTCCGGCCGCATGATTTGAAAGTAGGACAGGCCGGGAGGCCTGTCCCACAACCGAAGCTATTACGCTTTGCCGCACGCTTCAGCGGCATGTCTCTATAAGAGGATCGAGGGTTTTACCATGGCTGACACTGCTGTTGCACCAGAGATCAAAGATCTCGGCGACAAAATCGCGAAACTGACCATCATCCAGGCCGTCGCGCTCAAGGACTATCTCAAGGAAGAGTACAAGATTGAGCCAGCCGCCGGTGGTGGCGGAGGTGGTGGTGCCGCTGCTCCTGTGGCAGCAGCCGAACCGGTTGCCGCTCAGACGGAATTCTCCGTTATTCTTGAGGCCGGCTTCGAGGCCGCCAAGAAGATTGGCATCATCAAGGTCGTCCGCGAAATCGCTGGCCTCGGCCTTGCCGAAGCCAAGGCGTTCGTGGAAGGGGCACCCAAGGCTGTCAAAGAAGGAATCGAAAAGCCGGCCGCCGAGAAGATCAAGAAGTCCTTGGAAGATGCTGGTGCCAAGGCAACCATCAAGTAGGTCCCGCGAGCCGAGCGGGGCATTTGGGGGCGCATCCGGCGAATCGGATGCCAAATTCAAAAAAATTGACCCGGGGTATCGACTTCGTCGGTAGGCCCGGGTACGATAACTTTTACGCAACCCTCACAATCGCAGTTTTCAGCAACGACCGTGACTTGTCGGGGTCGTTGTGGGCGATTGGCTGAGGTTCCCTCGATTTTGGAATCGAGGGGCGATTGCAACCATTGCCGCTGTGGTGACAATGCGTATGAACCGATCGCAGCCCCTTCGTTCGATTCTCTCGCCAAGAATTTGTAACGCGCCAAGGCCATGGGATGAACCCATTGCCCGCCGTGCGGCTCTATTCGAATTGCCAACGGTCACGCGTATCTACCTGCTTTCATAATCGATTCGCAACGCCGACGCAAGGCCTACCATCGCAGGTGGGTTTGTTCGTGGCGTTGTTACCCCTCGGGGAGTATCAGTCCATGGCCATCCCGGCCCAACGCACCATTCTACCGACCAATGTCCGAAACTTCGGACGTGACCTCGATGCCGTCGAGGTTCCTCCGCTCACGGAGGTGCAAACGAAATCGTACGATCGATTCTTGCAACTCGACGTTCCCGCAAACAAACGGACGCCCACGGGCCTGGAGGGGGTTCTCCAGGAAATTTTTCCGATCGAGAGTTACGATAAGAAAATCTCCGTCGAGTACGTCAAATACGAACTCGGCAAGCCCCGATACGAGCCAGATGAGTGCCGCCAGCTGCGCCTGACTTATGGCCGACCGTTCAAAGTTTGGCTGCGACTCCGCAAGGCTGACGGTAGCGCCGTCGAGGAAGAAGTCTATCTGGGCGACATGCCGATCATGATCGGCGGCGGCGAATTTATCATCAACGGTGCGGAGCGTGTTGTCGTTTCGCAGCTGCATCGTTCGCCTGGCGTGGACTTCGTGCAGGAGATCGATGGCGACTTAAAGCTGCATTCTTGCCGCATTATCCCGGAACGCGGGAGCTGGATCGAGATTAACGTCACCAAGAAGGGTAACTTCGCGGTCCGCATCGATCAGTCGGGCAAGTTCTCTTCCATGACGCTCCTGCGTGCGATGGACCCGGCTTATTCTTCGAGCGCTTCGATCATTGGCCAGTTTCACCAGCCTGAAATCGTCAAGCTGAAGAATCCGGAAGCCCGGGCACGCATGGTTGGGGATCTTGAGAAAGAGATCCCGCCCATGTACGCCGACGACGACGTGATTGATCCCGATACCGGCGAAGTCTACCTAAACGCCGGCGAACCCTTCACGAAGGAGGCGATGGATCGAATCGTCACGTCGAATCTGAAGGAAGTCTCGGCTCTCGCCCCGCAGCGCGATTCGATCATCCTCGAGTCGATCAAGGACGACGGCACGGAGTCCCACGAGGCCGCGTTGTTGAAGATTTACCAGAAGCTGCGGCCGGGCAACCCGCCGCAACTTGAGAAGGCGAGGGAATTGTTCAAGGAAAAATTCCTCGATCCGAACCGTTACCGGCTGGGCCGCGTTGGCCGTTTCCGCGTGAACCGGAAATTCGATCAGAACGTTCCGGAAACGGAAATGACGCTCCGGGCCGTGGATTTCGTCAACGCAATCAAGTATCTGCTCAAGCTGCGCGAGCCGAACAAGTCGAAAGAAGACGAAGCTCGTTACGCCATCGACGACATCGACCATCTCGGTAATCGCCGGCTTCGAACCATCGATGAACTGGCCGCCGACGAAATGCGCAAGGGCTTCCTCAAGCTTCGGCGAACCGTGCAAGAGCGCATGGCATCCCGCGCTGAAGAAGAAATGTCGCCTCGCTCGCTCATCAATCCGAAGAGCGTTTCCGCCGCGATCGAATACTTCTTCGGCCGTAGCGAGTTGTCGCAGGTCGTCGATCAGACCAATCCGCTGTCGCAACTCACACACGAGCGCCGGCTGTCGGCCCTCGGGCCAGGCGGCTTGAATCGCAAGCGTGCCGGCTTCGAAGTGCGCGACGTGCATATCTCGCACTACGGGCGCATCTGCCCGATCGAGACGCCCGAAGGTACGAACATCGGCCTGATTTCGAGCCTTTCGATCTATAGCCAGATCGATGAGTATGGCTTTTTGATTACACCGTACCGCAAGGTGAAGAACAAGAAGATCACCGACGAGGTCGTTTGGCTCCGGGCCGACGAAGAAGCCCAGTTGAACATTGTCCCGGCAGACACGCCCACTGAGGGGCAGAAGATATCTGAGGAACGAGTCAACGGCCGTTATGGCGGCGACCTGAAGCAACTCGACTCGGCCAAGGTCGAGTACGTGGACGTTTCCCCAAAGCAGATGGTCGGCGTATCCGCGGGACTCATTCCGTTCCTGGAACACGACGACGCGAACCGGGCACTCATGGGTTCGAACATGCAACGGCAAGCGGTGCCGTTGCTGGTGACGGAGCCCGCGTTGGTGGCCACGGGCATCGAAGTGGAAGTCGCCAAGCACTCCGGCATGGTGGTCCGCGCCAAGAAGGCCGGCACGGTCACTTACGTTGACGCCACGCGAATCAAGGTGGACGAGGACGAATACGTGCTGCGGAAATTCGTGGGATTGAACGAGCGAACCTGCCAGAACCACAAGCCGATCGTTCGTGTGGGCGAGAAGGTCAAGATCAATCAGATCATGGCCGACGGTGCCGCCACGCATAAGGGCGAGATGGCTCTAGGCCGCAATGTTCTGGTCGCGTTCATGTCCTGGGAGGGTTACAACTTCGAGGACGCCATCATCATCAGCGAACGGCTGGTGAAGAACGACACCTACACCTCGATTCACATCGAGGAGTTCGACATCGAAATCCGCGAGACCAAGCTGGGCAAAGAAGAGTTCACCCGCGATATTCCGAACGTTTCCCCCAAGGCCCTTGGGAACCTGGACGAACACGGCGTGGTCCAGATTGGTACATTCGTCAAGCCAGGGGATACTCTGGTCGGCAAGGTTTCGCCCAAGAGCCGCAGCGAACTGACTCCGGAAGAAAAGCTGCTACACGCAATCTTCGGCCGATCGGGCGAAGACGTGAAGAACGATTCTCTTGAAGTCCCATCGGGCGTCGAAGGTATCGTCATCGACACGCAACGGTTCAGCCGCAAGACCTCCATGACCGAAGAGGAACGAAAAAATCTCGACAAGCAACGGGATCAAATCGAGGCGAAGTACGGTAAGCTGATTGCCGACCAGTTCAAGGCATTCGTCGCGGAGTTGGCTCACGCGCTCGATCGCAAGGAAAAAGAGCTGAAGGATCCGTCCACCGGCAAGCAACTGGGCGACGATAAAGACATCGCGGTGGCAACGCAGGCGGCCGCGTTCAAGGTGGAGAACATCGATATTCGCTCGCCGGAAAAAGAGAAAAAGGCCCGCGAACTGTGGAAGAAGTACGGCGATCGCATCCAGATTTTTGTCGAAGAACGCGAACGCCGCATGAATTCGCTGAACCGGGGCGATGAATTGCCCAGCGGCGTGCAGCAGATGGTCAAGGTTTACGTTGCCACCAAACGCGTCATTTCCGTCGGCGACAAGATGGCTGGTCGTCACGGCAACAAAGGTGTTATCTCGAAAGTTCTTCCTGAGGAGGACATGCCGCATCTCGCGGACGGAACCCCGGTCGACATCCTTCTCAATCCGCTGGGCGTGCCGAGCCGTATGAACGTCGGTCAAATTCTGGAAACCCACCTGGGCTACGCGGCCGCCAAGCTCGGTTTCAAGGCCATCACGCCCGTGTTCGACGGAGCGACGGAAGAGGAAATTCGGGAGGCTCTCAAGGAGGCAGGTTACAACGAGTCCGGCAAGAGCGTTTTGTTCGACGGCCGCACGGGCGAACGCTTCGATCAGGAAGTCACCGTGGGCTACATCTACATGCTCAAGCTGCATCACTTGGTCGACGACAAGGTGCATGCCCGAGCGACTGGACCGTACTCGCTCATCACGCAGCAGCCTCTCGGTGGCAAGGCTCGGTTCGGCGGCCAGCGCTTCGGTGAAATGGAAGTGTGGGCACTGGAAGCATACGGTGCTGCGTACATCCTGCAGGAACTGCTGACCGTGAAGTCGGACGACGTGGAAGGCCGCACCAAGATTTACGAATCGATGGTCAAAGGCGAGAACACGCTGGAAGCCGGCACGCCTGCAAGCTTCGACGTGTTAACCCACGAAATTCGCGGCTTGGGTCTGAATATGCAGTTGGAGAAGAAGCGAATCCTTTAAGAAGAGGACAGAAGCCAGAAGACAGAGGACAGAAGACAGAAAAAGGCTTGGCACAGGCTACTGCCGTCGGTTCTTCTTTCCTTTGTCCTGAGTTTTCTGATCTCTGTTTTTTGTCTTCTGTCCTCTGTCATTTGTCCTCTGTTTTCTGTCCTTTGGCTTCTGTTTTCTGTCCTCTGATCATTGACCTCTGAACTGGGGGTATTTCATATGAGCACTGCAACCGCCAATCCGCCTGTCGTTCCGCCTCCCGCCGGGGCCGGCGAAACCACGAGCTACGATCGCATTAACGACTACGGAGCAGTCCGTATCTCACTGGCCAGTCCGCACGATATCCGTTCGTGGTCGTTCGGCGAAGTGAAGAAGCCGGAAACGATCAACTATCGAACCTACCGTCCGGAAAAGGACGGCCTGTTCTGCGAGAAGATCTTTGGCCCCGAAAAAGACTGGGAATGTACTTGCGGCAAGTATCGCGGCATGAAGTACAAAGGCATGATCTGCGACCGTTGCGGAGTGAAGGTCACGCATAGCCGCGTGCGCCGCAAGCGCATGGGACACATCGAACTTGCCGCGCCGGTCGTGCACATCTGGTTTTTCAAGGCCATGCCGAGCCGGCTTGGCACGCTCTTGGACATGAAGACGAGCAGCCTGGAAAAGATCATCTATTTTCAGGATTACGTGGTCGTCGATCCGGGCCAGACCAATCTCAAAGAAAGGGAATTGCTGACGGAGGATCAGTATCGCCTGGCCGTCGAGACCTACGGGCCCGATGCCTTCGAGGCGGACATGGGTGCCGAGGCCATCAAGAAGCTCCTCGAAAAATTGAATCTCGTCGATGAATCGACCCGCCTCCGCGAGTTGCTCGACAAGGAAAACAAGAAGGACAAGTCGTCCAAGCAGAAGCAGCGTGATTTCGTCAAGCGGCTCAAGATCATCGAGAGCCTGCGTGACTCCCCGAATAAGTGCGAGTGGATGGTACTCGAGTGCATTCCGGTCATTCCACCGGATTTGCGCCCACTGGTTCTGCTCGATAGCGGCAACTTCGCGACCAGCGATTTGAACGATCTGTATCGCCGCATTATTAACCGCAACAATCGACTCAAGAAGCTCGTCGATCTCAATGCGCCGGAAGTCATCATCCGCAACGAAAAGCGCATGTTGCAACAGTCGGTCGATGCGCTCTTCGACAACAACCGTTGCAAGCGGCCAGTGCTCGGTTCCTCGAACCGCCCACTCAAGTCGCTCACGGACATGATCAAGGGCAAGCAAGGCCGCTTTCGCGAGAACTTGCTCGGCAAGCGCGTGGACTACTCCGCTCGCTCGGTCATCGTCGTCGGCCCGGAACTCAAGCTGCATCAGTGCGGTCTGCCCAAGAAGATCGCTCTCGAACTCTTCCAGCCATTCATCATTCGCCGGCTCAAGGAACTGGGCCTCGCGGATACGATCAAGTCGGCCAAGAAGATGCTGGAGCGCAAGGACGATCACGTTTGGGACATCCTCGAAGAAGTCACCCGTTCGCACCCGGTCCTTCTGAATCGTGCCCCGACGTTGCACCGCATGGGCATCCAGGCCTTCGAGCCGGTGCTGATCGAAGGAAATGCTATCCGCATTCACCCGCTGGTCTGCAAGGGCTTCAATGCCGATTTCGACGGCGATCAAATGGCTGTCCACTTGCCGCTCTCGATTGAGGCTCAGGTGGAAGCCCATGTGCTGATGATGTCCACGAACAACATCTTCAGCCCGGCTAACGGCAATCCGATCATCACGCCGTCGCAGGATATCGTGATGGGTTGCTATTACCTCACCGCTGCTCGGGGCGAAGAGGGCGAGAAGATCGAGGCCGGCGATGGCATGATCTTCCACAGCCCGAAGGAAATGTTTAACGCGTTCCAGCAGAATCTTCTGGGACTTCACGCGAAGATTCGCGTCAGGCTGCCGATTGACAAGAAGTTCATCACGGAAATTCGCACTGACAAGGGCTACGTGGTCGAGGAACTTCCTCGCAAGGCAAACGGACTGGTTTCAACGACCGTGGGCCGGGTGGTGTTCAACGATATCCTGCACTCGAAGATGGCGTACTACGACCTGTCTCTTTCGAGCAAGCATTTGTCGCGCATTATTGCCGACTGTTACCAGGTTCTCGGCCGCAAAGAGACGATCACTCTGCTGGATCGCATGAAAGAAACCGGCTTCCGCGAATCCACCAAGAGCGGTTTGTCGTTTGCCGCCAGCGACCTGCGAACGCCGGCCAACAAAGAGGCTTTCCTCAAGGACAAGGACAAGGAAGTCGACAAGCTGCGCAAGCAGTTCGAGCGTGGCTTCATCACGGAGCAGGAACGCTACAACAAGGTGCTCGAACAGTGGGGCGAGGCACGCGAGAAGATCACGAGCACACTCATGGAGCAGCTCAAGAACGATCGCCGCAAGGATCCGGTGACCGGCAAAGAAGTGCCGTACATGAACCCGATTTTCTTGATGGCGAACTCGGGCGCCCGCGGTGGCGTGGAACAGATTCGTCAGCTTGCCGGACTTCGCGGTTTGATGGCCAAGCCATCGGGCGAAATTATCGAGACGCCGATCAAGTCGAACTTCCGTGAAGGCCTCACGGTGCTCGAGTACTTCTCCAGCACCCACGGTGCCCGCAAAGGTCTGGCCGACACCGCGTTGAAGACGGCAGACTCGGGATACCTCACCCGTAAACTCGCCGACGTCGCGCAGAATGTCGTCATCACGATGTTCGATTGCGGCACAACGCAAGGCATTACCAAGGGCGTGATTTATAAGGGCGACGAAATTGATCGTTCGCTGGCCGAGGGCATTCGTGGCCGGGTTAGCCGGAACGAGATTCGCGATCCCATCACGGGCGAACCGATCGTCACCGAAAACGAGATGATCACGCCCGCAATCGCCAAGAATCTTGAGATGAAGGGCCTCGACAAAATCAGCGTTCGCAGTCCGATGACCTGCCAGGCTCCGCTGGGTGTCTGTCGGTGTTGCTACGGCATGGACCTGGCGACGGGTGCCTTGGTTGAAGACGGCATGGCCGTCGGCATCATCGCCGCTCAGTCGATTGGCGAGCCGGGCACGCAACTCACGATGCGTACCTTCCACATCGGTGGTATCGCCAAGAACACGTCGGCCGAAAGCGATCGCAAAACCCGTAAGGGCGGTATCGTGTCGTTTGAGCGTGTCACGCCCATCGTTCACGAACAGAAGGATGCCGCGGGGCACATCACCCGGCGAACTCTGGCCCTCACGAGGACCGGCGAAATTCTCATTTACAAGGACAAGGATAAGAATCTGCCCCCAGTCGAGCGTTACTCGATCCCGAACGGGGCCGAGTTGCTTGTGAAGGAAGGCCAGGAGATCAAACCGGGCGAGCGGTTCTGCCAGTGGGATCCGCACATGACCCCCATCATCGCCGAGGAAGGTGGCAAGGTTCGCTTCGAGGATCTCAAGGAGAACGAAACCTTCCGCAAGGAGAAGGATTCAAGCGGCACCGATCGTTACATCATCATGGAGCACAAGGGCGATCTTCACCCGACCATCGTGATCGAGGACGGTCGAGGCAACATTCTCAAGGCTTACTTCATTCCAGAACGAGCTTATCTGGAAGTGAAGAATGGCGAAACGGTGAATGCCGGACACATTTTGGCCAAGACACCGAAAGAGGCCAGCGGTAATCAGGACATCGTCGGCGGTTTGCCTCGCGTGACGGAAATCTTTGAAGCACGCCGACCACGCGACCCGGCTGTCATGGCCGAGATCGCTGGTAAGGTCAAGCTCGGCGACAAGAAGCGTGGCAAACGCATCATCTGGGTGCAGCCCGAAGACGAGAAGGGCCGGCCGATCGGCGAAGAGAAGGAACACCAGGTTCCACACGGCAAGCAGCTTCGAGTTTCCACGGGGGACTACGTGAAGGAAGGCGAGGCACTCGTTCAGGGACCGCTCGTTCCACACGATATTCTTCGCATCATCGGTACTGAGGCGCTGCAAGAATATCTCGTTCGCGAAGTTCAGTCGGTCTATCGCAGCCAACGCGTGGACATCGACGACAAGCACATCGAGATCACCGTCTCGCAAATGCTGCGGAAGGTGAAGATCAACGAGATGGGTGACACGAACTTGCTGCCCGGCTCCGTAATGGACAAGTTCGGGTTCATGGCCGTGAACGATCGGCTCATGAACGAGTGCGTGCGGATCAAGGGTAAGGGCGAATCGTCGTTCGAGATTGGCAAGATCGTTAGCCGCGAGGCCTACGACGATGAATGTGCCCGCATCGAAGTCGATGGCGGAAAGAAGCCAACCTGGGAATCGCCGACGCCCGCGACCAGCGAAGTGGTATTGCTCGGCATCACCAAGGCCGCCGTTCAGTCGGAGAGCTTTATCAGTGCCGCTTCGTTCCAGGAAACGACCAAGGTTCTCACGGAAGCCGCCCTGGCTGGGAAGGCCGACTACCTCGTGGGCTTGAAGGAAAACGTGATCCTGGGCCACTTGGTTCCTGCTGGCACGGGCTTTAACATTCACCTGAATGCCGAAGTTCGGATCAATGCCCCGGAAGGTGAGGAGATGTCCGAAAGTGCCGCTGCCGAGGTGCTGACAGCAACACCGGCGTGATGCAAGTTTGATGATGATTTGCAACGAGGCCGACCGTGCAAACGGTTGGCCTCGTTCGCGTTCCACTTTGGCACGACGCTAAGGCGATCGGCAGATTCAAATTTACCCATTTATGGCGTCATGGACCAGGCGAGCGTCGAGGCGTAAGCCTTACGTGGATTTGCGTACTCCCAAGTTCGGGCGCTACCACGTCGGGCTTACGCCTCGACGCTCGCCTGGCCGCTGTCTAGGTAGATTTGTTCCTGCCGCTCGCCTAAGAGCCAGTGAAGAATCGTAAGATCGCCGCCATTCGCTCCGAGCCTGTTCAGGAAAAGATGTGGCATAGCCTCCCGGCCTGTGCAAACGCATTTCGTGGCATTTTCGGGCGATTCTTCGGCAGGCCTGGAGGCTTACCGCCACATTTCCTGATACCTGCACAGTCTCTCCGCGAAAGTGCGAGCGGCACATCGCAGAGGCGTTTAGTCTTCTCAAATGGCCTGCCTGAGTGTTTCGTGGTGTGTGGGCTACGGTATCCCTATTGTCCCACCCGCGTTCATTGCGAGGTTACCGCCATCCATTGGGATCAGGGCGCCGGTGATCCACGACGACGCATCAGAGGCGAGAAAGACCGACAAACCTTGAATATCGTTTGGTTCCCCCAGCCGGCCGAGCGGGATGCCGCTGAGCCATTTGTCTTTCATGGCCGGGGTGGCCGCAATACGTTCGACGAGATTCGGATTTGTCACCTGAGCTGGCAGGATTGCGTTCACCCGCACGCCACGATAAGCCCATTCAACACTGAGTTCGCGGGTCATCTGTGCGACCGCCCCCATCGCCATGCTGTAGGCGACGTGCCCTCGGCCTAATGCTGAAATACTTGCAAGCGAGCCGATATTGATGATGCTCCCACGACCGGCGGCGAGCATTCGCTTGCCGGCTTCCTGGCACATCAAGAATCGCCCGACGACGAGATTCTGCATAACGGTTCGCACAACGTCCGTCGAAATCTCTTCAGGCCGAGAGCCCATAATTCCGTCGCCCGCCACATTTCCCAGCACATCGATGCGGCCAAACTCCCCATCGACCTGTGCGAACAGCGAGCGAATCGAGTCCTCATTGGAAACATCGCAGGTGATCGGTACGGCTCGGCGGCCCATCACGGCGATCGCTTTTGCCGTGCTTTGCAGGCCGGTCGTGTTGCGATCGACGATGGCCAGGTCCGCTCCGTATTGAGCGAGAGCGAGGGACATCGCCCGGCCGAGGCCGCTGGCAGCTCCGGTAACGATGGCCACGCGGCCCGAAAGATCGAAGAGAGGATCAGGCATGGTTCAGTCCTTCCGCTTTGATTCGTTGGGTTTCTGGACAAAACAGACAAGAATGGCACCGGCCACCAATATTCCGACCATCGCCCAACTTCCAAATTTACCGAGGATTCTCGGGCCGAGGAAGCCGCCGATGTTGGCGACCGAGTTGATCAGCGCGATCCCACCGGCCGCGGCGGCACCACTGAGATAGGCAGTCGGCAGCGTCCAAAACGTCGGCAACATACTCATCATGCCGAGTTGAGCGATGCACAAACCCAGCAAGAACAGTTGCGGAGACTCGGCCAGAATGCTCAGCGTCCAACCCATCGCGGCAATCATCGCGGCAACTGCGACGTGCTTGCGGCGTTCGCCTGTCCGATCCGAATTAAAGCTGAAGATCGCCATGCCCAGCACGGCGCAGGCGTAGGGTATTGCACTGAGAAGGCCAATCTCAAACGTGCTCCGCTCCGGGAAATGGCCCTTGAGAAGTTTGGGAAAATAAGCTCCCGCCGCATTCGTGCCTACTGCAACCGTGAAATAAACGGCAATTAGATGCCAGACGCGCAACTGGAACATTGAGGAAAGCCGACTCGCGCCGTAGTCTCGCTCACGCTGCCGCTCTTCGCTTTCGATCAAGGCCGAGAGAGATCCGCGTTCTTCGGCAGAAAGCCAACCAGCTTGCGACGGCCGATCGGTCAGAAAATACAGCGTGGCAAACCCGAGAAATACGGTGGGAATTCCTTCCAGAAGAAATAGCCACTGCCAGCCTTTCAGGTCGCCCACCGAATGCAGGAACTCCATGATCGCGCCGGAGATCGGATTGCCTAGCACGCTGGCAAGCGCGACGGCCATCATGAAATACGCGACCATCCGCGCCCGCATGTGTGCCGGAAACCAGTGCGTGAGATAGAGAATAATGCCAGGGAAAAACCCTGCCTCCGCCACGCCGAGCAAAAAGCGAACGGCGTAAAACTCGAATGCAGAAGTTACGAACATCATCGAAATCGAGACTAGCCCCCACGTGACCAGGATGCGGGCAATCCAGCGGCGGGCACCGACGCGAACGAGCAGAAGATTGCTCGGCACTTCAAAGATCAGGTAGCCGATGTAGAAGAAACCGAAGCCAAGATCGAAAATCTCATCGCTCATATCCAAATCTTTTTGCATGGTTATCCGTGCAAAACCGACATTGACGCGATCGAGAATGTTGAAGACGTAGAGCAGAAACAAGAAGGGGAGAATTCGCCAAACGGCCTTGCGCAGGGCGGCATTCGCGACGGGGTCTTCGCTGCGGGGTGCCGGGAGAGAGGACGGCAACGAGTTCAAGGAAAGTCTCAAATCGAGGAACTATTGGCATATGACTTATCAACAGGGATGAACGTTTAGCGTTCGAGCCAACGGCTCGAACGGCATGCCCTGGTTCGTTCGAGCCGTTGGCTCGAACGCTAAACGGGTTGACGTCGATTGGGGAACCGGCGCTGCTACACTAATATTGGCTGCGAACCGCCCCACGGAGGAAGCAATGCGGAAATTCGAACACCTCGGCCTCGCCTCATTCGCCGTCGCCTTGGGGGCGATTCTTTTGGTTCGAACCCCCACCACGCCAGTGGCCGCCGAGCCTTTGCCTGAGGCCCTTGGCGATGAATACACAAAAGAGATTCGCCCGCTCTTGAACAAGCACTGTGCCCAGTGCCATTCGGGCAAGCGTGTGGAGGCAGAGATTGATCTGGGCGAGTTCTCGACGCTTGCCGAGGTTCGCAAGGCACCGAAGACCTGGCAGAAAATGCTGGAGATGCTCGAAAGCGGCCAGATGCCGCCGAAGGATGCGAAGCAACCGAACGACGATGAGCGCAATCGCCTGCGAACGTGGGTGCGTGGCTACCTGAAACTGGAAGCGAAGGCCAGCGCCGGCGATCCGGGGCCCGTCGTTCTGCGTCGGTTGAATAATGCGGAGTACACGTATACACTCGCGGACCTGACGGGCGTGGATTTGAAGCCTGCTCGCGAGTTCCCGGCGGACAGTGCAGCCGGCGAGGGGTTCACCAACACCGGCAACGCCCTCGTCATGTCGCCGGCTCTCTTGACCAAGTACCTCAATGCCGCGAAGGAAATTAGCCGGCACGCGGTGCTGCTGCCGGACGGAATGCGATTCTCTCCTTCAACATCGCGTCGCGATTGGACCAACGAAATCCTCGACCAGATTCGTGGCCTGTATCGCGAGTACTCGGACTCGCAAGGCGGTTCACGCGTCAATCTTCAAGGGATCGTCTTCGACACGAACGATGGCGGCCGATTGCCGCTGGAAAAATATCTGGCCGCGACCCTGATCGAACGAGAGGCGTTGAAGAACGCGACCAAGACCGTTGAGACGGTAGCCCATGAACGCAAGCTGAGCCCGAAGTATCTCGGCTTGCTGTGGGCCATGTTGAACAGCCAGCAATCCTCGCCGCTGTTTGATGCGGTTCGCAACCGCTGGCAAACCGCGAAGCCGGGCGACGAGAAGGCAATCGCGGCCGAGGTGAACGTGTGGCAGAACGCTCTCACGCGTTTCCAAAGCGTCGGCCACATGAAATCGTGGATGGTGCCGGTCAGCCCGATTGCCGGCAAGCAGGACATTCGCGTGAAGGTGCCCACCCCCGCGAAAGGCAACGACGTGAGTCTGTTCCTCGTCGCAGGCGATGCGGGCGATGGCGGCACCAACGACTTCGTAGTCTGGAATCAACCGCGCTTGGCGATCCCTGGGCGAGCGGAGATCCCTCTTCGCGATGTGCGTGAATTCGTTCGCGATGCCATGCTCCGCCGCGACCGGGCGTTTGCTTCCACGGCCAACTGCCTCGTCGCCGCAGCGGAGGCGAGTGCAAGCACGGCTAAAGTAGACGTGGCTGAACTCGCGAAGAAGCACAATGTCCATGCCGACGATTTGACCGCCTGGCTCGAATATCTTGGCATAGGCAGCGTCGGTACACCTCGTCTCGACTACATGAAGAATTCAATTCCAAAATCGGGAAGCTACGACTTCGTTCGCGGCTGGAGCAAAACGGAACTCCCAGCCCTGCTGGCGAACTCCTCCGACCAACATGTGCGTGTGCCCGGCAACATGAAGCCACACGCCGTGTGTGTGCATCCCTCTCCCACGCTGAACGTGGCCGTGGGTTGGAGCAGCCCAATTGCGGACGAAGTGCGAATCGAAGGTAAGATCACGCACGCTCATCCCGAGTGCGGCAACGGCGTGACCTGGTCGCTCGAACTGCGTCGCGGGGCAACCCGGCAACGGTTGGCAGTGGGCGTTGCACAGGGCGGCAAGCCCGTCCCGTTCGGCCCGCTCGACAAGGTTCGCGTGCAGAAAGGGGACCTGATTTCGCTTGTCGTCGGCCCGCGTGATGGCAATCACTCATGCGACCTGACCGATATCGAACTCTCGTTGAAGGCAGGCGACAAGGAATGGAACCTGAACAAGGATGTGTCACCCGACGTGCTCGCCGGCAACCCGCACGCGGATCGTCTTGGCAACAAGGACGTTTGGCACTTCTACACCGAGCCAGTGAAGGAGGGCGATCGCGGCCAACTCATTCCGGCCGGCTCGGTACTCTCGCGCTGGTTAGTCGCGCAAGGCGAAGAGAAGAAGGCCCTTGCGAACGCCGTCCAGAAATTGCTCACCTCGGGTCCACCGGCCGACCCCAAAAATCCCGATGCGGTGCTGTACCAGCAACTCGCATCCCTCGGCGGGCCGTTGCTCGCCAAGTTGAAACTCGATCACGGGCCGCGTTCCGGCAAGCTGATCGAGTACGGTGTCGATCCCGCATTGTTCGGCAAGCACCCGAGCGGACTGCCCGTGGATGCTAACAGCCTGTGCGTGCAGGCCCCCTCGACCGTCGAAGTTCGACTGCCTGCCGATCTGTTCGCGGGAGCGGAACTGGTGACGACCGGTTCGCTACATCCCACGGCAACCGACGGCAGCGTGCAAATCCAGATTACGACCGTGAAGCCTGCAAGCGCCACCGGCCTGCGTTCCGATGTGCCCGTCGTGGTGGCGGAAAAAGGCCCGAGCCGCGATCGTTGGGAGAAGGGCTTCGATGCCTTCCGCAATCTCTTCCCGGCCGCATTGTGTTACACGAAGATCGTGCCGGTCGATGAAGTCGTCACGCTTACGCTGTTCCACCGCGAGGACGAACATCTTGCTCGCCTCATGTTGACCGCCGAGCAGTCGGCCCGGCTCGACCGACTGTGGCACGAACTGCATTACATCAGCCACGACGCATTCACATTGGTTGATGCATTCAATCAACTCATGGAATACGCGACGCAGGACAGCAATCCAAAACTGTTCGAGCCGTATCGCAAGCCGATTCTGGATACCGCGGCCGCGTTCAAGAAGGAACTCGTCGATACGGAACCAAAACATCTCGAAGCACTCTTGCAGTTCGCCTCGAAGGCCTATCGACGCCCGACCACGCCTGCGGAAAAGGAAGAGTTGCTCGGCTTGTACAAGAAACTGCGAACGCAGGAATTGCCGCACGATCTCGCGGTTCGGCTAACACTTGCGAAAGTTCTCGTGACGCCGGCGTTCCTTTATCGGCTCGAATCGGCCCCTGCCGGAGCGAAGGCAACCGAAGTATCGGACGCGGAGTTGGCAACCCGGCTGAGCTATTTCTTGACATCATCGCTGCCCGATGACGGACTTCGCAAAGCAGCCGAGACGAACACGCTTCGCAGTCCGCAAGTGATTTCCGAGCAAACGCACCGCCTGATGAAGGACCCCAAGGTTCGTCGCTTGGCCACCGAGTTTGCCTGTCACTGGTTGCACATTCACGGCTTCGACACGCTCGACGAGAAGAGCGAACGGCACTTCCCGACCTTCGCAAAACTCAAAGGCGACATGTACGAGGAGTCGATTCGCTTCTTCACGGACCTGTTCCAGAACGATCGCTCGATTCAGAGCCTGCTCGATGCGGATCACACGTTCGTGAACGAAGCCCTTGCCAAGCACTACGGAATTCCCGGAATTACCGGGCCGGAATGGCAACGCGTGGACGGCATGCGGAAATATGGACGCGGCGGTATTCTGGGCTTATCGACAACTCTCGCCAAGCAATCGGGGGCCTCGCGCACGAGCCCGATTCTGCGCGGCAACTGGGTTTCCGAAGTTCTGCTGGGCGAAAAGCTACCGCGTCCGCCGAAGGACGTGCCGCAACTCCCCGAGGACGAGGCAACCGAATCGAAGACCGTTCGACAACTCGTGGAGAAGCATTCGAGCGACGCCCGCTGTGCGGTGTGCCACGTGCGCATCGATCCCTTTGGCTTTGCGCTCGAAGGCTACGATGCCATCGGCCGCATACGAACGAAAGATCTCGGCGACCGCCCGATTGACACCAAGGGCAAGCTGAAAGACGGCACCGAGTTCGAAGGTCTCGACGGGCTGCGAACGTACTTACTTACCAAACGCAAGGACACGTTCGTGTATCAGTTCTGTCGCAAGCTGCTCGGCTACGCCCTCGGCCGCGGCATCCAGCTTTCGGACGAACCGCTGCTCGACGAGATTCAGGAACAACTCAAGCAGCACGGCTATCGTATCTCGGTGGCGATGGATTTGATCGTGAAGAGCAAACAGTTCCGCGAGATTCGGGGGCGGGAGTTTGTGGTGGCCGAGCAGTGAATCCACTTGAGTGCCTATACCTTTTATGGCATAATACATGCAAGAGGAATTCCCCAACGACGAGTCGAAACCGATTATCTGGATTGGAAGCAGCCTCGATGCTCTTCGCGAACTGTCTGATGAGGTTAAGTTTGAAATTGGAAGTGCGCTCGAGGCAATGCAGTGGGGAAGAGATCATGGCTCTGTCAAGGTGATGAGGGGATTTGGAAGTGCGTCGGTGCGAGAAGTTCGGGCAGACGATCAGGCTGGCACTTATCGAACTGTTTTTACCGTCGAATTCGTCGAAGCAATCTACGTGTTGCATACGTTTCAGAAGAAGTCCAAATCGGGGAAGACGACGCCCAAGTAAGAAATCGATCGAATCAACCGACGCCTGGAAGCAGCGAGGAAAGATCATGAAGAACGATTTGGATGACAGATCCGTTACAGTCGGGAGCGGCAATGTTTTTGCCGACCTGGGGATTCCTGAGCCTGATCTGGCCATGAAAAAGTCCAATGTGGCGAGCAAGATTCGAGAAACGATTCGAGAACGAGCCTGGACGCAAACGGAAGCCGCCAAGGCCATGGGTATCGACCAGCCAAAGGTCTCGGCCATTGTTCGTGGCCGCGTTGGGGATTTTACTCTCGACCGACTGATTCAACTGGCAATCAAACTGGGGCAGATGGTCTATGTTGATGTCATTGGGCCGGATATCGAACGAAGCGTTACGAGGACTCGTGGGGTTGTAACGATCCGCTATTCTGCAAAAGCCACTCGCAAAATTTCGAACACAAGCAAAGCGAAGACGGGGCGAACTCCCAAAGCAGCAATCGGGTAGACTCGCCGACATACGTCCGCTCCATCACTATGGCACTCAGTTGTGGGAATGAACCGTATTTTTGCCACGGAGTAACTATCCACAGATTTCGCAGATTCCACAGATAAGAAGCAGGTGACCGGGGTCGGCTTTTCTTAATCTGTGGAATCTGCGAAATCTGTGGATTGTCTCTTCTAAAGGAACGACGCATGAAGCTAACAGTTCCACGAGATTCGAGGGCGGGAGCATCTGATTGAGTAGATGTGATATTGCTCTCGGAGGACGGACATCATGTTATTTGCCTGGCGCAAGAATCGTCGGCGTGTCCAACTCGTCGCGGCTCCGTTTCCCGACGATTGGCTCGCCCACATCCGAACGAATGTCGGCCTCTACGAGTCGCTCTCGAAGGCCGAACAGCAAAAGCTTCGCGACGATCTGCGGATCTTGATTGCCGAAACCAACTTCGAAGGTTGCGGCGGGCTGACGATGACCGACGAGATCAGGGTGACCATCGCGGCCCAGGCTTCGATTCTGTTGCTCGGTTTCGATCACGACTACTTCGAGCGTGTCCGCACGATCCTCGTTTATCCAAGCGGGTTTCGTTCGCCCGATGGCTGGGCGGCACCGGATGGCGTTGTACACATGGATGTCGGGAATCTAGGCGAAGCGTGGCATCACGGCACGGTAATCTTGGCGTGGGATGCAATCGTCGCCGGGGGGCAGAATCCGCGTGATAGCCAAAATGTCGTGCTGCACGAGTTCGCCCACCAGCTCGATTTCCTGGATGGTGTGGCAGATGGCACGCCCCCCTTGCACAATCGGGCGGAGTATCGCAAGTGGCATGAAGTGATGACCGCGGAATACGCCCAACTCGTCGCCGAGGCCGAACACGGCCATCCAATGGTGCTCGACGCCTACGGAGCCACCAATCCGGCGGAATTCTTCGCCGTCTCGACCGAGTGCTTTTTTGAGAAGTCCATTCAAATGCAACGCCGGCATCCGCGACTGTATGAGACCCTGAAGCAATACTACTGCCAAGACCCGGCTGCTCGGTTCAGCGCCGAAGAGCAACCGGCCCACACGCGAGTGGACGCGAGAACCACGATGGCGCACGGCAAGCCGTTTCGGGGGAGTCGTCAAGGAGTGGGGGTGAGGGTGTAGTCAAAGGCCGAGCCAGAAGCGTCAGCGAAGCCGGAAGTGTGTCGATCACGGGATGAACGGAAAGTTGCTGGCACTCACGAAAACCCGCCTCGCCTGTCGCTGACGCTTCTGGCTCGGCGGGCGACTGAAGCTCCGGTCAAATTTCGCTTGCGGAGCGGTTGTATTCGCAGATAAGGCGCCGCGCCAAATCAAATTAACGAATGTGGGTGCCATGCCCACGGCTTTGCGTGAGCATGTCTGTGAAGATTCAGTGCTAAACATGCCCACGCAAAGCCGTGGGCATGGCACCCGCCAAACACGAATTCGGTAAGTTATCTTGGCGCGGATACTAAGCATTCAATAAGTCAGCGAACACTGACGCGAGACCGCCGATGATCCCGATTGTAGTCGTTTGGACTAATTACACCTCGACGGTGCAGGGGCGGGTCGTGAAGCTTGTACCCTGTGAGAACTGCTCCACCGAGTACGTTTACGTGCTCGAACGCGAGGGCACCGGGGTTGGTACCAGCTTCTATTTGATGAACGAGGAAGGTGCTGAAAGCCACGCCGTCTCGTCGGCGAAGGACACCCTACAGCAGTACCTGGCTAACGATTTTGACCCAGTACCGTGCCCCGTCTGTGGGCATTACCAAAAATACATGTTCCCGAAACTGCTCGAGACAACATCTCTCTGGGGCGTAGGAGCTATGGTGGCGGTCGTACTTGTCGGTCTCTTTTCTTTCGTCGGCACCTTGTTCTGGGGCATGAACTATCTGCAACAGCCGAACGATTACGCGCTCGGCCGTTTGGGAGCAACCGGTTCAGTGCTCGCAGTCGTTGGACTGATTGGTGCCGGGCTGCTGGCGGCCCAGCGTGCCCAAGTCCGCCGCTTCAATCCGAATGCGGAGGATCAAGAGAATCGGATCGCAAAGGGCAAGAGTCGGGCTGTTACGCGAGCGGACTTCGAGGCGAAGCAACAGCAGCCGACAGAGTGATTTCGACGACCACCGAGCCAGGAGCGTCAGCGGGCTCAATCTGCGATTAGTGGACAAGGTGTTCGGGGCTGTGAGTCATCGTCTCTGTGAGCACTGGACTTGCGGTGAGTGAGACCGTTTGCTTCGGCGTGCCTCGGAACCCAAAATGAGCGAGTCCACAGCGAGCAAACCCGTTTGAATAGGATAGATTACAGCACGTAGCATCGCCGCACGCCAGGCGCAGAGCGGGGGTTCCAATTGTGAACGTCGAGCCTTTTCTGAAACCGAGACTGACCGGACCCCGGTGCGACGGAGGGGTAGTGCCACTTCACGTCCTCCCGCTCGACATCCGGGCTCGTGTCGAGGAGCTGAAGCGACTGCGGGATGGTTGGCTTGACGGAAAAGGATTGGCAGTGCCACACTCCGCCCTCGATTGGATTACCACTACGTTCGAAGAACGGTATCCCGACGATCTTCGACTTCCGTATCTGTTTCCAACCCCAACTGGCCGAGTGCTTGCTGAATGGTCTTTAACCCCGTGGTCGCTTTCCTTGGAGATCGACGCGGTTGAAATGAAAGGCAGTTGGCACGGTTTGAACATCGATACAGACCAGGAGGTTGAAAAAGAACTCGACTTGGCAGGTGCGTGCGATTGGTTATGGCTAGCTGAACAAGTTCGTGCCATGGGCGGAGTTGCTGAATGACAAGTGTCACTCCGCTGCTGCGCCAGATTCACCCAAACTTCGTCCAAGACGGCTTCGCTAGTTCGGTTGCGTTCCGCCCAAACGAATCCGACAACGGGTTGATGTCCGTCTATGACGGCGATCAGATTCGGGCCGAGGCGTCCTGGGGCCATTACACAACCGTATTCAAAAAGAAATCCGATGGCGTGGTGACCTTGGTTTTCGAGGAGTGTTCGGCGGAGAACTTGCTGCCCCGGTCGGATCCTCTGCCTGAGTGCCCTGAACACGCGGTCATTGATTTTACAGGCGTTGAAGCGAAACTCTGGCGAACCAAGAGCAAGAAACGTCAGGCGAAGGCACTCGCTCGCGGTTGGACTTATCAGCCGCCACAATCGGGCTGATCTGAGTTTTTCACTCAGAGGAACCCTCAACGCTACATTCTGTCGTGCTCGTTACTTATACCCCACGCGGTGAAGCATGAGACATTGTTAGCCCGACGCGCAAGCGAGGTTCGCCGCAAAAAACCTCGCTTGCGCGTCGGGCCAACATGATTGCCAATCGGCGTAAAGATCAGGTTCATCTCCTGGACATGATCGGTGTCGGGTTGATCGATGAATCTTGGCCTGCCCGTTTTTCGGCTCCACTGGGCGAACGATTGCAGCAATTGCTCGACGATCCGAATGGTTGATTCGGCCACGTTTCACGGAAAATCCGCACTTACCGATCTCGTGTTTCGGTTGATTTCACAGTACACTAGTGGTGGAAATGAGGGATTTGTCGCAAGCTCCTCATTTGCGAATGGTTACGGAATTTTTCAAGATCGCGGCGAAGCCCAGGTGGCAGAAAATGTCAGGTTTTGTCATGCTGGGAAAAAGATCGTTGCACCTGTGAACCGTCGCACAGTAAACTGAATGTGGCCTGCCTCGACCAACTCGGAGCCTGAAATGTCCCAACACCATTTTTCTCGTCGCACCTTCATTCGTGGCCTCGGTGTCACCATGGCCGTGCCGTGGATGGAATCGACATCAGTGTGGGGCGATGTCGCCAAGTCGCCGATGGGGGCGAGCGAGGCACCGGTTCGCTTTGCCGCATTGTTCTCCGGCAACGGCTTCCACAGCAAGGAATGGTGGGCCAAGGGTGAAGGGAAGTCGATGGAGTTGGGCAAGGTGCTCGCCTCGTTGCAACCACACCGCGAGAAGCTCACGTTCATTCGCGGGTTGTACAACGCCGAGGCCTTGAAGGGGAACATTCACAGTTCGCAGACGGGCAACTTGTTGTCGGGTGCCCCCCTCGCTTCTGGCGGCGAGATCAAATCGGGAACGAGTATCGATCAGTTCCTGGCCCAGAAAAACGGCCGCTCGACCAAAGTTTCGAGCCTCGTCCTGGGTTGCGAACCTGCTAATCCGTCGGTCCACAAGAATTACTCGATGATGTACAGTTCACACATCTCGTGGAGTTCGCCGACCACGCCGACGCCGTTGGAACTCTACCCGGCACTCGCGTTCGATCGGCTCTTCAAGGACGAAGTGCATAAAGGCGATCAGAGCGTGCTCGATGCCGTGCTGACGGATGCCAAGGATTTCCGCAAGAACATTAGCTCGAGCGACCAACGCAAGTTGGATGAATACCTCGACTCCGTCCGGGAAGTGGAGCAGCGCATCGCGGATGCGGGCAAGAAGGGGGAATTGCAAGGCTGGAAGCCAACGCTGGCTAAGCCGAACATTCCGCGGCCGGCCGACGGCATTCCGCAGAACATTGCCGACCACATGAAGCTGATGGTCGATATTCTCGTGCTCGGCTTCCAGACTGATACGACGCGCTACACCACGCTGAAGCTGAACAACGATCACTCGTCGCTGCGTTTCCCGCATCTCGGCGTGGACT
>Ga0163144_10007588_pt1 | contig 23743 bp, 13 predicted proteins | sample OliLak19BULKMAT1_FD_123175 | JGI IMG/M metagenome (GOLD analysis project Ga0163144, IMG submission 123175) | Freshwater microbial mat bacterial communities from Lake Vanda, McMurdo Dry Valleys, Antarctica - Oligotrophic Lake LV.19.BULKMAT1 | ecosystem: Environmental > Aquatic > Freshwater >...
CATCCATGGCTCCCTTCGCGGCACCATCAACGGGCCGCAGAGAGAAGATACACAAACATCGCAAAAAGCGCAACGCCTTACACGCGCCGTACGGCGCTAGGCGTGAAGTGAAACCGCTCTAGCCCGTCGGGATGAAAACCAGCACGCTGAGCGGCCGCGGGAACGCACCGATCTCAGCGCGGCGGTGAAGGGCTCGGGTGTGCGGTACGAGCCAACAGTCAGCGACCACGCGGCCCAGCTGCGTAAAGCGGGCGTCATGCGCGCAACGCACCCGCCTCCCCGCGGCCAGAAACCCAAACAAATTCCTTGCATTTCCGGCCGCGGATGTACACTTTCCCCAACTCCGCCGCCAGTGAATCCGGGGCCGCGCAGCCCTTCACACGCAGGCGGAAGGGGGCGAGGGGGGCCGGGGGGCGGAGCAGTGCGTGTGTCGGCGAGTGGTGGAGGAGAGAGGAGAGGGGACGGGGCACATGCTCACGATTCGCACGCATTCCGCCGCCGGCCCAAATCCGTCATCTACTCCCCAATAACAGGGTGTCTTGCGCGCAACATTGCGCTTTCCATGCAGCCTCGCCAAACGCCTCATTGCGGTGCGGAGGCACCCACATCAAACGTCAAGCCGTAGTCGAACGCGCCGTCGAGGCCCAGCACGTAGTGGGTGACCTGCACGTAGTAGTCGCCGGGAGCGAGGTTCGCCAGGCTCAGCGACGTCTGCCCCATGTATCCCGCGGCGAAGCCGATCGACTGACGGTCAGCGTTAAAGAGCGAGAGGTTGAAGGCGTGGGAGGAGGCGATGGAGATGTTCGCGCTGTCGCCGGGCGTTGCGGAGACCGTGAACTTGAAGATGTCGTAGGAGTCATCGAGAGTCTGTGCGTTCAGCGCGAGTGGGCCGGTAAGCACGCCGAGATTCGGAGAGCCAAACGCGCCGACCGCCGCGGCATCGACGAGGTCGAACGTGTCGTTGGATTCGACGATCGGCGTGCCCTCTCCGCCTTCTCCGGGATCAGATTGCGGAGAATCCGACGGTGCATCGATCCTCAGGCGATAGTTGGGGTTGGTCGCGCCGTCGCGGCCAGAGACCTTCACCATGTACCAGCCAGCGGGTAAACCTTCGAGCGACACGGATTCATTGGCGCGGTTGCTTGCACTCGAATCCAGCTCGACCCGGCCGCGAGCGTTGAAGAGAGCGAGGTCGAGGTTGCCGCGGCGGTGCTTGAAGGCAATCGAGACTTCATCCCCGGCCTGGCCTTCGGCGGTCAGGCGGAAGCGGTACCAGTCGGCCCGGTCGGCCAAGCGAAGCCCGCCGATCTGCAAGTCGCCTTCCACCGCTCCCAAGGCAGGGCCGCCGGGCGCTGCCGCGACCAGAACCTGCCGCGGCGTGTCGTTGGACTCATAGGCATCATCCAGAAGCGAGGCGGAATCGAGCAACCGGCGGGCCTCCAGCGGTTCAAAGAAGGCTTGGGCGGAGGGAGCGGCAGCGATCGATCGATTGGACATGGGATTGCCTCCGGGTGAGCGTGAATCGGCCGGGCACCATCGGGTTTGCGAGCTTCCGGTCCCTCCCCTATCCACAATTCAGGGATGTAGCCTGCGATTCTGGAGGGAAAGCAGCGTCTGGTGAACGCTGCCCGGACCGGATAACCCTCCGCCTGCTGACCCGAGGGCGAGCCCTCGCCCGATGCCCCGGGTGGGTTCGTGGCTGGTTGAATGGTTGAAACCGGTGACCAAGAACGTCCGTATGGCCCAAGACCTCCCGGTCCGTGCGGCGACGGGTCGGGCGACACGGGGGGAGAAACCGAACAGCGGCATCGACTTGCGGGTGCGACGCGCATCCGTTAGTCTGCCGGACGCGGGTCGAAGGGGAACGCTCGGTTGCATTTCCCGGAAATCGGCCTGAGGCCCGCGACAGGCGGGCGCCGCCCGCAGGGCAGAGACGCTTTGGTCGGGACCAACTCCCCGCCCTATCGTCCCCGCCTTTTGAGTGGGCGAAGGAAGCGGCGTGCCGGAGCCGCCGCTTCAAAAGAGGAGAGCCGCGGCCTGCAACGGCGTGGGCCGCCGCACCAGACCCTTTGGACATCCAGTTCCGCCGCATCGAAGTAGCATCGCGGCCGGATCAGCAGCCTTTCGCAGGAGTCGCCATGAACAAGTTCCGACGCGCGGGTTCTTCGTTGCTGGGCAAGCTGTCGGATATGTTCGGCCGAGGTGCGCCGTCAACGGCCGCGCGGCTCGCACGCCGCGCCGGCGGCTCGATGTCGGGCGAGCTGCTCGAGCAGCTTGAAGAGCGCCGACTCCTGTTCACGCTTGCGATCGGTCCTGATGACATCGACCCCGCCACGGGGTTGGGCACCAAGACGGCGACATGGGGATATGTGATCCCCTACCTGTTTGTACCTGCGCCGGACTTGGTCGACAACGAGACGGTCGTTGAAGAGTTCGCGGATGAAATGGCCTTTTGGACCATGTTCGTTCCTGCGGTCCCACCGAACGGCACGTTCTTTGAAGAGTCTGATATCCGCATTTCGTACGCGACCCAGTCCGCGACGGCGATCCGTCTGGTGCCCGGTCCGGACCCTGGTCAAGCTGGCCAGATGGACCGCGACCTGCGGATCCAGTTGTCGGCCAACGACCGCGTGACATTCACGTTCTTCACGGGCGTCGATGAAGGGGATCCGGCATCGCGACTGGCAACTGCCGCGAACTTCACGATCCGACCGGCCACACTCGCGACGGAACTGCCGGGCGACGGCGATGGCCTGCGGACGACGAACGACGGAACCCGAGTGGAGCTCTTGCTCGACGGTCAGGTTGTGCAGACATTCATCGGAGCGGCGCTCGCTGCGCTGGGCACGCCGGTCATCGGCGGCGGTGTGCAGTACAACATCGGTTTCAACGCGGGCTTTGATGCGATCCGGTTCGCGAGCGCGCAGGTCGCCCCGGACAACGCAGGCTACCAGGACATTTTTGTTCTTGATGACATCAGCGGTACCTTTCCGGGTGGCACCTTCGCTGACTTTGTTGAGGACCGTATCTATGGAGCAAGGTTGACCTTCACCGGTCCCGTGGGCTCCAGCGTTCGAGTTCTTGATCTGTATGGCCGCGAGGTCCAGGCGCGGTTGGATCTGGGTGTCCCTGAAGGCGCGGAGACTCCGATTGTCGATCGGAACGACAACGGCATTCCGGACTTCAACGATGGAATCGGCCAGATCATCATCTCCGGCTCGGATGCGCGGACTTCGATGACGATCATCGGGGGCAAGGTTGAGTTGGTCGATGGCGTGTTCACGTATGTCATTCCCGATGCGGTCATCGGACTCTATGATGACTTTGAAGGTTCCGGCTTCGGATACACCCTCGATAACTCCGACCCGCCCGAGGTCATTGGGTTGCCCCCCGGGCCAGGCTCCCTCATCATCGGGTCGCCCTTTGTCCGCAGTCTGAACAACTACTTGGCGCCTGTTCCCTTCCCACAGCCGGATGATTTCATTCGAGGCAATCAGGGCATCTTCGTAAACGGCGGCGCGAGCATGGGCTCCATCGTCGCGCACGCGATCCTGCACGGAGCCAGCAACTTCACTGGCGCGCTCGATCGGTTGAACGTCGGTGTCCTTCTTGGATCCGTGAATGTGGCGGGCGACCTCGGGTTGCTGCAGGTCGCCGGCGATGCTGGGCTATGGGTGGCGGATGATGTCAATCTGATCGATCCGGACCTCCGGGTCACCAACCCCACCGCCGGACAGCTCGTGGTTGGCCGCACCGTTCGCGAGATCGCGATCGGCGGCCGGTCAGCATTGGACATCACGGTCCTTGGCGATGTGAACAACCCCGGACGGGCCCGGCTCAACTTCCTCGACTACTTCGAGCGTGAGGTGATGTATCGCTATGGCGCCCCGGCGATGCCCAACTCCACGCTCGCGGTTACGCAGAATCGGAACGCCACGCCACGGACTCAGCAGACGTTCTTTGGTGAGTCGTTCTTCCGCAATGACTCGCTGCTCTCAGCGGAGTTCATCGGCTACTCCGGAACGACAACCCGCGTCTCTGGCTCGATCAGCGGCGGCGATGTCGTCAATACCGGGCTCGATGGCACAGATGTATTTGCCTTCCCCGCCGATCCCACACGCGAGATTGTGATTCAGAGCGGCAGCTTCGTCGCCTATTACCGGATCGTTGACCGGGATGGACGCGTGGTGGCGGCGAGCGATGTTGGCGGCGCGGGCCGCGGCCCTGCGGGCAACAACCTCGGCCTCAATACCATTCGTTTCCGTCCTGATTACGCCGACGTGTACTACCTCGTCGTGAACAATCAGCCGGGAGGGATCGGCAGCGGTACCGACTACAACTTCACGGTCGCCGGCATGGCGCCCGTCACACTCGGCGCCCTCCGCACGGCGTCGGGCTCGGGCGGATTCGGCGATCCGTTCTTCCTGAACCTGGGTTCTGGTTCGATGGGCTCTCTCCGCGTCGGCACCGGCTACATCGACGGCTCGGGCATGGAGAACGACACGCTCTCCATCCTGAACACGAATCAGGGTGTCGATGACCTGCTGAACCTGTCCGCGGCGACGATCTCGGTTCCGGTCAACCTCTACAACGTCACCACCGGTTCTGATATCAACGGCGTCGAGATCCTCGTCGGCCGTGATCTGGGCACGCTCGTCACCGGTCTGTCCCCCATCGTCGGACAGGCAGTGACCGAGGGCGACCTGACGACCGGCAACATCCGGGTCGGTCGCCGCATCGGCATCCTCGACATTCGCGGCGGGCTTGGTATCGACCAAGACCCTGACAGCGACTCGCGCGGGCAGATCGTCAACATCCGATCCGGTGTTTCCGGCCAACCCGGTCACATCGGGCAGATCCTCGTCGGTGCCTATGTCAGCGGACTGGGCGTGACGATTACGACTTCCAACAACTCGATCATCGATCAGTTCCGCGTGGGCGTGAACAATAACGGCCAAGGCAGCGAGGTACCCGGCGGCGCGATCATGGACGGTACGCCCACCTTCCGCATGGGTGTCGGATCCGATCTGAGGTTCGCGGACTTCAACCTCATCCAGAACGGCGGCAATGGTGACATCGTCACGCCGCTGCTCTACAACGTTCCGATTACGTTCGTCGATGACGGCGGCGCCAGCTTCACGGTGCACCTCCGGGGCGGCGGACCCACGGGATTCAACTCCTTCGGTGAAATTCGCGTCCTGCCGGTCGACGGTTCGCAGGGCATCGCGTTTGCCCGCATCAACGCAACCCTGACTGATGGCGCGCAGCTTGTGTTCACCGGACTGACCCCCGGCGTCGTGAGCCTGGGTCGTGTCAACATCACGTCCGACACGAACACTCCCAGCGTCATCATCAACGGCGTGTCGGAGATCGATGTCTGGCGGATTGATTCCGACGGACTCCCGCTTAGCACCATCCGCAACGAAACCACCAACGGCGACATCGTGGCGATCGATGCGCTCGCGCTTCGTGAAGTTCGGATCGCCACCGGCAGCCTTGGCCGCACACAGACTTCTGGTGCAGGCCCCAGCCAGTTGGGCCCGTGGATGGACCTTGCCGCCGGTCGCCAGGGTGATGTTGGCGGGCCGCTCGGTGTTTCCGGCGCCGCTATCGACGGCGTCGCGTCGCAGGGCGCCGACTGGGATGGTTCCATTTTCGTTCCCATCACCAACCCCGACTACATGCCCGCTTCCCCGCTTGAAGATGTCGGCTCGCCGATCGACGGCTGGCTCAACGGCTTGGTCGTTCGCGGCGGCGATGTGCAGAATGTTGACGTCGGCGGCGCTGTCGGCGATGTGCTCGTCGAGAACGGGCACCTCTTGCGGCTGGTCGCCAACTCCGATCTGGTTGCGGCGCCCAACGTGTTTGAAGGCATCTTCGGCAGCGTCTACGCCGTGGCCATCAACGTCGTGGACGTCGGACAGGGCCTGCTGGGCTCGGGCCCGTCCCCCTTCGCGCAGGCCGGCATCTTCGCCGATGACGACATCATCCTCGTCACCGGAACCAATGCCACCATCCAGGGCACCATCATCGCCGCCAATATCGGAGCTGGTGCCCGCACGACAATCGGAACCGAGAATCCCATCGGCCTCCCGAACCCCGTGTTCGGGCTCAACAACGTCTCGCTCACCAACGGGCGCTTCGACCGGGCATACATCGCCGCGTCGCCCCTCGATGACTTCTGGCAGTCGCAGCGCGTACGCGATGTCAACTACTTCGCGGGTGTGGTTCGTCTTATTCGCGGCGTCAATACCGATCTCTTCGGTTCCTTCGTCATCGGTCAGTCCATCGTCGAAGTCAATCTGACCGGCGGCGCGTACGACGCGACGTTCATGACAGCGTCGGGCAGTATCGGCACGGTCAGCGCTGATGAGTTCCGCAACTCCACTCGCCTGGGCAACCCTGGAGAGATCCTGCCCTCGCGGATCCAGGCTTCGATTAATATCCAGAGCGTCGTGACCAATGGCCTGGCTGGAGATATCTCGGACCTGATTGTTGATGCAGGCGGCTCGCTGTTCGGCTCGGTCGGCGGGCGCAACCTCGCCCGCGTCTCGATTCTCGTCAACAACGAGATCTTCAACGTCATCGCGACCAACGATGTCCGCTCCACCTCCATTACCTCCGGTAGTGTGCGCAACCTGAGCGCGGGCGGAGATATCCGCTCCAGTTCGATCAACGTCGCCGGGCCGATCATTCAGATGATCGCCGCCGGAGAGATCACCCTCACCGAGATCCGCTCCAACGGTCCCGATGGTCGCATCGACCTAGTTCGCGCGACTGGCCGCGTGCAGGGCGTGCTCTCCTCGTCAGGACCGATCGGGACCATCGAGTCGTTGAACAACGACGTCGATATGCGTATCTCCTCCACCGACCCGAGCGACGGCCGCCTCACCCGGCTCTCGGCCGGACGCGATCTGCTGGTCGACTTGCAGATCCTGGGCAACGCCGATACGATCATCGCGGGCCGCAACATCGGCCGCCGAACCGACGGCGCGGATCGGGCGCTCGATATCCGCGGCAATCTTGGTTCAATCACCGCGGTCAATGGTCAGATCTACAACGACATCCTCGTCGGGCAGGACATCACCGGAACCGTGCGAGCGGCGCGTGTGTCCGCGACGCCGCTCAACGACCTCGTTTCTCGCGGCCGCATTATCGCGTTCGGCCGCATCAACGCCATTGACATCGTCGGCGATGTCGCCGGCGACATCATCTCCTACTCCGGCGGAATCGGTTCGATTGTCATCACCAACGGCTCGTTCCGTCAGGGCTACCGCATCTTCGCGGGGGATGGAAACATCGGGTCGATCACGATCGTCGGCGGCAACCTCCTGGGCAATGTGGAAGCGGACGGCTCGATCGGCTCCATCTCGCTGCTCGTGGGTGCAGACGGCTATGTCGGTCATATCGGCATCGCTTCCGCGTACCGCGCCAATCGTCCGTTCGCTCCCTCCGGTGGTCAGCGCAACCAGTTGCCACCCGGCGCCGTGAAGACGAGCGCATACGACGGCCCTTCGATCTCCGCGCGCACCACGATCGGCTCCATCACCGTCGCCGGTACGGGCAAGATCTGGGAATCCCGCATCTTCGCTGGCGAGTCCATCGGGCTCATCTCCGCGATGCGCATCGGCAACGACAACCTCTCCCGCGGTCTGGGCAGTTCGATCGCCGCGGGCGATCTGATCTCGCGTCTTGAGTTCCAGGTGGTGCAAGCGACAACAGTGCTCGCCGGAGTGGTTGATCTTGGTATTGACGGTCGAGTCGGCGGAGCCGGCGGCGACTATGACACCGTGCGATCGGGCGACATCGGCACCATCCTGGTGACCGGCAAGGCTGTGAACCTGCGGATCTCCGCGGGTGTCTCCGCGGCGCCGAGCGGGAAGTACGGCAATGTCAACAACCGAACCGGCCCCGGAACATCGAGCATCGGCTCGGTCTCTGTCGGCGCGGGCTCGCGTGCCGTGTTCGCATACGCCGACGGCTCGGTCGGACCAACGACCGGCAGCATCCAGCGGAACAATGGCTCGAGCCTTGCCGCGGTGGATCCGTCACTGGTTTCGAACCCGAGCGTCTCAGCCGTCGCGATTCCCAATGGTGCCGCGTTCAACATCATGCTGCTCAGCGGCGAGCGTGCAACCGTGGTCTTCAGCGGACCCGGTCAGGCCTTCTGGGACCGTCCCAACGGGCTCATCACGCTCCGCAATACGACCGCCGGTTCGAGCCTCCGGATCTCCGCACTCGATGTCACACTCACCAACCTGCGTGTGCTTGGGAACAACAACGCCGCGCTCGGCACGGGCGTGGTTGAAGGAACGCTCCAGGGCACCTCGGCCTTCTATCTCGACGGCGCGCTCAACAACGCGACCTTCGGAACGATCAGTGCCACGGGCGCGTTCGGCTCCGGCGGCGACATCCAGTCGTTCCGTGCCGCGGCGTTCAACACCGGCCGCCTCCTGGCCCGCGATCTGCGTGCCCTGACGGTGACAGGCAACTTCGGCACCACGGGCTCGGATACCGAGCTCACCGTCGAAGCCCTCGACGTCGGATCGGTCACCATCGGCGGTGTCTTCGCCGGAAACTTCAGCTCCGACCGTGAGATCGACGCGTTCACCGCCGGGTCTCTGAGCCGGGCCGGCGTGCGTGCGGGCAAGATCATCCGCTCGATCAACGTGGGCACATCGAGCGAGTCCCGAGTCTCGGCTCGCGATGCAATCACCTCGATCAATGTCGGCGGCAATGTCGATTCGACGGCGTTCCTCGCAGGTGTCGATCTGGGCACCGATGCATCCTTCGGTGGCACCGGCCGCGCGGCCGATGTGGTCACCGATGGCACCATCGGTCAGGTCATTATCGGTGGAAACTTCACCCGCTCCGATGTCGCCGCGGGCATCCTCCGCGGTCCCGACGGCTTCCTGGGAACCAGCGATGACCGCGCCGATGACGGGCGATCCTCGATCGGTAGCGTTACCATCGGCGGAGCCATCGTCGGCTCGCCGTTCAACTCCCAGCAGTACCGCGTGGCTTCCACGGGTTCGGTCGGGATCGTGCGGGTTGGCGGGTCCAACTTCATGTCCTCGGGCAACTTCAGCGTGAACCGTCTGAATGCCAACCCCGTCCCCGTGCAGGTCGAGGATCTGCAGGTCATCGAGGATGGCCGTGTCTATGTCGGTCGAATCACATTCAACCAGGCGATCGACGCCAGCACGCTCACCAACGCTCTGAGCATCTTTGAGGTGCGGTCGGGTGGCCTCACCATCGGCCTGGCGGAGAACGTCGACTACACCATCGATTACGAAGCCTCGACGATGACCGCGGTCATCACGTTCTCGACGACCATCAGCAATCGCGATCTCCCGGCCCTGCAGGGCGTTCCGGGACCCGGCGTCTACCGGTTCGTGCTGAATGCCGAGTTCCTTCGTGGCGCTTCCCAGTCCTCGCGTCTGGATGGAAACGGCGACGGCCAGATCGGCGACGACTTCTCGCAGGACGACATCGTCGGCGATGCCGGCGATAAGATCAATCCCACGAACCCGGTCTCGGATCCCTCGATCGACTTCTATGGCGCGATTAATCTGAACGTCGTGCTGGATAGCAACAGCGAGTCCGACGGCCTGCCCGATACCAATCGCCCATTCATTCTGCGTGGGACCATCGGCGATCATCCGGACTCCAACGCCACCACCTTCCGCGCCGGCGGCGACGCCGACGTCTACTCCGTCTCGCTCCGTGCGGGGCAGATTCTCCGCCTTGGTGGAATGCAGGGTGTGGCGCAGCGTGCAGGCCGCGGCATCTACGACGCAGCGGGTACGCTGCTCGCCGCCAACACGGGTCTTGGGACGTTTGATCCGAACAATCCCTTCGGTGGTCTCTTCGGTAATCAGACCGGTGGCGCAACCGGGCCGATCCGCCGTCTGCCCAATGCTCCCCTCGCGGAGGGCGAGCTCTCCAACGAGGATCAGTACCTCGTCGCGGTCACCGGCGTCTATTACATCGTTGTTGCGGGCAACCTCGCCGGCGTGAACCTTGCAGACGGCAACGCGATCAACAACGCAGAGCCGGTCCCGGGTGCAGTCGGGTCCTACCGCTTCAGCATCGAAGTCTTCGACGACGGCGACACCGGCTTTGCTGGCGATACCGATTCTGGCGATGGCACCGAGCTTCTCAACGCACCTGTTCCCACCTCGTTCGCGGGTTCCGACGGGGTCTTTGGCACCGGTGACGATCTCACCAGCATCACCGACGGCCGGTACACCTTCACGCTCGGCCTTGGTCCCGATGGTGTCCCCAATACCCGCGACGATGTCATTCGCGGCACAAGCCTCGATGGCGTCGTCTCCACTCGACGTGCCGGCAGGGATCGGCAGTGGGGCACACAGGATGACGTCGTGCAGCAGGTTGTGACCTCGGCGATCGGCACCCCGGGTGCCGCGGGTAATCCCACCACGATTTCTCCCGACATCGATGTCTATCACCTCAATGGCGGTCAGCCTATCGCCCCTGGCACACGCATCCGCGCGGTCCTGCGGCTCACCGAGACCGGCTCGAACATCGGCCTGTCCCCGATCCTGCAGGGCCGCGAGCGCACCGGCCTGGTGTTCTCCAGCCTCGATCTGCTCGGCGACACCATCTTCGGTGTGTTCGAGGTGCCCGCAAGCACCGGCTTTGATAACGCCCGTCTCCTCGCGGCACCCTCCGAGTTCCTGCCCATTGGCGGTCAGGATCAGGAGATCTTCCAGACGCCGCGAAACAAGTACGGCTATAACGCCAACGGCGACTTCTTCATCGAGTTTGTCGTGCCCGGCGCTCAGGGGATCACCAATCCCGTTCCCGCTCCGTACGCGATCTATCTCCAGGGCGCGATTCGATCCGACTACGAGCTCAGCGTCGTTACCAGAGGCCGCGGCAACGTTGTCAAGGTCGGTCAGAACATCCTGCTCGAAACCATGGGCGGCGTGATCGACTGGCTCGAGGCAGGCGATGGACTCTCGACCCGCATCGATCCCTACTCCACATCGGTCCTGGGCTTTTCCGGACAGATCGGCGGCTTCGCGGCCGACACCTACGTGCTCAACAACCTCGTGTCGAACCTCAACGCGATGATGGTCGCGGCCAATCTCAACATCACCATCTCGACCACGCCCGCCGCATTCGAGGGTCAGCCGTTCTCCACGGTCTTCCTCGCGGGCAATGCCGAACCGAGCCAGTTCTTCAACGATGGCACGTTCGGTGCATCCGAGCGAGTCGACGCATTCAACGTGAATCTCCAGGATCAGTCAGTCGTGTTCCTCTCCTCCTTTGGTGTCCTGGGCAACGATCCGAGCCAGCTTGGTGTCGACAACTTCGTCGCGCAGCTCACCGGTGCGGTCGCTCGGCGCATCGGCGAGATGATCGGCCTGCGCGTGGAGGCCAACGTCGGGGGTGCCGCCGTCCCGACACCCGCCATGGCGGCCAACTCCGTCCAGAACGCAACGACCGTTCGGTTCGTGGGTGCCCTGCGTCCCCTCTCCAACGGCTTTGACGCGATCTCCGATACCAACTTCTACATCGGTGCACAGAACAGCCTGGCACTCGCCCAGACCTACATCGCACCCCGGTTCTAAGCCCCGGGCAGTGTTCGATCTGATCGTTCGCAAAGACCCCCGCATCCCGCGGGGGTCTTTTTCTGCGCCCCGGATGTGACAACTCTCCCTCGGCCCCAAGCGTACGATTGAGCGTGAAAACCTCGCGAAACCCAAACGGTGTCCGGCTCCAGCGCGCCATGGCCGATGCAGGCGTGGCCTCCAGGCGGGAGTGTGAGGCGATGATCGCCCGCGGCGAGGTCCGCGTGAACGGGAAGGTCGTGACCGATCTGCCGGTATTCATCAATCCACGCACCGACACCGTCTTTGCGAACGGTCGCAAAGTCGAACTCGATGGCGGCGGCGGCACTTCAAGGGGCCGCGGCCGATCGACCGTCCGGCGAATCTACATCGCGATGAACAAGCCCGACCGAACCCTCTCCACCACCAAGGACGATCCGTACGGAGCGAGCGAGACCGATCCGGATACCGATTCGCCGCGGGGTGCGCGCCGGACAGTGCTGGATCTTGTCGCCGATGCGGGCCTTGGCCGCCTCTTCCCGGTCGGACGCCTCGGATTCCACGACACAGGCCTGGTCATTCTCACCAACGACGGTGAACTCGCCAACCGGCTGACGCATGCGCGCTACGGCGTGTCGCGAACCTATGTCGTGTTCGTCCGCGGCCGGGTGCCCAACGAGGTGCTGGCGCGAATGCGCGAGAAGCTGGCCGCGTCGCTTGGCCCTGCCCACCCGCGAGCGGCGGATCCGATCCAGGTGCTCTCGCATACTGGTACCGAGACAGAACTGGAAGTCACGCTCCGCGAGTCACCCAAGCTACGCATCGATTCGCTCATCTTTGATGCCGGCCTCAAGGTCAAGCGGCTGGTCCGCACGGCGATCGGCCCGGTTTCCATTCGCGGGATCGCCAGCGGCAGCTGGAAGTTCCTGGACCGGAAGGATCTTGAAAGCCTGATGGTTGCCGCGGGCCTTGCCGAGGCATCCGCATCCCGACCTGAGCAGGCAACAGACGCCCGTAGGCGTTCGGGGACGAAGCCACCGCGACGCGTGTCCCCGGTTGGAGGAGCACGGACGCGTGCCGGAGGCGCTGGTGCAAGCGGCGCCGTTGGCGGGGCAAGGGCGGGGTCGGGCGGGGCGACAAGAGGGGCGACAAGTGGGGGGGCAAGTGGAGGGGCAGGCCGCCGGCAGGCCGGTGCCCGAGCGACCGGTGGCGGCGCGCCAGAACAATCCCCGGTCCCTCCGCGCCCCCGACGCATCATGCCCGTCCGGAAGGCCGATCAACGTGGGGGAAGCACGCGATGATCGGCAAGCCACGCCCAACACCGGATCGCTCCTCTGGCGATGCCCCAAGGCAGCCGTCGAGCGGGGCCATGTTCGGTTGGGGAGCCCTGAGCAAGACGGCCGCGAAGGCACGCGCCGGTTTCTTTGCATCCAAGCGCTCCGCGGACCCCGCGATGGCCACGATGCGATCGGCCGCGGCCGATGCGCAGAAGTCCCGCCTCCCACAGATGGCCGCCGCGTTGTCGTATCGCACGATCTTCGGGCTGCTGCCGGTGATCATCGTCGCGATGGTGGGGGTGAAGTACTTCGCGTCTGAGGAGGATGTCCGCACGGCCGTCGAGAAAGCGCTGGCATACAGCGGGCTTTCGGCGATCGCCGTGCCGAGCGAGGAAATGTTCATTGGCCCTCCAGCACCATCCGTCGATGCGACAGCGATGGATGGATCCGACCCGGCGGAGGCGGCTGTCCCTGATCCTGAAGTGAGCCAGGCGACCGATGAACCAGTGGGTGGTGATCAAGGTGAGGAGATCTTGAAGGAGATCGCGGCAAACGCCAGCGCGAACACGGCCCCGGGGGTCGAGCCCCCTCCCGCGGTTGACAAATGGATCACGAACCTGATCAATCGCGTCAACAAGATCTCGCTTACGACGATCGGGTGGACCGCCGCCGCCATGCTGGTGTATGCAGCGATGGCAATGCTGGTGGAGATTGAGCTTGCGTTCAACCAGATCTATCGCGTGCCGCGGGGAAGGAGCTGGGCGCGGCGGGTGATGCAGTATTGGACGCTGCTCACGCTCGGACCGCTGGGGCTGGTGGCGACGTTCGTGGTAAGCCAGCAGTACATCGCCATGGCGCAGGCTCGCGCCGCAGAGTGGGGTGTCAAGTTCGGGACGGCGACGCTGCCCACGATCATGATTGGGTACGCGATCACGGTGTCGATCAGCACCCTGTTTTTCTTTATCGCCTACATCACGGTGCCAAACACGAAGGTCAAGCTCCGTCCGGCGCTGGCGGGCGCCTTCACTGCGGCGCTGCTCTGGGAAGCGGGCAAGTGGGGGTTCACGCAATACCTGAGCGTGTCGAGCGGCACCGCGAAGCTTTATGGGGCATTGGCGCTCCTGCCGCTCTTCCTGCTCTGGGTGTACTTCACATGGCTCATCATCCTCTTCGGATTGCAGATTGCGTACCAGCTTCAGCACGGCCGGGCCAAGACACGCGCCCAGCCCATCTCCGATATGGGGCCGATGCTCGTGGATCCTGCCGCGGCTCTGGTGGTGTTGACAGCGATCGCCCGCGGGTTCGATGCTGGCAAGACGCTCGATGCACCGACGCTTGCCAAGAACACAAAGCTCCCCGAGCCCGTGGTGCGTCTGGTGGTCGGGAAGCTGGCGGAACGGGGAATCTTGCATCGCCTGGAGAATCCGGGCGAGGATGCCGAATCAACATATGCCCTTGCGCGGTCGCCCGCGGCGATCCGAGTGGCTGAAGTACTGGAACTTGGGTACGAACTCGCCGGGGCGATCGATTCCGATGACGCGATCGAGGGGCTCCACCGCGCACAGATCGACATGGTGGGTGAGCAGACACTCGCGACTCTGGCCGTCGGCAGGCCGACATCGCTGCCCGGCCTTAACACCCGGGGCTCGATCGACCGGTCTCCCGCGCCTCGACTCATCGACCGGCCTTCACAGCCTACAACCGCGCGTCCAGAGACCACCCCTGCTACCCTTGAAGGACCACGGTAAGGAGTTCCCCATGGCCCTCGAAACGCACGCAATACACGGTCTTCGGGCTGGCGCGAGCCGATGGGTGATCATCGCGGCGGTCCTTGCCACCTGCGGCATGACGGGCTGCTACCAGCGCGTCACGCGGGCAACCGGGTTTGGTGCCGACCAATACCAGGTATCCGAGCCCTATCAGCGGAACAGCGCGGTCGATGACTGGATCTTCGGGAAGCAGGAGCAAAGCGCCCCTTCGGGTTCGCGCATTCCCCCGACACCTCAACGCAACTGACTTCTTCAGGGCATACGACACATGGGCATCGAGGCCGCAATTCCTGTCGACGGATTTCTCACGACACAGCTGTCTCGTGTGATCAACTGGGCTCGCCGCAGCTCGCTCTGGCCGATGCCGTTCGCCACGGCATGCTGTGGGATCGAACTCATGGCCGCGGCCTCAAGCCGGTACGACCTTGCCCGCTTCGGCATGGAGCGTATGAGCTTCTCGCCGCGACAGGCGGACCTGCTCATCGTCGCCGGACGGATCTCCATCAAGACCATGCCCGTGCTGCAGCGGATCTACGAGCAGATGACCGAACCCAAATGGGTTCTCTCCATGGGCGCGTGTGCCAGCACCGGCGGGGTCTTTGATACTTACGCCGTCGTGCAGGGCTGCGATCAGTTCATCCCGGTCGATGTCTATATCCCCGGGTGCCCGCCGCGCCCCGAGCAGTTGCTCGAGGGCATCATGGCCATCCAGCGGCACATCGATCAGCAGGGCATCCCGCCGACCCCACCGGGTGGAAAGCGCGCCCCGATGGGCCTGGTGATCGACCCAAGCCACCGCGTTCGCTCGCAGCCAGTCGGGCTGACCGTGGGCGGAACCTAGTCGATTCTCGCAAGGCACGTCGCGGCGATGGAGCCGGCGCGGCGGGTCAGGACAACCAGGACCTTGGCAACTTTGCCCAGGCGAGCGATCATCGCCTCCGCGGGTAAAGGGTGCGCGACGTGACGTGAAGGGACCCCGCCGGAATGCCCAAGCGGAGCAAGCTCATTGTTGTTGCTAACCGGCTCCCGGTCCGGCGCGTCGGACATGGCGCCAGCGCCCGGTGGGAGCGATCGCCCGGCGGACTGGTCTCCGCGCTCGATCAGGTCTTTGAACATCGTGGCGGAACGTGGGTAGGGTGGACGGGCGCGCCGGGCCGCGGCCCCAAACCGTTTGAAACCGGAAACCTGAAGATCGCGCCCGTGGCGCTCAGCGAGAAGGAAGAGAACGATTTCTACCACGGGATGAGCAACCGAACATTCTGGCCGCTCTACCACGATGCCATCCGCACGCCCGCCTTCCGTCAGGATTGGTGGGAGGCCTACGTCGCGGTGAACCGTCGCTTCGCCGAAGCCGCCGCACGCCGTGCCAAAAAGGGCGACTTGGTCTGGATCCACGATTACCACCTTCAGCTTGTCCCAGGCATGCTGCGCGAGATGAAGCCCAACGTCCGGATCGGCTTCTTCCTGCACATCCCCTTCCCGCCCGACGAACTCTTTGCATGGCTCCCGTGGAGGGCGGACATTCTTCGGGGACTCCTCGGAGCCGATGTGGTGGGCTTTCAGACTCCCGAGGCCACATCCAACTTCGCCAAGCTCGCGCGCCGCTTTACGACCGCTGTCGGCGGCGAGTCCGCTCTGGAGTTTGAAGGCCGCATCGTGCAGTGCGGGGCGTTCCCCATCTCGATCGACTACGAAGCGTTCGATGCCACCGCCAAAGATCCGGATGTGCGGAGTGCGGCCGAGCAGATTCGCGAGCGCGTCGGCGCAGACCGACAGATCATCCTCAGCGTTGATCGAATGGACTACACCAAGGGCATCGACTACCGGCTGAACTCGTACGCCGACCTACTTCGGCGCGGCCGGATCTCCGTCGAGAGTACGGTGTTCGTGCAGATTGCCGTGCCCTCGCGCGAACCGGTTGCCGATTACACCGAGATCCGCAGCAAGGTCGAGCAGACCGTCGGCCGCATCAACGGCGAGCACTCCATCCCCGGCCGGGTCGCCGTGCACTACTTCCGCAGATCGCTCTCCCGGACAGACCTGATCGCGTGGTATGTTGCCGCGGATGTGATGCTGGTAACTCCCCTCCGAGATGGAATGAACCTGGTCGCCAAGGAGTATGTCGCCTGCCGCGCCGACAACACCGGTGTGCTGGTGCTCAGCGAGTTTGCCGGCGCAGCGCGCGAGCTGCGTCGCGCGATGCTCGTGAACCCGCGGGATATGACCGGGATGGGCGACACCATCCTGCAGGCCCTGCGCATGCCTCGCGATCAGGCGCAGAAGAACATGTCGGTGCTGCGATCGGTGGTCCGCCGGAGCGACATCAGCGCCTGGGCCGACTCTTTCATCGGAGCGTTGATCGGATGAATCCCCTGCCCCCGCAAATCGTTGCGTTCACGCGCTCACAGACTTGCCTGGTCGCATGTGATTTCGATGGCACGCTTTCCCCGCTCGTGACTGATCCCGCCGCGGCAATGCCCGCCGCGGGGGCGATCGCGGTGCTCTCGGCACTGGCGTCATTGCGGGATACGCATGTGGCGATCATCTCCGGTCGCGGCCTCGATGATCTCCGCGCGCGTCTCACCGGGCTTGGCGAATCCGTCGCGCTGGTCGGAAGCCACGGCGCGGAAGAGTCCGGCGGCAGCGGGGTTGAACTTCCGCTCGCGGCCTTGGAGCTGCGGTCGCGGCTCATCGAGGCTCTCGATCGCATCTCCCGAACCATCCCGGGCACGCAGGTGGAGCGCAAGCCGGTGAGCGCGGCTCTTCACTTCCGTGAAGCATCGAAAGCAGGGGCCGCGGATGCGTACGAACAGGCTCTGGCCGTTGCGCACTCCGAGCCCGGGGCACGGTTGAGACTCGGAAGCAAGGTTGTCGAGATGCTGGTGATTGATGCCGACAAGGGCACCGCCCTCCGCCGCTTGGCGCATCATCTGAATGCCACATCGATTGTGTTTGTCGGGGATGATGTCACCGATGAGGATGCCTTTGGTGTGCTCGGCCCGGCGGATGCTGGCGTCAAAGTAGGCGACGGTCCCACGCTGGCCGCGCTCCGGGTCGATTCGCCAGCGGAGGTGGTTGAGATGCTCGAGGCCATCACGCTCGAGCGTGCAGCTCGTGTGGGCGCGATGCCCGCCGTGCCGATCCAGCATCACTCCCTGCTCTCGGATCAGCGGACTCTGGCGCTTGTCACACCCGACGCCAGAATCACCTGGCTCTGCTTGCCGCGGATTGATTCGGGTTCGGTGTTCGCGGAACTTCTGGACACAGGAGGCTCCGCAGGCGGCGCGTTTGCGGTGAACCACGCCGGCGGCGAAGCGCCGCTCGAACAGGTTTACGATGGTGACTCGTTCGTGCTCACGACGCGATGGCCCGGGTTCACCGTCACCGATTACATGGATTGTTCAGGCGGCCGGGCATGGCAGCGCGCCGGTCGGTGCGATCTGGTGCGGGTGCTGGAGGGCCGGGGCTCGGTCCGCGTGTCCTTTGCGCCGCGGCTGGACTTTGGCCGCGTCGGCACGCGCATCCTCGTGCATCCAGATGGCCTTGAGGTCGAAGGCCAATCCGACCCGATCGTCTTGTTCTCGCCGGGTGTGGAATGGACGATCCGCGACGACAATGGACATCAGACCGCTGACGCCACCATCGAACTCTCCGGGACCGCTCGAGTGCTGGAGATTCGCTCGGGGACATGGAACCTGAGGCCGCAGGTCACCTCTGAGCCCGATCGCCGCGCGCAGACGCGGCAGTTCTGGTCCGGCTGGGCCCGCGCGCTGATCGTGCCCCCCCTCAAGGGCCACCTCGTGCGAAGGTCGGCCCTGGTGCTCAAGGCTCTGTGCCACGGTCCTTCTGGCGCATTTGCCGCGGCGGCGACCACCAGTCTCCCGGAGCACATCGGCGGCATCCGCAACTGGGACTACCGGTTCTGCTGGCCGCGAGATGCCGCGATGTCCGCGGCCGCGCTCGTTCGACTCGGGAACACCGGCCACGCGCTCAAGCTGCTGGACTGGCTTCTGGGTGTTGTAGATAAGTGCGAGTCCCCGGATCGGCTCCGGCCGATCTACACCGTCACCGGCGGGATGCTGGGCTCCGAAGGTGAGATCAGCGGGCTCATGGGCTATGCGGGCAGCCAGCCCGTCCGGATCGGCAACGCCGCCGCAAACCAGGTGCAGCTGGACGTCTTCGCGCCCGTCGTTGACCTCGTCGCCCTGCTGGCTGAGCGGGGCGCACCCATCTCCCCCGATCACTGGCGGCTAGTGCGGTCGATGCTTCACGCGGTGGAGGCGCGCTGGGCCGAGCCCGATCACGGCATCTGGGAGATTCGCGGCCCCAAGCAGCACCACGTGCACTCCAAGGTCATGTGCTGGCACGCCGTCACCCGGGGCCTCGTGGTCGAGGAGTTCGTCACCGGACGACGCACCGCGCACTACGACCGCCTTCGCGAGGAGATCGCCAGCGACATCCTGAGCAACGGCTGGAACCCCGAACTGAACTCGTTCACGATCGCCTTCGGCGTTCCGTCGCTGGATGCGGCCAGTCTGGCCGTCGGGCTGACGGGTCTTCTTCCGCCCGATGACCCGCGGTTCATCGCGACCATTGAACGCGTGCAGCAGACGCTGCAATGCGCCGGCGGTGTCTACCGCTATCACGCCGACGATGGCCTGCCGGGCGAAGAGGGCACGTTTCTACTCTGCACCGCGTGGCTCATCGAGTCGCTGGTGCTCATCGGCCGCATCGCCGAGGCCCGCGAGTTGTTTGAGCGCTACGCCGCGCTCGCCGGCCCAACCGGGCTCCTGGCCGAAGAGAACGACCCCACGACCCAGCGGGCACTGGGGAACTTCCCACAGGCATACTCACACCTGGGGCTGATCAACTGTGCACTCGCGCTGTCCGCGGCGGGAGAGCGGGATTAAGGTTTGCCCGGCCCTCGTGGCTTGGGCTCGGCCGGCTTCTCCGGAAGCTTGGCGAGCGCGGCATCCAGCTCCGCGCCGTCGACCGCTGAGCCGTGCGAAGCCAGTGCGCTCCGCAACGCAGCGCGTTGCTCTGCCGTCGATGGATATCCCTCCAGAAGCGAGCCCGAATCGATCGGCTGACCCTGGTTGTTCACAATCGCGATGAACGGGCAGGGTGCGCCCGGCTTCCCGGTGACGCGGTCCATCACCATGCGGCCCGTGGTCATGCGCTGCGGATCGATCTTCAGGATCAGGTAGCCGGCGCCAAGCGCCTCGGCGACCGATGGATCGTTGAACCAGCGGTGCAGCTCGCTTGAAGCAGCGGATTCCGGCTCCCCGAACCACACCAGCAGCTTTTTCTCCGCGCGTCCGGCGAAGACTAGCTGCTCGCTGAACGCGGTCATGGCGATCCTGGGCGTCGGGCGGTTCTCGACTAGAAACTCATACAGTTTCTGATCGTCATAGACGCGCTGCATCGTCATGGGCTTGGCCAGTGCCGCCTTCCCATCGATCGAGGCGACGGCGCGGCCGTTGACCGGATCAATGATCGTCAACGCGGGTGCACCCGAAGCGCGGATATCCGTGCCAAGGGACTTGGCGAGGTCGATGTGGCGGGTGTTTGCAAACGCCTTGCCCAGATCGATCTTGACGAACTCGTATTCTGTCGAGACAAGGGTCCGCAGCCGGGGATCCTCCCAATCCAGCAGGTCGTGCAGCTCCGAGCAGAACCCGCAGTAGTTCTCTCCCCACATGATCAGGATTCGCCGGTTGTCGCTCCGGGCCCGCGCCGTTGCCTCGCGGATCTGTGTCGCCCCATCCGCCTGCTCATCGTATAGCTCCAGCGGAAACGCGACCTTCTTGCCCTTCGGACCGGGGAATACCGTCTTGCCGTCGGGTGTCTTCTCCGGCCCCTTGGGTGTGGCAGCAGCGGGGGGGGCGGCGGGCGTTGCCCCGGCCGGTTGCTGCTGGGCAAGGGAGGGCAGGCACGTCAGAGCCGACGCGGCGGTCAGAATGAGGGCGGTTCGGATGTTCATGCAGAAGGCTCCGATGTGACAGGCGCAAGAAAATGGCCGACGACCCGGCGTCGGCCTGATCGAACCAGATTGTTGTACCGCTCCGACCGGCGCGGATGCCGGCTCAGTTCAGACGAACACCATAATCGCGGTCGTCCCAGACATTGCTCACCGGTGGCAACTCGGTCAAACCCGCGGCTGGAATCGTCGTCGCGTGTCCGTCCATGAACGCCGCGTTACCGGCCCCTCCGTGTCGGCGGGGAGCAATGCGGAGGATGGTGGAACCCGCGGTAACGTGGAGGGGATCCCAGATGTCGTACAGCTGGGAGCGATCCAGGTCCGTGGCTGGCTGGAGCTCGGTGAGATTCGCGAGCGTCTCATCCTCATCATCCCCAAGTTCGGTGATGTAGATCGTCTGCTCGGGGAAACTCAGACGCGTCAGCTTGGTGGGTCCGCGGCGATAGCGGAAGTCGGTCCGGCCGCGCACGTCAACCTGGGGGGAGACTCCCCCCATTGCATTGGGGGCGAGAATGAACGGGAAGGCGTTGACGACAAAGTGGATGTTGTGACGATCCGGCCGCCGCGACGGGTCCTTGTAGTAAGGCGCGTTCGCAAACAGATCATCGAGTTGTTGATCGCTTGGGACCTTGTCGTCCAGATACGGACGCACGCCCACGGCCCAGCTCAGGCGAGGGTAGTTTGCGTGCTGCGAACCCTCGCGCAAAATGAAGTCACGATTGTGGTTCGCGTAGTTGAGCGCGGCGAGTGCGATCTGTCGTTGGTTGGAGAGGCACAGGGTTGTGCGTGCCGCCTCTCTTGCGCCGCGCATGCCCGCGAGCAGCAGCGCGACAAGGATCGCGATGATCGCCATGACGACCAGCAGCTCAATAATCGTGAAACCACGACGATCGGCGCAGACCTCTCTTCCCTCACAAACGGTCTGACCCGGTATGTTGAACATGGTCCAAGCATACCACGTCAACTATGCAAATTAAAGAATTATCGGTTTCTCAAGCGATTCACGAGATTTTTTGGCAGTTTTCAACACCCGTTTCGTTCGGTGTTGTAACTTCCGAATCCCCTCCGAACGCATGACGATTCTCATGGCGCAGGGGCTTGTGAATCAAGCACTTGCATCAACGCGCGGAAAGTGCGCAGTCCTTAGCGGACCTGAACATCTGTCCCCACCGCCGCGCGCCCGGTCATGTCGGGGGGAAGCTCGGGAACCGCCCGGAGCGTCGGTTCCAGCCTGCGCGAATCCTGTGCGGGAACCGGCAGAGAGTTCGTCAGGTTCGAGAAACCCGCGGTCTCTTCCATCAAGCCCCACTTCATCAGATCGGGCGTGTACTGGGTTTCGGTGCCGCTGCCGCGGACAAACTGGATCGCCAGCTTTTTGCCCACTGGCACATCGATCGACCAGAATGCCTGTCCTGTCCGCGTATCGCGAACGGTCACGGTCCACGGTTGCCACGACCGACTGACATACACATGGCTGTCGAGCGACGCGCCAACCCCGCCCTCGCTCATCAGGCTGGCGCCGCCGCCAGTGTTCTGACATCCCGAGAGCGTCGCGCATGCCGCGATGCCACAAAGGGTTACGACGGTCCGGATCGCGCAAGAGCGGATGGTGGTTCGGTTCATGGCCATTACTGTATTCCTCCAGCCGTTTGATGGGCTGGTTTCCTGTGTGCGATGCCGCGGCGGGAATCCGTGTTCGGGCGGTTCCCGCGCATTTCCCTTCGGGTGCGGCCTCTGTGTATCGTCCAGCGGGGTGCTTGTTCCTGATCAAAGCCCGCGATGACCGGGAATGTGGAGTGAAGATGGGTAACTCGGCAGCTTACCGGATTGGCCACGGCTATGACCTGCACCGCCTTGAAGACCGAGCCCCGGCCGGTCCGGGGCGGCCGCTGATCGTTGGCGGCATGACGCTGGATTGGCCAAGAGGCCCGATTTCGCACTCTGATGGTGATGTCCTCTACCACGCCCTGGTGGATGGCATGATGGGGGCCTTGGCCATGCCCGACATCGGGCAGATGTTTCCCGATAACGCGGCGGAGAACGATGGGCGGGACTCGCGGGAGTTTGTTATTGAGGCCGTGCGGCGGGTGCGAGAGGCGGGGTGGTGCGTGATCAATGTCGATGCGACGGTGATCCTGGAGAAGCCGCGGATCGGGCCGGTGAAGGACACGATGCGGGCGAACATCGCGGGACTGCTGGGGATCGATGTGGGCGCGGTGAACGTGAAGGGGAAGAGCCACGAGCGCGTGGATGCGGTGGGGGAGGGGCGCGCGGTGGAGGCGCACGTGGTGGTGCTGCTCACGAGGACGTGAGCAAAGTTCAAAGTTCAAAGTGCAAATGCGGAGCAGATACGCGGGCGGTGCGCTTGGGCCGGCTCACGCGACTGCTTCGGGCGGGAGAGGTCGCAGGCCGAACTGTGTGCGGATGAACCAGCGGCCGAGGTAGATCGCGGGCGTGAGGGCGACGGCGATCACGAACTTCAGGATGTAGCCGGTGAGGGCGGTGCCGAAGACGAAGCCCGCATCCGCGGCCTCGCCGCCGGTGAGTTTCTGCAGCACGATGAAGAACATGAAGGTGACGACGAAAGAGTCAAAGAGCTGGGAGACGACGGTCGAGCCTGTCGCCCGAAGCCAGATCATCTTTCCGCCGGTGAGCCGCTTGAAGATTCCAAAGAGCCAGATGTCCAGCAGCGAGCCGATGAGGAAGGCGACCATCGACGCGATGTACATCAGCGCGGCGGAGCCAAAGATCGTCTCAAACGATGCGGCATCGGCGGTGCCGGGGATGCCTTCGAGGATGGGCATCATGCGGCCGAGATAGATCAACCCGAACGCGAGTGCGCCCATGGCGAAGGCGACGTAGGTGACGCGGCGGGCCGCACGCTTGCCGTAGTACTCGTTGAGCAGGTCGTTGAGCAGGAAGGTGATCGGGAAGGGGAGCATGCCCACGGTGTGCTCGACCGTGAGCCTGCCTTCAAAGAGTTGGAAGCTGAAGAGCTTGACGCCCAGGATGTTTGCCAGCAGAAGGCTGGTGACAAAGATCGCGGACATCCAGAGGTACAGGCGCGTGCGGATGTCCGGGGCGAAGGGTTCGCCCGCGGCGAGCGCGGCGGTGGGGGTGGAGTCGTTCATAGGCTGC
>Ga0163144_10007589_pt1 | contig 23743 bp, 16 predicted proteins | sample OliLak19BULKMAT1_FD_123175 | JGI IMG/M metagenome (GOLD analysis project Ga0163144, IMG submission 123175) | Freshwater microbial mat bacterial communities from Lake Vanda, McMurdo Dry Valleys, Antarctica - Oligotrophic Lake LV.19.BULKMAT1 | ecosystem: Environmental > Aquatic > Freshwater >...
CCGGTTCCAGCACCGTCACCTCGGCCGTCGGCAACGGCTCGGCATAATCGTCGCGCAGCATCTGTTCCCAGGGATAGAGTTTGAACATCGCCTGGATCAGCCAGTTCTGCTCGTCGACAAAGCGCCCGTCCGCGTTCAGCCCGATGTCGCCGATGGCCACGAATTTCGGATCCAGACCCGCTTGTTTCGCCAGGTCCTCGAGGAACCGCACCGTCTGGCGATCCTCGACGAAGTCGGGGTCGGACGTGAAATGCACGAAGCCGCCGGCGGGGAAGATGGTGCGGAAGCGGGCGACCAGCTTTTCGTGCAGGCTGTTGAACTGGTCGGCGTCGGCCGGGATCGATCCATCGGCGATGCGGTCCTCGAGCCACAGCCACTGGAACACGGCGGTCTCATAGACCGAGGTCGGGGTGTCGGCGTTGTACTCATAGAGTTTGGCCGGGCCCTGGCCGTCATAGGCGAAGTCGAACCGGCCATAGAGGCTGGGATCACCCCGCTTCCAGCTGTCGGCGACATAGTCCCGGAGCCGTTCCGGGATATCGAGCTGCTCCATCAGCCGCTCGGACTTTACCGTCTCGTCCACCAGATCCAGGCACATGCGGTGCAACTCGGCTGTAGGGGCCTCAATGCCCTCCTCCACCTCAGCCAGGCTCAGAGTGTAGGCGGCACCTTCCTCCCAGTAGGGCTGGCCGGACTCGTGGTGCCAGGTGAAACCCAGACTTTCGGCTTCGGCCTGCCAGTCGGGACGTTCGGAAAGGATCAGGCGTTGCATGTGATTTCTCGTTTCGTCCCCGTCCCTCAAGGATAGGGAGGGGGACCGCGAAGCGGTGGAGGGGTCCCGGACGTCCCACCGATCGAGGCCGGTTGAAGAACGCCTCCGTTACGGCGCGAAGCCGCGCCACCTCCCCATGCGCCAAGCGGCGAACGGGGAGAGGACGCGGTCAGCCCGGCTCTTTTTCGTTCGGCACGCTGGTGCCGATGCGGGGCGTGACCACGGTCACATCCTGTTGCGTCAGCCTTGCCAGAACATCGTCGGCCGAACTATGCCCCGGCAGGATACCGGCCTCCTTCAGCTTGGCGTCGAGATCGGCACCCGTGCGCTTGTCCTCGAACTCCTGGCCGACCCGCAGCCGTTCCTCCTGAACCGCCTGGCGCTCCTTGATGCGCTGCAGGCTGTCGGCGGCCGAGCCGATCCGCGAGTGCGCGCCGGCCGATTGCAGGGCGACCGAGGTCTGGGCCCGCTGGACGCTCTCATTCACCTTCACGATGTCGATCTCGCGACGCAAGGTCTCGATCTTCTGGTCGGTGGAGGCGATGGCCTGACGCAGGCGCACCTCGGCGGCCTTCATGTTCTCGATCAGTGGGCCGCGCGTCTCGATCTCTGATTCCAGCTCGGCGATACGGCCGGCGACCTCGCGGGCCAGGTCGGTCTTGCCCTGACCCAGGGCGGCGCGGGTCGAGCTTTCGTACTTGCCGATCTGGTCGCGGAAGGAGGCCATCTCGCTTTCGGCCGTGCGGCGGCGTGCGACCAGTCCGGCCAGGTCGTCGCGGGCCTTGCCCTGGGCGGTGTCGGCGTCACGGATTTCTTGATCCAGGATCTTCAGGGCGTTGGCGTCGACGACGGCCTGACCGGCCTCACGGGCGGTGCCACGGAACAGGGCGGAGAGTTTGCTGAGCATGGACATGTCTGTGTTCTCCGGTTCAGGCGACTTGGGTGCCAAAGGTCTCGCGCAGCTCAGTGGCGTCGATCGCGTTCTCTGCGAGCGTTCGCAGCTCGATCAGAATCGTCTGCAGCGTGGTCTTGGACGACAGCTCGCCCATCAGCTCATAGACGTCCTGATCGCCGACCGTCGTGATGGCGAAATTCGACAGGGGGACGACCCGTTGGGCCTTGAGCAGGAATTCGTTGAAACGCGCCGTGTCGGCCTGTTCGGCCACCGGCCACAGCAGTACCGAAGCCACGATCTGGTCTCCCCCGACCGAAAGATAGATGGGCAGGTCGCCGTATTCATGCATGGTGGCCAGAAGCACGGGATCGGCTCCCTCCAGGACACGCAGGGTCATCTCGTCCTCACGGACCAGCGGGGAAGCATCCAGCGCCGACCTGATTGCGGGCACGGTCCAGGCGTTTTCGATCACGGCATCCATAGGGGGGTCGGCTCCGGTTGATGGCGAAGAGGTGGGGGACGAGCGGCGCGGCGCAAGCGCCTTCTGGATGAGCGGCGGGGCCCGCGTGGAATCCGTGACGATCGCGTGGACCGCAGCGCGGACGTCGTCGCGACAGCCCTTGGGGACCCAGAGCTCCAGCTTGACCATACCTGCGTCCCGGCGCGCCTGTCGCCAGGCGCGGATACGGTCCGTCCCGGACGAAAGCGGCCCGGATGTCGCAGCGATGTTCCCCAAGGTCGTCATGTTGCATGTAACGCGTATCATGAACACTTGACGCCCGGCAACGGGAATGCGAATTCCGTTCATGGCCGTCGCGATCCCGCGTAAAGACCCCCCCATGTTCAAGCGTCTTTTCGGCGGACAGCAGCCGATCGAGCCGACCAACCGGCTGGCGGTCGTGCGCAACATCACGGTGGGTCGCACTGTATCCCTGGACCCTCTGGCCTGGCGCAGGCTTCAGCCCGAGACCGTGTTCAACCTGGACACCGACGCCCTGGAGATCACAGCCCAGGGGTCGATCGAACTGGACGGCGGCCAGCATGTGCACCGGTTCTACACAGACGACCACGTCATGCTCCAGGCCATGAGCGACGATGCCTCGGGCGCGGAAGCCTATGATTTCTCGCTCTTCATTCCATGGACCTCGGCCTATCCGCCCGGTGAAGGCGAGCGTCGGGTCTGGCGTGACCGGCTCAGCGAGCCGCTGTTCGACGGCACCGCCGAGGACCTGCCCACCTATCCCCGCTTCTGGTTCGCCGAGAGCGAGGCGCGCCAGCCGCCGGTGACCCTTTGGGAAACGATCTGGGACGACCGGACGGCGACCGTGCCCTATGGACGCATCTTCCAGACCTGCATGCTGTATGCGCGGGATCTGGCTGGCGGGCGCGAACTGATGATGGCACTGGAGATGGAGCCGGAAAAGGCACCGGGCAAATCCGCCGACATCAGCCACGAAATCATGGTCGGCATCCCGCTGGAAGTCGGCGAATTCACGGCCTAGACCCACCAAGGAGACCGCATGTTCGACTGGTTCGCATTCCAGACGGGGGCCACGGCCTTCGTGATCGCCTTCGCCGCAGCAGGGGTGTTCACCATCGCCTTCAAGCTCATCTATCAACAGGTCACGCCCTACAAGGAACGCGACCTGATCCGTGCGGGCAATCCGGCCGCCGCCATCGCCTTGGGTGGTGCCCTGATCGGCTATGTCCTGCCGCTGGCCTCGGCTCTGTCGCATACCGTCAGCCTGATGGAGTTCGCGGCCTGGGCGCTGCTGGCCGGCGTCATCCAGATCGGGGCGTTCGTCGTGGTCAGCCGGCTGGCTTTTCGGAACCTGTCCGAACGGATCGAGGCCGGCGAGATCGCGGCCTCGATCTATCTGGCGTCGATTTCCATCTGTGTCGGCTTGCTGAACGCCGCCTGTATGACGACGTGAGGGAGACGATGACCGACCTTCCCGAGACCACCACCCTGCGCCGCCTCAAGCGATCCCGCACCCTGCAGGTCACCAGCCTGATGGCCACGGCGAGCTTTTCGCTGGCTGCCTGCGGCGCGCCCCAGGTCGCGGTTCCGACACCGGACCCGGCCCTGGCCTACACGTCGCTGGACGAATGCAGGGCGGCCAACGACATCACCGACACCGAATGCGACGCGGCCCAGGCCAACGCCCAGAAGGTCGCCGCCGAAACCGCGCCGCGATACGCCACCCAGTCGGAATGCGAGGGCCAGTGGGGTCCGGACCAGTGTCGCCAGAACAGCTCGGGCGGATCCTTCTTTACTCCCCTTCTGACCGGTTTCGTCATCGGTCAGCTGCTGAACGGCGGCGGCTATCGCGGCGGCGGTGCCCTGTATCGCGACCGGAACGGCAGTTATCAGAACGGCTACGGCGGCGGCTACCTCAGCCGCGACTATCGCACCGGCCGCCAGGTCGCCAACAGTCGGGACTACGGGACCGACGTGGCCCGCCAGGCCCCGAGCCGGGTGCAGAGCCGCACCACGGTCGTCTCGCGCGGCGGCTTCGGCGGCGGTGGACGCGGCTACGGGGGCTGAAACCCCCGCGGCACCTCAGTGGCCGCCGGGTGCACCGGCGGCGGTGCCGTGCGTCCGGGCGCGCGACGCCATCACCGCGAACACCACAAGGATCGCATAGCCGGCCAGCGGCACATAAAAGACCGGATTCAGCGTCGGGGCGTTGTCGCCGATCAATCCGCCGATCAGCGGCAGAACCGCGCCGCCGATGATGCCGAAGACCAGCAGCCCCGAGGTCGCCGCCGCCGGGGCGGTCGACCGCTCCAGCGTCAGCGTGAAGATGGTCGGGAACATGATCGAGTTGAAGAAGCCGATGGCGATCGCGGCATAGGCCGCCGTCGTGCCGGATGTCTGGGTCACCACCAGGCAGAGGGTCGCGGCCACCAGGGTGTTGACGATCAGGATGCGGCTGGCCGGAATTCGGGTCAGCATCAGCAGACCGCCCACCAGCCGGCCGACCATGGCCCCGCCCCAATAATAGCTGACCATGGTGCCCGCCGCGGCCAGCGGAATATTCAGGATCTCGGGGCTGTGCAGGAAATTCGTCAGCAGGTCGCCGATCGTCACTTCAGAGCCGACATAGAAGAAGATGGCCAGGGCGCCGAACACGGCCCACGGCGATTTGAGCGCCACCAGCGGCGACATCCGATCCTCAGCCGTCGGCGCGGGGGCGGCGGCATTGATGGTCCCGCGCGCGGTGAAGATGAAGCCGGCGAGGACGGCGAAGAAGACGCCGACGGCGAGGAAGGCGATGTCGATGCTGCGCAGGCTCTCGGCCCGCGCCGCCGGATCGGTGATGACGGCGTCTGCGGCGAACACCCCGCCGGTCAGCAGGATCGGCGCGGCGAGCAGCGGCCCCAGCGTGGTGCCGAGGGAGTTGAAGAACTGGGAGAAGTTCAACCGGGCGTGCGAACTCTTCTGGGCGCCCAGCGCCGCCACCAGGGGATTGGCACCCACCTGCAACAGGGTGACCCCCGAGGCGATTACGAACAGGGCGATCAGCACGCCGGGATACCAGTCGACGATCGTCGCGATCGGCACGATCAGACAGCCGGCGACCATGGTGACCAGGGCCACGATAATCGCGCGGCTGTAGCCCAGCCGGCTGAGGAGCGCCGCTGCGGGGATAGAGGCGATGCCATAGGCGATAAACCAGGCGAAGGTGGTCAGCGTGGCCTCGGCGTAGCTTAGTTCGAACACGCGCCGGACGGCTGCGATCAACGGCCCGATCAGCGAGGTCACGAACCCCCAGGCAAAGAACAGCGTCGTGACATAGGCGAAGGCCAGGCTGGTCCCCTTCGCGGGCGCCGGGGCGGGGGTGTCGATCATCTGTCCTGGTCTCGTTTGCTGTCGGGCCTTGGTGCCCTTAACCCGTTCGTGTCTCTTGCCTCAAGCGGATCGCGCGCGACGTCCAGCCGGTTTCTCCACTCGATAAAGAAAAGTGGCCGCACGGTCTCCCGCGCGGCCAGGTTCACGCCTCAGGAGGAGGCGACCGCGCGTCCGGGAGAGGCGCGGCCGGGGATCGCATCAGTAGCGATAGTTGAGGCCGATCAGATAGGTCCGGCCATAGGTCTGGAAGTCGATCGTCTGGCGCTCATCGCCATTGTTGAAGGTCTTGAACGGCTCGTCGGTCAGGTTGTTGACCTGGAACAGCACGGAGGCACCGTCCAGCGGGCCCGACTGGAACTCGTAGCCGATCTGGGCGTCGACCACGTTCTCGGCCGCAACACTGCGCAGGGTCCGGCCGTTGCCGAAGCCGGCGACCTCACCGAGGAAGTCCGAGCGGTAGCGGTTCGACACCCGGGCCTGGAAACCGTTCGCCTCGTAGTAGACCGTCACGTTGGCGACGGTTTCGGACAGACCGGGCAGTGGTGTGGGGTTGGTTCCGTCCGGAGAGATCTCGCTCGACGTCTGGGACACAGAGGCCTGCATGCCGAAGCCTTCGAGCGCCGGATGAACGATCTCGAACGGCACCGACAGGGCGAATTCGACGCCCGAAATGTAGCCCCCTTCGCCATTGTCGGGGGCCGAGACGACGCCCTGGTTGATCACCGGAACGACGCCGCCTGTGGGATAGCCGGTGAAATCAAAGATCTGGTTGCGGTTGAAGACGAAGGTTTCGAGGTCCTTGTAGAAGCCCGCCAGCGAGACATAGCCGGTCCGGTTCGCGAAATATTTCTCGAACGAGATGTCGTAGACGTTGGCGATGGTCGGCCGAAGTTCGGGGTTACCGCCGCCGCCGCTCCACGGGGAGTTCTGATCGGGTCGCGCCTGGGCGTTGTTGTTCTGGACGTTGAAGCTGAAGTTCCGCGACGCCCGCATGTCGTCCATCCGCGAGCGGGCGAGTGTCCGGGCTGCCGCGAAGCGCAGGAACATGTCGTCCGGCAGTTCGAGGATGAAGTTGGTCGAGGGCAGGAACTCCACATACTCAAGGCCGCCGGTGACCGCGATCGATCGCGTGGTCGCCCCCGTGCCCGAGGCCGCGAAGCCGTTGGAACTCTGGTCCGTGCCGACGTACTGGAGGCCGACGTTGCCGGTCAGCGGCAGCGAACCGAGCATGTGGTCGATGTTCAGCTGGACATAGGCGGTGTTGACCTTTTCGGTCACCTCCCAGTTGCCTGACAGCACATCGGCGTTCGGGTTGCGCACCCGGTTGTAGAAGCCCGAATTCACCAGGCCGAGCGCATCATAGCTGATGACGCCGCCGAGCCCCAGATAGGTCAGTTGCGTGGCCGGCAGCAGGAACGCCGCCGGCACCGGAGCCGAGGCGCTGCCTGGAACGCCGAGGAAGAACTGGTCGTTGACGAAGGTCTTCTCGCGCTCGGAGAGGTTCACGCCGAACTTGATCGAGCTGAACGGGCCGTCGTCGGAGAAGGTATGGCGGGCCTCGAGGCGGACCGCTTTCAGCTCGTCGTCGATGGACGGGTTGTTCAGGTAACCGTCCTGACCGCCCGGGATGATGTCGCCGCCCCAGCCCTGGGGGCTGGTCAGACGGATCAGGTTTGGATCGGCATAGTTCAGGCGGCTGGAGAAGCGCGCCACACCGTTGCCGTCGAGGGTGAAGCCCAGGGTATCGAGCGCCCCGGCCACGTCGCGCCCCGTGCCCGAATAGGTTTCCAGCACGACATCCTCGCGCTCAACCTTGGAGTAGCTGAAGTCCGCCATCAGCGACCAGTCGTCGGTCACGTCGAAGACGGTGTTCCAGCCCAAGGCGGTGATGTTGCTGTCGCGCGTATTGACGTCGTTGCGGATGACGCCTTTCACATTGGAAAATGTTCCGGCGGTGACGAAGCCGTCCGCAACCGTGAAGCCGGGCTGAAGCACGGGGCCCGGTCGGCAGGTCGCGGTCTGGACCTGGGTCGGGCAGTTGCCGGACGAACCGCCCCACCACAGCGGAAACTCGATGCCGCGCAGAACCTGGGTGTTCTGGAACTCCGAGTAGAAGGCGTCGATGGTGGAGTGGAAGCGATCGTTGGGCTGGAACTCCACGACGCCCATGAAGCCGTCACGCTCAAGCTCGGACGACATCACATAGGGCTTCACGCCGCCCAGGATGAAGTTGCCACTGCCCGTCGTCGGATAGCCCCAGCTGTTGTAGCGCTCGGACTGGTAGGGGCTTTCGATATGGGCGTAGCCGAAGGCGACACCGATCGTGTCGTCTGCGAACTGGTCGATATAGGACACGCTGTAGCGGACGCCATTGTCCGAGGTGCCCGAGTTCAGCGCGCCGATGTCGTTTTGCTCATAACGGACGTTGGCGGCCACCGCGCGGCGGCCATAGGCCAGCGGCCGGATGGTCTGCAGGTCGACCGTACCGGCCAGGCCCTGGCCGATCAGCTGGGCGTCCGGGGTCTTGTAGATGGTGACGCCGCTCAGGAGCTCCGATGGATACTGGTCGAACTCGACGCCGCGATTGTCTCCGGTCGTGACCTGTTCGCGGCCATTCAGCAGGGCCGTGGTGAAGTCGGGACCGAGGCCGCGGATCGAGATCAGCTGGCCGCGCCCGTCGAGGCGCTGCACCGTCAGGCCGGGCAGGCGAGCCAGCGATTCGGCGATCGAGACGTCCGGCAGTTTGCCGATGTCCTCGGCCGTGATGACCTCGACGATCGACGTATTACGCTGTTTGGCGGCGATCGAACTGGCGATCGAGGAGCGGATGCCGGTGACGATGACCTCGTCGACTTCCGTCGACTGATCCTGGGACTGGGCCTGGGCGGTGCCGGCAAAAGCCAGCACGACGAGGACGCCCGCGGCGGCACCGCCCATCAGGCGCGCACGCGTATTGAAACGGTTGCTCATTCTCTTGCTCCCTACGGGTCTTCTCGCGTTTCTGACGAAGCGATCCGGACCTCGACGCAAAAATATGCAAACTCTGACCGTTCTTGCAAGCCCGTAATGCAGGCAACGAAAATGCGGCGCAGCGAAACGCCAGTGATTCCGGCAACTATTGCGGTGCAACATGCCAACCGCCGCTCTCATGTTGACGCGGCGTTGCTGCATTGACACGGCGCTTCAGCCCTGCAAAATCTTGCAAAGAGCTTCGTCGGGCCTTGTATCCGACGGCCGGAACGGGAGGAATTGAGCGATGAAGGCGTCATCCCGTCAGAGACGCGGTCCGGCCGTCGGACTTTTCGCTGCCCTGCTGTGCGTGACCCCCGCTGCGGCTCAGGATCAGGATTATCGCGCGCGCCTGCCTCAGGATGAGGTCATCTATTTCCTGCTGCCCGACCGTTTCGCCAACGGCGATCCATCCAACGATACCGGAGGCATTCCCGGCGGCCGGCTGGACCATGGATTCGACCCGGGCCACGAGGGCTTTTACCATGGAGGGGATCTGGCCGGAGTGATCCAGCGGCTGGACTATATCCAGGGTCTCGGGGCGACCGCCATCTGGATGGCCCCGATCTTCAGGAACAAGCCGGTCCAGGGCGAGCCCGGGCGCGAGTCCGCCGGGGCGCATGGCTACTGGATCACCGACTTCACCCGGGTCGATCCCCATTTCGGCGACGAAGCCGCCATGCACGCCCTGGTCGGGGCAGCCCATGCACGCGGCCTCAAGGTCTATATGGACATCGTGGCCAACCACACGGCCGATGTGATCCGCTACCGCGAATGCCCCGCCAACGACTGCGCCTACCGCAGCCGGGCGGACTATCCCTTCACCCGACGCGGCGGCGTGGACGGGGCACCCATCAATGACGGCTTCGACGGGACGAACTTCGACCGGCTGACCCGGCCCGACTACGCTTATACGCCCCACGTCCCCGAGGGCGAGGCGACGGTGAAGGTCCCGGCGTGGCTGAACGACCCGATCTACTACCACAACCGCGGCGACACGACGTTCCGCAACGAGAGCAGCCTGGACGGTGATTTCGCGGGCCTTGACGACCTGATGACCGAGCACCCGCGCGTCATCGAGGGCATGATCGAGATCTTCGGCGGCTGGATCGACCGCTACAACGTCGACGGCTTCCGCATCGACACGGCCAAGCACGTCAATCCGGCCTTCTGGCAGGCCTTCGTTCCGGCCATGCAGGCGCGGGCCGCAGCCAATGGCATCCCCAACTTCCATATCTTCGGCGAGGTCTATGACGTCGATCCGGCGCAGTTGGCCCGCTACACGCGTGTGGACGGCTATCCGACTGTGCTGGACTTCGGCTTCCAGTCGACGGTGACGGACCTGGTGGCGAAGGACGTTCCGCCCGACCGGCTGGCGCGGCTGTTCATGGCCGACGCCCTCTATGAAGGCGGCGAAGCGGGTGCCCTCGGGCTGCCGACGTTTCTCGGCAATCACGACATGGGCCGGATCGGCAATTTCATCCTGACGGCCCGGCCCGCCATTGCGGATGACGAACTGCTTCGGCGGTCAGCCCTCGCCCATGCCTTCCTGATGTTCAGCCGGGGGGCCCCGACGATCTACTACGGCGATGAACAGGGCTTCGCAGGCGACGGCGGATACGGCGGCGCGCGGCAGGACATGGCCGAAACCCGGGTGGCCGCTTACGCCGACGACCGGAGGGTGGGAGGACGCAGCGACGCCTTCTCGACCGATGCGCCGCTCTATCGCGCCATCGCCGGAATGGCCGCGATCCGGGCGGCCGACATCCGTCTACGCCGGGGACTGCAGACAGTGCGGTTCGCCGCGGAGACCCCGGGTCTGTTGGCCGTCTCCCGGCGTGTTCCGGGTGAGGCGGGCGAGACGCTGGTGATCTACAATACTTCTTTGCAGCCGGTGACAGCCAACATCGAGGTAGACGCCGCCTCGGCCGGCTGGTCCTCTTCACGAGGTGCCTGTCCCGATGCGGCGACCGCACCGGGCAGCGTTCGGGTGACCGTGCCGGCCCTCGACTATCTGATCTGTGTTTCCGAAGGTGTGCGTTGACCGTTCAAACCCTGACCCCTGCCCTGCTGGACCGGCCCCAAGCCCGGGCGGCGCCTCGTCCTGAATGGTGGCGCGGTGCGGTGATCTATCAGGTCTATCCGCGCAGTTTCGCCGACAGCAATGGCGACGGCGTCGGCGACCTGCCCGGGATCACCGCCCGCCTCGACCATATCGCCTCGCTGGGCGTGGACGGGCTGTGGCTTTCGCCGTTCTTTACCTCGCCGATGAAGGACTTCGGTTATGACGTGGCCGACTATGTGGGGATCGATCCGATCTTCGGGACCCTGGCAGACTTCGACCTGCTGGTGGAGAAGGCTCACGCCCTCGGCCTGAAGGTCATCATCGACCAGGTCTATTCCCACACCTCCGACCTGCATGCCTGGTTCCAGGAGAGCCGCCAGAACCAGACCAACCGCAAGGCCGACTGGTACGTCTGGGCGGACGCGAAGCCGGAGGGGTCGCCGCCCTCCAACTGGCAGTCGGTCTTCGGCGGCCCGGCCTGGACCTGGGACGCGCGCCGGCACCAGTATTATATGCACAACTTCCTAAGGGAGCAGCCGCAGCTGAACGTGAGGAATCCGGAAGTGCAAACGGCGCTGCTGGATGTCGCCCGCTTCTGGCTAGACCGGGGCGTCGACGGCTTCCGTTGCGACGCGCTGAACTTTTCGATGCACGACCCGGCGCTGACCGACAATCCGCCGGTGCTGACCCCCGGCAAGCGCACCCGCCCGTTCGACTTCCAGCACCACGACCACAACCAGTCGCATCCCGACATCCTCACCTTCCTGACCCGGCTCAGAGGCGTCGCCGACGACTACGGCGACGACCGGTTCCTGGTCGCCGAGGTCGGCGGCGAGAAGGCCAATGAGGAGATGAAACTCTATACCGAGGGTGCCGACCGGCTCCATTCGGCCTATGGCTTCCTCTATCTGTATGCGCCGAAGCTGACGACGGACCTGGTCGACAAGGGACCGGCGATGTGGCCGGGCGGTGCCGGCGAAGGCTGGCCGTCGTGGACCTTCTCCAACCACGACGCACCGCGCCACCTGTCGCGCTGGGCCGAAGGCCGCGATCCCAAGGCCTTCGCGGAAATGGCACTGCTGCTGCTGATCTGCCTGCGCGGCAATGTCTTCGTCTATCAGGGCGAGGAGCTGGGCCTGCCTCAGGCCGAGGTGCCGTTCGAACGACTGGTCGATCCCGAGGCCATCGCCAACTGGCCCGAGACCCTCGGTCGCGACGGGGCCCGCACGCCTATGCCGTGGAAGACTGACAACGGCTTCGCCGGCTTTTCCGAGGCTGAGCCGTGGCTACCGGTCGATCCGCGCCACCGGGCGCTGGCGGTCGAGGTCCAGGAAGGCGATCCGGACTCGACCCTGCATCTGGCGCGCCGGCTGATCGCGTTGAGGAAGGTGCACCCCGCCCTGCGGACCGGATTGATGACCATGCTGGGCGCGCCCGACAATCTCCTTCTCTTCAGACGGAGCGAGGGCGACGAGCGCCTGCTCTGCGCATTTAACCTTGGCCATGACCCGATCGACTGGGCCCCGCCTGCCGGCTGGTCGGTGGTCGAGGCGGTGAACTGCCCGGATACGCACTCCGGCCTGTTACCACCGATGGCCGGGTTGATCCTTTCCGGACCGGCCGGATGACGTCAGCCCCCGCAGGTCTCGCGCACGATCAGGTCCGTGGGGATGCGCTCGGAACGTCCCCCGCCCTCCCCGGCGTGGTCCAGCAGTTTGGAGACCATCAGACGGCCGGCTTTCATTGTGTCCTGGGCGATGGTGGACAGGGCGGGGCGGCTGTAGCGGCTGAACGGCACATTGTCGAAGCCAATGACAGAGACGTCCTGCGGTACCCACTTTCCGGCGTGCAGCAGCGCACGAACCGCGCCCAGAGCGATCAGGTCCGACGCCGCGACGATACCGTCGAAATCGAGACCGCGCCTCATCATGGAATCGACAGAGGCCTCCGCGCTTTCGACTTCGAAATGGGCCGCCACGACCAGGTCGGGATCCACGCCCAGACCGGCCGCATCGACCGCCTCCTGGTAACCCCGCTGGCGCTGCATGGCCTCAGGCGGCTCAAGGTCGCCGAGAAAGACGATGCGCTTGCGGCCCAGCCGCGCCAGATGGGCTGCGGCCCGGCGCCCGCCGTTGATATTGTCCGAGCCGATCGAGCAGTAGTTCTGATCCGGCAGTTCTGCCCCCCAGACCACAAACCGGCCGTCGGTCTCGGCCATCCGGTTGAAAGCCGCGTGCAGGGTGGACTGGCCCAGAAAGATCACGCCGTCGGCCCGGCTCGTGGTCATGGCGGCGGTCACGTCGTCGAGATTCTGGGGCGAGACGTGGCTCATGACCAGATCGCAGCCGCGTTCGCGCGCCGCCTCGCCCACGCCGGCAAGCAGTTCGAGGAAGAAGGGGTCCGAAAGTCGACCCTCCCGGCCCTGCGGTCGCGGCGTGACCAGGGCGATGGTGCCCGAGGCACCGATGGGACCGGCCGGCATGTATCGGCGGAACGGATAGTCGTGTTCCCGCGCCAGCTTCCAGATCGTCTGCTTGGTTCGGTCGTTGACCGCCGGACTGTCGTTCAGCGCCCGCGACGCGGTGGAGATCGACACCCCGGCAAGGGCCGCAAGGTCCTCGAGCCGGGTCGATCGCCGCGTCACGAGCACCCCGCCGATCCTGCAAATTTTGCTGCAAACCATGTCATGGCCGCATCTGCCCCTCGGGCCGGGCGCTTGGCAAGAGCTTCGATCCAGAAGCCTTGAGGGAGTGAAGCCGATGCGTATTCCGTTGCTCGTCCTGGCCCTCATCGCCCTGTGCGCGCCAGCTCTTGCCCAGACGCCGGCACCCGTCCCGGTCACCGTGTCCTCGCCGGACGGGACCCTGACGGTCAGCGTCACGACCGACGGCGACGGGCGTCCCGGCTATGCGGTCAGCCGTCTGGGGCGGTCGGTCATCGCACCCTCGCGGCTGGGCTTCATCCTGACCGACGCGCCCAAGCTGGAGCGCAATCTGGTTGTGACGGCGGACGCCGCGACCCATCACGACGACACCTGGGAACAGCCTTGGGGCGAGCAACGCTTTATCCGCAACCACTATCGCGAACTGAGGGTCCATCTGCGGGAACGCACAGCGCCGGCACGAGCCTTCGACGTCGTTTTCCGCCTCTATGACGACGGTCTTGGCTTCCGCTACGAGTTCGCGACGCAGGAAAATCTGACCACCCTGCGCATCGGCTCGGAGCTGACCGAATTCAACATTGCCGAGGATGGCGAGGCCTGGTGGATCCCCTCGCACGAGTGGAACCGCGAGGAATACCTCTATCACCGCACGCCGATCGCGGGCGCGTCCAACACCCAGACCCCGATGACCATGCGTCTGGACTCGGGCCTGCATGTCTCAATCCATGAGGCGGCCCTGGTCGACTATGCGGGCATGAACCTGCGCCGCGCCGAGGGCCGTCGCTTTGTCGCCGACCTGACGCCGGGTTTCACCAATGCGGCGGTGGAGCGCGAAGCCCCGTTCCATACCCCGTGGCGGACCCTGCAGATCAGTGACACGGCCGGCGGCCTGGTCGAATCCGCCCTGATCCTGAACCTGAACGAACCCAATGCGATCGGCGACGTCAGCTGGTTCAAGCCGATGAAATACGTCGGCGTCTGGTGGGAAATGCACCTCGACCAGAAGACATGGGGCAGCGGCCCCCGGCACGGTGCCACCAACGAGAACACGCGCCGCCACATCGATTTCGCGGCCGAGAACGGCTTTGGCGGTGTGCTGGTCGAGGGCTGGAATGTCGGCTGGGACGGGGACTGGTTTGGGACTGGCTGGGACTATTCCTTCACCGAGGCCTATCCCGATTTCGACATCGAGGCCCTTGCGGCTCATGCCCGCGAGCGCGGCGTCCAGCTGATCGGTCACCACGAGACCGGCGGCAACGCCTACCACTACGAGCAGCAGATGGAGGCGGGTTTCGACCTGTATCAGCGGCTCGGCATCCACAGCGTCAAGACCGGCTATGTCGCCGATGCCGGCGGCGCGCGGGTCACAGGCCCGGATGGCCAACCGACCCTCACCTGGCATGAAAGCCAGGCCATGGCGCGCCACCATCTGGCCGTCGTCGCCGCGGCCGCCGAGCGTGAGGTCGCGGTCAATCCGCACGAGCCGATCAAGGACACCGGCCTGCGCCGCACCTGGCCGAACTGGATCTCCCGCGAGGGCGCGCGAGGCATGGAGTTCAGCGCCTGGGGTCAGCCGGGCAATCCGCCCGAGCATGAGGTCAACCTGGTCTTCACCCGGCTGCTGGCCGGGCCAATGGACTATACGCCCGGCATCTTCGGCATGGTCACGCGCAGCCCGGACGGGATCGCCACGACCTGGGCCAAACAGCTGGCACTCTATGTCACCGTCTACAGCCCGATCCAGATGGCGGCGGACCTGCTGGACAACTACGAGGCCAACCCGGGGCCGTTCCAGTTCATCAAGGACGTGGCCGTCGACTGGGACGACACCCGGGTTCTGAACGGCGAGATCGGCGATTTCGTCACCATCGTCAGGAAGGAACGCGGGACCCGCGAGTGGTTCCTGGGCGCGATCACCGACGAGAACCCGCGCGCCCTGCAGGCCTCGCTCAGCTTCCTCGAGCCCGGTGTCCGCTACCGTGCCGAAATCTACCGCGACGGCCCGAACGCCGACTGGCGCGACGGCGCGGGTCGCAGCCGCGCCGACATCGTCATCGAGCAGCGCGAGGTCACAGCCGCCGAGACGCTGACGTTGCGCCTCGCTCCCGGCGGCGGTCAGGCCATCCGCTTCGTGCCCCTGGGACGTGCGCGGTGACCGCGGCCTCCGGCCTGCTGACCGTCCGCCCGCGGCTGAACCCGCTGGCGATCATGAATATGTGCGTCGGCTTCTTCGGCATCCAGATCGGCTTCGGTCTGCAGAACGCCAACACCAGTCGCATCTTCCAGACGCTCGGTGCCGAGGTCGATTCGCTGGCGATCCTGTGGATCGCCGCCCCCCTGACGGGGCTTCTGGTCCAGCCGATCATCGGCCATTTGAGCGACAGGACCTGGACGCCTCTGGGTCGTCGGCGGCCCTATTTCCTTGTGGGCGCTGTGCTGACCTCACTGGCGCTGGTGGCCATGCCGAACAGCCCGACCCTGTGGTTCGCCGCCGCCATGCTGTGGATTATGGACGCCTCGATCAATATCACGATGGAGCCCTTCCGCGCCTTCGTCGGCGACCTGTTGCCCGACGAACAGCGCACCGCCGGCTATGCGATGCAGAGTTTCTTTATCGGCACGGGGGCGGTGTTCGCCTCCTGCCTGCCGTGGATCCTGTCGAACCTCGGCGTCGCCTCGACAGCGGCAGAAGGCGTCACGCCCGACAGCGTCCGCTGGGCCTTCTATATCGGCGCGGCCTGCCTGCTCACCGCGGTGCTCTGGACCGTGATCTCGACCCGGGAATACAGCCCCGAACAGGTAGCTGCCTTCGACGCCCATCGCGCCCTGCCCGGCCAGACAGCCGACGGCGAACAGGCCCCGGCGCCGTCGTCGCGCACCTATGTCCTCGGCGGTCTGATCTGGGCCGTAGCCGGCGTGGCGGGCTTCGTCGGCGTGGCGGTTACCGGGCTGGAGAAGGAGCTCTACATCCTGTCCGGCGGCGTCGCTGCCTTCGGCCTGCTCCAGATCGCAGTCGGAGCAATGCACGCGGCAAAGGCGTCGAACGGCGTTACCGAGATCGTCGACGACGTGTTCCGCATGCCGGAGACGATGCGTAGTCTGGCGGTCGTCCAGTTCTTCAGCTGGTTCGCCCTGTTCGCCATGTGGATCTACACCACGGCCACCGTGACGTCTGTCCACTACGGGACCACGGACACGGCCTCGGCCGCCTACAACACCGGGGCGGACTGGGTCGGGGTTCTGTTCGGAGTCTACAACGGCGTCGCCGCGCTGGCCGCCTTCCTGATCCCGGCGCTGGCCCGCAGGACCGGGCGGCGCGGGGCCCATGCGATCAATCTGGTGCTGGGCGGGCTGGGTCTGGTCGGCATCGCGGTGATCCGTGATCCGGCCCTGCTCTGGATCCCCATGATCGGAGTCGGCTTTGCCTGGGCCTCGATCCTGTCCATGCCCTACGCCATCCTTTCGGGGGCGGTGCCGGGGCGCAAGATGGGCGTCTATATGGGCATCTTCAACATCTTCATCGTCCTGCCGCAGCTGCTGGCCGCGACCCTTCTGGGTTTGACGCTGAAACATTTTTTCGCAGGCGAGGCGATCTGGGCGCTGGTGATCGGCGGGGGGTCTTTCTTCCTTGCAGCCTTCTGCGCCCTTTTCGTCAAGGAGCCGAAAGCGGCATGACCCTCCACCGTCGCTCGCTCATGGCGTCCATGGCGGCCCTGGCCTTCGGGGGAGCGGTCCGCGCGGACGCGCCCGCCTGCGGCCGACTGGTCGAGTATGAGGCCGTGGGGTCCGCCCATGCGGCACCGCGCAACGTCACGGTCTGGCTGCCGCCCGGCCATGACGAGGGCGCGTCCCGATATCCTGTCCTCTACATGCACGACGGTCAGAACCTGTTCGATGCCGCGCGCGCCGCCTTCGGCGAATGGGGCGTTGACGAGCATCTGACCCGGCTGGCCGAGACCGGCCAGGTGCGCCTGCCCATCGTGGTCGGGATCTGGAACACACCGCTGCGTCTGCGCGAATATGTCCCCGCAGACCTGATCGCCGCCCTGCCCGGGGAGGTCCGCGCCAGCCTTTTGGCCATGTACGGCGGCGAGCCCCTGTCTGACGGCTATCTGCGGTTCCTGGTGGGCGATCTGAAACCGATGGTCGACGGCACCTTTCGCACCCTGCCCGGTCGCGATGACACCATGATCGCGGGCTCCAGCATGGGCGGGCTGATCTCGCTCTATGCGATGTTGAAACACCCGGACGTGTTCGGCGCCGCCGGCTGCCTGTCGACCCACTGGCCCCTGCGGCTGGAGCGGATGGAGGGCGATGCCTTGAACCGGTGGCGCGAGGCGGTGGTTCAGGCCTGGTCCGATGTCATTCGGGCAGGTCTGCCCGATCCCGCGACGCACCGGCTCTATATGGACCGGGGCGACGAGACGCTGGATCAGTTCTACGCCTTCTTCCAGAGCCGCATCGACGCCGTGATCCGCGCTGAGGGCTGGGGACCGGACCGGTTCCGGACCCTCGTCTTCCCGACCGCCGAGCACAACGAGAAAAGCTGGAACAGCCGGCTCGACGTTCCCCTGACCTTTCTGTTGCCGAACCTGTGAGTGTTCCCATGAAGACGTCCCTGATCCTCGCCACTGCGGCATCCCTGGCCCTGACGGGTGTCGCTGTTGCCCACCCAGGCCATGGCGAGGCCCCCGGCGCGCCGGGCGAGGCCCCGACCTGGGTCAATGCCGCCAAAACCGGAGCGGGAGCCGCCTATGAGGCCTATGTCGACGGCCGCTACGGCCCGGGCGGCCCGACCGGCGAGGTGTCCCGCGTCTGGTTCTCCATCGCCGACGGCGTCCTGACCGAGACCATGTACGGCCTGATCCACGAGGCCCAGATCAAGCAGCTGCGCTTTGCCATCCAGACCCCGACCGGCCTCGCGGTCGAGGGGACCGACACGACTTCGCGCACCGAATATCTTCATACAGACCCGGCCGGACGAGCCCTGTCGCCAGCCTACCGCATCACGACGACCGACACACAAGGCCGGTTTGAGATCGACAAGCGCATCTTCACCGACCCGGACCGCAACGCGCTGATCCTGCGTGTCACCATCCGCGCCATCGGTGGCCCGATCACCCCCTATCTGCTTCTGGAGCCGCACGTCGCCAACACCGGCGTGGCCGACAGGGGCAGTGCGGCGGCCGACGCCCTGCACGCGTGGGAGGGCCAGACCCATCTGGTGCTGCGTCCCGACCGGCGGTTCACCGCCGCCACGGTCGGCTATATGGGAACGTCGGACGCGCTGACCGACCTACAGGCCGACGGGCGCCTGAGCGCGGTCTACCGCTCGACCGGCGAGCAATCCGGCAACTTGATGCTGGCGGGGGCCCTGCCGCTTGTGGCGGACGACCACACCCTGGCCCGCGACTTCGTGATCGGCTTCGGTGACAGCCGGATGGCCGCGGAGGCGGCCGCCGACGGAGCCTTCTCCACCGGTCTCAACGAGGTCCTGGCCCGCTACAACGGCGAGGGCGACCGCATCGGCTGGCAGGACTATATCGCCTCCCTGACCGAACTGCCGCGCCTGGCCGAAGTCGCGACAGACGGCGGAAAGCTGGCCTATGCCTCGGCTTTGATGCTGAAGGTGCAGGAGGACCGCACCTATGCGGGTGCCCTGATCGCGTCCCTGTCCAACCCCTGGGGCGATACGGTGGACGCCACCCTGGCCTCCACCGGCTACAAGGCGGTCTGGCCTCGCGACTTCTATCAGGTGGCCATGGCGATGATGGCGCTGGGGGACCGGGAGACGCCGCTGGCGGCCTTGCGTTACCTGCCCCAGGTCCAGGTGGACGCAGAGACACCGGGCAATACCGGCACAACCGGCTGGTTCCTGCAAAAGACCCATGTCGACGGCCAGATCGAATGGATCGGGGTCCAGCTGGACCAGACCGCCATGCCCATCATGCTGGCCTGGAAGCTGTGGAAGGCCGGGCAGGTCCCGGACGCCGAAATGGCGCGGATGTATGCCGCAATGGTCCGGCCCGCAGCCGATTTTCTGGTCGAGGGCGGCACGATCGGCCTTGACTGGAACGACCGCAGCGTCACCCCGCCGTGGTCTCAACAGGAGCGTTGGGAGGAGCAGGAAGGCTATTCCCCCTCCACCACCGCCGCCGTGATCACGGGCCTGACGGTCGCGGCCGAGATCGCCCGGGCGTCGGGCGACGCCCCGTCCGCCGATCGCTATCTCGCCGCCGCCGACGACTATGCCGGCAAGGTTGAGGCACGGATGTTCACGTCGCAGGGCTCGCTGGGCGACGGCGACTATTTCCTGCGGCTGTCGCGCAACGAGGACCCGAACGACAAAGGTCTTTTGGGGGAGAACAACGGCCAGCCGGCCCTGCCCGAAGACCGGATCATCGACGGCGGCTTCCTTGAGCTGGTCCGCTATGGCGTCCGGTCGGCGAACGCGCCCTCGATCCTCGCCACCCTCGGCGAATACGACGAGACCGATCTCGAGGACCGGCTGAGGGTCCGTTATGAGTTCGGCCCGGTCGGCGACACCACGCCGGGCTGGCGTCGCTACGGCAACGACGGCTATGGCGAGAACGTCGAGACGGCTGGAAACTACGGCGTCGGCGGCATGACGCCCGGTCAGCGGGGCCGGGTCTGGCCCTTCCTCACCGGCGAGCGCGGGCACTATGAACTGGCCGCCCTGCTGGCCGACGGAACCCCCGACGACGCCGCAATCGAGCGCATTCGCCAGACCTATGTCCGCGGCATGGAGCGGTTCGCAAATGACGGCCTGTTGTTGCCCGAGCAGGCGTGGGAGGGCGTCGGCAAGACCCCGAACGGCTATTCCAGCGGCGCGGGCACCAACTCCGCGACGCCCCTGGCCTGGACCCATGCCGAATATCTGAAGCTGCTCCGCTCCCTCGCTGACCGGGCGGTGTGGGACCGTTACTCACCGGTCGCGGACCGGTACGCACGCTAGGGCGGTCCGACCAAACAAGGAGAGGCGCACCCGTGCGCGTGCGCCTCTCGTCGGTCTGGGTGTGCAACCCGGCCTAGAACAGCAGCTTGATCGTTCCGACCACGCGGTCCTCTGCGATCGCGACGCCGTCTATGTCGGTGTCGTGATAGCGGACGTCCAGCACCAGGTTCTCTGTCAGGGCGTAAGCCGCTCCGACGTTCCAGGTGGTGTAGTCGTCCGACACGTCCAGCCACTGCTTGCCGAGGGCGGCAGAGACCGTCCAGTCGGGTGCAGGTGCGAGGGCGAGGTTGACCTCAGCGTAGGTCGCTTCCTCGTCAGCGCCGAAGAAGTCCGGCGAGACGTAGACTGCGGCACCGACCGTGGCGGCACCGACAGCGCGCGAGGCCGCAGCCTTGAACTCCACATAGTCATACTCGACCGCGTTCGGGGCGTTGGTATAGAGATAGCCGACCACGCCGAAGTCCAGGGCGAAGCCGCTGAGTTCCGTCCGATAGCCACCATAGAGGTCGATCTCGGCATCGGTTGAATCGCCGAAATCCACGTTGGAAGCCCAGGCTCCGGCGTAGAAGGCACCGGCAGTCAGATCGATACCGGCCGACAGCGCGGGATCCTCTGTCGTCTGGCTGAACCCGCGGAAGACGTAGTCTGTGGTCACGGCGGTGTTGAAGGCGACATCCACGTCCTGGGCCGAGGCGGCCCCGACAACGGCGAAGGTGGCGAGCGCGACGGCGAGCGCGGCGCAGGAAGCTTGAAGTCTCATCTCGATAATCCCCTGGTTTTTTGTTGGTTTGATCTTGGGTGGAGTCGCCGCCGGGCGCGAGGGCGGTTTCGCGCCCGGCGGGGTCAGGCTCAACTGTGCTCCATGCCCTCGCCATGGAGGGTGGTGTCCAGACCCTCGGCTTCCTGGGCGTCGGTGACGCGCAGGCCGGTCGTGAACTTGCAGATCAACAGGATGATGAAGGTCACCACGGCGCTCCAGGCGATGGTCCAGGCCAGGCCCAGGGCCTGGGTCGGGATATTGGCCCCTTCCGACAGGCTGTTGACGGCGGTGGTGGCGAAGACGCCGGTCAGCAGGGCTCCCAGCAGGCCGCCGGCGCCGTGGATGCCGAAGGCGTCCAGGCTGTCGTCGTAGCGCAGCAGCTTCTTGATCCAGACCGACGAGGCATAGCAGACCGGTCCGGCGATCAGGCCGATGATCACTGCGCCCTTGGGATCGACAAAGCCCGCCGCCGGGGTGATGGCCACAAGACCGGCGACCAGGCCGGACAGGACGCCGATCAGCGAGGGCTTCCGCTTCTCCATCACCTCGACGATCTTCCAGGTCAGGGAGGCGGCGAAGGCGGCCAGCAGGGTGTTCAGCAGGGCGACCCCGGCGATGGCGTCGGCGGCCCAGGCGGAGCCGGCATTGAAGCCGATCCAGCCGACCAGCAGCAGGGAGGCACCGATCATGGTCAGAACCGGGTTGTGGGCGGGCATCGCATCAACTCCATAGCCTTTGCGCGGGCCCAGGAAGATGGCGCAGACCAGTCCGGCTACCCCGGCGTTAACGTGAACGACAGCACCGCCGGCGAAGTCCAGAACGCCGGCCGAACCCAGGAAGCCGCCGCCCCAGACCCAGTGGGCAATCGGGGAATAGACTAAGAGGGTCCAGAGAAAGGTGAACAGCAGCAGGGCCGAATATCTGATCCGCTCGGCGAAGGCCCCGGTGACCAGGGCGGGCGTGATGATGGCGAAGGTCAGCTGGAAGGCGATCCAGAGATACTCGGGCAGGCCCGGCGCGGCCGAATAGGCTGTGTCCATTGTCACGCCGTTCAGGAAGATCGCCTGGGTCGAACCGATGAAAGACTGGACGGTGTCGCCGTCGAAACCGAACATCGGCTGGCCGACGCCGAAGGCCAGGCTGTAGCCCGCACCGAACCAGGCCAGGCTGACTACGGCGGCGACGCCGACCGACTGGGTGATGGTGGCGATGACGTTCTTGCGTCGCACCATGCCGCCGTAGAACAGGGCCAGACCGGGCAGTGTCATCAGCAGCACGAGGGCGGTCGAGGTCAGGATCCAGGAACTGGCGGCGGCGTCGATCTCGGCCTTCACCTGGTGGGCCAGAAGCGGCGCGGCTGGCGCAGCCTCTTCCTCGGGGGGGGCGGCCGCCTTAGCCACAGGTTCAACCGTCGCATCTGCGGCGGCGACGACGGTCGCGCCAGTGGCTTCTGCGGCGATCGCGGCTGGGGCGGCCGGCTCCTGGGCGAAGGCACCGCCCGCGTAGAACAGACCAATGGTCAGAAGACAGAGGGCAAGGATGCCCGGTAGCCGATTCAAGAACTGCGACATGGATGCATCCCCCTGTGTGATCTCGCAGTTGCAAACTGTTTACCGCAAAAGCGAGATAAGCAAGAGGCTGTGCCGTATTCGGCGCAATTTTCGTGTTCGTGTTGCGAGTCACACACCTATTACTGGCAAGATTTTACCCTCTCTATGAGTGCGGCGCACAATCTTTCTGCGTGACAGGGATGTGACGAAATCCTTAACCCCAATGCATCTGGACGCGATGCGACGCGGCCCAGTGGATGGCGCGGATAGCGTCGATGATCGCCTCGCCCGATGCACGCGTTCCCAGAGAACCGCCGAGATCGGCCGTGGTCGCCCCGGCCGCCAGCACGGCCGCCACCGCCGCCTCGATCGACGAGGCCTCATCGTCCAGATCCAGGCTGTGGCGCAGCAGCATCGCCGCCGACAGGATGGCCCCGACCGGATTGGCTAGATCCTGCCCCGCGATGTCCGGGGCCGAGCCGTGAATCGGCTCGAACAGGCCGGGACCCGATTCGCCCAGCGACGCCGACGGCAACAGCCCGATCGAGCCCCCCAGCACCGAAATCTCGTCCGACAGGATGTCGCCGAACATGTTCTCGGTCAGGATGACGTCATAGTCGCGGGGCTTCCTGATCAGGTGCATGGCCATGGAATCGACCAGGGCGTGCTCCAGTTCGACCTGCGGAAACTCCTCGGCATGGATGCGGGTGACGACCTCGCGCCACAGCCGGCTGGTCTCCATGACATTGGCCTTGTCGACCGAGGTGACCTTGCCCCGCCGTTGCTGCGCCGTCCTGAAGGCGGCGCGGGTAATCCGCTCGATCTCGGGCACCGTATAGACGCACAGGTCCGAGGCCATGGTGTCGGTCCGGGTCTTCTCGCCGAAATAAACCCCGCCCGTCAGCTCGCGGAAGACGATCAGATCGACACCCTCGACGATCTCCTTCTTCAGCGGGGACCGATGCGCCATGACTGGCGAGACCTGCAGCGGGCGCAGGTTGGCGAACAGGCCAAGCGCTTTTCTGATACCCAGAAGACCCTCTTCCGGCCGACGCGCACCGCCGTCCCATTTCGGCCCGCCGACCGCGCCCAGCAGCACCCCGTCAGCCGACCGGCAGGCCGCGATCGTCTCGGGCGGCAGGGGATCGCCTGTCGCATCGATCGCAGCCCCGCCGATCAGATGCTCCTGAAACTGGAA
>Ga0163144_10007591_pt1 | contig 23732 bp, 13 predicted proteins | sample OliLak19BULKMAT1_FD_123175 | JGI IMG/M metagenome (GOLD analysis project Ga0163144, IMG submission 123175) | Freshwater microbial mat bacterial communities from Lake Vanda, McMurdo Dry Valleys, Antarctica - Oligotrophic Lake LV.19.BULKMAT1 | ecosystem: Environmental > Aquatic > Freshwater >...
ACGACGTCGCGATGAACTCGCCGCTGTCCCAGAACGGGACCGAGATCGTCATCGTCTGCAGGTAGACCACCTGCGTCGCCAACAAGACCACCAACGCGCCCCACCACTCGGGACGACGCCAGAGCGCGACGAACCGATCGATCAACGCGAGACCGCCAGGCGGCCGATGGTCGTGCGCGCATCTCCCCCGCCGACGGGGCGCGCGGTCAGCTTGAAGAAGTAGACGCCGTTCGCGAGTCCGTCTCCGTCCGCGTCGCGCCCGCTCCAGTCGAGACCTTCGTTCGCGAACCGGTCGGGCGTCAGGCGAGCGGGTCCGAGGCGCGCGATCGAGCGACCGGACGCCGTGAAGATCTGCACTTCGATCTCGGCTTCATCGTTGATCTCTCCGAAGAATCCGGCCGGCCCGCTGCTCGGATTGGGGAAGACGAAGGCCGAGGCCAGCTCGAACCCGGCGTCGCCGCCGCCGGCAAGGAAGAAGGAGACGGAGACCGACGACCGATTGTTCACGTTGTCCGAAGCCTCGAGGATGAGTTCGTAGCGGTGGCCCGGAGTCAGATCGGTCGGCAGGCTGTACGAGATCTCGCCCGCTCGGAAATCGTCGCCGAAGGCGACGCGCGAGGCGACGTCCTCGGCGCGGATCAGAACGCCGTTCTCTTCGATGCGCGCGACGACGGAGCGAGAGCCGACGAGGCCGGTGATGTTGATCCCGCTAGAGTCGGTCAACGTCGCGACCCACTCGCTTCCGGCGGGCAGCGCCTCTGAGTCGCCGTCGAACTCCAGAGTCAGGTTCGGTCCGCGCGTGTCTTCGCTGGTGGGCGCGGCTCGCTCGGGTACCGAGAGGGTCACGCGAGCGCCGCCCGCTTCTTCGTCTCCGTCGGAATCGCTCGCGTAGACGAAGACCGCAGCGGGGCCGCGTTCGCCGGTCCGCAGCGCCGACGGTGTGAAGAACGAAACCGTGAATCGACCCGCCTCCGCCTCCGTCTCACCTCGGTAGATCGGCGCGCCCGGCAGTTCGTAGTTCACCCGGTAGAAGACACTGTTGTACGCGACTTCGCGGCGCACCACCACGGCCGAGTCGTAGACCTCGACCTCGACCGGTCCGTCGAAGTCGTCGCGCACGGCGCCCGACGTGTCGACGATCACTCCCTCCAACTCGACCCTCACACCGCGCGGGAGCGAATCGCCCAGCGCAGAGCCGACGGAGGAGAGTTCGAGCTCCATCTCCTGCCGGGGTGAGACGAGAGCGACCGAGGGGTCGCCGAGGAGGGCGTAGCGCCGTGAGTTGATGCTCCTTGGACTGGTCATGCGGAGCTTTCCGATGACGGCCGCTTCACCCAGAGGTCGGGCGCCGCTGGCCCTTCCTTCGGGGAAAGCGGCCTGCAGGAACGTCCGGTTCAGCTCCGCGTTGCCGTTGGAGAAGGCGACGGCCGTGGCGGCGAAGACCGCGATGGCCCCGCCGCCCGGATGCAGAACGAGCGCCTCTCCGAGACCCGGCGTGGAGTGGTCGAACTTCCCGACCGAGCAGGAGGCGGTGACGAAGAGGAAGAGTCGGTCCTCGTTGCGCAGAGAGGCCACGCCTGACAGCTCGAAGGTCCGTTCGTCGGCGATCTGCGTCTCGCTGCCGTGGCCGGTGTAATTGACCAGGAGCGTCCCGTTGGTCATGGAGAGGCGCAGCGCTTCGGCCGCGGCCGGCTTCTTGTCGTAGATGCACTCCTCGCCGTAGTCCACCAGGTAGATCTTGTCGCGTTGAATCGTGGACGGCAGCGCGATGGCGGCCAGCGCCTCGGTCTGCGCCGTGTGCGTGTACATGAGCGGCAGGTCGAGGTTGGGACCCTGGCAGCGATCGTCCGCCACCAGCGTGGCGCGTAGTCGCCACGGATCGCGCGCGCTCTCGGTCTCGTAACTGATGATCTTCTCCACCATCACGGCGGCTTCGTTCGCCGTCCTCGCCGGCAGACGACCGAGGAAGAGATCGAGCGCGGCGTCCGTCTCACCATCCAGGTACGCGAAGTAGTCGTCCGACCCGAATTGCGGCGAGTAGGGCGAACCGACCAGCGACCGGTCGTGGTACCCCTCGAACGTCGGCACGAAATTCTGCGCCCCTTCCCGCAGGACGTCGCGGTAGTCGAAGTGGCAATCACCCAGGAGCAGGACATAGGCGGGCGCGTCTTCGGGATCCCCCCCGCTCCAGCGCTCCTTGGCGACTTGGAGGAATTGCCGGATCGCGGTGGGATCTCGGCGTCCGAACGAGAACTCGTCGAAGATGTCCTGGACGTCGATCACATCCACCACGCCGGTTCCGCGGTCGGGGAAACGGGCCGCGCGAAATGCAGCGAATTCCGCGGCCGGACCGACCAAGTCCTCGTGCGTGATGACCAACATCTGCGCCGCCGCGGTGCGGTCGCGCAGGAGCGGCGACGGAACCCGGTCCAGCTCGATCAGCGCGGGCCGCGCGAGCGCCCCCTCGGGACGCACGAGCAGCCGCGGCGGACGCTCGGCCTCGACCTCGACCGAGAAACGCGCCTCACGCGAGGCGCCGGCCGCGACGATCGCGGGGGCGATTCGTTCGGCATTCCAGACATCGTCGACCTGGTAGACCGCAACGTCGTCCCGCGTCAGCTCGGCGATCGAGAACGCGGTCGCACCCGAGTACCCGCCGACGAAGACCGAGAGGGTATCCTCGGGCGCCGCCAACGAGCGCGTGTAATCCAGCTCGATCCAACCGAGCAGGACGCGATCCACTCGCCCGGTCACGGTCGGATCGGTGTAGGGCTGGAATTGGAAGCGGAAGCGCTGCTGGGCGTCTGCCGTCAGCCAGACTCCGGTCGTGTCGATGTCGTTCCTCGTGATGCCGTTCCAGAGCCGCTCCGCGATCTGCGCTCCGTTGAGGGAGACGCGGACATGGTGATCGGGAGGCGGCGGGCTCATCCGACTGAAGACATCATTCTGTCCCCAGAGCCGCATGCGCACGACGACCGGCTCCGCCGCGACCTGCCCCGGGAGCGTGATGGTCTGCGTGAAGTCGGTGTTGGTGGCCGAGCCGCTGAAGGAGCGCCACCAGAAGCGCTCCCATTGAATGCCGATCTCCTTCGGCCGCGGGTCCCAGAGGTCGCCCGTGCGATCATCTTCGAGATGGACGCGATCGACGACGGTCGTGGCGAACGGCCCGGCGCCCCCGTCACTGGCGCGAGACTCCATCCGGCGGGGCGGTCCGCTCTCGAACGAGCCGCCCCAACTGAGCCAGTAGACCCCCGTCTCCTCGAATGGATCGCGCGTATAGCGTTCTGTGGGTGTGTCCGGTCGGCCGTACTGCCGCAGGAATCCGTCGGGGCCGAGCCCGACGAAGACGATTCGGTCGTCTCTTGCGAACGCGCCGTCGCCGCCGTCCTCGACGCGGATCGCGACCTCCTGCATCCAGCTGTCGGCGTCTCCGACCGGCTGCCAGTCGGGGGCCGGCTGGTGATCCGACGTGAAGAGCCGCAGCGTGAGTGGATCGACGCTGAGAAGATCGACGCCCAATTCCTCGAGATCGGCGCCGCGCACGGCGTAGACGTCTTCATGATCGATGCGCAGACGGATCCAGGGCTGATCGGTGCTCGCGAACGAATCACCGCCGCCGCGCCGCTGCGACACGATCAGCGCCCGCGGCCTTCGCGCATCCTCGATCGCTTCGGGATCGAGGAGCAGCGCTCGGTAGACCGCGTCATACGGATCGCTCGGGCGCGTCGAGCCGCCAAACGAGGCGCCCGCCTTCGGCGGCCAGGCGACACCCGACCCCGATGAGGTCAGCCGCGCGGTGAACGTGGCGTGCTCCAGATAGCTGAATCGTCCGTCGGCTTTGGGTTCGATGGGCAAGAACCGAACCGGCGTCGCCCAGACGTCCCGCAACCAGGTCGCCTCACCGGCCTCGATCGGGCTCGCGACGTCCTCCCGCAATCGTCCGAGGAACTCGTCCGACGCGAGCCCCTCCGGCGCGGGAAGTGTGGTTCCCTCCAGCCAGGATCCATCGACGACGAGCCGCGTTCCGGGCGGGTGCGCGATCCAGGTCGTGGAGAGCGGCACGGTCAGGCGCTCGCTGATCGGCGAGGACGCCTGGGTCGCGTCCAAGACGTGCAGCCCGGTCAGGGCGCCGTTCGGCGAATCCCGTTCCCACGTCGAGCCTTGCAGCGATCCCTCGAACGCGAAGCGGAGCTGTCCCGGCGCGTCCGGCAGGCGATAGAAGGCAGCGGGGGCCGACGCCGCCCACCAGGCCAGCCCGACGGCGGCCGTGAGCGCCGGCCGGACGACCCTAGAGAACGGGGTCATCGAGGCGCTCGGCTTCGTCGACGAGCATGATGGGGATATCGTCCTCGATCGAGTAACGGAGCCGACAGACCGGACATGTGAGCTTCTGTGCGACCGAGTCGTACTCCAGGTCGCCCTTGCACTGCGGGCAGACCAGGATGTCGAGCAGTTCTTTTGCCAGCATCGAGAGCGCTCTCCAGGGTCAGGGACCGCAGGCTAACGAACGGTTCCGAACAGTGTCAACGTGACCCTCTGTCACGTCTCGTGTTAACGTCTTCTCTGCGTTGTTCCGCCCCCGAGTCCGCGCCTCGCGCGGACTGTCGGGCGGCCCTCTGTTCCACTGCCACGGGTCCACACAGACGCCGTCTTGGCGCCTTCGCTTGCGTCAGCTCCTGGGGAGGATGCCCATGTCCCGTCGACTTCGCGGGTTCGCGCTGTTCGTTTCCGGCTGCTTCACACTGCTCTTCGCCGCGGCCCCGTCGTTCGCCGAGTGGATCCCGCTCGGTCCGGAGATGACGGACCTGCGAGTCTTGGAGTCGTCGCCCGAGCGGGTGCTGGTCGAAGTGACCGTGGCGGGAGTCGAGCGCGCAACCCACACGATCGGCGGTCAGGTCCAGTCGGCGTACGCCGTTCCCGGCGCGACGGCGTGGATGGTGGCGGGCGAACCGCAGCTCCCGCTTCTTCGGCAATCGATCTACCTCCCCGATCTGGGCGCGTACGAGGCGCGGGTGGTCGATTCGGAGTTCATCACGTTGTGGACGGAACCGATCCTGCCGTCGAAAGGACACCTTCCCCGCAACGTCGACCCCGCGTCGGTCCCTCTGACCTGGAGCGCGGCGTACCAGCGCGATGAACTCTTCCCCGCGACGTCGGCCGAACTCCACGAACCGTACATCGTCCGCGACTTCCGCGGCGCGGTGCTGGAGGTGCGTCCCTTCCGTTACAACGCCGTGCGCGGCGCGCTCGAGGTCACGTCGCGCATGACGATCGAGTTGGTTCCGACCGGCGCCGCGGGCGCGAACGAAATCGCTCGCACGGTCGAGCCGACGGCGGTCGATGCGGAGTTCTACGGTATCTATCGCACGCACTTCGAGAATTGGCCGTCCGAGCGATACACACCGATCGCCGAACCGGGACGCATGCTGATCGTGAGCCACGCCTCGCTCATGTCGGCGGCGCAGACGCTGCGCACCTGGAAGCAGGAGAAAGGCTACAAAGTCGAGTTGGTCGACATGGCCGAGATCGGTGTGACCGACGACCAGCTGAAGTTGCACATCCAGAATATGTACGACTCGCCGGCCGGTTTGACCTACGTGCTCCTGGTGGGAGACGCCCAGGAGGTCCCCTACCCCCTCGGCCCCACGCAGAATGCGCCGTCCGACCCGATGTATTCGTTGACCGCCGGAACCGACTCCTACCCCGACCTCTTCGTTTCGCGCATCTCGGCGCAGACGTTGGCGCACGCGGACAACCAGGTGGCGAAGTTCGTCCGCTACGAGAAGGCGCCGGATGCCTCCGCGCCGGCCTCGAACTGGTACCCGAAGGGGCTCGGCATCGGCTCGGCCGACGGCTCGTGGAGCGGATACACCGACTGCGAGCGGCTGGAATTCATCGAGGACTACCTCTTGGGCTTCACCTACACGTCGCACCAGAAGATCTGTGACCCCGGCGCCACCGCGTCGTCGGTCACCACCGCGGTCAACGACGGGCGTTCGGTCATCAACTATATCGGGCACGCCAGCGGAACGAGCTGGACCACGACCAGCTTCAACATCAGCAACATCCATGCACTCTCGAATGGACACAAGCAGCCGTTCATCATCGACGTCTCCTGCTCGAACGGTGCGTTCAACATGAACGAGTCGTTCGCCGAGGCCTGGTTGCGCACCGGATCGGTCGCGACGCCGCGCGGCGCCATCGGCATGTATTCGTCGTCGCTGGTCTGTTCGTGGATTCCGCCCACGCAGATGCAGCTCGAGGCGATGCGCGTCTTGGTCGAAGGCGAGACCTCCACCATGGGCGGGATCTGCTTCGCCGGCATCATGGAAGCGTTGGACTTGAATCCCGGCTACGACGGTCTGGCTCTCTTCGAGGAGTACAACGTCTTCGGCGATTGCAGCCTCCAGCTTCGCACCGCCGTCCCCACCGTGCTGCCGACGCTCGTGCACGAGGCAGAGATCGCCTCGGGTTCGACCAGTTTCGAAGTCACGGTTCCGGGTGTCACCGGCGCCCTCTGCGCGCTCTTCGCCGACGGCGTCTCGTACGGAAGCGCCTTCACCGACGAGTCCGGCCTTGCGGTCATCGCGTTGGACCCGACGCCCGAAGTCGGCGCCGTGCTCACGCTGACGGTGACCGGCTTCAACCAGATGACGACCCAGACGCCGATCGAGGTGGTCAATCCGAGCCTGGCCAGCATCACGTTGCAGTCGTTCTCCTCGGTCGACCTGGGCGACGGCGGGACGAACGGCAAGCTCGAGGCGGGCGAGTCGATCGAACTGACCCTGACCGCGGAGAACGTCGGCATCGAGACCGCCCTCTCGCTCGTCGGCACCCTCTCCACCACGAGCAACCTGGCGTCGGTGACCACGGCCGTCCGCGCGTTCGGCGACGTCGACCCCACCGCGACCGCACAGAACGCGGAGGCGTTCGTCGTCCAGATCTCCCCCGACGCGGCCGACGGCGAGACGATCGAGTTCGTGGTGAACTTCCAAGCGGTCGGCGGCGCATGGGGCGGGCTCTTGTCGCTCGACATCGACGCGCCGGTGGTCACGGTCTTCGCCGTGACGCTCGACGACTCGCAGGCGGCCACTCCGAACGGCGTCCTCGATCCGGGCGAGACGGTGGCGCTCTCGGTGGCGCTGGTCAACGGCGGCGAAGGCGATGCTTCGAATCTCGTGGCGACGCTCTCCGAACGCCTGCTCCCGGTCAGCGTGCCGCAGAGTCAGGCGACGGTCGGATACCTGGCGAGCACACAGAGCGGAGCGCTCGCGCCTGCCTTCCTGGTCGCGACCACGCCGATCGTGCAGCCCGGACAACTGATCGAATTCACGCTCGCGATGATCGACGGAAACGGCGTCTCCCAGGAAGCCGGTTTCCAGATCTACGTCGGCGGCACGACCGACGTCGCCGACGGCGGGTTGTCGCTCGTCGAGGGTCTCTCGGCGCCGTCGCCGAATCCGATCGCGCGACAGACGCAGGTCGCCTTCGCGCTCACGCGCCAGCAGCCGATCTCACTCGGCGTCTACGATGCGCGCGGCCGGCTCGTGCGATCGCTGGCGGATGGCGCGCGTCCGGCCGGTCAGCATGTCGTCGCCTGGGAAGGCCGCGACGGAAGTGGTCACTCGCTGCCCAGCGGCGTCTACTTCGTTCGACTGGTGACCGCTACGGGTGAGTTCTCACGCGCCGTGACCTTGGTGCGCTGAGCCGAACCATCCGCTCATCATTCTCTGCAGGACAGTCCGACGAGCGGGCCGGGGCTGAACGCTCCGGCCCGCTCGCGCGTCTCGGACCGACCTCGAGGCGTCTCCCGTGATCCATGCGCGAGCGACGTACCTCTTCGTACTCCTCTTCGCCGCCGCCGCACCCTGGTCGATTGCTGCCGCTCAGAGCGCCGCGGTCGCACTCGCGCTCGTCGCCTGCCTGACCCCGCGGCGCCCGGAGTGGCGCTGGTTTCATTGGGCGCTCCTCCTGTTCGTCGCGGCGCAGGCGCTCTCGATTCCCCTGGGGGTTCATCCGGAGCGATCCCTCCGTTGCTTCCGCGGTTCGTGGGTCGTCAGCTTCGGCTTCATCTTCTGGTGGGCGCTGCGAACGCAGGGCGTGCGGAGGGCGGGCGTCGCCGTCTGGATCGCCAGCTCGGCGCTGGCGGGGCTCTACGGTCTGCTCCAGCACCTCCAGGGATGGGACTACGTCGACCGTGAGCCGCTCGAGCCGTACCCGTCGGGAGGATTCCTGGCGGTCGGCACGCTCGGGAGTCATCTCACCTACGCCGGCGTGCTGCTCCCCGCCGCGTTCGTCGCACTTGGCGCCGCGTTCCATCTCGAGCGACGACGTTGGCTCTGGGCGCTCGCCGCGGCCGCCATCTTCGCGGGCGTGGTCGTGAGCTACACGCGCACCGCGTGGATCGGCGCCGTGGCCGGTCTCGCCTGCTTCATCCTCTCGATCGGACGCCGCACCGCGTGGATCGTGGCCGGCCTCGCGGTCGGCGCGGCGGCCCTGCTCGCGCTCCTGCAACCTTCATTCGCGAGTCGCGCGCTCTCCAGTTTCGATCTCGACGACCCCCGCTGGCGCCTGTGGCGCACCGCCTGGCGCATCATCGGCGATCACCCTCTGACGGGCGCCGGACTCGGCAGCTTCAAGACGCTCTTCCCCACCTATCGCGTTCCCGGCGACTATTTGTCGACGATTCATCCGCACTCGGATCTGCTCAACGTCTGGGTCGAGGCGGGGCTGGTCGGCGCCGTCGCGTTCCTCCTGATCTGGGTCGCGTTCGCGGTCGAGGCGCGCCCCGCTCGCTCCGCCGATCGTCTCGGGCGCGGGATAGTCATCGGAGCCGTCAGCGGGGTGGCTGCGCTCCTGGCCGCCGGCTTCGGCCAGTGCTACTTCACTGACGAAGAAGTTGCCCAGGTTTGGATGTTCGTCACCGCGCTCGGCTTGCGGGAAGCTACGGGCGCGACGGCGGCTCCGCGCCCGCTGCGACGCTTCACGCAGGGATTGAAGGCGATCAGTCTGCCCCTCCTCGCGCGCCTCCTCTCGCCGAGCGTCTCGCCGAGCGTGAGCGGGGCGGCGCCCGGGGAAGCGAGCGGGCCAGCGCCGCCTCGACAGCGCTGGCTGGCCATCCGTCCCGACGACCGTCTCGGCAATCTGCTCCTCGCGCGGCCGTTCCTCTCGGCTCTGCGCGCGGCGCGGCCCGGTGATGTGATCGCGCTCCTCTCCGGCGATGAGTTCACCGAGGTGACCGCGGACTGGACCGAACTCGACGAGCGTTGGGCGCAACCGAAGAGGCGACAAGCCCGCGCCCCCTGGCGCTTCATCTCCTGGGCCAGGAGTCTGCGGCGCGCGGGTTGGGACACGACGATCGATCTCTCGAATCCAGGGACACACTCCTACTCTGCGGCGGTGCTCGCGCTCATCGCGGGCGCCGCCACCCGCGTCGGTTTCGATGACCCGCGGAAAGAGAGAGCGCTCACGATCGCAGCGCCCACGCCCGACCCGCGCCTCCCGGCCGCACTGGCGCCGCTCGCCCTGCTGCGCGCGCTCGGACTTCCCGCCGCGGCGAGTGTCCCCGTGCTGCCGAAACCGATCGGAACTCCGAGTGCGGCCTTGGTCGAGTTCTTCGGCGCGCCAACCGACTACGTCGTCGTCCATCTCGGCGGACGGGACGAGAAGGCGTGGCCGATGTCGGCCTGGGAGACCTTCCTCGAGCGGGCGGAAGCGGCGATCGGCCACCGCTTGGTCGTCGTCGCCGGCCCGGAGGAGCGCGCGCGACTCGATGCGTTGCGCGCCCGGGTGCGACCCGGCGTCGGCGCAGGTCAGGGCGGACCGCGCTTCGCGCCGGCGCTGTCCCTCTCGGATCTGTCCCATCTCCTCGCGGGCGCAAAGGCGTTCGTCGGATGCGACTCCGGCGTCATGCACCTGGCCACGGCCCTCGGCGCGCCCTGTGTCGCTCTCTTCTTCCGATCCGACCCCTGGCGCTACGCCCCCCTCGGCGCCCATCATCGGACCGTGCTCCTCGCCAACCCGTACCAAGTCGAACCGTCGCTCTGGGCCCGGCCCGTGGAAGGACTCGCGCGCGGTCGTCTCGTACTCATTCCGCTGGACGAGGACGCGTCGCGCGCCGGCCGTCCCGCCGACGACGCGCGTGCGGTGGAGGCGGTGGTGACCGCGTTGGTCGAGACCCTGACCGAAGGGCGGGTGTGATGCCGCCGTGGATCCGCCTCTATGGACGTTTGCTCGGTTTCCTTCGGCCGCACCTGGCGCCGCTCTCCGGCGCGGTGCTCTTCATGGCGCTCTACGCCGCGCTGGCCAGCTTCAGCCTGGCGCTGGTCGTGCCGTTCACGCAGATCGTGCTGCAGGGCGATCTCGGCGGCAGTCCGGCTGCGACTGCACCCGAGGCGACGACCGGGACGGGGACGGCGGAGACCGCTGCCCGCGTGACCGACGCGCTGGGCGGTCTCGATCTGCGGCGGCAGATCGAGACACGCTTCTACCAGTTGGTGCACGGGCGCGATCGCACCGAGACGATGCGCCGCTTCGCGCTCGCACTCCTCGCCGTCTTCCTCCTGAAGAACATCTGTTGGTACGCGCAGAGCTTCCTGGTGGTGCGGGTGGAGCAGAACGTCATCCGGGACATCCGTGAGCGGCTCTTCGCGCACACCCAGCGGCTCTCGTTCGACTACTTCGCCCAGCAACACTCCGGGGCGTTGATCTCTCGACTGACGAACGACATCGAGTTGATCAAAGGAGCGATCGCCAACGGCATCGCCGATCTGCTGAGGCAGAGTCTGCTCCTGCTGGCGTACCTGGTGACCGTCCTGATCGCGAACTGGCAGCTCTTCTTGTTCGCGGTGGCGGTGCTGCCGCCGAATCTCTGGCTCATCGATCGTCTGGGGGGCACGCTCCGGCGCTCGACCCGCTTCTCCCAGGTGCGACTCGGGCGGCTCACCGCCGTGCTCTCGGAGACCTTCTCGGGGATGCGCGTGGTCAAGGCGTTCGGCCTCGAAGAGGAGCGCTCCCGTCGTTTCGCCGACGAGGCGCGCGGCTTTGCGCGGATCATGATCCGCATGACCCGTATCGGCTCGCTCAGCACGCCACTGACCGAGATGTTGGGCGTGCTCGTCGCGGTCGGGATCCTCTGGTTCGCCGGCGCGACCGTGGTGGGAGAAGGGGGTCAGGACTCCGGGCGATTCCTGCTCTTCATCGTCGGCATGCTCTCGATGATGCAGCCGATCAAGGCGCTCTCGCAGGTGAACGTGAAGATCCAGCAGGGACTGGGGGCGGCCGAACGAATCTTCGAGGTGCTCGACGCGACCCCCAGCGTGGTCGATCCGCTCTCACCGCGGCCGCTGACGACGCTGGAGCGGGAGATCCGCTACGAGAACGTCGCCTTCGCCTATCGCGAAGGAGTGCCGGTGCTCCACGGAGTCGATCTGGCCGTGCCGCGGGGCCAGGTGCTCGCGCTCGTCGGCCCCTCGGGCGGCGGCAAGTCGACGTTGGTCGATCTCTTGCCGCGTTTCTACGATCCGATCTCCGGTCGCATCACGCTCGACGGCCACGACATCCGCGAGTATCGGCTGGGCGACTTGCGCTCGCTTCTCGGGTTCGTCACGCAGGAGACAATCCTCTTCGAGGGGACGGTGGGGCAGAACATCCGCTTGGGTCGACTCGACGCCTCCGACGAAGACGTCGAGGTCGCCGCGCGCACCGCCAACGCGCACGAGTTCATCTCGCGGCTGCCCGAGGGGTACGACACCGCCATCGGCGAACGCGGCACGCGCCTGTCCGGCGGACAGCGCCAGCGTCTCGCCATCGCGCGCGCCGTCTTGCGCAATCCCGAGGTGCTCGTCTTCGACGAGGCGACCTCCGCGCTCGACACAGAATCGGAGTCGCTCGTGCAGGTGGCGATCGAGCGGCTGTTGGAGAACCGGACGGCGATCGTCATCGCGCACCGACTCTCGACCGTGCGTCACGCCGATCGCATCGCGGTCATTGCGGACGGGCGCGTCGCGCAGTTGGGATCGCACGAGACGCTGATGGCGGAGGGCGGGCTGTATCGGCGGTTGTATGAGATGCAGTTCAGGGAGAGGGATGGGGATGGGGATGGGGATGGGGATGGGGATGGGGATGGGGACGGGGACGGGGACGGGGACGGGGTGCAGACATCGGTCTCGGCTCCAACGGTGGTGAGAGAAGGAGACTGAGAGGAAGCCAGACGGCCGTAGTTCTGGAGTAGCGCAGCGCTACTCCAGAACTACGGCCGTTCCACAGGCGGTCACCATGAGCATGCTGCCGCCGTCGCCCAACGTCTCGTAGTCGAGGTCGACCGAGAGGATGGCGTTGGCGCCGAGGCCCTCGGCCTGCGTCTGCATCTCGGACAGCGCGATGTCCTTCGCGCGGCGGAGTTCCTTCTCGTAGGTCCCCGAGCGTCCGCCCACGATGTCGCGGATGCCGGCGAAGAGATCTTTGAAGATGTTGGCGCCCATGATCGCCTCGCCTGAGACGAGTCCCAGATACTGCGTGACGCGCCGTCCCTCGATCGTCGGCGTGGTCGTGATCAAGAATGACATCGATTCCTCCTTCTGTCCGTCAGTCCAACCGGTCGAGCGCGGGAGTATCGGGCGCGGCTACCGCCGTCGCAAGAGGTCGTACTCCCCGATCGTCGCCTCGATCAAATACCGTTCATCGATCCAGCGCTGCAACCAGACGAACTGCGCCTGATCGAGCGCATAGTTCGCCAGGGTCGGCGCCAACACGACGTAGCGCGGCGGCGACGACTCCAGCGAGGCGCGCAGTTCGTCCATGGCCCCGGGGATGTCCATCTGCGCGCGACGCCCGGTGTTCGGTCCGACCAGCGGATAGAGGCCGTAGAAGCGGCCGGGCGCCGGTCGGTCGGCGTAGTAGAAGACGGCCGGCTTTGGTCCCCAGACCAGGATCGAATCGCTCGGCCCGGTCCGCGACTTCACATACTCGCCTACCTCCGCCTCGCGCCAGCGAGGATGCTCGGTCGTCGGCGTGTACTCGCCGACGTAGGCCGATGCGGTCCGTAGGACCGTCTCCCCGACATCGACGGCCAGGAGTGCGGTGAGAGCCAACGCGCCGGCGCGCGCGATCGGCTCGGCCGAGAGACGCACGACGGCCCAGCCGAGGGCCAACGCGAGCGCCGGCGCCGCGAACTGCAGGTAGTGGCCGAGGCTCCTCAAGCCGGCGAACGAAACCGCCAGGCCAACCGCGAGGAACGCGACGATCCAACGCCCGGCGCGCGGCGTCGGTGACACGGCCGGGGAGATCGCGAGCGCCACGGCCAGCGCCACCGCCGCGACGCCCCCCGCCGCCAGCGCGGGGTGGCCATGGACGAGAATTCCGACGAGCGAAAGCGCTCCGCGGATCGCCTCCTCTGCTCCCACTCCGCCCGCTCGGCGCAGCAGTGGGAAGAGCACCGTCTGCTCGAGCATCTCGTCGAACGCCCCGACTCGCGCGAAGCTGAGTCCGACGATCAGATTCGGGACGAGCCATCCCGCGAACAGCCAGGGGGCGCGCGCCCACCCGCGCCGTCCGTCGGCCAGGATCGGGACGACCAGGAAGAACGCCGCGTTCTGCTTGAAGAGCGAGCCCAACGCGATGAGCGCCCCGGCCGCCAGATCGCGAACGCGCGGGGCGAGTTCGGCGCGCGCGAGCCAGAGTCCGGCGCAGACGAAGAGCAGGGCGAACGGCTCCGTGTTCGCGGTCGCGCCTTCGAACGCCGGCGAGATCGCGGCGCAGGCCAGCGCCGCCACGGCCAGCGACGCGGCCCAAGCGCCCGCGACCGAGCGGGCCAGTCCCCCGAAGAGCGCGAGCACGCCGGCCTGCGTCAACAAGTGGAGCGTGCGCACCGCCTCCATCGGCTTGGCGCCGTCGCCCGCTCTCGCACTCCACTCGAAGGCCCAGGCGTAGACGTAGTAGAGCCCCGGGAAGTGCACATCCCAGAAGTCTCTGAAGCAGACCGCGCCATGCTGCGCGCGTTGCGCGAACACCGCGTAGACCGCTTCGTCGCGCGCGACGAACTCGATCGAGCGATACGGGACGAGCGCCAACGCGACGAGAGCGATGCCCAGCGCGACGGAGACGAAGAAGATCGCGTCGCCGCGCGCGCGCAAGGCGGGCCTCAGGCGGCGCGGGCGGCCGGCGCCCGTTCGTCGTCGAGCACGCGCGCGAGCGGTCCCTTGGAGAAGAGACGCGGGAAGACCCATCCCTCCGCCAGATAGATCCCGACCGCGACATAGATCCAAGCGAGGACGATGTCGACGATGTAGTGGTGATCAAGATAGACGGCGGAGAACCAGACGCCGAACGGATAGACGAGCGCCCAGGCCGCACCCCGACCGAATCGCTTCATGGCGTAGATCGCCACCAAGAGCGGGAAGGCGCTGTGCAGCGACGGAATCGCCGCGAATTTGTTCGGGTTGAGATGCTTGTAGACCGACTCGAAGAGCGGAATGCCGATCCACCGATCGGCCGCCACGAGATTGCCCGCCCCCGCCCCCTTGAACGACGCCTCCGGCTGGATGAAGCCGAAGTCGCGCACGTACCACGGGGGCGCGGCCGGATAGAGGAAGTAGGTGGCGAAGCTCGTCCAGGTGACGATCGAGAACGCGATCATGAATCGATAGAACATCGGTCGATCCCGCAGCGTGTTCCAGAAGATCCAAGCCAACACGATCGGCACGGCCATGTGCATGGCGTAGAGACCCGAGGCGAACTGATCGAGGGAGCGTTTCCATCCGGCGTCCGGGTTCAACTGCTGGAGGTCGAACCACCAACTGTTGGGGATCGTCCCGAGCGACGGCGCGAAGAGTCGCCACTCCCAGAGGAACGGCTCCAACACGTGGATCTGCCCCGCCAGATCATCCACCCCGCCGCGCATGAAGTCGTACGCGATCCAGAGCGCGATGAACGGACTCCAATCGAGCAAGAACCGTCTCGCATTGCCGAGCACCAGCGCCACAATGAGCAGCGAGAGGAAGGCGTGGTCGGGCCGCACCTTCATCACGTTGTCGATCTGGATGAAATAGACGACGACGAGACCGAGGACGACGAGGCGCCAGTGGTTCCCAACCCCCGGCTTGGCCGCGCCCGGTGTGGCCGCGCCCGGTGTGGCCGCGCCCGGTGTGGCCGCGCTCATCCCGTCGATTCGGCGTAGACACCGAGGCGGAGATACCGCTGGAGACGCTCCTCCACGAGCGGCGCGCCCGGGATCCGAATGAGCACATCGAGGCTCTCGCGCAATTCCAGGCGCAGCGTCTCGGCCATGAGCGCGGGGTCGCGGTGCGCCCCGCCGGTCGGCTCGGGCACGACGCGGTCGATCACGCGCAGACCGAGTAGATCCTGCGCGGTCAGCTTCAGCGCCTCGGCCGCCTCCGGCGCCTTCGCGCGGTCCTTCCAGAGGATCGCGGCGCATCCCTCGGGTGAGATCACCGAGTAGACCGAGTTCTCCAGCATCAGCACGCGGTCGCCCATAGCGATGGCGAGCGCGCCGCCGGAGCCCCCTTCCCCGATGATGACCGTCAGGATCGGTACCGAGAGGCGCGCCATCTCTCGCAGATTGACGGCGATCGCCTCGGCCTGGCCGCGTTCTTCCGCGCCGACGCCCGGGAAAGCGCCGGGCGTGTCGACAAAGGTCACCACGGGCGCGCCGAACTTCTCGGCCAGCCGCATCAACCGCAGCGCCTTGCGATACCCCTCCGGGTGCGGCATGCCGAAGTTGCGGGAGAGATTCTCCTTCGTGTTGCGGCCCTTTTGATGGCCGATGACCATGACCGGCCGGCCCTCGAAACGGGCCATCCCGCCGACGATCGCCCGGTCGTCCGCGAAGGCGCGGTCGCCGTGCAGCTCGAGGAACTCGGTGAAGATCGCCTGGACGTAGTCGAGGGTGTAGGGACGACGGGGATGTCGCGCCAACTGCACCCGTTGCCAGGCGGTGAGGCTCGAGTAGATCTCGCTCCTGAGCTTCTCCGCCTTCGCCTCGAGCTTGCGGAGCTCGTCGGAGAACTCGAGACGCTCCTCGTCCGCGAAGGCGCGGAGATCTTCGATCTTCCGTTCGAGTTCGACGATCGGCTTCTCGAAGTCCAGCCAGCTTGTTTCCATGCAGCTCCCCCAAGTCGCGGACGGGCCAATCTACCAACCCTCTTCACGGAGCGTCAACGTACCCCCGGCATGGGGCGTCGTTCGGCCCATTCAGGCCGAGCGCCGTGGGCGAAAAGCCACGCTCAGGCCCATTCCGTGCAGTTTGCGCCGCGGGCGCGTCTCCCTGCCCTGCCCCGAGTTCGACGGCGCGAACGAATGCCCGATCGATGCGCGAGCTCGCGATGCTCCAGCGTTCGCGTGGGCTGGACGTTACCCACTTCGCGACGATTGCGAGACCCCGTCTTCGGACACTCGGTACGGCGGTTGCTCCTTCGGCCCCAGCAACGCACTCCAGGTATCAGGGAGGGAGGTCTCTAGCCATGAAAGCCACCACACAGTTGATCGTGAGTCTGCTCGTCAGCGTCGGGCTCTGCGCCGGCGGCTGCTCGAGCGATGACGGCCAGTCGCCGATTCTGACTCCGTCGCCGCAGGACGAAAGTCCGCCGCTCACACCGGCCAGCATTCAACCCCAGGCGAGCGCCAAGGGGGGTTACCAGGTCGCCTGGATGCCCAACTTCGAGTCCGACATCGTGGGGTACAACGTCTACATCTACGATCCAGACCCGAGTCGCGCCAGCGCCTACCGCCTGTTGAACGTGAATCGCCCCGTGCCCCGCACGTCCTATGCGTGGCCCGCTGCGAGCGGTGGCGGCAACGCGTTCGTGCGCGTCAGCGCGGTCGACCAGTCGAACAACGAGAGCGAGATGTCGCCGGTCGTCGAAGTCGCTTGTAACTCGGGTGGGATCCCGGTCGAGCAGCAGCCCGGCCTGGATGACGCCACGGGCGGCAGCGGTCACGGCAGCCAGGCGTCGGATGAAGACACCGGGAAAGAACCGAACCAACAAGAACCGCAACGCTGAGACTCTTTCCCCGAGGGCGGCCTTGCCCGGCCGCTCGTCGGCCCCTCGCGGCCCCGCAATGCGCTTCGGCGCACGGCGGGGCCGCGCTGCGTTAGACTGCGCGCCCATGGAAACAACTCATGACGACCGCGCGCGACTCCTCGAACGCATCCAAGCACTCTCACTGAAACGGGGGCGCTTCGTTCTTTCCTCCGGCGCCGAGAGCGACTTCTATCTCGACCTCCGATTGACGACGACGGACCCCGAGGGCGCCGCGCTCTCGGCGCGCTTCCTCCTGGCGGAGGCGGCGCGGGTCGACGCATCTCGCATCGGCGGCCCGACCATCGGCGCCGATCCGTTGGTCGGCGCCGCGGTGGCGTCGAGCTATCACCTGGGGCGTCCGGTGCGCGGATTCCTGGTGCGCGGCGAAGCGAAGCGGCACGGGACCGAACGTCAGATCGAGGGACACTGCGAGGCAGACGACCGCGTCTTGGTCCTGGACGACGTCGTGACCTCGGCCGGCTCGATCGTGCGCGCCATCGACGCCGTGCGCGCCGCCGGCGCCGAGGTCGTCGGCTGTTTCTGTCTGGTCGATCGCGAAGCGGGCGGGCGCGAACGTCTGGCCGAAGCGGGCGTCTCGCTCACCTCCGTCTTCTCGGTGCGCGAAGTCTTGGGGCCCAAGGCCGATCCGCTGCCGGCGCGCTTCACTCCGCACACCCCCTACCTCACGACCGATGCGATCGTGGAACTGGAGCCGGGCAAGGTTCTGCTCATCCGCCGCGGTTTTCCGCCGTACGGATGGGCGCTCCCGGGCGGGTTCGTCGAGGTCGGCGAGAGTCTCGAGGATGCCGTGGAGCGCGAGCTCCTGGAGGAAACCGGACTCGCGCTCCAGTCGGTCGAGCAACTCCACACCTACTCCGCGCCGGGACGCGATCCTCGTTTCCACACGGTCACGACCGTCTTCACCGCGACGGCCCGAGGCCCCGCCCGCGCCGGCGACGACGCCAAGGAGATCGCGCTCTTTCCGCTGGATCGCTTGCCCGAAGATCTCTGCTTCGATCATGCCGCGGTTCTCGCGGATTGGCGCACGGGACGATACGGATCGCGGCCGATCGGTTAGACTGCCGCGGGGCCGGGGGGAGGTTTCCAGATGTTCGTCGATTGCCCGCTCTCGAGATCCCGGCGCACGCTCCCCCGCTTTGTTCGCCTCGCCTCTCTCTTCTTCCTGCCGATCGTCTCCTGCCTGTGGTGGGCCGCGACGCTGCGCGCCGAGTATCCGCAGTTCGTCGTCAACGACGACACCTTCGGCGAGGAACATCGCCTGGATCCCGCGGTCACTCCGCTGCCGGGCGGCGGCTTCTTGGCGGCGTGGGTCGACAACAGCCGGGGGCACACCGACATCAACGCGCTGCGACTCGACGCCGCGCTCGCGCCGATCGGCGAACCAACCCGTCTCAACAGCGACGACGGCCTGTTTGCGCACATGGGGGTTCGACTCTCCGCTGCTCGCGCGGGGCGAATCTGGGCGATCTGGATCGACGAACGCGAAGGACAACCGCAGATCTACGCGCGTCCACTCTCGGCAACCGACGGCGCCGCCATCGCCCCCGACTTCGCGGTCGGCACGACCCCGGCCGGCTCGATCTCTGTGCCTTCGGTGGCGATCAATAGCAACGGCGATGCGCTCGTCACCTGGGCGGCGCAGCCGGGCGCAGCCGTCCGGATCTACTTCCGTGGGATCGGCGCCGATGGAGCTCCTCTCGGCCCCGTGACGGAGGTCGACGAGGAGAACGCGGCGGCTCCGCAGGGCAATCCCGCGGTCGCCGCGCTGCCCGATGGCCGCTGGCTGGTGGCGTGGGACGAACGGACCAGCCTCACCCGCAACATCTACTACCGGATTCTCGACGCAGACCTGAGCGGCGCCTCCGACATCGTTCAGGCGGACGGCGATCAGATCGGCCTGAGCGATCAGAGCGATCCGGCGGTGTTGGTCCGCGGGAACGACATCCTCGTCGCTTGGACCGACAACCGTGAAGGCAGCGGCGATCTGTGGGGACACTGGCTCGATCTCGACGGCGCGCGGGAGGCTGGCGCGGACACGCGCCTGCGCGAAGCAACCGATCCGGCGCCCGACCTCGAAGCCCGTCTCGTCGGCGCGGACGACGGCTCGTTCGTCCTCAGTTGGCTGGGATCGGCCGGCACGTCACCCCGCGCGTACTGGCGGCTCTTCGCCTCCGACCGAAGCGGCGCGAGTCCGAGCGAGACGATCGACGCAGCGTCCGCGGGCGTGCACACGCGCACCGCCGACGTCGTCGCCAGCGGACCGGGAGAGTGGCTCGCTCTCTTCAGCGACAACCGCACGCTCTCCTCCCAGGTCTATGCGAAACGGCGAGACTTCCAGGACCCCCAGAGCGAGGAGATCACGACGATCTGGTCGGCGCCCGGCTCCGGCAGCCAACTCGCTCCGGACGTCGCGCTCTTCCCCGATCGCTCCGCCGTCGTCGTCTGGGCTGGCCTGGAGAGCGGTCTGCTCAACGTCTACGCGCGCATGGTCGACACCACCGGGACACCGAGCGGCGCCGGCTTCCAGGTGAACGAGATCCCCATCAACCACGGACTTTCGACCGTCGACGGGTTCGACGCGATTCCGCAATTCGCCCCCTGGACGGCGGCCTGCTCGACCGGCTTCGTCGTGACCTGGCCCGTGAACGAAGGGGGCGGTCGTCTCGGCGTGTACGGGCAACTGTTCGATCGCGACTCCAACCGACTCGGAGGCAACTTCCGCATCCCTCCGCCGGGCCGCGACGCCATTCCTCAATCCGACGCGCGCCCCGTCATGCTGTCGGACGGCCGCTTCGCCATCGCCTGGCGCGACAACTCCGCCGACGCCGGCGGCGACATCTTCCTGCAGTACTTCTCCGCGGATGGTCTCCGCGAGGGCTCGCCGATCGATCTGATCGACAATGACAACGGCCAGCGAAACTTCCGCCAGCAACTCCCCTCGATCGCGGTCAGCCCGTTCGACGAGATCATCGTCGGATGGATCGACCATCGCTTCCGTAGTTGGGACATCTTCCTGCAGAGGGTCTCACCGTTCGGCACGCTGAACGGGCCGAACGAGCCGCAACACGTCGTCCCGGACGGCGAGACCGAAGACCAGGCGCGCCCCGCGGTCGCCAACGGCGAGGACCGTGCCGTCGCCGTGTGGGAAGAACTCCCGCTCACACTCGGCCTGATCCGCGGTCGCCTCACGGTTCTGGAGACCGCGCGAGGCGATGGCTCGGCGCCGGCCGCCGCGTCGCTTCCCATCACCGATTTCATCGTGAACGACGACCAGCCGCTGACGCTCGGCAACAAGTTCGTCGACATCGGCGTCGACGAGTCGGGTCGCTTCCTCGTCACCTGGTGGGAGAACCATGACGGCGACTCGCGACTCTGGGCCCGCCGCTACGACCCGACCGGCCAGCCGAACGGGCCGCGCTACGATCTGTCCGAAGCGACCGACGGCAGCCGCCTTCCCGCGCACATCGACGTCGGTGCCGGTGTCATCCAAGTGGTCTGGAGCGACTCGCGGCGCGATCGCGGATGGGATGTCTTCACCCGCAGGATCGACTGGGCCTTCGCGGGCGGACCTGTGCCGGTGCTGGTCTCCGGTTTCGAGTCGGCCAGTCTGAGCGAGGGAGTCGAGCTGACTTGGCGCGCGTCGTCGGACCGCCCCGGCGAAGACTTCCATGTCTGGCGTCAGGAGAGCGGTCTGGGCGGGACCACGCCGGCCGCCACCGCCCTTCGGATCACCCGCGAGCCGCTTGTCCCCGCGTCCGGCCTCTACCGCATGGTCGACTTGGAGCCGATCGCGGGAGCGTGGGCCGACTACTTCTTGGAGGCGATCGCGCTCGACGGGACGAGCGAGTTCATCGGACCGTTCTCGATCCTGTATTCCACCGGCGCGAACGTCGCTCGGCTGTGGCCGAATCCTTCGCGCGGCGCCGTCATGTTGGCGGCACCCGCGGCCGGTCGCTATGAACTCGAGGTGCGCGACGTGGCCGGCCGACTGGTGCGGCTCTCGGCCGATCGTTCCGATGGCCGCACGCCGATCGTGTGGGACGGGCGCGACATGCGCGGACGGCTGGTCCCCGCGGGGATGTACTTCGTGCGCGCCGCCTCGAGCGAGCGGCCGTCGAAGGTGTTGCTCCTCCGCTGAGAGGGCCTCCGCTTCCCGACGATGCCGGATCGATCGAGACGTGGAGGCTTCGTGCGTGGAGAAAAGGTTCTCCACCGCTACAACCGCGACCTAGGGCCCGGCGAGATCCTCGAGGTGGACGCGCGCATGTTGCGCGTTCACTTCCCGCGCGCCGACGAGACGCTCGTGTTCTCGGCCGAGGATCCTCCCTTCGAACGACTGGTCCTGCCCGAAGGCGTCGACCCCGCCGACTGGAGCAGCGAATTCTCCGACGATCTCGCCGAGCGGTTGCTCCGCGGCGAGGTCGATTCGTGGCCGGCGCTGCGCAATCGGCTGGCCGGCGGCGCGTTGCGTGAGATTCGCGAAGCCGACGGACTCGGCTCGTATCTCGGCGGACGGATCGAACTCTTCCCGCACCAACTGCACGCGGCCGAGAAGGCCTGTCGACGCGATCCGGTGCGGTGGCTTCTGGCCGACGAGGTGGGACTCGGCAAGACGATCGAAGCCTGCCTCATCCTCTCGCATCTGCTGCGCACGGGGCGCGCGCAGCGGATTCTCGTGCTCGCCCCCTCCACCTTGACGGTGCAGTGGTTGGGCGAGCTCTATCGGAAGTTCCATCAGGTATTCGTGCTGCTCGATCCCGAACGGCGGCGCGACGTCGAGCGCGAGTTGGGGCGCGAGTTCAATCCATTCGAGACGTATGAACGCGCCGTGACTTCGATCGAGGATCTCGTGGCCGAGCCGTCTTTGGCGCGACTCGCCGCCGCCTCCCGGCCCGATCTCGTCGTGGTCGATGAGGCGCACCGACTGGCGCGTCGACCGGGACATCCGGGGAGCGCGGCCTTTCGCGCGGTCGAGAGCATCGTCGCGCAGAGTCGCCATGCACTGCTCCTCTCGGCCACGCCGCTGGAGGCCGATATCCACGGTTTCTTCTCGCTCCTGCGACTGTTGGATCCGACGCAGTTCGGCTCGTGGGAAGAGTTCCAGGCGCGGCTCGCGCGCGGGGCGCCGCTGCCGCCGATGACGAGCGCGACGCGTCGCGTCGACATGGGCGGACTGCCGCCGAGAGTTCCCCAGCCGGTCGACTTGGGCGACTGGCCGGAGTGGGCCGCCCGGGAGGCTTCGGTCCGCTCGCTCCCGACCGAGCCGCCCCCCGCACGGCGCCAACGGGTCGAGGCGCTGGAGCGGGCGGTCAACGACCCATTGCGCGGCGTGGTCCCGCGCCCCGCCGAGGGCGGCGAAGCCGGAAACGAAGTCGGAAGCGAAGTCGGCGGCGATCGTCGACTCGACTGGATCGTGCAGCGGGCCCCGCGATGGAAACGACGCGGCGAGAAGACGCTCATCTTCGTGCGCGCGCGTGAAGCGCTCATCTGGCTGAAGCAGGAACTCGAGTTCCGACTCCACCAGCGCATCTCCGTCTTCCACGAGGATCTCTCCGCCGCGCAGCGTGATCTCGAAGTGGCGGGATTCGCGCGCGACGAAGGGCCGTCGATCTTGATCAGCACCGAGTGCGGCGGTGAAGGCCGGAACTTCCAGTTCTGTCGCCGGCTCGTCCTCTTCGATCTGCCCTGGAATCCGATCTTGGTCGAACAGCGGATCGGTCGGCTCGATCGCATCAGTCGACGTCGACCGGTCGAGATCGTCTACTTTCGTCCGGCCGACGGCTTCGGCGCGCAGATCACCGCGCTCTATGAACGGATCGGGCTCTTCCGCCGTCCGCTCGGCGGCGTCGAGACCTGGCTCGCCGCCGTGGCCGAGGGGATCGCGCGCGCGGCGGGAGAACCGGAGCCTTCGCTCGACGCGGAAGCCCTCGCCTCCGAGACCGAGCGCGCGCTCGATCAGACGCAGCGTTCGGTCTACGCGTTCCTCCACGCCGAGCCTTACCGCGCGGAGCTGGCCGCCGAGATCTTCAGCCGCGTCCCGCCCGATCTGGAGACGCGCACAGAGGCGGTCGTGACCGAAGCGGCGCGTCAGTATGGATTCGACGTCATCGATCGCGCCGAACGGCGGACCTGGTATCTGGAGTTCGGCGCGCTCGCCGTCATCGATCCGCTGCCCGGTCTTCCGGCGGGTAGCCGCTGGTTGGGGACGTTCGATCGCGTGACGGCGGTGGCCGACGAGACGTTGGACTTCTTCGCCTCCGGCCATCCACTGGTCGAGGCGGTCCTGCAAGAATTGGCCGACGGACGCCGTGGGCAGATCGGACTGCTGGAGCTGCGCGGCGCGACGGCCGAGGCGGGCGCCGAGGCGGGCGCGGAGTTGGAAGACGGCGCGCTCGGGTTGGTCGTCGCATTGGAAGAGGGGATCGCGACGCGACTGCATCCCTTCGATCTGCTGGGTCGACCGCGGCCCGAGTGGCGACGGTTCTTCGAGGAGTCGCCCTCGCGCCTCACGCCGCTCGCGCCGGGCGAATGGCGCGCGCCCGCAGGATGGAGCGAGTTGGTGCGCGGCGTGCTGCGCGCGGCGCGGGATCGCGGACGACCCACCGCCGCCATCGGACTGCGGTTCGTTCGGTGAGGTCGTCGCGCTAGACTTTCCGCGCTAGACTTTCCGCG
>Ga0163144_10007593_pt1 | contig 23727 bp, 21 predicted proteins | sample OliLak19BULKMAT1_FD_123175 | JGI IMG/M metagenome (GOLD analysis project Ga0163144, IMG submission 123175) | Freshwater microbial mat bacterial communities from Lake Vanda, McMurdo Dry Valleys, Antarctica - Oligotrophic Lake LV.19.BULKMAT1 | ecosystem: Environmental > Aquatic > Freshwater >...
CTGCCTGCTATTCTCCATTCCTACCCCATCATACGGAAATTATATGTGTAACAACCTATCACATCTTTAAGGTACATCCCGGATTTTTACCCGTAAATAAAGAAACTACTTTGTAAGAACAAACCCTTCTTACGATGAAAAGAATACTCCTCCTCCCTTTTATCACAGTGTTGATGGGGTCAACCAGCTGCTTCGCACATGGCTGCTACTATTTTTTACAATTGGATACTTCAAAAACTACTCTCGTCGAAAAACATGCTTCGGTGGATAGTTCATTTACGCTGGAAGGCTATGTCACTCCCGGCAGCGAATTACAATTCAGGGTGGGTTATGGTTACCTTGCTGATTCCTGGAAAGGGATCAACGGTTGCTATCATTATGGTGAGTTTATCCTGAAGAGAATAACCATCACCTGGCTTCAATCAGGAGAATAATAAAAGGAATAAATTATTCCGGGGTGTCTCAACTTCTACCAGCACCGGGGGCATTTCTCACTATACTTATTACCGAAAGTGAAACCCAGCATCAATTCATGGGTACCCCGGCTTACCGTGTTCAGTGCAGTGGTAGTGATGTCATAAGCATAGCCCACATTAAAAGTATTGCTTACATTAAAACCTGCCATGGCTGCATAGCCATCCTGGTAGCGGTAGCTGCCGCCTAACCAGAGCAGGTCCCTGTACTGCACTTTTAAATTGGCTTCGGGCTGAAAGTTATTCCTGGAAGAGCCCTGCACATATTTCAGCATAAAGGACGGGATAACATTCATATCCTCTCCCGCCATAAACCGGTATCCGGCTGTTAAAAACATATGGGGGATCAACCTGCCTTCATTGATGAAAGTAGCATCATCAGAAAAAGAAAGTTTTTGGGGTATGATCTGCTGGGCAGACAAACCGACGAAGAAATTTTTAGAATACAGCCATAACCCGAAACCCAGGTCCGGCCGGATCCGCTTCAATTCCCCATTGATAGCCGCACCTGTAGCGGGATCAAACGGGTCGCCGGTGCCACTAAAATCCTGCTTAGACTTATCGATGGTCACATTAGTAATACCGGCAGAAAAACCGGCGGAGAGGTTCATGGTGGGTGTCAGGCCGAGGTGATAAGCATAGGTGGCGTTTGCCGTAAAGCGGTTAAAACTTCCTGTGCGATCATTCACGATGGTCATTCCAATTCCATGATGTGGTTCAGCAGCGGTATAATTCTCCCAGTAATATTTTCCTCTTGGATTTTGTCCCGGAACTTCAAAAGAAGTAGACGACGTACGATAATCTCCTTTACCGATGGGGGCCTGTATCGAAAAATAAGTAGTCTTGGGCGCCCCGGTCAACCCTACCCACTGGTCGCGGGTACTGATCTTAACATCAGTATAATTTTCTATACCACTCAATGCCGGGTTCAGTATATAATTGTTAAGGATGTATTGTGTATAATGCGGCCGCTGCTGGCCCATCATCACCTGCACACATAACATCAACACGGGGATCAGTACTAATTTCTTTTTCATCACTTCCTGTTTTTCGCTTAACGGATCACATCCACATAACCTGACATGATGCTTCTTCCGTTCTTCGGGTTCACGATATAATAATATGTTCCAATCGGTACTAGGTTGCCTCCAATGGTTCCATCCCATGGTGTACCATAGCCAACAGATCTCCAGATCATTTGTCCGTACCGGTTAAATATCTCTACTGTACCACCCGGATAGGTATCCAGGTATTTAATCTCCCACCTGTCATGTATTCCATCTCCGTTAGGGCTGAAGATATTCGGTATCTCAGGTCCTTTCAGCACCTTAATGAAGACCTGGTCCTGGGCCGCACATCCACCCCGGCCTGTTACTACCAGTGTATAAGTAATATCCTCCACACCTTTTACGATCGGATTTTTTATGGTATTGCTTCCGATAAAATACAGGTTGGGTGTCCAGGAATAGGTCGGGTTGATATCATTAGAAATAATGGGCTCCAGTGTATCACTTCCTCCCTGCAGAATGAACAGGTCAGGGCCTGCATTCACCATCGGATAAGGATTGACCGTAACAGTCCTGCTAGCCAACGTGCTGCGGCAACCATGGCTGTTGGTGATAAACAGGGTTACATCATAAGACCCTGCAACTCCATAGGTATAATTTACTACAGGAGTGGTCCGGGTATTATTATCGCCCATTGACCAGCTGTATTGCTGGATAGTTCCGTCAGCCGGATTGCTGTTATCCGTAAACGTAAAGCTCTGGCCAACGCATACATCCGTTTTGTTGGCGGTAAATGATCCGGTAGGTTGAGGGTGGATCGTATTTAAAATGATGGTCGTATCATGTACGCAACCTGAGCCGCTTGTTATCTGCAGGTTTACGTTAAAAGGACCAACAGTATTATAAATGTGTGAAGGACTTGAACCGGTAGCAGTATTCAAAGTGCCACTGGCCGGGTCTCCAAAATTCCAGAGATACGTAAAGCTGGCCTGTGTTCCATCTGGAATCGAAGAGGCTGCACTATTAAAAGCAACTGTTGCCGATGGTAAACAGGAACTGGCAGGAAAAGTAAAATTGGGCCTTGCTAAAGGATTCACCGTTACGGGTATGGTGCGCACAGTGCTTTTACAGCCCCGGCTGGTTGTTACAAATAACCTAACAATGTACGTCCCCCAACTGCTAAAAAGATGCGTTGGGTTTGCTAAAAATGAGGTGTTGGCTGCACCGCTGGCAGGATCACCAAAATCCCATACCCAACCAGTGATCGTTCCCACGCCGGATGGAATGGTAGAATTGATACTGCTGAATGCAACGGTTGTTTTCTCACAGGCTAATGTGGAGAAACTAAACTGTGCAGAAGCACTGTCCAATACAGTGATTGGTTTGGATAAAGTGTCTATACAACCGCCCGCCGTGGAGGTAAATGTATATTTGATCATAAAAGTCCCCGGTCCAACTAATGCAGGATTGAAAATACCTGATGGGGAAACTCCGGGGCCGCTGAAAACACCTGGAGGGCCAGGAACCCCTCCTATTTCACTGGCCTGTGTTATCTGGAATGGTGCAGCATCGAGACAGGCATCCGGCAAATTCAGGAATTGTACTTTAGGAGCAGCATTGACTACGATATTCTTTGATTCAAGATCCTGACATAAAGTACCCGAATAAGCTCTGAAACGTATATTGTAAGAAGTGGTGGTCTGAAGAGTCGGATATTTATGTTTATATATTTTATTCGGTGTTGGAAAATCATCCGTTTCAATCACGGTTGGCGCCCCTGCAAAATCCCAGATTATCTCTACTTTGGTAATGCTACCCGCATTAATCGTTGAAAGATTAGTAATAGAGATGGAATCATTTGAACATAATGCTGCAGGATTCTGTACAGAAAAATCAGCATTGGGGTTCGCTCCATTGATAAAGATATCATGATAGACGGTATCCTTACAGCCCAGCGTACTCGTCGCGATATGCCGCACCGTATATGATCCTACTGCAGTATAGAGGTGTGATCCGTCTTTCGTAGTTGATGTATTCAGAGGCCCTGAACCCGGATCCCCAAAATTCCATTCATAGCCCAGCGGGTCAAGCGTACCGCCAATGATTTTACTTGTATCCATAAAGAATGCGGCTACATCATTAATACAAACCTCCGGCACCATAAAGCCGGCTACTGGTTTTGAATTAACCGTAATAGGGATTGAAAATACAGGGCTGTTTACACAGTTTTTATTATTCGATACCGTCAGCGTAACATTATAGGTCCCGGTACCTGTGAATATATGTATCGGGTTCTGTAAAGATGATGTATTATTGATACCGCTTGGAATATCATCAAAGTCCCAGCTCCAGCTAATCAGGCTTCCGATATTGGGAGAAGAGAGATCTGTAAAGCTAATAAACCTTGTATCACAGGCGGGCACCGTTGCACTGAAATTGGCAGTTGGGAGTGGATTGATGATGATCGTACCTGTTTCTGTTTTTTGTACGCAAGTGCCGGTAGTTGTTACCGTATAATTGAATGTACCTGAAACAGTAGCTGTTCCGCTGATGGTAAATACACCGCCACTATAAACGCCAGTTACACCAGCAGGAAGTCCCGATACGGTTGCATTAGTTGCTCCTCCTCCCACTGCATACGTAATGGTAGTGATAATAGTGTTGAAACACATCTCCTGTAAAGTTGTGGCTGGTGCGGAAGTCAAAACCAGCGAAGCATCCGGGTTAACAGTAATAGTACCGGTTGCCGTTTGCTGGTTGCAGGTACCACTTGTAATAACGTTATATGAAAAAGTTCCGGTTACAGTTGGTGTACCTGTTATCGTCACGATACCGCCGGCAAATGTGCCGGTAACGCCGGCAGGAAGTCCCGTAATACTGGCTCCTGTTCCACCTGCTGTTACTGAATAGGTAATTGTTGTGATCGGAATATTAATACAAATATTCTGTGTGGTCGTAGCAGGAGCCGAAGTCAAAGTCAGGGCAGCATCGGGATCAATAGTAATTGTACCGGTAGCTGTTTTCTGAACGCAGGTACCTGTTGTTGTAATCGTATAATTGAACGTGCCTGTAACGGTTGGCGATCCACTAATCGTAAACACCCCACCAGAAAATACACCGGTTACACCTGCAGGAAGACCGGTAACACCCGCACCTGTACCACCACCAATTATTGCATAAGTGATGTTGGCTATTGGAGTGTTGATACAAATCTGCTGGTTGGTGGTAGCTCCGGGAGAAGTGAGTGTAATAAGAGCATCCGGGTTGACGTTGATTGTGCCATTGGCGCTTTGCTGACCGCAAGGACCGGTAGCTGTAACGGTATAGTTATAAGTACCTCCGCCAACAGGGGTTCCACTGATCGTAAATAAGCCGGCATTATAAATGCCGTTAACACCCGAAGGCAGGCCCGTGACCGTTGCGCCCGCTCCTCCGAGAATAGTATAAATAATATCTGCGATCGGGGTATTTTCACAAAGAGTCTGATTGTTTGTACCTGCCGGTGAAGTCAGGTTCATATTAACATTCGCCAAAACAATTATATCCACAAATGCATTGGAAACCGGTTGAAAACAAAGCGTAGATCCGGTATTTCTGATTTCAACAAGATTATACCGGAAAGTACCTGCTACATTAGTAGGTGGTTGCAGGGTAACCGAAGTATTAGTTCCGGTTGTAGATATGGTTTGATTAGGACCGCTATTGATATTGTATGTAAAAGTATAAGGAACTCTACCACCGACACCTGTAAACGTAATATTGGGAGACGGGGCATTCAGGCAAACAGTAATTCCTCCGCTGATGCTGCCGGAAGGTAAGGGTGCGACTACAACCTGTTTCACTACCTGTCCGCTAATACAACCCGGCGTCGTAATAGTAGAGAATGTTACGTTGTATGTTCCCGGACCGCTGAAAGTATGGGTAGGGTTTTGCAAAGCGGAAGTATTTGATCCCCCGCTTGCCGGGTCACCAAAATCCCAGTTCCAGATATAACTGGGGCGGGGCGTTACAGTATTATCAGTAAACTGTACCGGCTCTGATGCACAACCACCATTTATAAAAGTAAAATCTGCAATGGGCGGGTCAAATACATTTAAATCAAAGTCAATATCCTGTTCACTACCACAACCGTCTGTATTGGGTTTATAAACAGTCATCGAAACTGGAAATGTACCGCTAACGTTAAATGTGTATAAAGAGGGAAGTGAATACCAATACAATGTTACTCCATTAACGATAGTTGTCGAATCAGGTCCTCCCGCACCGGGAGTGCAAGAAGTATATTGGGTAAGAATATTACTTGGTACAGGCGGGCCGGGCAGCAGCGACAAATCCCAACCGATTGAATCTGCACAGTACGGTAAGGAAACTTTAAAACGAAAAGGTGAACCCTTACATACTGACGGGGTTGGTTCAATACCAAATTGAGTTGATACCCCAATTTGCTGATATAAATCTTTTACGTTTGTTCCTGCGGAATAAGCATAGGATTCAAATTGGCCGGCCTGAAATCCATAAGCGATAGCATTATATCCACTATCTGCTAATAATCTATAAGAACCAGGCGAGCCTAATAGCTGCTGCAAATATGAATACCCCGGCAATGGAGCAAAATTTTGCCAAGTACCCGAGGGTGGCAAAAGAGGTCCCCCATTAAAAGAAATTCTAAAATTAGGAACAGCTATCGTCTTTATAAGAACATTTACCCATTGCCGGTTAATATTTTGTTGTGAAGAAGAAAAAATTGTAATGTCACTAATATTTTGTTCAATCGGATTTAAAATGACCATATCGGGGTCGCCGGTACCACTTCCTGAACAATCTCTTCTTTGGGCATATTGTATAACCGAAATAGGCTTGTCCGCAGTAATGCTCGTTGGTGAAGAGAATACTACCGGTGTAGAATTAAAAGTCGCCGGGTAAATTTGACCTTCATTCAGGACGGCAACCAGCGATCCATCTACGAAAACCTTTGTATTGTTTTCGGATGCCAGAACACGATATGGGTTTCCGTTTGGATAATCTCCAAAAGGAACAAATCCAAAATTTTTGCCCCAGGTACTAATCGGATATTGCTGTTGAAATAATGGATCAAAAGAACTGCCGGTTGCACATGAATTTGTTCCTAGTGTAATGGCCGAACTGCCGGAAAAAACAGCAATTGGCAAGCAACCACCTGTTCCTGATGCAATAGACTCTATCAGGGAACCTGTTAAATCCTGGGTAGCCTGGTACTGATACATATCACCTACCAATGGTAATGTAATATTGAAAGGAGCCCCCAAGACTCCATTTGTTCTTGGTGTTATTCTTACCAGTGTGTTTGGCTTAGTTGCAATTATTTGGAATTGAGACCTTCCAAGATAACTTCCCTGGTTGGTACCATTTTGTGTAAAACTGGTAGCATAATATCTTTTACCCAATACATTTACAGGTAGCAACAAAGTAGCTGCGCTTCTGGCGGCGCCCCATTGCTGTGCATAGGCAACTACGGAAGGCTTTCCGGGATCTGTTTTTATCTTTATCGACTTTTGAATAATCATGCCAGATTCTCCATTTGAAATATGGCCGGTAGCATGAGTTATTTGTATTTCCTGAAGGCCGTTAGCTGGAATATTAAAAGGGGCTGAAAAAGCACCATTTGTCATCGTCACCATACCGCTGCTCGCCTTGTCAGAAGTAATCCAAATACTTAATGTTGCAAGGTTAGCTCCGCTAGGCACATGCTGAGGAAAGCAAAGCCAGAATTCCTTCCCTTTGTTCGAAAAGTCCTGAGCTAAAGCAGGTGTACAACATAAAACGGTAAGTACAAGCGTACTTAGAAGGTAAAATTTTCTCATTGAATCCAAAGTCCTGGGGTGTAAATAAAGAGGAGACGAATTTAGGAAAAACAAATGATAAATGACAAGGATTTACCAGTAATCTGGATAAGAAGAAAATAGTCAAAAATTTTCGTATATCTACTATTATTAAAGAGTTATGAGGTTTTGCCGGTGGATACAGAATTTCTGTTGACAAAAAAATAAGCTCCTACTTTATACGCATTTTCTCCATTTTGACAGTTTATTATAATAAAATAATATTATTTATTTTTTCACTTCATGTAAATAAAAAAATTACTTCCATTAGGCTTTGATTTTCAATGTATAATATCAATCCACTCAATTTTGTTTAATTACGTGAAAATAAATGAAATAATATAATGAAATATAAACTATATTTTGATATTAATAATTAAATAAAGATTATATATAATTGATTATTATGTTTTATTTGAATATTGAATATGATTCATTTATTAGCTAGATCGTAAATTAGCAGTATTTTAATTTAACTACATATTTTAGTTATATATTTTCTTTGTTTTGGGGCTACGACTTCTGAAATTCCCCCCTAAAAAAATAATGATGTTAGTAATGAAATCCTGGGGGTGTTTAGTCTCCCATCCCTTTTTAAAAAAAAATGAGTGATTTAATACTAAGGAGGTTAGCCCGTTAAATTGGGCCATTAGTTCCTGTTACATTGTACATGTTGCAAAATTATTTGCTGAAAAAATGAGGCACATTTCCTACGCTTGCAGAATTTTCGGGAGATAGCCAACCCCAAAATCCGGAACGCTAAATCCCGGGTACTGTACAAATCAATAACCAGGTAATAAGTAGTAAAAAAAGTCCAGGCTCGTTTTTAACGCCTTTACAAGCTGCCTTTCCCCTATTTTGCAGGTCTAATCCTGTATGATGTATTTCCGAATCGCCCGATTGATTTTGTATCTCGTTCCGGCATTTTTCATGGCCTCCTGCGGGCAGGTTAAGGAGCCCGATTTTAAACGTATTGAAAATGTCCGCATCAGCAAAATGGGACTGAGCGAATCCACGCTTACCCTGGACCTGCATTATTATAACCCCAATAAATTCAGGCTGAAGATAAAAGAAGCAGAAGGTGATGCCTGGATTGAGAATACGCTCTTGGGTCACTTTACTATCGATACCATGGTACATATTCCCGCCAACGGAGAATTCCGGTTACCTGTAAAACTACAGGTGGATATGGGGAAGATCCTGAAGAATTCGCTCCTGGCTTTTTTAGCCAAAGAAGTGATGATAAGATTAGAGGGTAATGCCCGCCTCGGAAAAGGGCTCGTCTATATCAATTACCCGATCCGCTATGAAGGAAAACAGGATCTGGAGAAACTGCTGAAATAAACTTTTCGGGCACATAGTTAGCCTTAACAATCTGGTAATTTAGCCTCAGGAAGCTCATGTTCCCGTAAATATTATTACTGCACAGGTGTCGGGGTAACCGGTGGAACTTTGGGCTTGGGGTGCCCTCCTCCATCCTCAAATTTTTTACAGGTCTTGGGAAGCCTGTTATATATATCTTCTGTAGCCGGTACATCATCTGCATCATAGCCACAATTAGCAATGGCGGTTTTTATTTGCTCAATATCCGTTCTGTCAGTCAGGTATTTTACTTTGGTTTCTCCTCTACGGTAATACACCGTTACTTCCAGTACACCATCATAACGTTTCAGGTAAGTTTCTATCCTCGTTTTACAGCTCTCACAAACGGCATTGGGGGTTTTAATAATAGCCGTCAGCATTGCTTTTGTTTGGGCCGAACCCACAACAGCAAAGCCGATAACAGTAATGGCGGCAAAAATAATTTTTTTCATACTCGATGTATTCATCGCAAATTACGAAACCCCTTTCCAGTTGGCCGGGTCATCCCGCCATTTTAACAAAATTTCCTCTTGCCCGGCAGAAACAAGTCCTTTTTGTACCGCCGAACTGATCAGGGTTGAGTAATCCGTCAGGGAATAATAGGTCAATGATGCGTTAATGAAAGCTTCGGTTGCAACGGTGAAACCATACGTAAAAATAGATACCATGCCGATCACTTCCAACCCCTGCTCCTTAAGCACATCCACCACCTGTAAACTACTCTTACCGGTGGAGACCAGGTCCTCAATAACAACTACTTTTTGCCCTTCCTCATAAAACCCTTCGATCTGGTTACCCAATCCATGCTCTTTGGGTTTGGGACGCACATAGATATAAGGCAATTTCAACTGGTCAGCTGCCATAGCGCCCCACGCAATTCCTGCCGTAGCTACGCCTGCCAGCATTCCTGCTTCCGGGAATTTTTCAAAGACCACATTACACATTTCTGATTTAATAAAGTCCCGGATAAAGGGAAAGGATAATACTTTGCGGTTATCACAATAGATTGGGCTCTTCCAGCCACTGACCCAGGTAAATGGCTGGTCAGGGCTTAATTTCACAGCGTTTACCTGGAGGAGTTTTTCGGCTACGGCTTTGGCGTCTGTCATAGCATAAAGATAAAAAAAAGCTGCGAGCCCTGAGCGACGAGTTACGAGACTTTAGTTCGTACCTTCCTATAATGACTCGTAGTTGGTAGTTCGTAGCTCAAAACTTACAGCATTTATTAGATAATATGTACATCAAGATCTATTTTAACAACAAACCCCTTTTCCTCTGCGATAAAGTGGATGAAACGATCGAACCGTATGTTCACCATGATGATGCGGTCTTTATTGATGAACTGGATACACATTCAATCAAATCTATGATCCATGAAATGCAACTGGAAAAGATCCATGCCGGCGTTTTCTATCATCCGGATCTTGACAAATTGAAGAAAGCCTTTTATAAAAAATTTACACTTGTCCAGGCAGCGGGCGGGCTGGTTGTCAATGAAAAAAAAGAAATACTGATGATCTTCCGAAGGGGGAAATGGGATCTGCCCAAAGGAAAATTAGATAAAGATGAAACCCTGGAAGAATGTTCCGTACGCGAAGTCGAAGAAGAAACGGGCTTGCAACAGGTGAAATTGCTATCACCACTCCTGATCACTTATCATACTTATCACGAGGGCACAAAATACATACTCAAAGAATCATACTGGTACAATATGAAAGTTAGCGGCGCACAACAGCTAGTGCCGCAAACAGAAGAAGATATTCATGACATAAAATGGGTGACTGGCAAAGATGCCCAAAAACTATTTCCGGATTGTTTCCCTTCTGTTATTGACGTAATAAAGAAATTCCTCACCGGATAGGCAGTTTAGAGCGAACGGAGTTTTGTAAAATCTCTTTTTTCAATTATGGCGACGGTCAAGCGGCTGATGCAAACCATTTTTCCTGCTTCATTATAGATTTTTACATCCCACACATGGGTGGATTTACCGAGGTGCAATGGCATTGCTACACCGGTAACAAAACCTTGAGTAGCACTATGCACATGGTTGGCATTGATCTCCAGTCCCACACATTGAAACCGGTCCTGGTCAATTACCATCGCCGATGCTACACTACCAATTGTTTCGGCTAATACACAGGAAGCTCCGCCGTGCAACAATCCATAGGGTTGTTTAGTGCGATGATCCACCGGCATTTTGGCTTTAAGGAAATCTTCACCGATCACTGTCCACTCAATACCCAGGTGTTCCGCCATATTCCCTTTCTCCGGGTGTACAAAATCCCCAATCGATAACTCTTTATTAAACCAAATGCTCATTATACATATTTTGTTAGTGATTTAAAAACAACTTCAGGAAGAAAATGACTGGCATCACCGTTATTCCGGATGATATCCCTGACAATCGTGGAGGCAACGGATGTATATTTAGGCTCCCCGGTAAGGAAAACGGTTTCAATACTTCTGTCTAATGTCCGGTTGGCATCCGCAATGGTTTTCTCGTATTCGAAATCGCTGACATAACGGATACCACGTAAAATAAAATGAGCACCGATCTCCTTACAGTAATTAATGGTGAGGCCTTCATATGCGGCTCCTTCTACCCGATCTTCGTCTTTATAAATTTCTTTGATCCATTCAAGGCGCTGATCAGGGCTAAACATGGGGGATTTAGAAGTATTCAACCCAATACCTACAACGATCTTATCAAATAAGGGCAATGCCCGGTTGATAATATCAACATGACCAAGTGTAAGTGGGTCAAAAGTGCCGGGAAAAAGACAGATACGAGTCATAACCAAACCAAGTTAGAAGTTAGAAGTACAAACCGCATCAAAGTACGTAACGTACTTCGTTTTTCCAGCTTCGTACTTTTTAATTAGTTTCTTCCAGACAATAAATAAAGCACTGCCATTCTTACTGCTACTCCATTTTCTACCTGTTGCAAGATAATGGATTGTTTAGAGTCAGCCACATCACTGTCCAATTCCACTCCCCTGTTGATCGGGCCGGGGTGCATGATAACGATCTCTTTGTGCAGGCTATCAAGTAAACTTCTATTGATACCGTAAGTCAAACTATACTCCCGCAACGATGAAAATAAAACCTGGTTTTGTCGTTCCAGTTGTATCCGCAGCACATTGGCCACATCACACCATTCGAGTGTTTCTTTCAGGTTATAATTCACCTGTACACCCAATGCTTCACTGATATATTTGGGTATTAAAGTGGGCGGTCCGCAAACTGTCACTTCCGCTCCCATTTTTTTCAAGAGATAAATATTGCTTTGCGCCACCCGGCTATGCATGATATCACCTATGATGGCCACTTTCCGGCCTTCGAGTGTCCCGGTCTTTTCCCTGATAGAAAAAGCATCGAGCAAACCCTGAGTAGGATGCTCATTGATTCCATCTCCTGCATTAATAATAGCAGCAGGTATATGCTGGGCCAGGAAATGCGGGGCTCCGCTTGCACTATGTCGCATGACCACCATATCCACTTTCATGGATAAAATATTATTGACTGTATCGAGTAAAGTTTCGCCTTTGGCAGCTGAAGAACTTGAGGCTGCAAAATTGATCGTATCTGCACTTAATCTTTTTTCCGCCAGTTCAAAAGAGAAGCGGGTTCGGGTTGAATTCTCGTAAAAAAGATTGACAATGGTTACATCCCGTAGCGATGGAACTTTCTTGACGGGACGTTGTAAAACTTCTTTGAATTGCTCCGCAGTGGAAAGAATAAGAGAAATGTCATCGCGGGTGAGGTTCTTAATGCCGAGCAGGTGTCGAGTGGATAGTTGCATTAAAAAGCGAAATTAAAGGATTTAGCCACATGTGCCCGCCTGCATGAAATATTTATTTTTGTGGCCAGGCAGGGATTGCACAGATTACTACAGGTTAAATATAAAATCTTACTGGCTGATCAGCACCACTTGCTTGTTCACCAGCTTTACTTTATCCGTCTTTTCTGTTTCTACTGTCACGCCCACATAATCAGCCTGTATGGGGAACTGGCGGTGCTCTTTGCGGTCAACCAGTACACAGAGTTCCACTTTGGCAGGGCGGCCATAGTCCAGCAACACATCCAGTGCAGCTTTGATCGTACGTCCGGTGAACAATACATCATCGATCAGCACAACGGTTTTGTTCTCAATGGCGAAGGGAAGGTTCATTGTATCCGGTGCCAGTATTTCCTTGCGGATATCATCCCGGTAAAAAGTGATATCCAGCTGGCCATATTGTATCTTCTTGTCAGGGTTGATCAGGTGAATCGCCGTTACAATCCCATTGCCCACTACCACTCCACCCTGTTGTATCCCCACAAACACCACATCGTTCATATCCGTATGCTTATCATTCAACTGATTGGCCAGCTGATGAACGGTATCCAGTAGTTGCTGTGATGAAAGGAGAACCTGCATTTATTATGATTTACTATAAAGTTACGGCCTGCTGCATTTTTATTATATTATTTTTCCTGCAGGAACGGATATAGATAATCCGTTGGAGGATTAAATGTCTCTTTAATTGTTCTTGCACTTAACCAACGGTATAAATTTAATATCGAACCTGCCTTATCATTCGTACCGGAGCTCCTGGCCCCACCAAAGGGTTGTTGCCCGACTACGGCCCCGGTTGGTTTATCATTGATATAAAAATTACCCGCAGCATTTCTAAGTTTATCAGTGGCTAATTCAACCGCAGCCCGGTCAGTAGAAATAATGGACCCTGTGAGTGCATATGGTGAAGTAGCATCCACCAATTCCAATACCTTCTCAAAACTATTGGCCGGGTAAATATAAACGGTTAATACCGGCCCGAAGATCTCTTCACACATAGTTACATATTTAGGGTTTTTTGCTTCGATAATGGTAGGTTGTACAAACCAGCCTTCTTTGCTATCACATTTTCCTCCCACCCATATTTCTGCCTTCGGATCCTTCTTAGCAGCATCAATATATCGTTTGATATTATTGAAACTCTTTTCATCTATCACCGCATTAATGAAATTAGTAAAGTCTTCTACCGTTCCCATCCTGAAACTCTTCACCCCTGCTATCACTTTCTTTTTTACCTCTTCGGCAATATTTGAAGGAATATAAGCTCTCGATGCAGCCGAACATTTCTGTCCCTGGAATTCAAATGCACCTCTTAGCAATGCCGTAGCCACCACATCGGGGTCTGCGCTTTTATGCACTACCACAAAATCTTTACCACCGGTCTCTCCCACTATTCTTGGATAGGATTTGTAATTACTCATGTTCTTACCAATCGTCTCCCACATATTATTGAAAACACCTGTAGAACCGGTAAAATGCACACCCGCAAAATCCCGGTGATTAAAACATACGCTGCCAATCGTAGGGCCATCCACATAAATAAGATTGATCACACCATCCGGTAACCCGGCTTCTTTTAATATCCGCATCGTCATTTGTGCTGCATACACCTGTGTATTCGCCGGTTTCCATACGACCACATTACCACACATGGCAGCTGAAGTGGGCAGGTTACCGCCTATAGCGGTAAAGTTGAAGGGTGTTATTGCCAGTACAAATCCTTCGAGCGGCCGGTATTCCATCCTGTTGTGCATACCCGGGCTGCTGATGGGCTGTTGTTTGTAAATCTCAGAAAGAAAATGAACATTGAAACGTAAGAAATCGATCAGTTCACAGGCCGCATCGATCTCAGCCTGAAAAGCATTTTTGCTTTGCCCCAGCATAGTTGTTCCATTAATATAAGGACGATACTTAGTAGCTAATAAATCGGCTGCTTTTAAAAATATACCAGCCCGGTTCTCCCAGCTCATACCGGCCCAGCTTTCTTTTGCAGCCAGTGCTGCTTCTATCGCCTGTACCACATGTTTCTCTTCTCCTGCATGAAAATACCCCAGAGTATGTTTGGTCTCATGCGGCGGGTGCATCGCCACTTTTTTACCAGTTCTTACTTCCTTGCTGCCGATATACATGGGCACATCGATCTCTTCTTTTTTCAATTCTGTTAATACTTCTTTCAGCCTTTTCTTTTCAGCTGAACCCGGGCCATAGTTTAATACAGGTTCATTAACTGGCATTGGGTAAGAAAAAGTTCCGATAGACATAATTGTATTTTTATGTGTTGAAGATATTTTTATCAGGAGTTAATTGTTCATGGTTCATTAACCATTCTCTAACTACTAAACTATGAACTTATTTCTTTTTCAGACATCAAATACGCCTTAATAAACCCATCCAGTTCTCCATCCATGACCGGTCCAATATTTCCTACTTCATAATCGGTACGGTGGTCTTTGATCATTTTGTAGGGATGAAAAACATAAGACCTTATCTGGCTACCCCATTCGATCTTTTTCTTTTTGGCATTGGTTGCATCTTTGGCTGCATTTCGTTTTTGCAATTCCGTTTCATACAAACGACTTTTCAACATCTGCATCGCCAGTTCCCTGTTACCCAACTGGCTCCTGTCCTGCTGGCAAACCACCACGATACCCGTAGGTATATGCGTCAACTGTACTTTTGTTTCTACTTTGTTCACGTTTTGTCCGCCTGCTCCACCACTTCGGGATGTTTCCATTTTCACATCCGCAGGATTCACTTCGATGTTGATCGTATCATCCACCAGCGGGTAGGCATACACACTTACAAAAGAAGTATGCCTGCGTGCATTACTATCGAAAGGAGAAATACGAACAAGGCGGTGTACCCCACTTTCTGCTTTTAAAAAACCGTAAGCAAAAGGGCCTTCAAATTGCAGCGTACAGGTCTTGATACCTGCACCATCTCCCCATTGCCAATCCAGCTCCGTTACTTTCCAGCCCTGCTTCTCACCGTACATACGGTACATACGTGCCAGCATTTCGGCCCAGTCCTGGCTCTCAGTACCACCGGCACCGGAGTTTATCTGAAGCACGCCCGGTAATTCATCTTCAGGTTCATTCAGCGTTGCTTTGAATTCGGCCTCATCCAACTGGTTGATGGCTTTTTCAAACGACTCTTTTGTTTCATCTTCGGTGGCATCGCCTCCTTTCCAGAATTCAAAGAGTACAGCAAAATCCTCTACAGCCGTTTCGGTAGCCTCATAGAGTTTAACCCAATACTCATTTACTTTCGTGTTTTTGAGAATTTCGGTAGCCCTTTTGTTGTCATCCCAGAAACCGGAACTTAACGAAAGCTGCTTATCTTCTTCAATTTTATATCGTCGGTTTTCGACGTCAAAGAAACCTCCTTACCCCGGCAATGCGGGACCGCATATCATTCAATTTTTCGATTGTCATGGAACAAAGATAGGAGAAGTTTGTGGTATATTGTTTTTTGTGTCAGGTTGAGGTTCTTACAGGTTTAATTTTTTTTAGCCAAAGCAGAAAATTTGTTGCCTTATATTTATTGACACAAAATATTTGGGAGAATTTATTTGCGTTTAACTTTATCTTTAATTACAGGAAATGAAAATTCTTATCATTGAAGACGAAAAAGAGCTGAGAGAAAGTATCTGTACTTTTCTTTCGGGAGAACAATATACCTGCGAAAAAGCAACTGATTTCAATACAGCACTGGACAAAATCCATTTTCATGATTACAACTGTATCATATTAGATATTAATCTTCCTGATGGAAACGGACTTGAAATATTGAAAGAAATAAAAAAGAATAATAAAGCAGACGGAGTATTAATTATTTCGGCCAGGAATGCCCTTGATGATAAAGTGTCAGCCCTGGGGCTTGGAGCGGATGACTACCTGACCAAACCTTTTCATTTATCTGAACTGGCAGCCAGAGTGGCAGCTATTATCAGGAGAAGAAATTTTGACGGTAAAAATATTATTTATATTGATGATGATCTGCAACTTAATGTCAATGAAAAAACAGTTTCAGTAAATAATATACTCCTTGATCTTACCCGTAAAGAATACGATCTGCTGGTATATTTTATTAGTAATAAAAATAAAGTAATCACTAAAAATGCAATAGCAGAGCACCTGTGGGGTGACGGGATGGAAGGCGCAGGCAGTTATGATTTTATTTATGCCCACATAAAAAACCTGAGAAAAAAAATGATCAGTGCCGGAGGCCAGGATTATATAAAATCTATTTACGGCCTTGGATATAAATTCAATGTTATATGAAATATCCAGATGAAACTATTTACTAAATATAACCGGATAAATTTACTTACAACTCTCTTTATATTTCTTGTTACCAGCCTTGTATTTTATTATTTTATCCGTGCTGTACTTGTTAATCAGGTTGACGACGATCTGGAAATTGAAAAGAACGAAATAGAGGGATATGTAAAACAGTATAAGCAACTACCCGAGATAATACCAGTAAGACACCTGGTAATCACTTATACCGAAATAAAATATCCATCAACTAAAATTCGTTTCCGGACTTTTGTCGCTTCTGATTCATCAAACAAAAACAGGGATAATTTCCGTAGTTTGGTTTTTGGTATCAGGGCTAATGGTAAAGCGTACGAGGTATTAGTAATGAAACCACTGGAAAGTACAGAGAACCTCCTCTGGTCTATATTGCTGATTATTCTTTCTACTATTTTAGCAATGCTGGCAGCATCCTATATCATCAATCGCTTTGTTCTAAAAAGATTGTGGAGCCCGTTTTTTGACACGTTAAATAAACTAAACCTTTTTTCGATTGACAAAAACGATCCACTGCAGTTCCAGCAAACAAGAATTGAAGAGTTTCAGTTAATGAATAATACATTGGAGCTGACAACCAGGAAAGCAAAACAAGACTATCTCCTATTAAAAGAGTTTACTGAAAACGCATCACATGAAATGCAAACTCCGTTGGCCATTATTCAATCGAAGCTTGATTTGTTGATACAGGATGAAAAGTTGTCAGAAACTCAAAGCATCACAACACAAAGCATTTATGAATCTATCCAGAAATTAAGCCGGCTAACTCAGTCATTATTATTATTAGCTAAAATCGGTAATAGTCAATTTGAAGAAATAGCTACCATCCATCTTGATAAAATAATAACAAAAAAAATAGAAGCCTTCCATGAATTATGGGCCAGTGAAAATATCCGGGTCACAGTTTCTATACAAGACATTCCTGTAAAAATGAATAAGGCCCTTGCAGATATTTTGCTGAATAATTTACTTAGCAATGCCACCAAACACAATATCCCGGGTGGCAGCATCTATGTTGAATTAAATATAACTGGTTTAACCATCACGAATGCAGGACCAGAAAGAGCTTTAGATAACAGTCGTCTTTATAGCAAATTTTACACAGAAAATAAAAACGCCGGGAATAACGGCTTAGGTCTTTCCATTGTCAAACATATCTGCGATGCGTCAGGATTTACTATCTCTTATTCTTTCCGCGATCAGCAGCATTCATTTACAGTAAACTGGTAGTTTATTAACTGGTCCCCCCCCAATCTGGCTTCATAATTGAGTTGCCTTGTTTCAATTATCAGGTAAAATTCAGAATATATTCAGAATCTGGTTCTATGTTTAGAAATATTTTATAATCTCATACACTTTAAACTCATGAAAAAAGCACTCCTCCTATTATTTACGTTTGCATTCATCTTATTAATGAGTACAAACGCTGTTCAGGCACAAAAAAAGAAATATGAGCACGACAGCACTTATTATGAAATGTACCCGGACAAATTAACCCTCCGTTTATATGTTGGGCAAAAAGTTACTCGTTTTGTTATACCTTCTAACGGAAGCGCAGAAGATGTTGAGTACAGGGCTAATCATAAAGTAAATACCGGTTTTGGTGTTACCTGGCATAATTATTCTTTAAGTGCATTTTATGGATTTAGCTTTTTGAATAAAGACACAAAAGTTAGAGGTAAAACAAAAGGACTTGATCTGCAATTCCACCTTTACCCACATAAATGGGCAATTGATCTGCTCGTCGTTATGCCAAAAGGTATGTATATGCACCCCAAGGGTTATGCAGCAGCCAATTCAGCAAGCTATTATTACAGACCCGATGTAAAAGAAAGATTATGGGGTATTTCAGCATATAAAGTACCCAATAAAGAGAAGTTTTCTTATCGTGCTTCTATTGTACAAAACGAATGGCAAAAAAAATCAGCCGGTTCCGTACTATATGGTGGGGAAGCATATTTCGGTATAATTGAAGGAGATAGTGCCTTTGTGCCAAAAGCTATACAAACAGGATTTCCCCAGGCAGGTATTACCGAAATGAGATATATAACCATTGCACCTGGTATTGGCTATGCATATACGCTGGTACTGGATAAGCATTTTTTTGTAATGGGATCTTTAGTAGGTAACCTTGATTTAAATCTCACTACGGAGGAAATAGGAACCACTCAAAATAAAAAAACATCTGTATCGCCTTCCGGAGTTTATAAAGCTGCGGTTGGATACAATAGCAGCACATGGGGTTTCAACTTTAGTATAACAGGCCGAGAGTCGCTGGTAAAAGCAGCTTCATCCACCAAAGATTATTTTCTGCCTACAGGAGCTTACCGTATTGCACTATCTAAAAAAATACAGCTTAAAAAACATGGTTGAGCGAAATAAAATTATTATTTGGATTATTGATCAGGCATAGTTTTCATTGCCGTCATAATCACAGCAGCTATCCGGGGCCATATCTACTTCCGGGTAATTGCTGCTTTTTTTTCATTAAAAAAGCAGACAGATAATGTGTTTCTCCCGTAAACATCCACCCCAAAATAATTTTTTACTATCAATGCCGGTTCATTATTCTATATCTACGGCATCATAGACCACTACTTTTTGCCAAAGCAAAGAACAATCTTCAATAAATTTCAGATGAATGGGATCTGTTTGATAACTGTCCTGATCGGATTTATTATCAAAGAGTACCAGCCAGGAAAGCGTATAGGAGCCGTCAATGACATCCCGGCTGGTAGCGGCCGGTTTACCGATATGAAACTGGCGGATGGTGGTAACAGCAGATAATTTTTTTAGACCCACAACTAATTTATCAAGATCTTCTGTACTTTCTTCATGTTGAAGCCAAAAATAAACATGATAAATAAAAACCTTTTTCATTTCTTTTCCGGGTTGGTAATAAGCTGATAGTATAAATATTCCAGGAACAGCGGCTTTATCTGTATCTCCAATAAAATTCCGGCGGGACAGTTTTTTCATATTGATCATTTATCCGAAAATAAGAAACCTGTGCAATAGTTTCCATGAAGAGGCCAGACAAGTAAATTGTCTATCTTCAATGCTAAACGAAGTATTACATGTGTTTTTCAGCTACCGCCAGTTTTGGAGCCAGTGCAGTCCTCGGTACAGTGGGTATTATTGCGATGGCTAAGGCTAAAACAAACCCGCAGCGAACATTTGCAGGCATCCCTTTACTATTTGCAGTACAACAATTTTCAGAAGGGCTACTCTGGCTCTCGCTTAAAAATGCAGATATCGCCGGCTGGCAATCTTCACTGACTTATATTTTCCTCGTATTCGCCATGGCTGTCTGGCCATTCTGGATCCCCTTCAGCATCTGGCTGCTTGAGAAAGAAGTGAAGCGAAAAAAAATAATAAAAGGATTTGTATGGGTAGGTGCTATCGTAGCTGTGGGCGTAGGAGTTGTGCTTTTCAGATACCCGGTAGAAGTTGTAACCCCATTTTGTTTTAGTTGTCCCTCACCTGCCAGCTCCACCATTTACCATCACCTGCATTATGAATTTTCGATACCCCCGCTGGTGAAAAAACTGAACGTTGCTTTTAGCGTACTCTATATAGCTGCAACGATCATAACCCCATTTATATCCGGAATTAAAAAAGTTAAATGGCTGGGTGTTGTTTTCCTGGTATCCTACCTGTTTGCTGTTATCTTTTACCATGGCTTTGTCATTTCGGTCTGGTGCTTTTTTGCAGCGGTACAGAGCTTTGTAGTGCTTTGGATCATTATAGACTTGCAAAGAAACAAGAGTTAAGCCACAGATGACGGTCAGCTGGCAGACATAACAGGCACATATAATACCCAGTTAAGATACCCTATGTAAGGCCTATTTTTCTATTGTTTCTATTTGGTAAAGCAATAAAAACAGCAAGGCCACAGAAAATATCCATGGCCTTGCACTGAAATATATCAACAATAACTTATTCTAATTCTACATTACTATTCTTATTGATATTATTTACTTTGATCACTTTTACCCAACTCAAAAACCGGATAATGGGATAAGTAGGATCAAACTCGTACCAGCGTTTTCCAAAATTGATTGCTGATGGTGTTTTGTGATGATTATTATGATAGGCCTCGCCCATTAGCAACAGGTCCATCGGATATAAATTCCTGGACGTATTATTTAATTTGAAATTAACGGTACCATATTTATGGGCAAACCAGTTGATCACCGCACCGTGCAGTGGCAACATAACAATATGGATCGGGATCAGCAGGTACCACCAGGCTGAGGGCGCAAACAGGATGTAGAAAGTAATATAAAAAGCGATCCAGCCAACCCTCGATAACCAGTTATGCGCAATCCTGTCCAGTGCCGGCCAGTCGGGAAGATTCTTTAAAAATCGTTCTTCGATTTCAATTTTATTATTGAACACCCCGGAAGTAAAGTTGCGGCTGCGCCACATCATGATCCAGAGATTATCGTCAAACTTGGGTGAATGCGGATCTTTTTCTGTATCTGTGTAAGCATGATGCATGCGGTGCATAATGGCGTAAACTCTCGGACTGACATAAGAAGAGCCTTGTCCGATATAAGCTAACAGATAAAAAAAACGTTCCCAAAATTTGTTCATACTGAAGGCAGCATGAGATGCGTAACGGTGTTGGAGAAAAGTCTGAGAAAAGATTGCCAGGTACCAGTGACACACAAAAAACAAAAGTATAATTAGCATTAAAGAAAATGGGGTGTAATAAAAACAACGATGTTGACCTGAAAGGTACGTTTTGTTGAGGGTAAATGATTTTTATTTTCTTATTATTCTCTAAAAAATCGATTAAAACTAGTTTGTTTAACTTTTACTACTATTGTAATACAATTCTATGACATGAAAAAATATTGTTGCATTGCAGTACTATTTTGTTTGTCATCTGTTGCAAACGCAACAGTTAAGGACTCAACTATTATTTATACTCTTCCGGACAGTGTGAAAGCAGTTCAGTTCATGGCTGAAATAAGTATTGGCAATTTTACCGGCAAGCAAAAAGTTTGCAGGGCTGGTTTAAAGACCAATGTTGTAAGTCTATACGTTGACAATTATTATAACCGGCGGGAAATAACTTTTGCGGTTTCGGTTGGAGCAAAAAGAGAAGTCAGGGGTGTTGGTGTATATGAAGATCTTAAATATGGCTTTTTTTCGTTTCGGTATAATTGGGAGATCAATGAGACGTATAAGCTGCTTATTGCGCAGGCAGTTGATTCGGCTGAAAACTTTTCATTGTTCTCCGGTTATATTTTCCTGCCAAGGGAGAATAAATGGAAACTGATCGGGACGTATAAAATACAAGGCCGCTGGCACAGCATCCAGGCGCCTGCCTCTTTCTTTGTTACTGGTAAGAAATATAATAACAATATCTCAACCGGGCAGGTGTGGTGCCAGCGCAGTAATGGTTCCTGGAAGTATATGAAAGAAGGCATCTTAACAGCACCTGCTATTAATTACTTTGGGCATATCGATAGCATAGTTCAGCGGCAAACAGATATCAAAATAATAAAGGATTCCATTACCTCCGGCAAAACAGATGCGATCAAAACCATCGATGGCGTTTACTATTCCATTATAAAAGAAGGGAGCGGTCGCCAGGTTTCCGTGACCGACACCGTGATCGCTCACTATAAAGGCTATTTGTTCAGCGACGGGTCTGTATTTGACCAAACAAAAGATCAACCGGCCACTTTCCCCCTTAAGAGACTGATCAGGGGATGGCAACTCGGTGTACCACTTTGCAAAGTGGGAGGCAAGATAAAATTGGTCATCCCTTCCGACCTGGCTTATTCCATAAGAACAAGAGCTGCCAGTATCCCGCCTAATAGTATATTGGTTTTTGAAATTGAGGTTGTGGATGTAAAGCCAGCGCAATAAGACCGCATCTCCCGGTATGCAGATGCTGAGAGGGCTTCGATTTTCTTCTGCAATATGCTAACTTTTGCAGAACTTTAGTGTTGATTAGAGCTAATACTAAAAACACAACCATGAAATCGCTGAGAAAACTCCCGTTTGCTATGCTCGCTGCGACTTCTTTATTTACTTCTTGCAACAGCAGCGATAAAAAAAAGGAACCTGATATGAAAGAGGTAAAACTGAAAGAAGAAAATATCACCTATACCGGTGACAATGTAACTATGAACGGGTTGGTGGTATATAATGAAAATATAGAAGGGATAAGACCTGCGGTACTTGTCGTACACGAATGGTGGGGTTTGAACGATTATGCTAAAATGAGAGCCCGCGAGTTGGCCAAACTCGGTTATATCGCCATGGCAGTCGATATGTATGGGAATGGTGCCCAGGCAGACAATCCCGATTCAGCCGGTAAACTGGCCACCCCTTTTTACACGAACCCACAAATGGCAAAAACCCGTTTTGATGCCGCTTTGGCTAAATTAAAAACATACAGCCAGGTTGATGGCAGTAAGATTGCCGCCATTGGTTATTGCTTTGGAGGGGCCCAAGTCTTAAATATGGCGAAATTGGGCGAAAACCTGAAAGCAGTAGTGAGTTTTCACGGCAACCTCATCGGTGTTCCGATTGATAAAAATTTATTGAAGGCAGCTATACTGGTTTGTCACGGGGCCGCTGATCAATTTGTACCTCAAACGGAGGTTGATCAGTTTAAAAAGCAAATGGATTCGATCGGTGCAAAATATACTTTCAAAGCCTACGAAGGAGCTACCCATGCTTTTACCAACCGGGATGCAACAGCCATGGGCGAAAAATTTAAAATCCCAATTAAATACAACGCAGCAGCTGATACAGCCTCCTGGAATGATATGAAAACGTTCTTCAGCGAAGTATTCCAATAACTTTTTATGATAATTAAAGTAGGGGGCAAAGCTATTTAACTTTGCC